>Ga0209541_10011328_pt1 | contig 13979 bp, 18 predicted proteins | sample RifCSPlowO2_01_FD_184027 | JGI IMG/M metagenome (GOLD analysis project Ga0209541, IMG submission 184027) | Groundwater microbial communities from Rifle, Colorado - Rifle CSP2_plank lowO2_0.1 (SPAdes) (version 2) | ecosystem: Environmental > Aquatic > Deep subsurface > Groundwater | place... | reverse complement strand
ACAACCATAAGTTCACAAAAGGTCGCAAGAAAAAGAAGGCATAAATTATGGCTATAAAAAAGAAAAAAACAAAAGCGCGGTCCAAGGCAAAGAAGAAAGCTGCTGCTCCAAAGAAAAAGGCTGTTGTCGCAAAAAAACCCAAGGGCAAGCCCATTCGACAAGTTCAGGGCAAGCTCATTGGCAAGGTTGAGCATTATTATGACAAGATAGGAGTGATGGCTCTTCGGCTCAAGGATGTTTTGAAAAAGGGAGATACTATTCGTATTGAAGGGGGAGACAAGTCTTTTAAGCAAAAGATTGTTTCCATGCAAATTGACCACGAAGTGGTAACAAGCGCCAAGAAAGGGTCAGACATTGGAATAAAGGTTTCAAAGAAGGCGCGGGAAGGATACCGAGTGTATAAGATAAACCTATAATCCTTAATCTTTAATCCTTGACATCTGTGCATGACGACCGAAGAGAACTTTGGGTTTCGCTTTCAGGAATGGAATGCCTACAAAGACGGAAGAAGTTTTCGCAGTAAGCTTAATGCGCTTCTCCAGAGATTCCCCCCGGAAGAGAAGTATGCTTTAGTAGATCAAACGAGAAGGGCTTTGAACTCTGTTCTTCTGAATCTTGCTGAAGGAGCTAATAAGAATACAGATCGTGAAACCAGGGTGTATATTAATCGGGCGCAAGGTTCCGTTGATGAAGTGGTTGCGTGCCTTGACTGTGCGCTCGATGACCACTATATCAACGAAGGCGAACACAGTACTTTCTTAGAAGGCGCGCGCAACCTTGCAAAGCAGTTGCGGGCCTTTAGCGCCCATCTTAAGAGTTAAGGATTAAGGATTAATGGTTAAAAGTTTTATCCTAGCAGTTTCTTCCATGGTTGGCCCTATTATTGGGGCGGGGATATTCGGCATTCCTTTTGTTGTGGCAAAAAGCGGGGTTATTCCCGGCATTTTTTATTTTATCGTTCTCACTTTTGTAGTTGTTTTACTGCATTTATTCTTCGGGGAGATTTGTTTAAGAACCGAGGGCAAGCACCGCCTTGTGGGATATGCCCAGATTTATCTCGGAACATGGGGAAAGCTGTTCGCTTCCCTTGTGTTGGTATTCGTGCTTGTGGGAACCATACTCGCCTATTTAATCTTGGCAGGGAACTTCCTTAAGATTTCCCTCTCTTCTCTCCTTCCCCTTTCCAATACTGTGTACACCTTGTTATTTGTCGCGCTTGGCACTCTTTTTGTCGCAAAAGGCCGCCAGCTCATTGCAAAAGCAGAGTTCCTTTTGAATATAGGGATCTTTGCGGCCATAGGGGTTATTGCGTTCTTTGCCGCTCCTGCCGTGCGCCTGGAAAACTTCGCGCTTTTTGACGCGTCATACGCATTCTTGCCCTTCGGAGTTATTTTCTTTGCCTTAATTGGCTGGGAAGCCATCCCTGAAGTTGCGAGTTTCATCAAAGATACTAATTCCAAGGTTTCCTTGGCAAAAGTCATTGTTGTTGCAACGCTTGTCGCGGCTGTCATTTGCTTCGTGTTCGCCGCGCTTGTTGTCGGAGTGTCAGGGTTCCTCACGAGCCAAGACGCTTTTGCGGGCCTCATTCCGTTTTTGGGTGAACGCATAGCAGGGCTGGGCGCGCTCCTGGGTGTTTTTGCCATAGCCTCTTCTTTCTTAGTAATTGCTAATTATATGAAGAATGCGCTGAGGCATGATTTTGGGGTTCCAACCCCTTTGGCAATCATCATTACTATTGGTATTCCTTTGTTCCTGTTTCTTGTTGGATTCCAGAACTTTATTTCCGTCATTGGCATCGTGGGTATTGTAACGGGCGCAGCCGAGGGGCTTTTGATGATCGCAATCCTCAAAAAAGCAAAGGAAAAAGGGCAGCGGAAACCCGAATTCAGCGTTCCTTTTTCCCGCCCCCTCATCTATTTCATTTCTTTCATACTCCTGGGTGGCGCCCTCGCCGACCTCTTCTTCTAGAACTTAGTGAAACTAAGTTTGATATAGTATGACAGACAAAACCAGAGTTCATCTATTTATATCAGGCAGGGTGCAGGGGGTGTTGTTTCGCGACTACACAAAAAACGCCGCAAAAGAGCTTGGAGTTTTTGGTTTCGTGAGAAATCTTTTGGACGGACGGGTGGAGGTTGTCTGCGAAGGCGAGAAAGAAAGCGTTGAGAAGTTCTTGGAATGGTGCAAACAAGGTTCTCCGCTCTCAAAAATAGAGAACGTGGGAGTTTCTTTTGAAGAATACAAAGGCGAGTTCAAAGACTTCTCCGTCCGCGAATTCGGCTTCTAATAACTGTAACTAGCTGTAACTAGGCCCGGCCTAGTTATCCACAGCTAGGCCGGGCCTAGTTTATCATCAGTTTGCTATTCTCTAAGAGCGGGTTTACTGGTACAATAGCCAATATGCGAAAATGGATGGAGGGGAAACATATTTCGTTGGGGCTTGTTTTTTTGTTCGCGGCCGCGCTCGTGCTTGTAGATGAACTATTGAGGCAAGGGTATGTATTCAAGATTTCGGATTTGTTCGTGTTCCGCTTCACGCACGAGAAGTTTTTTGCACTTTTGTTCTTGGGAGGTTTGTATACTCAATTAAAATCGCGCAATGGAAGCAAAAAATCCTGAAAAGGGAAAATTCCTGGGTGACATGGTGTATGGCGCCACTGACGGCACTGTGACCACTTTTGCCATAGTCGCGGCGGCTGTAGGCGCTTCGCTCCCTGCCGCAGTGGTTATTATTTTGGGCCTGGCAAACCTGGCTGCAGACGGATTTTCCATGGGAGCCTCAAACTTTTTAGGAAGAAGATCAGAAGGAGCGCTCGCGAGATTGAAAAAGAACCTACTTATTCCGTTCCAACATGGTTTAGCAACACTTGTCGCCTTCATGATTGCGGGATTCATTCCATTGATCCCTTACCTTCTTGAAGTAGGGCAAAACGGAAATCAGTTCACTATTTCAGCAGTGCTCGCGGGAATAACCTTTTTTGGAGTGGGAACTGCGAGGGCTTTGGTTACCGCGGAGCGATTCTGGGTTTCAGGGTTTGAGATTCTTTTGGTGGGAGGAGCTGCTTCCGCAGTAGCATACGGGATCGGCTGGCTCGTAAAAACAATGTTTGGTATTGTGGTGTAAAAACATGGAACTATCTATTCTTATCGCGGGGTTTGGAGGCGGAGCAATACGAGGCTTGGTTGGGTTCGTAAAGCACCAATATTCCTATAAAGAAGTAAAGTTCAACGTGCCGTACTTCTTTTTCATGATGTTCCTTTCGGGAATAGTAGGCATTACGGTGGCCTCGGCGGTGAGCAAAACAGGGTTTGTGTTTTTTGGGGGTTCAGGAGTTACCGGCCTGACTCCTGCCTTGGCCCTTATTGTGGGATACGCAGGCGGAGACTTTTTGGAGAATATCTATAAGATAATCATGCGAAAACCATGACCCTTGAGTTCTTTAAACGTAAGTATGGCCACGAGGTTGAGGGATTGTGGGTCCCTCGCGTAACCGCCATAACCTCTTTTGTTTCCAAGGGGAACGGCTTTTGGACCAGAGAATCCGCAGACTGGGGAACTTTGGTGCATCAATCCATAGCCTCGACCCTTAAAGGGGAAAAACAAGAATCTGATCCCAAAATCCTTCCTTCGCTCCAGGCTTTTTTTGAGTGGCAGAAGGCAAACTCGCTTGAGATCGAAGACGGAACCGAGGTTGAGAAAAAAGTATTTGACAGGGAGCATCTGTACGCGGGCACCGTGGATATTATAGGGAAAATAGGGGGCAGAAAAGGCATCATTGATCTCAAAACAAGCAGCGAGATCAGAGCAGAGCATTCTTTGCAAACCGCGGCATACTTTTCCGCGTACAACAGCAACGGGGAAGCGGAAAAATGCAAAACTCGATGGATCGTGCGCATTGACCAATACGAAGAATGTAAAGGATGTTTCGCAAGGAGAAAGTCCAGGGTTACTGGCGGGAATCCTTTTTGCAATCATGTATGGGATATACCTAAAAGTGAGATAGAGTTCAGGGAGCTTGAGAGCCAGGAACACGATTTGGATGCATTCCTTTCCGCGAAAGAACTATGGGAATGGTACAATCGCGACTGGCTTAACCAAATCGAAAACTATCCCAAAAAACTTTCCCAAAAAGTTCTTCTATGAAAACCACTTTACACCCCCGGGGTGTAAAGTTAATTAGAAATTAGGTAATTAGGTTAATTTCACAATGAAGTTTATTGCGGACTTCCACATTCACTCTCGCTTTGCGAGAGCCACGTCTAAGGCAATAAATCTGCCCAATCTGGATAAGTGGGCGGCTATCAAGGGCATTAAGGTTATGGGCACAGGAGACTTTACCCATCCTTTGTGGTTCCAAGAACTCAAAGATGGGTTGGAAGAAGCTGAGCCAGGGCTGTACAAACTCAAGGACAAGGAAACTCAAACAAGATTCGTTCTCTCTTGCGAGATAAGCTGTATTTATTCCAAGGGAGGAAAGGTAAGAAGAGTGCACCTTGTGCTGATCGCCCCTTCTTTTGCAGCAGTTGAGAAAATCAACACTCATTTGGGTTGGGTGGGAAACCTTCGCTCAGACGGCAGACCCATTATTGGTATTGACGCAAAAGAAGTCGCGAAAATAGCTTTTGACGCAGACCCGAACTGCTTGGTGGTTCCTGCCCACGCCTGGACGCCGTGGTTTTCTGTATTCGGTTCCAAATCGGGTTTCAATTCTCTTGAAGAATGCTTTGACGAATATACCAAATACATCTATGCGATTGAAACAGGATTAAGCAGTGATCCCGCAATGAACTGGAGACTTTCTGCTTTAGACAAGATCTCTTTGATAAGCAACTCGGATTGCCATTCGTTGGAAAAGATCGGAAGAGAAGCAAATATCTTTGATACCGAAGTGAGTTATCAAGCTATTTTCGATACCCTCAAAGCAAAAGACCCGAAGCGTTTTCTCTTTACTGTTGAGTTTTTCCCAGAAGAGGGGAAGTACCATTATGACGGGCACCGTTTGTGCCAAGTGAGCATGGCCCCAGCAGAATCAAAGAAGAACAATAATCTATGTCCTAAGTGTAAAAAGCCATTGGTTATTGGTGTCCTTAATCGCGTGGAAGAGTTGGCAGACAGGCCGGAAGGCACAGTTCCGCCAAACGCAATTCCTTTTAAACGCCTTATCCCTCTAGAAGAGATCATTGCCGATGTGTTGGGAGTTGGAGTTGGGACCAAACGCTCGCGGGAGGAATACGAAAAACTCATTGTGAAATTCGGGAATGAGTTCGCGGTATTGCTCGATGCTTCTCCCGGAGACTTGCAGTCTGCAACTTTGCCGGAAGTTGCCGAGGGCATAAAGAGAGTGCGCGAAGGGAAAGTATTTATTGATCCTGGGTATGACGGGGAATACGGGAAAATCAAGATTTTCTCCGAAAACAAGCCCAAAATTCTTACCTCCCAGAAGTCTTTGTTCTGAAAACTCTTAGGTATTGACACGTTCCTTTGAAGTAGTACAATAAAGTCTCAAGGGGGAGGTAATTTCATAACCCACATGACCAGCAACACGATTCATCCATTTTGTAAAGGATTGGTTTCCATCTTGCAATACGGGCATCGCCGGGTTTGATTGATTTCCTCCTCGTTTCCTTTCGTAAATTAGCAAACCTGGCTTCAAAAAGCCAGGTTTGTGCGTAAAAGAGTCAAAACATATGCCAGAGACCAAATTTCATCTAACAAAACAAGGGTTAAAGCGAATTAAAAAGGAGTACGAAAGACTCCTGGGGTTTCGCGACATGAAAGCAAAGGGCGAAGTGCCGTCCATTTGGCATTCTGAAGACGTGAATCCCGAATACCTTGCCTACCAGGAAGATTTGACGCTTTTAGAGTCGCGAATCGCTGAACACGAACATATCATCAGGAATGCGGAACTCCTCCCTTCTCGCTCAAAGAAACTGGGGAGCACTATTCGACTTGGGTCAAAAGTGCTTGTGGAGGTAGACGGCCAAAAAGATGAATTCATGATTGTTGGCACCCTTGAAGCGAATCCTCTAGAAGGCAAGATAAGCGATATGTCGCCTGTCGGCAAATCACTCCTTGGACATCAAGCTGGAGAAACGGTTATCGTCCACTCGTCAGTTCACGTTGCCTATAAGATATTGACGGTTTCGTGAGGACCTTTCTACCCGAGAGAGGTAACAGGGCGGTGAGTCATTAGATATACTTACCGCCTTTTCTTTTTTGGTTTCACAACGCGCAACTCGTTTTTGAAAAGCTGCTCGTCAATTTCTGTAAGGAGTCGAACGAGGGTGGGATCAGCCATGAGTTCTTTCATCTGCTGCCACCAAGATTCGATGGGAAAAGTTTTATCATTTCTCCAATACTCAACAGCCTGAAGAAAGTTTTCCAACATATCCAACTGCTGAATGAATCTGCCCTCGCGAGAAGTTCCTTCTTTGAATTCTCTCCACAAAGCAGCCATTTCTATCGCAAGAGATTTAGGGAGGTTGGCCGTAAGCTTCCGAAGCGCCCCTTGCTCTTGATTGCTCTGCCGCCTATAAAATTTCTTTTTGTCTGCTTGAGGGAGACGCACCCATTTTGTATACATTTCCTTAAGATTCTTTCCTTTGTATTTGCTGATGATGGGGTCGTACGGGGTGATGTCTCCGGCGTAACCCGCGATCAGGTCGTGGCAGAGAGTAAGTTTGATAAGCCGATCTTCGTCCAGCCCAGTGTTTTCGGCTCCTGCGAGAATCCATCCCATGATTGCTTCCCTGAAGCTGTGTCCTCCCACCGTACTTGGATCTTTCACCTCACGCAGCACAAATCCTTGCTGTTTTGCGCGCTTAATATCCCCTGTTTTAAGGAAAAATTCAATGAGTTTTTTCATAATGAGATTATAACTTATGAATGACATATTTTCCAGGGAATGCAAGGCTTGACAGGTCTTGCAAAGCTTCTGTCGATATGTTATCGGTAGATAACGAGTTCTTTCTAGAATCTCGTATCGCGTCCGCATAAACTGGGAAAGAAAGGAGGTGCAGCGATGGTAATAGCAAGCGCCCGGAGTTCAATGTTCTGTGAGCAAAGCAATTCGTGCCCCGTTGCATTCTCCGGTCTTAGCCCGAGAATACAGCGGCTGCTGCGAGCGGCAAAGGATGCCCTCGGGGCATCCCACAGTCCTTACTCGGGGTTCCGAGTGGGGGCGGCTGTACTCACGAAAACCGGGAGAACCATCACCGGTGCAAATGTGGAGAACGCAGCCTATGGAGAGGGTATCTGCGCCGAGCGTTCGGCTCTCCTTCGTGCTAACGCACAAGGAGTAGGAGGGGAGTGCGTAGCGATCGCAGTAGTGGCGCGGAAAGGCGACGAGCCAACCGAAACGATTACTGCTCCTTGTGGAGCATGCCGTCAGGTTATGCAAGAGTTTGCTGTCCGGTCTGGAGTAGGCGGAAGTTTCGAGATTATTCTTGCTACCACCAACTTCGAAAAGGTGGAGGTATTCACTCTCGAAGAACTTCTCCCGCATGCCTTTGGTCCGGAAGACCTCTCTGGCGCATAGTGAAAGGAGGTTTCATCCCCTCCTCAATAGGCCCCCGTTTTCGAACGAGGGCCTTTTTCTTTTCAGTGATATAATAAGGAAGATATGAAGAACCAAGAAATAGCGAAAATACTCTACAACATGTCTTCGTATCTTGCCATGGAAGACGTAGCGTTCAAGCCGCAGGCGTATGAGCGGGCTGCTATGGCTTTGGAGTCGTTGGGAGAAGACGTGGAAACCCTGCATAAGAGGGAAGGAATGAAAGGTTTAGAAACTATTCCTGGAGTAGGGAAAGGCATTGCCGAGAAAATAGAAGAATACTTGAAAACAGGCGAAGTGAAGGAGTATGAGAAGATGCGGAAGGATATGCCCGTGAATATGGACGAGCTTGGGTTAGTTGAAGGTGTTGGTCCTAAAATGATGCGAGACCTGTGGAAGTATTTAAAGGTGAAAGACCTCAAAACTTTGGAAGCTGCAGCAAAAGCAGGAAAGATACAAAAGCTTCCAGGCTTTGGCTTAAAAACCGAGCAGAACATTCTTCACGGCATTGAGTTTGCGAAGAAATCCGGCGGCAGATGGCTCCTCGGAACCATATATCCCTACATGGAAGAAATCGTAGCAACGCTCAAAGATTCAAAACTCTTGAAAGAAGCAGTCGCGGCAGGTTCCATTCGGAGAATGAAGGAAACCATTGGAGACGTGGATATTCTCGTAACCACCAAAAAGCCAAAAGAGATCATTGAGTATTTCCTTTCCCGCGTGAAGTACAGCAAGCTTTGGGGCAAAGGGCCTACCAAGGTTTCTTTGCGCACATTGCAGGGCTTTGACATTGATGTTCGCGTGCTCGATGAGGAAGTATTTGGAGCAGGACTCCAGTATTTCACCGGGTCCAAAGAGCACAATGTGAAATTAAGGACCCATGCCATTCAAAAAGGATACAAACTCTCTGAGTATGGGTTATTCAAGGGTAAGAAACGCATTGCCTGCAAAACAGAGGAAGAAGTGTACAAAGCATTGGGCATGCCTTACATTGAGCCTGAAATGCGCGAAGATGCGGGAGAGATCGAGGCGGCTCTTGCAGGAAATCTTCCCAATGTTCTTCCGTATGATTCCTTGAGAGGAGATTTGCAGATCCAAACTGATTGGAGTGACGGGAACAATTCTATTGAGGAAATGGCAAGAGAAGCAAGGGCCCAGGGTCTTGAATATATTGCCATCACTGACCATACAAGAGATCTTGCGATGACCGGAGGTTCAGACGAGAAAAAGCTCTTGCGCCAAATGGCTGCCATAGACAAACTCAACAAGAAGCTTTCAGGGATAAGGATCCTCAAGGGGGCTGAGGTGAATATTAGGAGAGACGGTACGCTGGATGTCGCGAATGGAGTGCTCGCGAAGCTCGACGTAGTGGGGGTGTCAGTGCATTCGCTTTTTAAAATGACCCAGAAAGACATGACGGAGAGGATTATGCGCGCCATGAAAAACCCGCATGTCGACATTGTATTCCACCCCACAGGCAGGCTTATTCACAAGCGCGAGCCCTATGCCCTGGATATGGATGCTTTGATAGGGGAAGCAAAGAAGACGGGAGTTGTCCTAGAAGTAAACGCGTCTCCTCTGCGTCTCGACTTGAAAGACACAGACATTAAGAAGGCAGTAGACGCAGGAGTAAAACTTGTCATCGATTCAGACTCGCACAAAAAAGAACACATCAAATTCTTGAAGTTCGGAATTGCGCAAGCAAGAAGAGGCTGGGCAGAAAAGAAAGATATTCTCAACACCCTGCCGCTTGGCCAGCTGCTTGACTTTCTGAGAGCCAAAGGATAACGTTCGTTAATATGCCAAGAGAACTATCCGCGGGCTCTCTCGTATTCCGCGAAGAAAACAAGAAACCATTTTTTCTTTTACTCCATTACCCGGGCCGCAGGAGAAGCGGAAGGGGATATTGGGATTTCCCCAAAGGGCACGTTGAAGCAGGGGAGAATGAAGAGCAGACCGTGAGAAGGGAGGTTGCGGAGGAAACAGGCGTTAAAGACCTTGAGTTCATGAAAGGATTCAGGCAGACCATCAGGTATTTTTTCCAAACGCAGGAAGCCAGGATTTTCAAAGTGGTTATCTTTTACCTTGCCAAAACAAAAACAAAGGACGTGAAAGTGTCCTTTGAGCACACGGGTTACCAGTGGGCAACCTATGGAGAGGCAATGAGCCAGCTCCAATTCAATAACGCGAAGATCCTACTCAACAAGGCGCATCAGTTCCTTTCAAAGGAACCTAGCTCTTCTCACTCTTGAGGCCCCGTACCTTCTCAACGATCGTTTTAAAGAGAGCGGGTTTTGTGTTAGCAAAGGTAGCCAATATCTTGCGGTCAAGCTCAACGTTCTGTTTCTTTAAGAGGTTGATGAATCTGCTGTACGAAATGCCCTGGGTTCTCAAGGCTGCTCCCAGGTTCGTTTCCCAGAGCTGGCGGAACTTGCGCTTCTTCGTTCTTCTGTCGCGGAACGCGTACGTCCATGCCTTCAGCATGGCTTCTTTCGCTCTGCGGTATTTAGATTTCCTCGTCCACATGAACCCTTTGGTGTGGCGGAGGAGGTGTTTTCTCCTTTTTTGGGCAATAGTGCCTCGTTTAACGCGTGCCATAAAATTAAAACTTCAGCATTTTTTTAATTGCTCTCGACTCAGGGGCAGACAGCTCGATCCACCGGCGCATCTTTCTGATCTTTTTCCCGCGTTCTTTGGCTAGACCGTGGTCTTGTCCAACAGCTCTTCTCAATACCTTTCCGGTTCGGGTTATTTTGAATCTCTTGGTGATAGATTTTCTTGTTTTCAGTTTGTTCATATTATTTCTTCGTGATGATGAGCGATAGCCCCGCGGGCTCCATTTTTGGTTCGCGGTCTATGGTAATAGGAATGAGAGCTCGCACTATTTCCAGGAACTTCTCCGCCTTTTCTCTCGCGAATGTTCCCATGGCTTTCTCCCGCCCCCGCAGGCGCATGACAATTCTTACCGTGTCTCCCCGTCCCAGAAAGAGTTTTGCCTGTTTTGCCCTTGTTTCCATGTCGTGGGTTGAGATCCCGAAGGTGAGCCTCACTTCTTTAAGCCTACTTGCTTTTTGCTGGCCTGCTTTTCGCTCTTTCTTTCCCTGCTGGTACAAGAACTTTCCATAGTTTCCCAGCTTGCACACAGGAGGGTCTACCTTTTCTGTTACTTGGATAAGGTCGAGCCCCTTGCTCTTTGCAAGAGAAAGCGCCTCTTCAAGAGGCAGAAGGCCAACCTGTTTCCCGGCTTCGTCAATAAGCCTCACCTCTTTTGCCCGTATTTGGTTGTTTACAAAGGTATGCTTCGTCAAAATATTCTGTTTCTTTGTGGACACGGCGGGTCCCGACCCCACGTCCAAGAAGTAATCACTCCGAACTCTACAGGCGTATCCCAGTTGAAAGAAACGAGAGAAGTCGTGAACTGGGCAAAACCTCCTCCCTTGAGCCCTGCTGTTTCAAGTAGTTTCCTGGGCTTATTCAGAAATTACCCTAAATCTCGATGGGTTGACACCCGACTCATATATCGAGAGTCAATGAGTCAGATGGCCTAAGCGCTTTTATGCGTAGGCAAGTTCCCTTTGCGGGGAAAATATGTTGGCATTTTTGGTGCCCCTAGTTCGTTAACGAGTGCCTAGGAAACTCGGCCTGCATTCAGGAGCAATTAGTCTCCCTGTCAATGCCTTATTCGTGCCCATTTGCTTCAATATGTCTGTTTGTGAAGAGCTTGCTGGATCTCTCTTACCACTTCCTCTTTTTTGAGTTTTTCCCTCTTGTCCCACTTTTTCTTGTGGCGGGCAAGGGCAAACTCCAGCTTAATCTTCCCAGCAGGAGTACTATACACCCTTAAAGGAATTAAAGTCAACCCCCGCTCTGTTGTTTTCCCAATAAGGGAGCTGAGCTCTCTTTTCTGCACGAGCACTTTGCGCGAGCGCTCTTGTTGGAAGTTCGAAGGGGTGTTTTTGGGCTGGTAAGGGGGAATGTTGCTTCCCACAAGCCACAGCTCCCCGTTTTTCATCACAACATAGGTTCCCGCAATTTGCATGCGGCCCAAGCGCGCAGACTTTACTTCGGCCCCTTGCAGCGCCAAACCGCCTTGGAACCTCTCCAAGATCTCAAAAGAAAAACCCGCTTTCCTATTTTCAGCAAGAATATCCACGTTTTTATTCTACGGGAAAATGCAGTAGACTGAAAGAATGATAGAAACAGAGCTTAGAGAAGTTATAGAGAAAGCGGCAGGAGAGCGAGTGGTGCTCGAGCACCCCGCGAATTCTGAGCACGGCGACTACTCAACCAATATTGCTTTGGTTTTGGCTAAAAAGCTCAACAAAGATCCCCGGGAAGTTGCGGAGGAGATTTTGTCAAAAGTCAAAAGTCAAAAGTCAAAAGTTTTTGATAGCGTTCAAGTAGCTGGCCCCGGCTTCATAAACTTCTTCCTTTCCCAAAATTACCTTATGGGTGAAATGGGGGAAGTGCAGAAGAAAAAAGAAAAGTACGGAACATCTGTTTCTTCCAAGGGCAAGAAAGTCATGGTTGAGTTTACAGACCCCAATCCTTTCAAAGAGTTCCACATCGGCCACTTGTACAGCAACATTGTGGGAGAAAGCTTGTCGCGCGTGTTTGAGAGCCAAGGAGCTTTGGTGAAACGGGCGAACTACCAGGGCGATGTTGGCATGCATGTCGCGAAAGCAGTGTGGGGAATGAAAAAGAAAATGGAGGCAGACAAACTGAGCCTGGCTGGGTTGGCAAAGAAAAGCCTGGAAGAGCGCGTAAAGTTTCTGGGCCAGAGCTATGCCCTGGGCGCGGATGCGTTTGAACGTGACGAGAGCGCAAAAAAAGAGATAGGGGAGCTCAATAGAAAGATATTCGCCTTAGATAAAGAGATCAAAGAACTCTATCTCAAAGGCAGAAAGTGGAGCCTCGACTATTTCGAGAAGATATACAAGCGCCTGGGAACAAAGTTCAACTATTACTACTTTGAAAGCAAGGTAGGAAAAGTAGGGCTTGAAACAGTGAAAGAAGGCCTGAAAAAAGGCATTTTTGAAGAAAGCCAGGGAGCAGTTATTTTCCCCGGAGAAAAGTATGGACTGCATAGCAGGGTGTTTATCAATTCGCAAGGTCTCCCTACGTATGAGGCAAAGGAACTGGGTTTGGCTCCCACAAAGTACAAGGACTTCAAATACGATACCTCGGTTATTGTTACGGGAAACGAGATCATTGGGTACTTTAAGGTGCTTATCCAGGCGCTCAAGCTTTTGAGCCCCGAAATTGGGAACAAAACCTTTCACGTGAGCCACGGAATGGTTCGCTTGCCAGAAGGCAAGATGTCGAGCCGCACAGGAAAGATCCTCGCGGGTGACGAACTCATAGACCAGGTGCAGGGAAAAGTGCTCGAGCGCATGAAAACTTCCGGGAGCGAGGTTCCGCAAAAAGAATGGGAAAAAGCCGCGGAGAAAATAGCTTTAGCTGCCATTAAATATTCTTTGCTTAGAGTAACTCCTGGCAAAGACATCATCTTTGATATCGATACATCCTTGAGCCTCGAAGGCGACAGCGGCCCGTACCTTCAGTACACTTACGCCCGAGCCAAAAGCATCCTCCGTAAAGCAAAACTAAGTGACACTAAGTTTCCAAAACTAAGGGAGACTAAGTTTGAAAAGGAGGAGATGGATGTTTTGAGGTACATATATAAATTTCCAGAGGTTGCGGCCGAAGCTGCAAGGCTTTTTTCTCCCAACATGGTTGCGCAGTTTGCGGTGGAGCTTGCGCAAAAATACAACGTTTTTTATAACGTTCTTCCCGTCCTACAAGCAGAAACAAAAGAATCGAAACAGTTTCGTCTTGCTCTCACTTCAGCCGTCGCCCAACTCCTCCAAAACAGCCTTCACCTCTTGGGCATCTCAACCCTCGAGCGCATGTAGTTCAAACTAGGCCCGGCCTAGTTTTGGTTGAAATGTGAATAAAAAATACATATGTACATTTTGCTCACAAGTACTGTTTTGCAACAGTGTTGTTTGAGTAGGGCATGTATATACACTAGCAAGTGTTTCCAAGGTCCTGAGGGATTACGCGAGTATTGACAAGAAAATCTTCCTATTGTATAGACTTATTAACGAAAGAAAGGGTGAGAAGGAGGCAGAACGTGCAGATCGAATCAGACCGAGTAGTAGGTTTGTTGTCCTTCACCGCGGAGACAGACGAGGAGGGAGAAGTTCTTAAGGCGATTAATTCCACAATCAAGTTTGGTCGAGTCCTTCCATATGAAGGACGAGGCGGTGTTAACCACCCCAACGTCCCGCTCGACCAGCACATGTGGCTTCGTTTCTCTTACGATGTGGGCGGCAAGAAGTTCGAGCTACTCGCCACAACCGAGGAAAGCGAGAAGATAGTGCGTCAGATGCGCGACGCGCTCTACTATGGGAGCGGCGG
>Ga0209541_10011326_pt1 | contig 13980 bp, 18 predicted proteins | sample RifCSPlowO2_01_FD_184027 | JGI IMG/M metagenome (GOLD analysis project Ga0209541, IMG submission 184027) | Groundwater microbial communities from Rifle, Colorado - Rifle CSP2_plank lowO2_0.1 (SPAdes) (version 2) | ecosystem: Environmental > Aquatic > Deep subsurface > Groundwater | place... | reverse complement strand
TCGCTTTAGAATTTAAATGGGGGGCTTTCTCTTTTACCAACTCAGCAGGATTAATTATTCTACTGCTTTCTATATTCTTTATTAGTTCCTTTGCATTTGGAGGTAACTTTAAGCCAACTTTATGTACCTCCTTTGCAATTTCCTTGAATCTAACAGTTCTAAGATGTTGGATTGCTATGTATTCTTTTATAAAAGCTGTTTCTTCTGGGAGCAAGTGTATTCTATCTCCCTTTATAAGAGGTTCAATAATCCTGTTTAATATAACCCCTATAGGATATTCTACATTAAGGTCTAAGTTTTTCTCTAATGATTCTCCCATATCCTTAAATAAAGGGTTAATTGAGATATAGTCAAAGATTTTCTTTAGTTCTAACAACGACTTTTTGCTGTAAAAATTTCCAACTTGAAGCTGGTTATAATAAGGTATTGGCTTAGAAACGCTATTGTTCTTCTTGCTATAGAAAACAATCTCTTCATTTGAATCAGTAAATCTCTTAATTATTAATCTGGGGACAAAATGATCTTTTGCCATAAGGGTAAATATAGCCTCTATTTTTATGCGTTTCCTTTTTTGAAGAGAATATACTCTAATCAAAACAACCTGATTAAATCTCTAATCTGTATATTCCGTTTAGGTGTTATAGAGCAGGGTTCGGTGGGGGTGATTAAAGGTTTTAGGCGATAAGTTTTTGTAACGTTTTGTTACAAAATGTGACATATATTTTTAAATAATGGCTGGATGATATTAATATGAAAGATAAATTGAGAAAGATATTACTTAATATTTTTGTAATGTTCTTTTTTTGGTTATTATTTGCTTTTCTTATATGGTTTTCATGGCAATTAGGAAGTTGGGGTAAATTGATTAGTGTTGGTCTTTTAGTAATAACAATAATAGCTACTATTTATTTTTTAGAAAAATTAAGGCTGTTGTGAGGATACTATAAAAATCTCACCCCAGAACTCCAAAAAACCACTGTTTTTCTCGGAAAAAGGGCTTAAAAAAAGGTAGTCACAATCTATCTTGTACGCACCTTTTTGCTTTTAGAAGGCCTTTTATGGGTTTTTACTGTTTTTTCCTTGTTTTTTATTGTCTAGGGGGCTGTGTGGTATGGCTATATCCCTATACTTCTTGATTTCCTTAGCTCTCCAATAGTAAGGATGGGCTGAGCTCATATTTCTTGCAATACTTAAGATATTGCTTTTTTGTGAAATACATGCCGCAACCGCATTGATATTCAACCATGCTGAAGAATTGTTTGGGTTTTGGCTCATGGACATGGCTCTTTAATTTGTCTTCAAGCTGCTTTTTGGACATTTTTGCACATGCTAAAACTTTTTGCTTATGCTTAAAAGTTTTAATTATTGATTTTCTTGTGTTTTTTCCTGCTTTTGCTGAGGTTTATGCGGACCAATGAATATACAGAGATTAATGCCCAGGCAAATTGAAGGAATGCCGCAGGCCATGCTCTGTTAACATATGTATTGAAAAGAATCCCCAAGGCGCCGAAAAGATTCATCAGCTGATAACTCCTGGATTCGGGCCTTATCCTCCTGCATGAAAGGAGGAAGTAAGACACCAGGAGAAGCAGCATTCCCACCCACCCAAAAACATTGCTTATCACCTGGATTTCTGCCATTTTTGCTGTTTTTCTGTGTTTTTTTTGGTTTTCAGAAGGCCTTTATCATCTCTTCATAGCACTTCTTGCAGATATGCCACTTTTTTACCTTGCTATCGCTGTCTGGAGGGCTGAAAAGAATTGCCCCGAATTCTGTCAGCTCTTTCCTGCATTTATCACAAACTGGTTTGATTGCCATTTTATTTTTCCTGTTTTCCTGCCCATTTAATTATTCTAGGTATTTGTTTTTCCTGCCCATCTTGTAACGAGCATTATCGCGAATACTGAAACAAGAGTTATAAGGATTGATGCATAGAGATTGTAAAGTGCAGGGTCTTGGGGCAGATGAAGCCTGTTTATAAAAAAATCAATGTATATCCTTATTGTGCTCTGCCATGACAATGCTGCAAGAAGGCCAAACGCCGTGATAATTGCGGTTGCCGTTGATTTTCTGAATTCTGTATTAATCTTTTGGGCCGCTTCTCCCGCCTTTTTCAGTGTTTCTGAATGCCTTTCAGTCAGTTTTTTTATCATTTTTGCCTATTCTAATTCATGCTAAAAGATTTAATTTTTGCTTAAAGGTTTTAATTTACTGATTGATTAGTCCTGCTTGAATGCCCTTCTGTCCCACTTGATAATCTCGCGCTTGGCCCTTTTTTCCCTTCTCCGCTGCTCAAGGCTTTTCGAGAACAAATGAATCTCAAACCCGAAGATTATGGGGAGGAAGATATTCAGCAGGAAAAACGCGTCGAGGGCGTAATTCTCCGGGCCGCCGCTTATCTCTGCAAGAACGAGGAAAATAGAGGCAACCATCCCCAGCATTATGCTTGAAAAGAGGCCTCCCTTAAGCCAGATGGGCTTTATGAAAGTCAATAAAAATACCTCGATTATTATGCACGTTATTATTACTATTAATCCTATCATTTTTTCCTTTTTTTCTGTTTTTTATTGGGCTTAAAACCTGCTATTTTTGCTTAAAAGCTTTAAGAGGGAAAAATATTTCCCTTCTTATTACCTTTATTTCTTCTTTGCTGGTTTTTGCTGAGTGACTAAATGTATTTCTATGCTGAATAATATTGGAAGCAGCATATTTAATATGCCAAATGATTCAAGAACGAAGTTCTCTGTGCCTGTCTTGACTATTGACATCACAAGAAAAAACAGGGCGAGAAACCCCAATAAAATGCTCGCAATAAGGCCTGCCCTGAGCCATATCGGCTTCACAAAAGCCACCAATATGAATTCGGCTGCCAAAACCCCGATTATCAGGTATAAACCAGTCATTTCAACGCCTCTTTTTTCCAAACAATTATTTATCTCTCCCTTTGCCAGTCTGGATATCTAAATACTGTTTTTTATAATTTAAAAGCTTTTTCATTTTCCAATAATCTTAAGAATTAAACAGCTGTTTAAACGATGTTTAATGTTTAGCTGCCTGTTTAATCAGCAGATTAAAACATCCAGTCACGACGACAAATAAGGGCAAAAAAAATCTTTCTGGAAAAAGCGAAATATTTTTAAAGAAATGGCAATTAAAACTATCATGGGTTTCTTGTGGTGGGGAAGAGGGAAAGAGGAAAGAGAGGGAATCAGGGAAGAGGTTCAAAAGGCATTTTCAAAGGTGAAGGATGATTTCAAAAAGACGGGTGAGTGGATAAATCACCTTCATGCAAGGGATTCGCATCATGAACATGGCATTAATGAGCTAAATGAAAGGTTATCCTACCTCGAGCAGGAGATGGGGGAGATCAGGCATTTCCTTTCTTTTTTTGGCCCTGGGGTGTTTAAACAGCTGTCTAAACAACCCTCAACAGCTGTTGATAAACAAACAGCTGTTGAAGCTGTTCAAACAGGTGTTCAAACAGCTGTTGAAAACGGTTTTTTGAAGCATTTAAGCACTATGGAGAGGGCTATTGTGTGGGTTTTATTGAATACTGAATTAAAAATGAGCTATGAGGATGTTGCAGCAGTCCTGGGAAAAGAGAGGTCTACGATAAGGGGGCAGATAAACTCAATAAGGCAGAAAAGTGAGGGGTTAATTGAGGAAATAACAGAGAGAAACGGCAAAAAGAGGATATATGTGCCTGAGCACATGAGAAACCTCCTCCTGAAGAGCGTAAAACTGTCCAAAAAAGGGAGAAAATAGAGCTGCAAATAGGTAAAAGTGAGGGTTGTTTATAGGGGATTCTATGGGAAATTGGCTAAAAATAGCCAAAAAACAGTGTTTTTTGAGAAAAAGTGAGTAAAAGTTCGCTTAATTAACCATCAAAAGGGGGAAAAGTGAGAGTTACTTAAGACAAAAACCTGCAAAAAAATAGGTGAAAAAGAGTGGTTCAGGGAGATGTGAGGGATAAAACTGCAGACCAGCGGGAAAGATAGAATTAAATTGAAAAAAGAGGGGGTTTCTGGGGAGTAAATGGGGGAAAAGTGAGGTTCGTTTAATCTAACCAATAGTTGTTTTACTATTTTAAGGTATTGATAATAGTATTATAGTCAAGATTTTCGGTATGGCGAATTCTGTATAGAAACAAAACTTCTTGGGTTATCTGAATACCGGCTCTCTCACTTTCATGATTGCCTCGAGGGGGATAAGCTCCCTGAGCTCTGAATGGACGTGAAGAAGTATTTTCTTGTTGTTTATCTTTTCCTTGCTTATAGGGATGCCTTTCTTCTCCATCTTCATTATGTAATCCCTTATAGAGCTCTCTGACAGCCTCAGCTTCTCGGCAATTGCCCTGTAATCTACTGGCTGCTGCTGCTCAAGGATATATACTGCGCAGAATACCTTAAATTCCTGCCTTGTAAGGTTCCTGAACTTTATCTTCAGGTCCGACCTTAATGAATTAATCATCTCCAGGCTAGGCAGTCCTGTCTGCTGGACGTCTGTTTGTCTGTCTGTTGGAACCCCTTCATTTCCTGTGGAAAACAAAGGAAATGAAGAGGTCTTAGATGGCGAATCTGTTGGAAATCCAAAAACATTTGTCTGGGAATTTGTCGGAATCTGCGAAGAAATAATTGACTTAATCTCGAGGAGCTCGTGCCTTAGCGAGGCAATCTCCTCTTTCAGGGAATTGTTCTCTGTCTGGAGGCTGTTCTCAGCAATACTGCCCTCTTTAACCAACCCCTCTTTTACCTCTTCCATTTTGATTGTTATTAATCTTGCCCCTCTTTTCCTGTCTGTATGCAAGGTTTTTACTAACATGGTATTTAAAAGCTTTACGATTGCCAAAAACAGGATGCAAAATCTCCGTCTATAACCCCTTTTTTCGCTCAAAATTCCAAAGAAGTCAATACGCCTCTATGCCTTTTTGCTGCAGCTTCTTGTAAGTATCATAGATTTTGCTGCTTATCCTCCATCTCTGCCTCTTGCTGTATTTCACCCCATTTGAGCCCTTGTCAATGCAAACGACAAACCCCTTTTTCTGCAGCTCAAGGAGAAGCTGCTTTGTAAACTCCTCGTCTCTCGCCAATTCTGATGCAATCTCTGACGTAAAGAATGACTTCGGCGAGTTATTGAAGAGCAAAGACAATATCGCCTCTTTTATCTTGTCCTGCTTCTCTTTTGAAATCCTCATTTTATCTTTTTCTCCAGCTTCCCAAAACTTATGAGTTCATCAGTAGGCTTTATTTTTATCTCTTTGCCTGAATAAACAAGATAAAACCTATGCCCTTCTATCTTTATTACCCCTTCGTAAATGCTGCCATTTCTTTGCAGCCTTACCCTTAAATTCACAAGAGGGCTGATTCTCTTGTAAAAGTCTCCTTCCATATAAGCATGCCCTTTCCTCATTTTAGACAATATTATCAGTATTAAACGAGAAATCTATAAAAAGGTTATGCTAAATAAGAATTAAACTAAACAGCAATCTCTGCTCCCTTAACTTCCCTGCCTTTAATATAATATATCTCTTTGTAGCCAATATCCTTGATTCTAACGAGTGCATTGCCAAAATATCTCCCCACCTGTTCCGGTGCATGGGCATCTGAACCCAGCGTTAATTTCATTCCTAGGTCATAGCACATTTCAAGAATTGCTCTTGAAGGATAGATATCACCCACCATTTTGTCAATGCCTGCAGTATTTACCTCAATAAGCAAATCCCTTTCTTTGGCCAATTCCAATGTTTCCTTAACTTTTTTCATATAAACTGGGTTTTCTTCAGAGAAATATCTGCCATCCTTATTGAATTTCTTTATTAAATCAATGTGCCCGACAATATCAATAACATCTAATTTTATCAAGCCCTGCAATAAGCCAAAATAAGAGGAAATGCCCCTCTCAATATTCCCATTGAAATTTTTCTTTAATCCCTCCCTAAAAATATCCTCTGAAAAGTCAAATCCCCATCCATCTATAAAATGAATTGAGCCGGTGATATAATCAAATCTCTCTTTTTGCAATCTTTTAACGATATCTTTTGCATATTCCGGAATAAAATCCACTTCAATTCCTGCCAAAACATTAGGATTTTTCAATGCTTTGATATCATTAAGATATTTTTCTAAAGACTCTGGCTTCATTGCGCTGTCTCCTGCAGGGTCTATAAATCTCTCTGGGAGAGGAAAATGCTCTGAAAAACCAATTATTTTAATGCCTCTATTTTTGAACGCAAAATTAACATATTCTTCTATGCCTCCTCTTGCATGCGGGCAATATTCAGAATGGCAATGAACATCAATCATTTTATTCTCCCGACTTCAATCCCCAGAAATAGCTGAGGTGCTATTCACCTCTTGATTTTAGGGGTATTTTATTATTTATAAATCATTTCCTACTGCAAATCTGCCATCTCTTCCCTGAAGATGCTATTCAGCTTGTTATTCATGCCTGGAGGAATGTCGGAGGGATAAATCCTAAAAAATTTCTTTCTCAGTTCATCTTCTCTTGAAATGGCCTCTTCCAAAAACCTCTTTTTGAATAGCTCGATTAAATCGCCTTTGATGCCGTTTTTGTGGGCCATATAGAAAGCAAGCAATTGCTGCTCTCTTGCCTCTGTTGTTTTCTCATATCTGTCTATCTCCTTGCTCATTCCAAACAGCACATAGTATTTTGTGAATTCTTTTGAAAGCAATGCATTCAACCCGACAATTGAGGGGTTAAGGTTGTGGGCAAGCATGAATATCCCCAGTCTCGCGCATTTGCTGCACTCATGGCACCACCTTTTTTCAGATGAGTCATCAAGGCAGTCGCATGAAATCTGGTATTTTGCGAGCTCGGGATATCTTGAAAACAGGATTTTTGTCTCTGCTATATTAGTCAATGGCTCAATAATGCTTGAAATTTTATACTCTGGATTTGCATATTGCAGCATTTTTTCCTGCTTATGCCTCGCCTCTGTTGTCTGGTCATAGGAGGCATATCCTGTGAATCCCTCTTTTGTCCTGAAAGAGAAGTTCATGTCCTGCTGGTTTCCAAGGAGGATTGTTGATGCATTATTCTGCATGAACGGCAGGGAAAGAAAACAAAATCCTGTAATCATATGGGCATAACCAAGGCATGTCTGGGGCTTGTCCCATGTCTCAAAATCATTTAATTTTTCTATATTGTTCTGCACAATTTCTATTTTGAGGTTATGCTTATCTGCTATCTCTTTTGCATGCTCCTGCTTAATCTTATTCTCTTGAGGTGAGACAGTGTCATTTACGTAAATCGCAGTAATATCAAGATTAAGTTCTCTTGCCAAACCAAGCGTAAGCAAACTATCCTTTCCGCAGGAGACAGGAATTACTACACCTTCTCCAGAGCTGGATTCCACTGCAGATTCCCTTTTCCTACCAAAGGAATATTCTATATCGTTAAAATTATCTATTGCTTCTTTTGTGTTGAGATTATAGTCGTCAGCTATGCCTGGAATCTGCTTAAGAATAATCTCCTTTGCTTCATTCCTGAAAACTGGCTCAGGAGTATTGTATTTGATGCTCTTTATTCCTGCTATAACCGGGGCCATCATTGTTGAAATGAAGCCATATTCCTGAATAAAGAATTCCTTTAATGAATCAGGAAGATTTTTCCATATCTCTTTGGGATAAATGAGATTATAGCTTTTGTTATTGAAACCAACTGCCAGTCCATTCTCTGCCTCTTTTATCAGAATATCTTTCATTCTCCCTTTTTAGAAACAGGGAGGAAACACTTATAAGTTTTTGCTTATCCCTTACTTTATGATAAGGTATGCAAGCGAGGCAAAGAAGGAGGATATTCTCAAGGCCCTTGACCCTCTTGTAAGGGAATGGTTTTTTACAAAATTCAAGGAGTTCAGCATGCCCCAATTATACGGAGTTATGCCTATCTATGAAAGAAAAAATATTCTTATAAGCGCACCAACAGGAGGCACAAAAACACTGACTGCATTCTTAAGCATACTAAATTATCTTATAGGGCTTTCAAAAAGGAACGAGCTTGAAGAGAAGGTATATTGCGTTTACATCTCTCCGTTAAAGGCATTAAATAATGATATCTACTTTAATCTGGTAAAGCCGCTTGAAGAAATAAAGGAGATTGCCCTCAAGCAGGATATAAAGCTTCAGGATATAAAGATAAGCGTCAGGACGGGTGACACAACAACAGACGAAAAGGCAAAGCAATTGAGGAAACCTCCCCATATCCTTATCACAACGCCTGAATCCCTTGCAATAATCCTTTCAAGCGCGAAATTTATTGAAAAATTAAAGGCAGTAGAATACATTGTAATTGACGAAATTCACGCGCTTGCAAACAAGAGAGGAGTTCACCTTTCATTAAGCATTGAAAGATTAAACTATATCTCGGGCATTTATCCCTGCAGGATTGGATTATCTGCCACCTGCGAACCGCTTGAGGAGATAGCAAAATTTCTTGTTGGTTATGAGAATCAGAACCAAGGTTCCGATACTTCCTATCTTATAAGAGACTGCCTGATTGCAGATGTCCAGTATACAAAGAAGCTCGACATGAAGGTATTATGCCCTGTAAAGGACTTGATTAATACAAGCGCTTCTGAAATGCAAAAGGGGCTTTATACTTTGATAGATAGTCTTATCCAAGAGCACAAGACAACATTAATCTTCACAAACACAAGAAGCGCGACTGAAAGAGTAATCGCTCATTTGAAGGAGATGTTCCCGTCAAGATATCTTGAGGATATAGGAGCGCATCATTCATCATTAAGCAAGGAGCACAGGTTTGACATTGAGCGGAGGTTAAGGGAAGGCAAGCTAAAGGTTGTTGTCACTTCTACCTCTCTTGAATTAGGAATTGATATTGGCTATATTGACCTGGTGATTTTAATGGGCTCGCCAAAAAGCGTTGCAAGAGGAATACAAAGGATTGGAAGAGCGGGGCATAAATTGCATGATACTGCCAAGGGCAGGATAATTGTTCTTGACCAGGATGATTTGGTTGAATGCGCGGTGCTATTGAAAGAATCAGTTGAAAAGAAGATTGACAGGATTCAGATTCCAAAAAACTGCCTTGATGTTCTGGCCCAGCAGATTTTTGGCTGTGCAATACAGCAGAAATGGAATGTTGAAGAGCTCTTTGGCCTGATAAGAAGGAGCTATTGCTATCATGAGCTGAACAGGGAAGACTTCTTTTCAGTTATCTCTTATCTCTCAGGGGAGTATGAACTTGAATCAAGAAATGTTTACGCAAAGATATGGTATGACCCTGAAACAAAAGAGCTTGGAAGGAGAGGTAAATTAGCAAGAGTGATTTACATGACAAACATAGGAACAATTCCTGAAGAGTCGTTCATCAATGTTGTAATCGCAAGCGCTGATGAAAGGGGCAAAAAGATAGGAGTGATAGATGAGGGGTTCCTTGAAAGATTAAAACAAGGGGATGTTTTTGTTCTTGGAGGAAATAAATATGAGTTCGCTTACACTAGGGGCATGAATGCATATGTAAAAACAACTGTTTATAGGTCTCCTACAATCCCCTCCTGGTTCAGTGAGATGCTTCCATTGAGCTTTGACTTGGCTCTTGAGATTCAGAATTTTCGCAAACTTATGTCTGAAAAATTAGGCAAGGAGAAAGAGGCAGAGATAAAGAAGTGGATTGAAAATTATCTTTATATTGACAGGAATTCTGTTGATGCAATCTATAATTATTTTTACTTGCAGTACAGATATGCGAAAATACCAAATGAAAAGAGGTTGGTTATTGAGCATTACTCTGAAGATGGCAAGCATTATGCCATATTCCACTCCCTTTACGGCAGAAGGGTAAATGATGCTTTAAGCAGGGCAATTGCGTATCTTGTCGCAAGGTTGGGAGGAAGGGACATTGAAATAGGAATAAACGACAATGGATTTTTTCTTGCATCTCTCCAGAATATGCAGATTGAGAAGGCATTGAAAATGCTTAATGGAGAGAATCTTGAGAAGGTATTGGATGAAGCGATACAGAACACAGAGGTTTTCAAGAGAAGGTTCAGGCATTGCGCGATGAGAAGCCTGATGATTTTAAGAAGCTATAAGGGAAGAACAAAGTCTGTTGGAAAGCAGCAGCTTAATTCAGGCTTTCTTCTTAATGCAGTAAGAAAACTTGATTCAAATTTTTCTGTATTAAAGGAAACAAGAAGAGAGATACTTGAAGATATGATGGACATGAATGATGCCAAGCTTGTTTTAACTTGGATGAAAGAGGGAAAGATAAGGACAGAAGAAATACGCACAGAAATTCCCTCTCCCTTTGCGCTCAATCTTGTAATGCAGGGCCATGCTGACCTGATGAAGATAGAGGATAAAATCTCTTTCCTCAAAAGGATGTATGAGGCGATACAGAAGAAGATAAAATAATCATTGGTGTATACAAAATAATTTAAAAGAGATGCCTTATGCAAGAAGGTGGTAATATACAAATGCTCTATACTTGCTGACCCTAAAGGAAAGGCATGGGATTTTGCTTATTCTATCTACCAAAATCTCAACAAAAGGGATGACAAATTTGAGATGAATGAAGTAAGAATAAACAGGTTCAGGGATAACGAGATAAAGCCAAAAATCGGGGATAATATAAGAAGAAAAAACTGTTTTTACATTCACGATTCATCAAAGCAACCTGCAGAGTGGTTGATGGAACTTATTTTTGTAAATGAGGCGATGAAAAATTCCTCTGCAAATGAGATTATAGATGTGCTCCCATATATAAAATTTGGCAGGCAGGACAGAAAAGACGAGTCAAGAGTGTCTGTAAATGCAAAAGCGCTTGCAGAAGTCATTGAAATGGACTCAAACAGGGTGCTCACAATTGATGCCCATAGCTCACTGCTGCCTAGTTTTTACAGAATTCCATTTGATAACCTGTACAGCTCAAGACTGCTTCATGAATACCTGCAAAAAAATCATCCCGACTTGCTTGATAATGTTGCCATTATGTCTCCCGATGCAGGCGGTGCTTCAAGAGCGCGGGCCTTCGCGTCAAAACTGGGGGTGGAAGACATAATTATAGGATACAAATTCAGGAAGACTGCGGGGGAGGTAAGCGAATTTAAAATAGTTGGAGAGGTAGAAGGCAAGAATATACTGATAATTGATGATATAATAGACTCAGGTAACACGCTGATAGAGGCAACAAAGAAATTAAAACAAGAGGGGGCGAAGAGGGTTTGCACATACTGCACTCATGGCTTATTCAGTGGGAATGCAAGAGAAAGAATAAGGGATGAACTGGACCTGGTCATAGTCAGCAATTCAATACCCCAGCAGCAAGACGGGATAGAAGTAATGCCTTTGAATGATTTCTTTGCAGAAGCAATCCACAGAACGAATGAGGGTTCCAGTTTAAGCGAATTATTTGAATAGAGGCTCTGCTTAATTCTTGGGACTTTCTGGATTTTTGTCTTCTTTAAATTTTATCAAAGTCCCACATTTATGAGAATACCTTGAATAGAAAGCTTTTTTATTCATCTTATATTAAAGTTCTAATGGAAACAGAAGGGTTAAAGATTTTAGATGGAATATTCGCTGTTGGCAAGGCCTTGTGGATTAAGAAACAAAAGGCATTGGTTATTGCAGACTTGCATATCGGCTATGAAGAGGAGCTTAACAGCCATGGGATATTTGTCCCGAGATTGAGTTTCAGGGAGATGAGAAAAGAGATTGAAGAACTGCTTGTTAAACTCAAGCCAAGAACAATAGTGATTAATGGCGACTTGAAGCACGAATTCTGGGGGATTTCGAGGCAGGAATGGAAAGAAACACTTGAGATTCTGGATATGCTGCTGAAAAAATGCAGTAAGATTGTGCTGATAAGGGGCAATCATGACAATATGCTTAAACCAATCGCAAAGAAAAGGGGATTGGATTTAAGGAAATTTTATTGCATTGACAATGGAAGAATCTGCCTCTTTCACGGTGAGGGGATTCCTTTGGATTCCGAAGTGCATAAAGCAAAAATACTTATTATAGGGCATGAGCATCCCTCGATAATTTTAAGGGAGGGCATAAAAACTGAAAAGTACAAGTGCTTCCTCCTGGGAAAATGGCATGGCAAGAAGCTGATTGCAATGCCTTCTTTTTTCCCTTTCATCGAGGGATTGGACATAAGAAATGAAGTAAGGATAAGTGAATTGCTTAAGCAGGATATAAGTGACTTTGAGGTTTTTGTCATTGGAGACAAGATTTACAAGTTTGGCAAATTAAAGGATATTTGAAGTGTTTAAACTTTACAAGTTTTACAAATTAATAGGCATCTGAAGTGTTTAAACAATCGTTTAAACAGAAAACAACCTCTAAAACATTCAATTTTTAAATACAAAAGATATTTATTTTTCATACAGAAAACCTAAAGTTTTCTGTCTCCCAAAATTCCTTAAGAGAATTTTGTGATGCCAGGATGGCAGAGTGGTAATGCGTGCGCCTCGAAACGAAGGAAAAATACAAGAGAGCGCATGTCCTTTGGACTCACAGGTTCAAATCCTGTTCCTGGCGTTCAGAACTTGTATTCTTCATTATTCACCCAAAGATTCTTTATAAGCAATTTGGAATTTCTGACTTTGCCCTCTATTCTGATGGGCTCGCCATAATGAATCTTTTTCATGATTTCTTCACATTTTTCTTCGGAGTTTACTTGCGCCTCACAATATAAAGAGTATTGTTTATAGGCAAGCATATACCTATCCTCTGCAAAAGTCATAACTCCTAATCTGTTTCTGCCACAAGAAGGCATATTCTGCTCAGACTCCACCGATACAACCTTGCCTTCATAATTATTAATATTCTTTGCCAATTCAAGCAAGGAAACATTCAAGGGTTTGGTGGGAGAGCAAGAGGCAATGAATAACAAAGAGATAACAGAAGAATATTTTAATTTATCTATTAGTTTCATGTCAACCACTATTGATTTATCCAGCATAATTCTGCTGCTGTTGCTGGGGTGTGAGCTTTGGCATCGGCACATGAAACGGCAGGCCCAAGTCCTCTTCCATCTGGAATGCCTTTATATTGCATTTCAGGATGATTGTATTAAGTATCAAAAGCCTCAGGGAATCTGCAATCTTCTTTTTCTTCCAGTCCTTGAATATATCCTTTGCCTCATTTGGCTGCACTAATGCGAGGACATCCCCTTTGAAGGCAATCTCCGCTATCTTTGGCTCATAATTTATTGAGAAATCAAATTCAAAGGCAATAACCTCGCTCTCCTTTGATATCTCGATGTCTTCCTTCCTGATGTCTGTTATGTTGAGGTTGGATTTTATCTCTATTCTTCCCTTTATCTCCTTCTCCCTTTCAGCAGACATCCTGCTTATATTGAAGCCGACAATTTTTACCATTTTTCTACTAAAAATAATGTCATTTAAAAAACTTTAGGTTTAAGACATTGCCGAATTTGCGGAACTTTTCAGAAAAGCCAGACTATTTGACAGAACCTAAGTTTAAGAATTTAGATTAAATCCTCTTCTGAAACAACAACAAAGTCACCTATAGCAATAATAGAGTTGTAAGGCAGGAGAACTTCTCTTTCCTTTGTCCTCTCGAGCTGCAACGACTCTGTGAATTTGGTTGGCTCTTTTAGGACAAGCTGTATCAGCTCGCCAGTCCTTGTCTCAAAGGTAACATCCTTAAGTATGCCTAATCTTTTCCCCTCTTTTGTGACAACCATCTTCCCCGTAATCTCTCGGAAAGGTCTCTTTTCAAGTGCCATATTGTAACTAAAAGCGGTTCATTTATAAATTTTTCTATTTTGACTCATTTTCAGAGGGTTTTTTAAGGAATAACAAAAAAAATAGAGAAGAAAGATGAATTGACTGAAAATTAAAAGGGGTTTGAATAACAAATAGCAAAACCCTGAAAAATTGCCTTTTGGCACATACCCTTCTGTTTCTTATGGAAAGGTTTTTAAATGATTTCTAAAACTTCTCCTCTTTTTTCAGATATTTAT
>Ga0209541_10011324_pt1 | contig 13984 bp, 7 predicted proteins | sample RifCSPlowO2_01_FD_184027 | JGI IMG/M metagenome (GOLD analysis project Ga0209541, IMG submission 184027) | Groundwater microbial communities from Rifle, Colorado - Rifle CSP2_plank lowO2_0.1 (SPAdes) (version 2) | ecosystem: Environmental > Aquatic > Deep subsurface > Groundwater | place: Rifle... | reverse complement strand
TTCCCTTAAAATTTCTCCTAAAATTTTTCCGCAGTTTACGAGGACAGAAGATGTATTTTTTAAAAAAGATGTCCTTTGCATAAAAATTAATAATTACTCCAAGCTTTTCTCTGAATTACATACCCCGAAGGCATCACCACCATCGTCGTCGTCCCAGAAGTAGCCATAGACATCCAACCTGACGTCAAAGCTCCAGATCCTGCCCAGGGCGGACATTCGCACTTTTTCTTCATTAACAGAATTAAAACTCCAAACATAAGGTTTATTTGAATATTTATCTGCAACTTTTGCAATTTTATCAGCTCCTTCTTCCCCATATCTTGCAACAATATAGGGATTTTTTGATAATTCTAAACTTGATTGTTTTTCAATTTTATATCCAAATGGAACAAATTTAACTTGAAAATCATTTTCTTTTAATCTTTGAACTAAAGAATTTTTATCCATAATTAATTTTCCATTTTCAATTTTAGGATTGTGTTCTAAAATTACTCCATTGTTTATTTCTTCATTTGATTTTGGAAGATAAAGATTTCCTGTAAATTCCCAAAACCAATTCTCTTTTAGAATTTTAATAATTTCTGATTCATATTTTCCGTCTTTGTTTTGAAAAGCATCATAAACTAATGAAGCTGTTTCTGGAGAATTTGGTCTTTTCAAACCTTCTTTGTCAATTTGTTCTGCAACACTTCCATAAGTTCCGCTAAATGCAGGATACTGAAAAGTAAGTTCTCCTCCTTCGTGAGAAATTGTTAGAGATGTTTTTCCTTCTTTGACTTTCATATCTTTTCAAGAAGTTCATCTTATTTAAACTTTTCCTATGTTACTCTTTTAAAATTAATAATTAGTAAAGCTGTTTAGAGCGATAATAAATAAATCCGAGCAACTTGTTGCGAGTTAAACCTTATTTACTTTTTCCGTGGGCGGGCTCGAGTAAAGCGACGAGCAAATTTAATATCCAAAAAATTACAAATCAAAGTTCTCACTAACTTCAAATCCAAATTGCGAAAATTAAAGGAACGCTATTACTAACTTAAAAGCAATTAAAGAGGATTTACAAAGATGATTGTATCCCCTCTAAGAAAGGTCAATCCTAAACTTCTTTTAGTTTCTCCGTTTTCCATCTCTTTCACGTTATCCAAAACCAAATTCACATGGATATCAAAAGCTAACAAAGTTCCTATAAGCTGTTTTCCGCCCTTCAAACTAACTGAAACTTCCTTGTTCTTGGAATTGTTCAGCAAATCCAGAGGCCGAATTATTGCATTAGCCATGTTCTTACTGAAGATAAATTGTTTTTAAAGTTTTAGTTTCAAAAAAGATTAAACAATAAATTAAAAACATTTATAAATCTCCTGCTAATTTTCTTATTATGAAACTAGGAAGAAAAATAACCGGCGGAAAATATATTCAAAGAAGAAAAAAGAGAAAATATGAAAGACCGGGACAAAAAAAAGCAGTTAAATTAGGCAAACAGGAAAAAAGAAAAGTAATCAAAACTCTTGGCGGAAATAAAAAAGTCCTTCTATTTAGCGGAAAAATAATAAATGTGAATCAAAAAGGCAAAACAAAAAAAACTGAAATAAAAAATGTTCTTGAAACCCCTTCAAATAAATTTCTTGCAAGACAGAACATTTTAACAAAAGGAACAATTGTTGAAACAGATTTGGGAAAAGTAAGAATAACAAACAGACCAAGTCAGGAAGGAATTATTAACGGGATTTTGGTTGAATAATTCTAAAAAAATCCTACCAAAAGCTTTTTAAACCCACCGAGATTTCTTTATAAATCTTACGATAAATTTATAAACAAATTCTAAAATGAGCACATCAATAAAAAAATGTCCCGAATGTGGGAGTATTCATTTGACTTATGATTCTCATTTAGGAGAAATAATTTGTAATGATTGTGGTCTTGTCGTCGAAGAAAAGATGGTTGATACTGGTATTGACCTCTCTGGAAAATTTGATAAATCAGAAAAAAAAGGGCGTGGAGGAGCTCCAATGTCAATACAAAAATTTGACAAAGGTCTGACAACAAATGTCGGAGAAATTTCAGATATTTACAAATTAGAACCAAAACAAACACGAAAATTCTTAAGATTAAAAAAATGGCAGGAAAGAGTTTCAACTTCTATTGAAAGAAATTTAAGACTTGCTATGGCAGAACTGAGAGTTACTGCTTCTTATTTAAATCTCCCAAATGTCGTCAAAGATGAAGCTGCAAGAATTTACAATTATGTTTTGCAAAGAGGCCTTGTCCGCGGAAGAAGTATGGAATCAGTAATTGCCGCATGTTTATACGCTGCTTGCCGTTCATACAACATCCCAAGAACTCTCGACGAAATGGCGACAGCGTCGGATGTGGAAAGAAAAGAAATCGGAAGAACTTACAGATTCATCATAAGAAAATTAGGAATAAGAGTAAAACAATCTTCTCCGAAAGATTATGTATCAAGATTCTCGTCGGTATTAAAACTATTGCCAAAAACACAAAACGAAGCGCTAAGATTGTTAAAAGAAGCCGATAAAGTTGAATTAACTTCAGGCAGAGGACCAGCAGGAATTTCTGCCGCCGCATTATACGTCGCTGCTCTAATGAACGACGAGAAAAAAACACAAAGAGAAGTTGCAGACATTGCAGGAATAACTGAAGTAACAATCAGAAATCGTTATAAAGAGTTAATTGAAAAACTTGGATTGGAAGATAAAATTAAGGCAAAAGAAGCGGAATCTAAAAAAAAGAAAGAAGGAAAATAAATATTATTTTTTATTTAAATCTGGGAATAATTATATTAAATCACTTTCTTTAACATGATAACATCCTGGATGACAAACAGCGACGCCCCCTGCTTTATTCGCCAATTTTATACACTCTTCTAATTTATTCCCTAAATTATAAAAATGAGCAAATGTTGCAATAACACTATCTCCGGCGCCAGTTACATCTTTTAATTCTCCAATTGGTTGAGATGAATAACTAAAAAAATCCCCATTTGATCCGCAATATGCAATACCTTCACTCGCTCTTGTTAATAAAACATTAGAATTTAAAATTTTAGTTAATGTTTTCGCTGCTTTTAAATCGTCATTTTCATTTGTCATATCTTTTGCTTCAACAGAATTTGGCTTTAATAAAAAAACGCCTTTATAAAATTCAAGATTTTCTTTTTTTGGATCAACTAAAATTGGAATTTCCAGACTTTTTAATCTTGACATCAGTTTTGAATTTATAATTCCTTTATTATAATCAGAAATAACAATAAGATTTGAATTTTTTGTTTCTTCTACAATCTCTTCAACATGATTATCCGAAATTTCTGTTTTGTCTTCAATGTCAAATCTAAAATGATACCTTCCATCTAAAATATCTAAAGCGCGAGTTTTAACAATAGTTGCTCTTTTCCCATCATAAATAAATTTATAGGGAATTTTTAATTCGTTTAAAGAATTTTTTAAAATTTTAGAATCTGCATCTTTCCCCACTAAACTCACAAGTTTAAAATCTGCTTTCAAAGACGCTAAATTAGCTGCGACATTTCCTGCTCCTCCCGGTTTATGAATTATATTTTTTTTGCTGGAAATATAAGCCGGTGCTGAACTCTCGGGATTATTTCTGTTTTTGCAATAATAATATCTATCTAACATAATGTCGCCAATAACAACTATTTTTGCCATTTATTTGATTAAAAAACAGCATTTAAAACTTTTTTTATAAAAAAACATAATCTTTTATATATACATTTTCTAAGAAAACCATGCGGAGATGCCGGAGTGGTCAAACGGGTCAGGTTTAGGACCTGATAGCTTAGTGCTTACCTAGGTTCGAATCCTAGTCTCCGCATATTTTCATTTAATAAATATGATTCGAACCGTAGGTCTCGAATTCCGAGCGATTTCGTGGTAGGCAGTAACTAAAGAATAAAAATAAGCCGTGCGAGGTCGCGAGTTAGTCTCCGCATATGCAATCTTTAGATTACATTTTATTTCTTGATGAGAACCTTGGTTCGAAGAATAAACATCAATCAAATTTTATGTTTTAAATTAGCCCAATTAATAAATCAAGAACATATTTCATATCTTCCTCGGTATCAAATATTCCCTCTCCCCTAATTTCATCATATTCATCTTTAGGCAAAAGTTTTCTCTTGTATAATTGGTCAATAAAATATTTATTCTCAGAATATTTTCTTCCATTTTCTTCAGAATAATCGCCAATAGTATTAATTAGAATAAGACGCGTATTTTCAGCAGTCCAATCAAAATTATTAACATTAAACTCATTAACTAAATTTGCAGTAAGAGTAGAAACATCCAAACTTCCTAAAAAATCTCTAGATTCAACACAATTAGATTCTTCTTCTGAAATTACCGGATTAAAATTGCACTCTCTTTTTAATTTATCTCCAATAGCAGAACAAATATTTTCAGTGCAGCTTTCTCCAAATATAAAAAGATACCCCATAGTCCCGCAATCTCCGCACGATTTAGCATTTTCAATTAAATTTAATTCGCTATTGGAAAATTCTGATTCTTTTCCCTTAAAATAAGCTTTCCAATTTTGCTTTAATAAAATAACTTCTTCTGCATATTTCCAGCCCCTTGCGTATTTTCCGTCAGAAGTTACTCCACTAGGAAATTGTTTTTTAGAATCTTCATAACTTAGGCCAGAATTATAGATGCTTAAAATACATAACATTTTGTTATCCCCGCTTTTACTGCTGCATTCTTTTCCATAAGCAGGAACACTCTCAACCTCCCCTGCAAAAGCTCTTTTAAATAAATTTGAAGAAAGCGCAATTTGTTTTTCTGCGCCTTTGCTGCTCTCTCTAAACTTATTATCATATCCCATTATCCAATCACTGCAAGATTTAGTTCCATCTACACAATTATTTTTTGCCCCTATTCCTGTTTCCCATTGAGAAACTGCAACAAGCAAAGCTCTAAATTCTATTTCTTCAAGTTCAGAAGGTTTATTTTTTTTAGAATATTCTCTGAATAAATTTTTATATTTATTATAAGAATCAATTAAATTTAATGGAATCTCTCCAGAAGATGAAATTTCAGAAATTTTTTCAAATCCAAAGATTATCTCAGCTCCTTGATAAAAATTTTTATTTTCTAAAACCTTTATTATAGCTTGAGCATTTTGAGGAACTACCCGAGAATCAATTAAACTAATAGCATAAAATTCTTCTGGTTCAATATCTGGAGCGCCATAAAACCATTGCCATTTATTATTCTTATAAAAAAGATAAACACTTCCTGAATCGCTTAGCTTAATTTCAAAGATTTTTTTATCTGACATTTCAACATTTTTATTTCCTTTTATTAATTTCCCATCTTTTATTTCAGAAGTTTTATCTACTAATTGTTTTAATCCGGATTCATAATCTTCAGTTTTTTCAACAAATGAAACAATAAATTTTTTTTCCTCGTCGCTTAATCCTCTAAATTCATCTATTCTACTAACCGCATCATCATCCACAACCCATTTTGTTAGCTCAATTGTAGGCACAATTACATCTTGTAATTCCTCTCCCGTTATAGGTACTTCAAAAGGGATTCCAAAATACCAAGAATCGTCAGCAAAGCTAAATGAAATATCAAATGTTTTTTCGTCAGAAGGATCAGTAATTGTAAAACTTGAAGAACCGGGCATCACGAGTGCATTTGTCCCTCCAGAAACTATTTCTTTTGGTTTTTCTTTATCTTCTTCACTTTTATCTTCATCGCCTACAAATTTAATCTGTTGGTCTTTCCAATTTTTATAAGCTGATTTTGCAAGATCTGCATATGTCTGACCCCTTAAGAAAAAGACTTTAGCTTTTTGTTTATTAAAAAAAGTTTTCTCTAAAAGTCCGGTTGATTTTAAAATTTTTTCTCTTAATTTTCCTTCGTTTCCTTCAATTTTTTTAATTTCTTCAAATCTTAAATTAAAATCTTTTTCATAATCTTCACTTAAATCTAAACCTTTTATCCAGATATTCTCAAGTTCTTTTATTGTTTTATTTTTAGTTCCTGCAAATTGAATTGAATCTTCTGTGCTTTGTTGATCTAACCAACATTTTACATTTTGACCAACGTCAGAACATTTTCCTACCTCAACCCATCTCGAGGGATCCGTCGCCTGTCCGGGATTGTTTGTTGCGCAAATTCTTGTAATTCCTCTTTTATAAATTTCCGGACTAATTGCACCTTCAGCAGTTGACTGAATATTTGGAGTCAAAAGATTATATATGCTGGGAGTTCCTGAAACACATTCTTTTTCTGAACTAACTCCAGTTTTTGTAATTTGTTCTTTAGCATATTGATCTTTGATATAATCCACTGCAAATGAAGTTGAAATTTCTTTAAACCCGCACTCTTCCTGACCATTTACATTTATGCACAATCTTTTATAACCGGCAGGAGCGGTGAAATCTTTTGTTTCTGTTGCAACTTCTCCTCGAGGAATAAATCCAGAAGCAACTGTTCTGATAAAAGAAGCATCCTGATAAAGACTTCCTTCTGCGTCGGGTTTTAAATAAACTTGATAATATACCGGCTGGTCTTTTCCTGCATAAATAGTATAAAATACTTTATACTGCGAAACTGGAGGAACAGTAACATCTGAATAAGGAATCTCGTCGAATCTTGCATGAAATTGAATTGGAGAATCCGGTTCTGTTACGGCATTGAAAAAAGTTTCAAGTTTTGGAACTGCCCCTGAAACAAATCCCTGACACACCGGAGCAAATAATTGTTCAGATGTTGATCTTGCTTTAAATGCATTATAAGAATTTATCCCATAACTTTGAGTAAAATAATTAATTGATTTGCTTGCGCCTTCCCAAGCATTTGCCACACTTAAATATTCTCCGCCTCCTCTTGTTTCCTGCCCAAAAACTTTTGCCATAACTTTAGAGATTCCAATTTTTCCCATTGGTGCTGCTTGTCTCCAAAAAAATTCACACATATAAACGCTCTGAATCTCGTCGCAAATTCCAATTGTCTCTCCAGTATCTAAACTTGTCTGCAGACAATCTCTATAAGATTTTTCAACTGAAGTAAATCCATCAATTCCTGCTTGTATTCCTGTAAGGCAAACAGGGGCATAAATATTTTCTTTTGCATTCGGCAGACATAAAAGTGTGCTTCCAACAATACCCGACTGAATTACATCCTTAACAGGATACTCTCCTCCAAAATCACATCTTGAACTAGGACAGATAACCGGATCGCACAAATTAAAAATCACATTGCATTCTTTTGGAGACATAAAATCCTGACACTGAATATTTGGAACTTCAACTGCCGGACTGCCGACATCAACATTAATAGAACCTCCAACCCTTGTATTAATTCTTATTTTATCTCCAATTTTTAAATTTGGATTTCGTGACCTTGCTGTAGATGCCTGCTCAATAGCGTCGACTGCGCTTTCAACTAAACTAACTGCTTCACTCTCGCTTAATCCGGGAAAACTTTTGTAAGTCTTGCTTGATTCTAGGAATATTTGCTGACAAATATCGTCGCCAATTCCAGAAAAGAATTCTTCAATTCCATCTGCTCCGACATTACATAAATAAAAATTATTTACTCTACCAGAAGTATCATAACTTTTTATATTGCCAAGCACCGGCAAATTTTGTCTTGAAGCAGCATACCATCCATTTTTTTTATCAAATGGAACAACAGCAGGTAAATTTTTGTATGCTTCAGTTTCATAATATTGCACGACGGGAGATTCATGGTTTGCAGAACGCTTAAATAGATTTTCATATGTGCTCTTGTCGTATTTTTTAAAATAAATATTTTTTAATTCTTCTGCTTCTGTTTGACTTATTCTATTTCCAAGTTTATCATAAATCATTAATCCAATATTGTCTTTTTTAATCGGCAGAATGTCTGTGCCGGCAGAATCATCTAAAGAAATTAAATATTGCTTTCCACTTGTGGTTTGAATTGGCTGAATAAGAGCATCTACATTTAATTCAGAAATTTTTCCATTATTTATTATTCCAGAATATGGAATTTCTTCTGCTTTTTTTGCAACAAAAGTTGAAATTTGCGAGGACTCAACACCCAAATCTTTAGCCCAATTTGCTTGTTCAACAAAACTTTTTGAATTTTTCTGCACATTTAAAATTGTTGAATAAAGATTTTCTTTTGCAGACTGCTTCATTCTTGAACTTGCTTCAGGATTATTTATAGTTCTTAAAGATAAATCAATATTTCTTAATTCATCAAGATCATATAAATTTTCGGTGAATCCTGTTTTGGTAAAGATATTCTGATTTTTTTCTAAATTAATTTTGTCATTGGGAGATTTGCCGGCATTGATTTCTTTAATAATTGTTTGGATATTTTCAGTTGCAAGCTCATCCTTAATTTGCCCAGAATATTCTCCCGCAAAATTTTCAGTATCAATCACCTTTTCTTCTAAGAATTTTGCCTCTAATTTATATTTATCCTGAAGGGTTTTAATATCAGATTGCTGTTCCGCTAAAACTTTAGTCATCGACTGAACATCTTTATCAATATTCTCTGACTCTTTTATTAAACACTGCTCTTGAGTTTTATATTTTCCAGAATTAACAGCGTCGGTGCAAATTTCATACCATCCTCCGTCGCCCCTCATAACTTTTTGTCTTGCAACCCCTTTGCCCTGCGCATTTTGAGCAAGATTTTTTATATGTAAAGCAGTTCCAACACCTAAACATGAGCCTTTAAGCCCTTGAATTGTTTTTCCCATTGTTTCAGAAACTTTTTCAAAATCTTCAATTGTCTTATTTAATTTTTCAATTTTTTCTTTTGTTTTATCTGGAGCTAATTTAATATCTCTTTTATCAATGCCGATTTTAAAACTAAAACTTGACTCTGATTCAGCATAATTTATTTTTGGAAGAACAGAAACTTTTGCAACTTTTTCAAGATTAACTTTTTTTAAAGTAAATTCATAAAATCCGTCTTTAGTGCTGACAACTTCTGTAACGCCTTCTTCAAGTTTTATTGAATCTGTAAATTGAAAACTCTCGCTCCAAAACTCTTTGGGAATATTTACTCTTATCGTTGCAGAACCTTTTCCAGATATTTTTTCTAATTCTTTTAATTGAATAAAATTAGTTGAAAATGAATTAGAAAAAGTTTTTGGAGTAACCAATACATCCCAGTGTTCATTATTTTTGTTTTCGTCTTCTAAAGCATAAATTGCTCCAGTTTTAGGATTTGTCCATTGTTTTGAACCGTCTGTTCTTGTTTCAATCTTCCTAAAGTTTTTTTGTATATAACTCGTTAATTTTTCTCCTTCAGCTGCAGAACGCAAATCTATTTTATAACCAGCAGAATGACTGTATTCTCCCGAAGCATGAACGCCAGGCTCGGCAGCAGCGGTAACAACAACATCACAATTGCAATCTCCCTTCAATCCAATAATTTCCTCAGCAGTGCTTCTTTTAAGAGCATCTCCAAAAATAACTCCTTCTTTTATTTCAATATTATAATTTTCAAACATTTTTTCAGTTTCACTTGTTGACAAACTGCCTTTTGAAAAGGATTTTTTTAAATAAATAATATCATTTTTTTGCATAGGAATTTCTTTTCTATCTCCGTCGGGGAATTTGACCAAGATTTCAGCGCCATATTCGTCAAATGTCGGTTCATAAATTGATTTAAGCGAAATCTCTTTGACTTTGTTGTTGATTAAAACATCTGCTGTTGAAATATCATCGCTTGCAAATTCAAAATTATTAAAACAAATTTCATCAATGTTTGAATCCGGATATTTTTCTTTAAACTGCTCGCAAAGTTCAAACATTGTTTTTTTCTGTCCAGCATCTCTTGCAAGTTTTATTTTTTCTTCAAATGCTTTTTGTCCATAAGCAGGAACTTCCTTAAGTTCAAATTCTTTTATAGATGAAAAATCAGAATATAAAATATCAAAATCTTTTATAGCATTCTTATAATCTGAATTGTCTTTCATAGCTTCAGAGTCGCTCGGACTTGCTAATCCAAGAACTGTAACTAATTTTGTTTCATCATCGGATATTCCAAATTCTTCAGGCAGATTATTTGATTCTTTATATCCTAAAATATCAAATGACTCTCCTGAAATTGCCCATCTTGAAAAAATTTCAAAATTAAATCCAATTCCAACGGCAGCATCCCAGCTTTTCTCCCAAAAATTTCCTGTCCCGCTGTCAGGCATATCGTCTCTGTATCTTTCAATAAATCCTTTAAAAGATTTCAGTTCATCTATTGTTAATTGTTTTCTAGTTCCAATAACTTCTTTAGGAAGCGCGGTAAAAACAACTTCTAAATCTTCTTTAAAAGGCGAATCTTTTTTTGTATAAGCATAAGACAAGAAAACTGCTTTTTCTCCAGAATCAAACAACCACTCGCCGATTGAATAATTCCCTGATTTATCTCCGACTTTTAATTCAATTTTTGGTTTTACTTCTAATTTAAATGTTTTTGATTTTCCAAATCCTAAAAATCCTCCATCTAAATCTTCTTCACAAGAAATTATAACTTTTTGATTTAATCCTATTTTTTCTATATCCTGAACTGTGCATTTGTTGTCTAAAAATCTCTCTCCCCGAACAACTTCAACATCATCTGCATTTATTCTTAATCTCGCTGTTGTATCTGGATCTTTAAGATCATCTAATCTAATTTTCAAACCTCCAAGACAATAATCAAATGTTGGAAGATAAACTTGTTGAGATTCTTCTCCTTTTTTCAAACTGAATGTTGCAAGTTTTTGCTGATACGAACCCGCGCCTCTTGAGATTGTATTTCCGGAATAAACAGAAATTGTTGCTCTGTCGGATTGAACATCTTCTGCTCTTATGTATCCTTTGCCTCTCCAAAATCCATATCTTAAAAATTCACTATTCCATTCTGAATCTTTCATTGGCTTTAAATAAAATCCAGTTCTAAAAGTTCCAAAAGCATTTTCAATATCATAAACCATCCTCGCTGTAACATTTCCTTCAACAAATTCGGGCATCTCTGCTTCAGTTGGGATTTTTTTTAATTTAACAACTGCATAACCAATATTTTCTAAAACGGGACTTGTTATTTTATCTTGAACACCTAAAGCAGAACGCACAGGATGAAATCCAATATCTGAAACATATTCGGAAAACTGCTCGTTTTTAAAAGTTAAATAATTAATTGCTTCAATTTTGATTAAAGGATTAATTTTTGTAGCTGCAATCGGGCAAAAAACCCAAACATCCTGTTCTTCAAGCAAATCGCTTCTAACGACGGCAGGAGAACATCCAGTCGGCGCAACTTGCAAAACAAAATCCTGTCCTGCCCCGCACATCTTTGAATCAAAAGCAGGTTGAGAGCCGGAACCAAAAATTCCTGGAGAATATCCAAATCCGGATTGAGTATATTGAGGATGAGAAGAAGTATATGCGCTAGCAAAAGAAATAAATAAAATAATTCCCAATAATAAAACTATTAAAAGTTTTAGGTTTTTACTAAAAGTTGGAAATTCATTATAAAAATAAGGGCGGGTCTCGACGATAGTCGAGGTTGAGGAGTTATTTGAAAAACCTAAAACTTCAAATTTAGTTAATTTTTTATTTTTCATTTTATTTTATAAACTCCAAAATTTCAGGAATTTTTTTAATTTTGTCTTCTTCAGTAAAATGCCCCTGCTTTTCTTTTATAATAATTTTTGCCCCAAGATTTTTTTTAAATTTTTCAATTTCATCAAGATGAACATATGGATCATTTTTGGAAAAAATTGCCAGGAAATTATTGCAATGGTCAAGGATTCTGCCAAAATCAATTTTAGTATTTATCCAGGGATGAGCAATCTTAAGTTCTTCTGAATCATGTGCCGAAAGAATTAAATCAAACCATGGTGCAACAAAAACGCAACCTGCAATTTTTTTATGTTTGTGCAATTTTTCCAAATATCTCATAATTGTCTGGCATCCTATGCTGTGCCCGATAAAATAAGTTTGCTCATCAACATCTTTTATATTTTCTTCAAGATATTTAACCCATTTTTCTATTTTTGGATTATCTGTATTCGGCATATCAAAAGCATAAACCTTAATATTACATTTTGAAAATTCTTCCTTCAACCAATCAAACCATCCTCCTTCTGAACTTCCACCCCATCCATGAATTAAATAAACTTTTTTATTTTTCATTTTATAAATATAATCTCAACAGGTTTAATTTCAAATAAAAGATTATTGTCCTGAATTTTTTCAATTGTATCGGGAACAGGCAGACTTTCAACATTAATTTCCATGCTATTTGCTGAACTTAATTCTGATTCTAAAAGATAATATTCTTGAGTTCCTCCTCCTGCTAATGCCTTTGATATAATTTGAGAAGGAAATTCAATATCAAAACATTTCTTTTTTGTCAGCTCAAAAATTCCGAGTGGAATATCAATGCATTGTTCTTGTGTTGTCTTGCTGAGTTCAAAAGATGAATCTTTATAAATTTGAACTCTGACATCATAAAAGCCCTCGCTGAGTCCAATAACTTTTTGCTCCGGATAAACAATTGTTTTGGAAGTTTCATCTTCAGAAATAAAATTAATTATTGCCTCACCATCATAATCTGCGCCGTCAAGTTTTAAATTAACAGGAAGCTCATAAATTTTATCTAAATATATGCTCAAAGAACTTCCATCTTGAATTGTTGAAAAAGTTTCCTGAGCTTGCTTAAATCCTTTTGCTTTAGCAACAACAAATCCATTGACGCACTGGGGAAAATTACTTTCTAAATTTCCAGATGAAGTATCGCCAATTATACAGCTCTCTCCAAAACATTCATAAGAAATTTCTGCATCAACCGGTTTTGAATTAGAATCAAAAATATTTATTTTTATTTTTGTATTTTTATTTTCGCATAATTCAATGCTCTCTGCTTCTGAAGCGCTTACATCTAACGGCTCTCTTGGATTATTTCCTTGAATAACTACTGCCGTTGGAAACTGAAAAATTTCCCGGTCTTTTGAAACCTGAACAAGAACAGGATATTTAATATCATAAACAAAATGATACGGAATATAACAAAATCCTAAAATTCCTAAATCTGGTTGATTTCCGACGGGATTTGCAAGAAGAAGATTTTCTTCCGACGGCTCAACTTCAAAAGCTCGCGCCCACTCTCGTGAATTAATAAATCTTACTTCATATTCTGATGAAATGGGCAAATCCAGAACAAAATAATTATTTTCTTTTCCTGAATTTCTTAAAGCAAGAGTGTTTGCTTCAATATTTTCTTCAAGTTCAACAAAAACTTCGTCGGCATTCCAATGCAGTGGACTGCAGCTAAGCTCAACTCCGTCAACAGGAGCATAAAGTCTTAAATTATCAATCGCATATTTTTCCAAAAATAAATTATTCTGCTCGTCTTCATAAACGCTTTTTGCAGCATCATAAAGATTTCCTAAATTAGATTCAACAATTTTATTATGTTCATTTATAATTACGCTCTCTTCCTCAAAAGTAATTCCTAAATTCATTTTCAAATCTACTTTTATGTCTTTCTCACGGATAATCACATTTGATTCAGGAACTCCGATTGAAATTTTATATCCTTCCTGATAATATTGTTCTAGATTGCAATTTTGAATCCGACTGTCAATGAAATTTTCTAATTCATCCCCCATAAATTCTTTTGAAGGAACCTGTTCTTTTTTAAGATTATTTCCAGAAACATAATACCAATAAGGAATTGGATTTCCTAAAAAATTTAATTGAGAAGAAAACGGCATGAAATCGCTTCCGGACTCAAATTCCGGCAATTCAATATACCCTCCCTGAGATTCCAAAACATCAACTCCCGTTAAAACTTCGTCTTCTAAACAAGACAAAAAAGAAGTTTCCACTCTTTGGACATTTTCAGGAATACCGCTTTTTATAATTCTATTTTTAACTAAAAAATATCCGGCAACAAACGCCACAATTAAGATTGCAATTATTATAAAAATTGTCAACTGACCGCCTCGATTTTTCATA
>Ga0209541_10011323_pt1 | contig 13985 bp, 12 predicted proteins | sample RifCSPlowO2_01_FD_184027 | JGI IMG/M metagenome (GOLD analysis project Ga0209541, IMG submission 184027) | Groundwater microbial communities from Rifle, Colorado - Rifle CSP2_plank lowO2_0.1 (SPAdes) (version 2) | ecosystem: Environmental > Aquatic > Deep subsurface > Groundwater | place... | reverse complement strand
AGCCAAGCTTATCACCCACATCGCAGATCTGGTGAAGAAGAAGAAGCTCGATGGTATTTCTGATCTCCGTGACGAATCAGACCGAAAAGGGATGACCGTCGTCGTCGAATTAAAGCGCGACGCCAAACCCAAGAGCGTTCTCAACAACCTCTACAAACATACCGAACTCCAGAGCAGTTTCCCCGGAAATATGGTCGCCCTCAGTTCCGAGGGAATTCCGCATCTGATGAATCTCAAGCAAATGCTCGTCGAGTATTGCCAACACCGTCAGCTGGTTATCGTCCGTCGCAGTCAATTCGAGTTGAAGGACGCCAAGGCGCGCGCCCACATCCTGGAGGGTTTGCTCAAAGCCCTAGACGTCATCGACGAAGTCATCAAAACCATCAAAGAAAGCGAGAGCACCGAGGCGGCCAAGACGAACCTAATGAGCAAATTTGATTTCTCAGAACTTCAATCTTTAGCAATTCTAGAAATGCAACTCAAGAAACTGGCTCACCTCGAGCGCGCTAAACTTCAAGGCGAGTATGACGAGCTGATGAAGCGAATAATCTTTCTTATTACTGTCCTAAAAAATCCAAAAAAAGTACTTCAAATAATCAAAGACGAGCTCAAAGAACTTGCAGAAATTTACGGCGATCCACGTAAGACAAAGATTTACAAGAATGCAGTTGGTGAGTTCTCCGAAGAGGATCTAATCCCCAACGAAGAAACCATCATCACCCTAACCAAAACCGGTTATATCAAACGCATGCCCATTGATACCTTCAAGAGTCAGAGAAGGGGAGGCAAAGGTGTCGCCGGTATGACTGTTAAGGATACCGATGAAGTTAGTCTTCTTACAGCCGCCAACACTCACGATTCGCTCTTGGTTTTTACCAGCAAAGGCCGAGTTTTTAGTTTAAAGACTTGGGAATTGCCGGAAGGAAGCCGAATCAGCAAGGGACAAGCGATCATTAATCTCATCAATATCGAAACCGATGAGACTATCCAATCACTTCTCCCAGTAAACAAGGAAGTCTTTTCCAACAAATTCTTTCTCTTCTTCACCACAAAGGACGGTACCGTCAAACGGACCAAAATAGGAGATTACCAAAACATCAGAAACAACGGTCTAATCGCCCTAAAACTCGAGAAAGCGGATCAATTGGTCTGGGTCAACCGCACCGTCGGCACCGATCACATTTTACTGGTTACCAAACACGGAAAATCAATTAGATTTCCGGAAGGGGACGTCCGAGCCACCGGCCGGGATACCATGGGAGTTCGTGGCATTATGCTAGCCTCAGAAGATTACGTCGTCGCCATGAAAAGCTTTGATCCCACAACTATAAGTGAGAATAAAAAGAAAAAGATCTTCACCGACCTTCTTATCGTCACCGAGAAGGGGATGGGGAAGCGAACTCCACTAACTCAATATCCCACCCAGAAAAGGGGTGGTCAGGGAGTCAAGGTCGCCGAAATCGCCGACAAAACCGGTCTCATCGCCAATGCCCTTAGTATCACCGAGAAAGACATCGAGCTCTTAATCACCACCAGAGAGGGTCAGGCAATTAAACTTCCCATCAGAAATATCCCCCAACTCCAACGCTCTACCCAAGGGGTGATCTTGATGCGCTTTGGAAAATCGGGAGACAGCGTCGCCGCCGTCGCCACCGTCTCCGACACCGAAATTCTCGAAGAAAAGAAATAAGACGAGGATCTCCAAGAGCCCCGAGGGCACATAATTCATTTAGTTTACTTAGTTAAAGTGACCAAATCACAAGTATCAGATCGCACCAAACCTCTTACTATAAATCAATCGATTCATTTATACTAGAATTAATGGCACAAGTTTCAAGAAAAAAGCTAGACAAAACTATAGAATCAGAAATGTTTATCCAATTTTGGGAATCAATTTCTCGACTCAAATCCACCTCAGACGTCTCAGATTTTTTTACCGATATCCTTACCCAGACCGAACAAACAATGTTAACCAAACGTTTCATGATAGCCATTCTTTTGGGTAGGGGAAAGAGGCCCATCGAGATCAGTCAAATATTACATGTATCGTTTTCAACCATTGGTGGGGTCGCTTCGTGGGAAAAAAACGCCAAACCACGAACAAAGAAAATCATCGAAATGCTCATCGAAGAAGGAAACTGGGGATCACTTCTCGATAGGTTTGAGGAAATCATTGACAAACTTCCTCCCGGTCGTGGCACCGACTGGCACTTAGCCGGCAGAGAAAAGTATCAACGTCAAAAAGCCCGGTCCGCCAGAAACTCCCTCCGCTAACCCACTATAAATGAATCGATTCATTTCAAGTACTTGTCATGTATTTGTTTTAGCTGTGGGTTGGTGACGTGAGTATAGATTTGGGTGGTACTGACGTTTTTATGGCCGAGCATTTCCTGAACACTGCGAAGATCGGCGCCGTTTTGTAATAGGCTCGTCGCAAATGAATGGCGCAATACATGGGGTGAAACCTTGACCGGCAGGCCGGCCATGAGACGATATTTTTCGACAATTCGCTGAATCGAACGCACTGTCAAACGCATTTTCTCACTTGAACTAGTCGGGTCCGATTTCCTACCCGATAAACGAATCCATAATGGTTTATTGACATCCTCACGACTTTTCATATATCGTTCCAACCAAGCCGCAGCCCGCTCGGTTAAAAAAACGACCCGAGGACGTCGACCCTTACCAATAATTCCAAACTCGCGTTGTTTCAAATCGATCTTATCTCGATCGAGTTTCATCATTTCCGATACCCGTAACCCCGTACTAAATAGAACTTCAAGTATCGCCCTGTCCCTCAATCCTTCAACTTTCTGTAAATTCGGAATCTCCAACAACCGTTCTACTTGCTCACGGGAGAGAAACTTTAGAGAATGACTTTCGGCCTTGGGCAAGTCAATCTTTTCTGGAGCCAGCGACTTAATTCCTTTTCGAGACAGATATTTCAAGAAAGCCCGAAGTGAAATAATATAGTACGATTGAGTCGCCTTTGATAATGTGCGACCCTGAACGTCTTCGTAATGTGTCAAAAAAAGGCGATAATGACGGACGATCTCTGGCGTCAATCGTTGGATATATTCTTGTTGATAGTGCTTTTCAAACCACTTCCGAAAGACACCCAAATAATGTTTGTAATTCCGAACTGTATAAGGAGAGTAATTTTTCTCAACCTCAATATTACTTAGATATCGATTAATTAATCTTTCCAACGATATATCTTCAGATTTTGCTTTGGCCATTGGTAGGGGAGTAACAACCTCACCAGAATCATCTTAGAATGTACGACGTCAAAACACAACCAAAAAGCCATCTAACCCATAATATATTACAATAATTATTTCCAAGTAATCGTAAGTTAAAGAATATTAATCTGTCATTCCGGGTTTGACCCGGAATCTATCTGTATAGATTCTCGCTTCCGCGGGAATGACAAGACAATTGTCAACGTCCCGTCGAGACATTCAAAACCTTCGGTCAATGTTGTGGAACGACGGAATTTTTGAGGCTAAATCAAGGCTCAAAGCCCGTACAATGCCTCTAAAAAGCCGTCAACAATATTCCGTGACTAGTTAATCATTCAATTCGCACACTTCAATTAACTAAAGTGTATTTTCGGGTTTATCTACAAATACAATTAAACGCCAACAACGCACTAGAGAAGCAAAAAGAATTGGGGACTAATGGTCAGCAATTGATAAATAATCAAAAGGTTTCGGGATTTTATCCGGTATTAACAAAGATATAAAGGCCACTTCTCCCAATACACCATTTCTACACTACGTCGCAAAACTAATATTGTACGACATAACGTAGATAGCTACAGTCAATCACCAAAAGTCGACTCCCCAATGGTGGAGGAGTGCTAAGGGTATCTAATAACTAGTAACTAGAAATTAATTCTCGATAACCATCCGTCAAGTCCCGAGAAGAGAGCCGGATACAAGGCTAAATTCGATTAAATCGAAAGACTAGCCTTCTATCTTCCCGACTATATCATTCAGCATCAATTAAGCACGTTTGTGCCTAATTAGCAGTTATCCCCAACAGACGCCAACCCGCCAGCTGGCGGGCGTGAAAACTATAGGATTTCGTGAAAACTTCGCTAATTATAGGCCACCAAACATTATGGGCTACTACCCTACTTTCCCATTCACTTCGTCATTAGTAATTAGTAATTAGAAATTAGAAATTAGAAATTGTCTATTTATCTTATCCCCGCCACGACGTTGTAAAAAAGGCAATCAAAACAATAATTAAATTAAAAATCAGAAACTCCAAATAGTTCACCACCACCGTCTTGTTTATCAATCTTTGCTCCAATACTCCAAGCAATGCATAAAAACAAGCCGTCAACAAAAGCCCCCCCATAAACGGGGCTACCGGCCAAAACGAAACGACAAAACCATACAAGGTCATTAACCAACCAACTACAATCGATAGCAAATAGACGTCATCCAAATGCTCCGTCTTTAAATCTATGCTCCAAAGGCTCTCGAATGACAGGAGAAGGCTTATAAAGCCCACCACCATCCCCACCACATAAAAAGGTAATTTGAGACTGAGGGCTACGGCGTAAAAGAATAGAGCCACAACCAAGGCCAAAATAAACGAAACAGACCTCGCCGCCCTGAACAATTGAATTGTTCTAATTGAAGCAACAGAAAAAATATTCTCGGTCAATAGAACCGCATACACACCAAACACATACAATACCGTAAAAAGAAAGCGAACTATTCCTCCTAAGAAAAGCGATGTCTCTATCTGGAAATTCAGACCAAACATTGACGGGATGGCCGTAGGAAGCAAATTCCCGAACAAACCTGATCCGAGAGTAAAAAGAACCGGCAATATCAGTAGAGTGATCCATTCCCAACCTTTTAAGTCCTCAAAAAGAACCCAAGCTGACAACACATATGCAATCCCGGAAATTGAAAGAACTAAGGCCAGTCTCTTTTCAACACCAAACAACCCCGTACACCAGAGCAAAGAACCCAAAAATAACGATATTGCAAAAAATCGTGCCCGTTTACTCATTGGGTTCTAAATTTGACCAAACATCTACAACATCGTCCTGATTCTCTAAAGATTCAATCAGAGAAAAGCAGCTTTCATATTCATCCCCCTCCAAATGAACCAAGGGAACAGGAGAAATATTATTCAAATAAGACACCGATCCTGGAGACCCCAGACTCCCCCCCGCCTTATCCACGATTGATTTGATCTCACCCCCAGTTCGATTCCGATTATCGGTTGCCGCAGTAATCAAAAATCCAACCCCGCCCGGGCCATAAGCCTCATAGATAATTTCTTCCATCTGAACCCCCAAACCTCCACCAATGGCTTTATCTATTGCTCTTCGCACATTATCAGAAGGCATGTTCACCGACCGCGCCTCCTCCAAGGCTGTCCGCAAAAACGGATTCATTTCTGGATCGGCCGACTTACCCTTTTGAGCTGCGATCTGAATTTTCTTGGCGATCTTGGTAAAAGCCGCCCCCTTCTTTCCATCCTCAATCGCCTTTTTGTGCTTGATAGTCGACCACTTCGAGTGTCCTGACATGCTTTCTATTCTATCACCACCCACTGGGGCTTGACTTAGGTCAGATATATTTCTATCATTTACAATCAATGGCTGATCAAACCAACCAAACACCCGAACGACTCGCCATTATCGCCACTCTCCAGGGGAGATGGGAAGACGCCATCGGCGCCAACCTTGAAATTCTGGTAAGTTCTCCTCATGACACCGCCGCTCTGAACCGTCTTGGGATCGCTTATCTAAAAACCAAACAGGCCGGGAGCGCCAAAAAAGCCTTTCAAAAGGTTCTATCCCTCGATCCTTTTAATTCTATCGCCAAAACAAATCTAAAAAAAGTTTCCCCCAAATTTAGTGACGATTACGACAACACTTCGCTTCTGTCAAACCACACTTTCAGTTTTATTGAAGAGCCAGGAAAGTCAAAAGTCATCCCCTTGGCCAATCTTGGCGAACCAAACATCATCGCTACTCTTTTTACCGGCCTCGAGATAGATCTAAAAATTGCCGCCAGAAAAGTCAAAATCACCACGAAAGATAAATACATTGGTTCCCTCCCCGATGATATTTCAATCCATCTAATCCGTCTCATCAAGGCAGGATATAAATACCAAACTCTTATCAAATCCGCCGACACGGCCAGTGTCCAGGTCTATATCAAAGAAATAAAAAATAGCAAAAAACTCAAGGGGGTCCCCTCTTTCACCTTCACTCAAAATCTGGACGACCTTGACATCAGCTCTGGAAATGGACCGACCCAACCTCCTCTTGAAATCTACGACCCAGTCATCGATCCAGAAAATTAACTTTGCTTCCCCAAAATCACGACCAAATCGGACTTAACATCGTGATCTATAAAATCATTCAAATCCAGTCCCTCATTCTGCTCGCACAAAAAGGAGTTGGTCAGAAACCCGGCTGTTTTCGGATGCGCCTTAATATTTCCCAAAAGAAAACAGGAATTATCGCTTCCCTTCTTCGCCACCAATATATCTATCACCCTAACACCGGCGGACTCGATCTGACGGGCCACCAGTCTAGCTTTGCCGTCCTTCCCTGAAGCATTCACCACCGTTACCTCAGCCGTCTCGGAGAGGACCTCATCAACCACCCACTGGTTCTTGCTCCAAACAAAAATCGCGGGATTTAACTTGCCTATTTTTTTACCGTCCGGCTCATCGGAAAAATCAATCACATTTTTCGGTAATGAAAAGGACAGAGAGGCTTTATTCCTCAATTTTTCATTAAAATCCTTAAACAATAAGTAACGATCGATCAAGCTCAGGTTGGTCTTCGTCGCAACACCAATTAGACTCTGGACAAAACCATCAACGCCAAAATCGACCGGGGCGGCCACCACACCTGAAATAACAATTCCCAAAGCCTGTCCAACGCTCCTTCTGGCGGAGTTTAAAGGATCGCTCACTGGCGAACCAATCTTATAAATCGCCTCTACTAGATAGTCGGCTCCATTGGACTCAATCGAAATAGAAAGGTTGTCCGGTAACCTCATCTGTCCGGTCACTCCGGATTCGGCTCTAATAGAAATTACTCCCATACCATTACGACCGATCAAAAGCACGTTAATGCCCAACTTCGGATCATAAACGTTCCTTTTTAGTAGGTTAATCAACAACATCAATGACAATATTCCCAAAAAAACAAATCCAGCAATATAAAAAATGAGCTGAAATTTACGCATACGCCCCAGCCATAACCTCCTGTTGATATTTACGATAACTCTCAAAATCTCCCTTCTCCCGAACCCCTTTTCTAACCAAATCTCCCAAATGCAACCCGCCAACGAAGTGTGGAAAAATTACGTAGGTTGCCCCCGCCTTGTACAAATCAACAGCGTCCTCCACCGACTCGGCGTCAACCACAATACTCACTTTTGATTTTCTTTTATTTATTTCAGACAGCATCACCAGATTGTCCTTGATGTCCTTTAGCGTCGATATCACCATTTTTGCTTTTGACAAGCTTAACTGATCATAGACATCAGTATCCGATGCGTCAGCATAAATCACATTGGCCCCCTCATTTTTTAACTTCTCCACAACTTCCGGATCAAAATCGACAATCAATATTTTCTCACGGCTTTTGAGTAAATGCACCATGACACTCCTTCCCATCCTGTGGCAACCGAAAAGAATTATATGATCAGACAGTTCGGCGGGAAGTGGATCGGATTTAGAGGTATCCTTCCAGATAAAACCAAGTACGGGCTTTAGAACACGAAAAACACCTTCTTTGTCAATAATTAAATAACCAGAAACAACCATCGTGATCAAACCAACCAAAGACACCAAGGAAACGTTGCTGCTCGAAAGAAAACCCATCCTAGCTCCAATCCCCACCATGATAAAAGAAAATTCTGAAATCTGTCCCATCATCAACCCCGTCCCGAAAGCCACCCTTTGCTTGAAACCAAACAAACGCATCAACAACCAAACAATTATCGGTTTAATCAAAACCACCACCATAGACAGAAAAATCGCAAACGGAACCACTGATCCGTCCAATTTGATATTCAACCCCAATCCCACAAAAAAAATAGTCAAGAAGAAATCCCGAATTGGTTTGATTTTGGTTGCGATCTGAACGTGTTCAAAACTGCCCGACAACGCCAACCCCGCCAAAAATCCTCCTATTTCCAATGACAATCCAAAAAGTGGGGACGCGATCACCGCAGCCAATACGAAACACCAAGCCAGACTAAAAAGGATCAACTCATCCATCGACCTAGCTAAACGGTGTAAAATTTTTGGCATTATCTTCCGGGACATTAGAGCGGTCAAACCAACCAACAAAAGAATTTTTATAAAAAGTAAGAACAGTCCCCCGCTCAGTCCTCCTCCGAAAACAATCAACAACACGATTGCCGCCAGATCTTGTATCAACAACAAGGCCACCGCCATTTTCCCCGACAGACTCATTAAGTCATGCTTCTCAGACAGCAGCTTCACCACGATGATCGTGCTGGAAAAGGCCAACGATGCGCCCAAGAAAAGGCTCTGGCTCAAACCTAATCCGAAGTTAATTAAGAATACGGCAAATATAATTGTCGTAATTACAATTTGCCCCAAACCAGTCATGACCGCCCTCCCCCCCATTTTTTTTACCTCTCCGACATTCATCTCCAGACCTACCAAAAACAACAAAAGCATTACTCCGGCACTTGACAAGACTTCCAAGAGTCGATTCACCTCATCTCCCCGCATCAGGCCCCAATAGCCGGCGGCCAATCCAACCAAGACGTGGCCCAAGAAAGCGGGTTGGCGCAATCCTCGTGCCACCAAACCCGCACATACTGCCGATCCAAAAACAAGACTAAAGACAAAAAAAGGATTACTCACTCTCCATCAATAATAACAGTTTGGCGGCGTCTTCAGGAAGTGGGGCTTCAATCGACTGCCACTCTCCTGCCATATCGCGAAAACCAATCTTTTGGGCGTGTAAGAAATGAAAAGGCAACTTCAGCCGATCGTCTGGAACCAAGCTCTTAGTCAAATATTTTTCGTCAGAGAAAATCGGAAAACCCATGTGGGCCAAATGAACCCGAATTTGATGGGTCCTCCCTGTCCTCGGTAACAGTCTCACCAAGGTGGTCCCGACAAAATACTTCTCCACCTCCCAAGTCGTTTCCGCCATCTTGCCACTGTACTTTATCGCCCACTTCTCCCGATCGAAACGGCTCCGAGCCAACGGCAAACGGATCGTCCCCGATTCAGGCGTCAAGTGTCCGTGAACCAAAGCCAAGTATTCTTTCTTGGTGAGCCGATCATGAAACTGCCGCAATAATGATTTGAGAGCCGCTGGGTTTTTCGCAATCAAAAGGCAACCGCTCGTCTCCTTGTCCAGCCGATGCGCCACCCCACTCCTCCTCACGAACACTTCTTCGTCTTTGTCTCGAGTTTTTGAATTCTTGCCTGCCCGCAAGTGCTGAAGCGCACTAGCTTCTGCAGGCGGGAGTTTTTGAGTTTTTTCTATCCAATCCTGCACCGTCTCCCCTCTTATTGACTCCGCCCGATTCACCACCACAAAAGGTGGTTTGTTAATTACCATCATATCGTGGTCCTCCCAAAGAATTGTCAAATTGAGCATAAGGCCAAAATTACTCCCAATGTAATGGAAACGTCAGCTAAATTAAACCACAACGGACCCAAACGGAAGTAGTCCCAAACATAACCAAACAGCACTCTAGACAATCCGTTTGCCAATCCACCCGCAACAATCAACCACCAGCCTAAATATCTTTTTTTTTGAAATACCACCCAAATAAAAAAACAAATCGCTAGGGCCAAATACAAAACCGGAGAGATAAGATTCTCCCCCAGTCCAAAACTAAAACCGTAATTGGTGCTTCCCCACCCCGGTTTCACCTTACTTTTTTTGCCTCAACTTCCTTCTCGCAGGAGACGCAATACTCCGCCGTCGGTTTGATCGCTAATCGGTCTGTATCAATCATCTTGCTGCACTTTTCACAGATACCGTAACGACCGATCTTAATTCTAGTCAGCGTCTTCCTGATATTGATTAAAGATTTTCTCAATTCGATTCTACTGGCAAAAACTCGGTCATGGTCAACCTGCTCTGCCACATCTGCATCTATGGAATTATCTTCTTCGCGTTTCCTTCCCTTAAAAGGGTCTTCCTTCACCAAACTGCTCTTGGCTTTGACCAGCCTTTTTTCTTCGCCCTTGAGATAATCCATCAAAGGCCTCAATACGTTCATCGGAAAAACAGGGGCATTTATTTTCGGCTTCATTTCGACTTAGTGTACCATCGTTTGACAAAGGGAAGCAACTTGACATCATAGTTTAGATTCCTACCAGACTGGTGATAGACCACAATAATGCCAACCAAAACCGAGCCTATCCCTAGGAAAAAATCGCTAAAAGCGATCACCATCCCGGACAAAAACAAAAAGGATCCAAAAATAAAACCGCTTCTCGCCTGTGTCTTTCGAAAGCGATACCATTCGAAAGTCCGATACTCTCCCTCAAGTTTCCACAACCAGACAAAAATAAGTAAAAACAAAAAAGCCTGAAGAATCTCCCCCGGGATCCCAAATACCAAACTCACCTGCCCGGAAAAAACCCTTCCCAGCCGTTCAAAAGCAATCGCTCCAGAAAGTCCCAATCCTGATAAATCCAAACCGTCACTTAACTTTACTTCACCCCTGCGTGAGAGAATGCCCAAGCCTACCACCAACCCCACCAAAAGACCCAGATAGTCATAGCCGGGATACGCCGAAAGCAGGAAAACCCGCAACCAATTAGCCTGAAAGGTTGATAGGTGGGTTAGCACGAACAAAAGCCTGGCCATCACCCAAGAAAAAATACCAGTCAATATGGCAAAATCCAACAAACTCTCAGGTGCGTAGCGAAACTCCAATCCTTTTTTGTAAACGACAAAACCATACCAAAAATAAGCCAACACCACCGAAAACGACAACGTATACACCGAAAACCTCCCGATATTCACTAATATTTCACTCATACAAATACTATATACTATCTTAATGCTCTCGATCGCTCACGCCGCCACCGGTGCATTCATCGCCACCAAGATCCACAATCCCTATCTTTCCATTCCTCTAATCATCGCCTCTCATTTTCTCGAAGACTATATCCCCCACTGGGACGTCGGTCAAGGCCTCACTAAGAAAATCAAAAGTCACAAGGCTGCTTTTCTCCAAGAGTTGTTTACCGACCTTCCAGCCAGTATTCTCATCGTCTTCTTCTTTTTTCAATATGGACAGCCGTTTTCCATCTCCCCTTGGCTCGGATGGTTTGTCGCCCTTCTTCCCGATTTTATTGAATTCCCCTATCTTTTCCTAGGCTGGCGCTTCACTCCCATCAAACAGCTGGCCGCTTTCCATAAATATTTCCACCACTCTATTCCCGACAAACTCCGTGGTCTTCTCCCCCAACTCCTCGTCCTGATTCTTATCTATATCTTCAGATAGTTACCCGTTCACTCTACCGATGTAGGTTCCTTCAGCCGTATTTATTTTGATCTTCTCTCCTTCCTTGATGAACAAAGGCACCATTACCGTCAAGCCACTGGCGACCTTCACCGGCCTAGTCAGATTACTAACACTATTGCCCTTCTCCCAGTGATCCGCCTCAATTACCTCCATTACTACCGAGGCGGGTAGCTCAACCCCCAATATCAACTCGTTCCAAGATAAGACCCAAGCTTTGTCCCCTTCCACCAGATAATTAACGTCGTCCCCCACTACCGATAAGGGTAATTCCAGTTGCTCAAACGAAATCGGATCCATCAAATAAATCTTCGTGTCGTCTTTATAGAGGTACTGGAGATGTTTCTTCTCCAAGGCGATATCCTCAACCACGTTCCCTGACTGAAAACTCTTGGTCACGATCGAGCCCGAAACTAGGTTCTTGGCCTTTACCTTGATCACCGCCCCCCCCCGACCCATCTTGATAAAGTCATATTTCATCACTTTCCAGGGAGATCCTTCGTCAGCAAAGGTCACCCCCACCTTTAATTTATTTACATCAATCATACCCGCTGATTATACAGCTAGAACGATTCCTCGACTTCGCTCGGAATGACAAGCTATAATCTAGACTAATTGGGCAAGTGGCGGAATGGCAGACGCGAAGGTCTCAAAAACCTTTGAGGTTCATCCCTCATGTGGGTTCGACTCCCTCCTTGCCCACCAAATAAATGTGCTATAACAGATTGTAGTGCGAAAAATTCTGCTTCTCGTTGTTCCAGTAATACTTTTTGTCCTTCTAATCGTACTCGTCTTTAACTTTCAAAAAATACGCACCCAACTTCAGTCAAAGGCCTCCAGCCCTACTAATACAATCATCGGCAATCACGGCCTACCGGGAGATCTCTGGAGTGACGTCGTGATCGGCCAAATTGATTTTAACCAGTCAGGACCGGACCAAGTCGTACCATTCAAAGTCTTCAATCCCGGTGGCGTCATCATCGATCGCTCGCGACGACCCAATACTATCTATGTCTATGACGGTGGCAATAGCCGAATCCTCGTCCACACCTCTCTGGGAGTCTGCCAAAACGATGCTTCGATCAAGTGCACTACCCATAGCGATTGTCCCAACTCCCAATGTTCATTTACCAGCGCAAAACCCGCCGACTTCGTCATCGGACAGCCCTCGGCTACAAGCTACAACGGCTGCAATGGCGATGCTAATATGCAAAATTACCCCTTTCGCTCTTCGGCGAGAGCTGACAGTCTCTGTTCTATTCCTGAAATGCAGCCCAGCCCCATGGAAGGTGGTTCTTTTGCCAGTATGGCCATTGACCGTGAGCACAACCTCTACGTGACGGATTTTTTCAATAACCGCGTCGTAAAATACATCGATCCTGTCACCACCGATAGGATTGCCGACGATGTCTGGGGACAATCTAACATGGCCGGAAACAAATGCAATAAAACCGACTTAGATTTACCAACAGATGGCACTCCACCCAATCCAACTGCATCAACACTCTGTATGGGTCGAAACATGCCCTCTCAAGAGAGTTTTGTTGCTGGCGTTGACATAGACCCGTCGGGAAATTTGTGGGTGGCCGACTCCTCCAACCACCGCGTCCTCCGTTTCACAAACTCAAATGGTGCCATTACCAAAATCGCAGATCTTGTGCTTGGACAACCATCATTTACTAGCCGAGGATCAGCCTCTACTTCCACCGGGATGAATCAACCAGCCGCCCTACGCCTTGACCCCTCCTCTGGCTGGCTTTATGTCGCCGACAAAGACAATAATCGGGTCAGCATCTTCAAACCCCCGTTTACGAGCGGTATGGCTGCTCAAACCTTTGGTTCCCAATTTTATGGTCCGGCGAGCATCGATTTTGACCCAAGCGGATCGGGTATTTGGATCAGCGACAACCTCAACAGCATGTTGGAGTTATGGAATATGACCGGAACCACAGTTCAAAAAGTCCTTTTTAAAGACACTTATCAACCCAATGGTACCTGCGGCACTCAAACACCAAGCTTCGTCTGTAAAAATCCCCAACCCGGGGGCAAATGTTGGGACAATATGTGCGATGTCCGTGGTTCGGTCGGGATTGATAGCGATGGGAATATTCTGGTTGCCTCAAAGTCCACTTTTAACCAAGATGTCTGGCGGTTTGTGGCGCCCATCCCATCACCAGAACTAGGCAAAACTATTTCCGCTGATTATCGCCTTATGTATCCGCCTGATGCGGGGTATAATTATCCAAGCGATAAAGGTTTGTACGCTCCCCGTAGCGTTGTCGTAAAAAACAATCAGCTCATCATCTCCGATGGTCGTAAGATACGATTTTGGAACAATCCCCAAGACCTAACCAACGGCCAAGCCGCCGATGGATATATTGGCGTCGGCGTGAACTCCTTTCAGGATTCAGATCCCTGGACCATCCAACGAATCGCTGCTGATAACCAAAATCATCT
>Ga0209541_10011320_pt1 | contig 13986 bp, 12 predicted proteins | sample RifCSPlowO2_01_FD_184027 | JGI IMG/M metagenome (GOLD analysis project Ga0209541, IMG submission 184027) | Groundwater microbial communities from Rifle, Colorado - Rifle CSP2_plank lowO2_0.1 (SPAdes) (version 2) | ecosystem: Environmental > Aquatic > Deep subsurface > Groundwater | place... | reverse complement strand
AACCGCCGGGGATTAGAATCAAACCCCATACCGCGAGGACCAGAACTACTCTTTTGGGTTGGGATTTAAACAGCGCCAAAATGAACAATAATGCCGGCAGAAGTAATTTGAAAAGGACAGTCCAATCCGGAACCGTAGCAGCCTGGACGGCGTATAAAAAATTAAATTTAACCGTCCAGAAAAAAAAGTCCGAAAGCACACCGCGGTAACCAAAGTAACAAACTGCCAGAGTAAGCGGTAATACCGCCCCGGCGGCAAAAGTCAACGCTGATTTAAATCCCCGGCGGAAATATGTTATGAGAATTAAGATGAAGATAGGGAAGGCGACTGACTGCTTGAAGAGGATTGCCGCACCCAAAGCCGCACCGGACCAGAAGGGAGTAGCATTTCTCCATAAATAAAAGGAAGTAAGGGCCAGGGGTGATATTAACGACTCTAGCCATAAATGATTACCGGAAAAAAACGGCTGCCATAAAGCAAAAGTAACCATAGCGATAAGCGGGTACACTCGGGACGAAATACTTTTGGCAATTCTGTAAATTAAAGCAGACTGGAAAATAACCAGAAGTAAACTTAGTATTTTCAAGGAACGGGGGTTAATAAAACCCAGGGTGAAAAAATTGACCGGCATAAAGAACAAACCGGGGAAGTGCTGGTCGATTATCTGCCGGTAGGGTAACCATCCGGACGAAGTTAAATAAGGGTAAACAAAGAATTCGGGATAAGCTACGAACTCCATTGGTGACAGAATCAGGAGGTGCAGTAATTGGATAACCAGGAACAGAATCATATCCGTTTATATTGGTAAATAAACCCAACGCCTTCGAAATTGTAGATCCGGGTTTGTCTGTAGCCTAATTCTTTTATAACAGAATCCACCAGAAGATCCGGGTCTGTCAGTTCTGTCAGATACTGGAGCAGGAAAATCTGGGAAGGAAGAGACTGAGCACTTAAACTATCAGTCACGGCCGCTTTTCGGGCAGGATATACGGACACCGCCGGAATTACCCGATAATCAGGTGAGTACCAGTAAAAGGGGGCAAACTTATCCGAAAATTTGACGAGGGTAATACCCGGTTGGCCGGATAAAAAGCCGATTGCCTGGCGCCATTGTTCACGCTGCAGGCGAGGACGGGTAAAGTAGGCGATATCGCCGACTAAGAATATATAGAGAATTAAGGTCAAAAATAGCTTGGGGTAGCGAAAACACGCAGATGCAAACAGAATAATTAAACCGGGCAATACAAAAATCACCCGGAACGGCTGATTTTGGGGTAATACCAAGGAAGTGAAAAGGAGAGAAAAAATCGGTACGAATACCCAAATAAATAACAGGTGTTTTTTTATTCGGGTTACGGCTAGTGCAGTAAAAGTAACAGCAAAAACGAAAGTAATATATAAACCATAGAGATACTTGGAAATAAAGCTGATACGGCCGGCTACGAGCTTGAAAAATATAACCGGAAATGCTTTAACAGGGCTAATACTCAAAACCTGGCGCCATCCGGGAAGATAATTGTCAATGTTTAGACCCGAACCGAGTTGACGGGCAAATTGAGGCAGCCAGGGGATATAGTAGATAGTTAACAGTAAATAGTGAATAGTAAATAGTTTCAGATCACGACGAGCATAAAGAATCACATAAACGGTTTGAGCCAAAATTAAAAATATGGAAGAATAATGAGTGTAGAGAAGAAGTGCATTAACAATTGACAGCCAAAGATAACGACGGGAGACCAATAAATACATCGCGAGAGTACCCAAGAGAGCCAGCAGGGAATACATGCGGAATTCCTGGGAATAATAAATATGAAAGGGACTCAGCGCGAGCAACATGCTCGCTAAATGACCATTATTAAATGACCAATTTTTCAATTTTAAATTCTGGCCAGGAAATAGCTGGCGGGCGAAAATGTAAATCAGCCAGATGTTAGCGAGGCCAAAGGATATGGGCAGGAGACGAAGCCAAATTTCAGAGCGGCTGAATTGCAACCAAAAGTGAGCCAGGAAATAAAACAAAGGCGGGTGAAAATCCCCTCCCCTACCTGACCAGATTTGAGACAGAGACGGGGAGGCAAGCTGAGCCTGACTGGCTTCATCCAGCCAGAAGCTTTGGTGGATATTTATCAGCCTTAATCCCAAACCCAGCACAAGAATTACGATGATTAAAAACGGTGACGTGTTTTTTCCCATGCTTTAACGGACAGAGCTAACCCGTATACGGCCATCAAATAACTCAAAAACAGACCATGCCAACCGTCTAAAAAACCCATAAAAAGGACATAATGACGTAAGAATTTCCAAACAGGCTGGAACAAGATACGCAACCAGACAGGACGGATGATATAACTTGTCCAGCTGAATTTACCGGAGTTTACTTCCAAGGAGGTGTATTGATTCATCTTGGAAATGAATTGACCGACCGACTGATAATTAATATGAGTTTTGGGTGAATTGAGGCGACCTACAGGGCCGTCTACTTCAACTAATTCATGTACCTGGGATGACCAGCGGGCCCGAGATTTGTCAAAGAGCCAAACGTGCCTGTCGGTTTCGGGGGACCAATTTGTGTGATAAACGGGTTTACCAAAAATATAATTCAGGCGGGGAATCGAGAAGGCAGCATTTTTGGTCCCGGGAAGAACCGTTTTTATTTCGGCAGCTAACCGGGGGCTGACTGTTTCATCAGCGTCGAGTGCCAGAACCCAACGATAGCGGCATTTGGAGAGAGCAAAATTTTTTTGAGCAGAAAAATTGTCAAATTCCCTGATGTAAACTTTAGCACCAAAATCAAAGGCTATCTGAGCCGTGGCGTCTATTGTCGCCGCATCGACTACAACCACAATGTCATCAGACAGATTTTTTGCGCTATTGAGACATTCCGGCAATGTCTGGGCTGCGTCTTTGGCAATAACGGCTACTGAGAGCATAATTTCCTAAACAGTCGGTCGTAATCTGAAGCTATTTTACTCCAGGAATATTGTTGCGCCCGGATACGCGGTTTTTTACTCCAATTAATTTTCAGGGCTTTTTGTAAAGCTGCAGCGTAAGCGCCGGTATCGGCAGGATCGACAAATAGTCCGGCAACACCTACTATTTCGCGCCGGATGGGATCGTCGGTAGCGACTACCGGAAGGCCGCTGGCCATAGCCTCGACTAATGCTATACCGAATGACTCGTAGGGCACTGTAGGAAATGTAAATAAATCTGCGGCTGCATAAACAGCCGGCATGTGTTGATGGGGAAAGGAGGTAATAGTAAAACGACCCGGCAGAAGCTGCTGACAAAGATCTGAAAGTTGGTCTTTTTGGTCGCCTTCACCAATCAAAACCAAGGATCCGGTTTTGAGGCGGGATACAGCTTTGATGGCCAGATCCAGTCTTTTGGCGGGAGTGAGAGCGGCAATGCACAAGATTATCGGGCGGGGAATATTAATCCTGACGGGTTTAATCAGGGGAGAGAACTTACTCAAATCAACTCCGTTGGGAATTTTTACAATAGGCACGAAAGGATTGGCCTTTCGGGCCCAGTAGAGCTGGAAATCGGTCAGAGCGACAAAAGTATCGGGGAAACACCATAAGTTCCAGCGATCATCAATCCCCGGTCCGGATTGACCGGGGATAATCAATTTGGCATGATAAAAGAGGCACCAAAAACGGGCTAAAATGGCATCCAGCCGACCGTTGGTGGAAATGAGTATTTGGGTGGATTTATCTATACCTGAAAATATATGGGGGTAGATTTTGACATTGTGGCCAAGCCGGGAAAGATGAGAAGACAGTTCTCTGACATAAGTTTCCGCACCCCGGAAAGATTTGCCGTAGTGACGGCAAAGAAAAGCGATGTTCATTATATAATCGGTTGAATGAAACTATCGGTAATAATCCCAGTATACAATGAGGAGAAGACGATTCAGGAAGTGGTGAGGAGAGTGCTCGCGGTACCTTTAGGAAAAATTAAAAAAGAGCTGGTAATAATTAATGACGGATCTACCGACGGGACCAGGGATAAAATTCGTAGTTTACGATTGAAGAACAAACTAATCATAATTGACAAAAAAGTGAACGAGGGCAAGGGGGCGGCGATACGGGACGGCTTAAAAAAAACTGCTGGAGATGTAGTGATTATCCAGGATGCTGATTTGGAATATAACCCTGATGAATACAGCCTGATTCTGGAACCACTGTTGATGGGTAAGGCGGATGTAGTATTCGGATCCAGATTCGTGTCTTCCCGGCCGCACCGGGTGCTGTATTTTTGGCATATGGTAGGGAATAAACTTCTGACATTTATGGTGAACGCTGTAACAAATATGAATTTCACGGATATGGAGACGTGTTACAAGGCCTTTACCCGGAAGGTGGCTAAAAAAATCCGGATTGAGGAAAACCGATTCGGATTTGAGCCGGAATTTACTATCAAAGTTGCCAAAATGAGATTCAGGGTGTACGAAGTTGGCGTGAGCTACTCCGGCAGGGATTATGAAGAAGGCAAGAAAATCAACTGGAAAGACGGGGTGTGGGCATTGTGGTGCGTGGTAAAGTACGGATTAATTAGTAACCTTCGGGAAAATGCGTGACCTTTGATTTTAAAAATCGCAAAGGAGTGAAGACGGAGGCCGCGGCGGCGTAAGTAAGAGAGCGGTGAGTAAAAGGAGAATCCACAAGAGCGGGTCTGGGCAGATAAAAAACTTCGGGAAAGACAAAGTCAGATGGGAAAGAACGACCCAGTTCGTATCGAAACTTGAAAGAGCGCTTGAGAACAACCCGATCCAGGGAACGGGACGCAGATCGGGAGAGATGAGTAAGATGCAAAAAGGGGTGATCAACGAAAAGCAAGCGATCGCGAGGCAAGCCTTGCAGGGAGTACTCTCGCGTACGGTATTCCTGGCGGCCATGGGGATTGGCTACCCGCAGAGACGGCAGGCGGCGGTTGACTGCTCTGATGGTAAAGGCCCCGAAAAATTCATGAATCCTGTAGTGAACCGATCGCGGCGGCTGATAGTGAAAAATATCGCCCACTGCATTATAAAAAGGCGAAATAATTGCAGATTTTGCCGGATTGGCGATAATGGCGGAAATGAGGTTTTTTAGCGAATCCCGCCACCAGACTTCATCGCCGTCCAAAATAATAAACCAGTCGGAGGTAGTGCTTTCCAGCATCTGCTGACGAGCCCGGGTATGACCGGCAGGGTCCTGAATCCGGATGCGGCGATAGTTAATTTTGGGACTGGTTATTTGAGCGACAACCTTGGCAGTTGCATCGGTAGAGCTGTCGTCCCAGACCAGAATTTCATCCACAAAGTCCAGCACGGACATCAAGGCAAACCACACCCAGCGCTGTTCATTTTTGACCAGGCAGTGAGCAGTTACCCGGGGAACATTCATGACCTTCTGGAAAGATACAGGTAATAGGCCAGGGAAACGACAAGGGACATTATCTGGATGACCAGAACTACGGCAGCTGATCCGACTATACCCCAAATTGGAACTAACCAGAGACTGAGGCCGACAGTAGCAATCAGGGAGGCCAGGCCGAGCCAAAAGAAAAACCGGGGCCGGCCAAAATAATACATCAGGCTGTCACGGATGGGTGAACTGCCCAGAAATAATGACATGGCGACCAGAAGAATGATAAACGGCAGGTATGCACCGCGGAATTGGGGCCCCACCAGGAGAACTACCAGCCAGGCAAAGGGGGCTAAAAGGCAGGCAGAACCCAAAGCAACCGAACAGGAGAGAACCAGGGTTTTTCCGAGATAACGACGGTTATCAGCAATCGTTTTAAAGGAGGCAAATTTCGGGGTAGTAACAGCGCCAAGTGCCGTAGTAATTTGAGGCAGAATGGTAATCATTTGCACGGCCAGGGCATAAACTCCGGTAGCACTTAAATTCAACAGGCGGACAGCCAATAAAGTGTCGATGCGGGAACCGAGGGTGGCAATAATGGTCGAGGCAGTGATCCACTGGTTGAAACCGAAAAAATGTTTGGCCGCCGGCAGGCTGAGGCGGGAAGAAAAAAACTTGCGGTTGGTAAGAAATATACCGATCAAAAAAGCAGAAAAGGGAGCCAGGGTAAAAACCAAAAGGGCTGAAAATGAAGTCAGCCGGAGAGTGAAAAATAACCAAATAATAACAATCAGGCGCAATAAATTCGGACCGACGTAAACCCCGCCCCAGAGAAAATACTGACTTCTGGACTGAGCCAGGGTGTATATAAATGAGAACAGCAGCGAGCTAAAAATACCCAAGCCGGCAAGACGGACCAACGGGGTCAAGGTCGGCTGATGCAGGAGAAAGGAGGCGATACCCGGGGCAAATATCAGAAATAACGCGACCGCCAAACCTCCGGAAAAAAGTTTTATGATCAGGGCTAATTTGGCTACCGGGTCGGTTCCGGAAAATTTAACCAAACCCTGATTAGTCCCCAAGTCAAAAATAGAGCTGAGCATGGTAACCAGGGCGGCAACCGCGGCAAAAGCCCCGTAATCACGGCTTCCCAAAATTCGGGCCAGTAAGAAATAAAACAGCGCTCCCAAAATCCCGCTGGTAACGGTACTGCCGACGGTAACCAGAGACTGGCGAAAAGTAGCCGTGGTGGTCAGAAGTTTAAGTTTTGAGAGCATGACGGGCAACAGCAAGTCCTAATTCTACCGCATAGTTGGTACCCCGATCCCAGGGATACACCTGCTGAATGTTGGCCAGAAAAAGATTTGTAACAGGGGTAGAAAAAGGGGGAATAAGTTGAGAATAGTTAAGGGTTACGATAGGCTGAGCAAAAGGAGCTTTCCAAACCCAGGCCCGACGTATCCAGCGGGGGGAAAACTGGGGATTTATCTGTCTTAAGCCGGAGGTGAATCGGTTAATTAAGCCGGCAGAGGTGGCGGAAAAGAATTGGTGTTCGGCGGGCAAGTAATTGCCAACGTAAACCAGGTGGTCCCCCCCGTAGTGGGACGGGTCGATAAAATTGGTATGTTCAACGACGGCTAAAAATGGCAGTTTTAAATCATTGATATTCAACCAATAAACATCTTTTAAAAATGGTTTTTTCAAAGCCAAAACCAAATTGACTGCACCAATCCCCCGAAGACGGCTGAGCCGGGTTACGAAGGACGGGTCTAAGCCGGGTGTGATCCTGACAAATAATGGAGCGGGTAAAGTGCAAATAACTTTAGCGAAAGTGAAAGTCTGTTTGGTATCCGTAACTAAAGCCAGATGGCCTTTCACCCGGGAGACTCCAGTCACGCCGGTAGCGTAATTGAATTTCGCCCCATTCCGTTCGGCCAGGTCGGCACAAGCCCGGGCCAGTGACTCAAACCCGCCTTGGGGGTAACCCAGGCTGGAACTTCTTTTTTTGATCCTGGCCCAAAACCAGGAAGCGGGAATTTGATGGTAGAAATGATGGAATTTTCCCTTAAACAACGGTTCCCACACCACCGTCCAGGATTGACTGCCCATGGTGGAAAGAATAAATTTTTCCGCCGTCAACTTTTCCAACGGGCGCCAGAAAGGAGTAAGTCTCAAATAAGCCAAAGCGGCGGCGGTACGAAGAATACCGCCGGGTGACAGGTGGGGAAATTTGAGAAGACTTGCAGGGGAATCCAGCTGATTAATCTGACCGTTAATAAAAGTGGAGGTGGCGGGTCGGGTAAAAGAGATGGGGTGACTAGCCCGGCCAGCCAAGCGGCGGATAGCCCAGTCGGAGGAAAAGAGGTGATGGTAATGTTTTTCCAAAGGCCAGTCCCATTCCGGGTCTTTAAAACCTACGGCCAGACCACCCGGCCGGTCCAAGCTTTCGAAAATAGTGACTTGATGACCGAGTGAAGCCAAGTAAATGGCTGCGCTCAGTCCGGTAAAGCCGGCGCCGATGATGCCGATGTCCATAATTTGGCAACCATAAATAAATTAATCAGCAATAACAGGGTATTTGCCAAACCAAGGGAGATGATAGGGCCGAAAGATTGAAAAATAGGAGTAGCAACCAGGTTACTGAAAAAAGCTGTGGCCAGTTGAATTAATCCCATAAAGCCAGCGACATTAGGCCGCTTAAAATAATATATGATTACAGCATTGGGAAAACTGGCTAAAAGATAAGGCAAATAAGCCAGGGTCAGGCCGCGAAAAAGAGGGACGGAGGGAGCGGCCGAAAGGCCGAAAAGCAGAGTGACAAACGGCCGGGCTAAACCAATTGCCAAAAGCATTCCTGAAGCTAATATTAGCTGGAACAAAACAACTTTCGGGGAAAATCTGAGTAACTGCCCGGGAGTTGTCATACCGGAAAGACGGGTAGCCAAAACCGCGGTAAAACTGGCAATGATAACAGGGTAAAAATTTGCCAGCCGGGCAGCGACTGAATAAATACCGGCGGCGGCTGTACCCAGAAACAGAAGTACGATTTGGATATCCAATCTGGTAGCTACGGTAGACGTTATTTTTGCCACACCTAACCATCCGCTGAAGCCTAAAAGTGAAGATATTAATGGTTTTGCGGGTAAGTACAGTCGGGGCAGGGGGAGCCATCTGACAGGCAATATTATACCCAAAACCGGCGAAATGAGAGTAATAGCTGTCGCAGTAGTGACCGAAAAAGGCAAACCTAGAAGAGCGAAGGCGCATACAAAAATAAATCGCAATAAAGAAAAAGTGTTGGCGGTAATAGCTGATGGCAGGAATTTGCGGTAAGCCTGAAGTGCAAAATTGAGAATATCCAATCCGGAAATAGTGACCAGAGAAGCTCCGGCCAGAATTATAGCCCAGTTTTGATCAGTTTTGAAAAATCCCGGAGCTATAACAAACGAAAAAAAACCCAGCATAAGACCGACAGCGGAGGCAATGCCAACCCGCATTAAGACAGCGGCGGACAAGTACGCTTCTGACCGCGAAGGCTGCCTGCGGGAATTCCAGTAGGGCAGGAAATGCAGCAGGGCGCTGCCTAACCCCAGATCGAGGATGAGTACGGCAGTAAATACAAAATTATTAAGAGCAGAAAAAATACCAAAATCGGCGGTGGTTAGTAAACGAAAAGTTATAATGGTAAAGAGAAAGGCAAAAACCGAGTCGGTTAGGTTGCCGGCAAACAGAATATAGGCGGATCTGGCGGTGGAGGACAAGACTAAAGTGCGACCGCGGGTGATGAGTCGTCTCATGGTTTGAAAACTAAATAATAGCTATTTTCAAATATTTTAGGAGGGTTAGCCAGTTCGAGCAAAGAATCATGCCCATACTGACCAATCTTACGGACTATTTTTGCATTACTTCGAAAGGAACTGATTTCTATTTCCTGCTTGCCTTCCCAGGAAAAATCAGGAGTCAAGCGACTACGAAGGGAAATAAAATTCTCCAGAAGCGGGAATTTAAAATAAAAACGACCCAAACGGATTTTGGGAAACCGCAGTCCCCAAAGATACTCCGGGCCAATTCTGAGACCCAGGAATTTTTGGCCGGATAGCGAGGAGTAACGAATATCAGGGATAAACCGGGCCAGGAAAACCGCCAATTGTTTCAGGCAACCGAGAGGAGGCCGGTAACCGCCGTATTCACCAAAACATCTCCGGTCAGGTACAGAAACTCCAGCGGGCCGGGGTACGGGAGGCCCGCCGTTGATAACCGGACCGGCGGGGGTCACATCCAGGCTCCCCCCGGGCCAGGCAAAATGACCGGGAGGATTATTTATCTTGCTCGGTCTACCCAAAATGATCTCATTTCCCAAGGCCGCCTGGTCAACGACAGCCGGGACTACTCTGGTCAGATTGGGGTTCGGATCCGGAAAAACCTGATCATTATCCCGAAGAGATGAGTAATGGTAGTAGCGTAAGTCTTTGATTTTCAGAATTCCGTTTTCCAAGCCAAGCGCCAGACGAAAACCAGGAGAATTAAACCACCAGAAGGTAGTACCGGCATTTGATCCACTTAAAGTGATCTGAGGTGAAGTCTTGGGAAAAGCGGCGGTGTAAATATCAGCAAATCGACTCATAGTCTCAGCCACAAGCAATCCCCGGGAGACGTATTTTTTTACCAAATTGAGCTGGTCGGTTAATGCGGTCCAATACTCCGGCTCCAGTTCAGCCGCCTCGATACCGATAACCGTTTGGGAAAGCGGGCCGGAGGCGTCCAGGGTCAGAGTTTTCAGCAGGCGGTCGAAATAGTTTTTATCCAAACCCTTGTTCCGGAAGTAGTCATTGACCTGGACGCTGAAGTTTGAGTAGTCGCCGCTTGTCCCGTAACCCCTGACCGGATCCCGGGGAGCCCACTGAAGTTTTATTACCCCGGTATTGTCAGAGGCGTCCGCGGCTGGTTCGATAGCACTTTTACGGCTGACGAAATAAGGCTGGCTGAAATATTGACCCCAGGTCTGGTAACCATCGGTGGCATACTGGTCGGCTAACCCCAAAAGGGCAATAGCACCGTATTTTTGTTTAATATACTCTATCGAAGCTACGTCGACGTACCAAGCCCCGAAACTTTTGGGGTAATTACCAAACTTGTCTTTAAAGGTCGAGAAGGCCTTGTCGATCATCCGGAGGCGATCAAGAGGCTGATAACCGGATAGAAAAAGCAGATTGGCGGAGGTCCAGGGACCGTGCTCCCAAGCGTAAGGCACAAAACTATCCTCGGCTAATCTCCGGGTAACTTCCAGAAACACCCCCTTCTCAGCCTGGTTCTCAAGTGAATGTAATTGATCCACAATTTGATCATCCAAAAGGGCGTCGTATTGCACCAGCCAGGTGGACGGCAGCCGGGTGGCTGAGACAGAAGCTATTAACCGAGTAAGATGTGAAAGATCCCGCCCCTGCCACCAGAAATCGCGGCCGCGGACGGGAAAAACCAGCGTCACATAATTTTTTTCGGCTGCCTGGGCAGGAAAGGCTAGAAAAAAGAAAAAGGAAAATAACAAAATTAAGATCGACCGGTTTTTCATCAATCTAACAAAGCTAGCAGAGAGGTTATGGTCCTGGCTTGAGGATGAGTAGATGCATTTTTTCGATTAATCCAGACGGGGACGACCTGTGGCAAATTAAGAAGGGCTTTAACATTTACCGGATCATCGTCTATAACTAATGAGCCGGCGGGTAAATTTGCCAGATTTTCCGGTAGGAGTTTGCGGCGGAAAATATAAATATTTTTTGGATCAAAAAAATTGAGAATTCCCGATTCTTTTAACTTGGCGGTTTGATACTTAATAAACCCTTCCGAAAATATACCCATATTATATTCTCCTTTCATTCTTTTAAGTACTCTCAAGACTTCCGGATACAAACTTTCCTGATAAAACTGAGGATTGTGCCAATACACTTTTTCTAGGTCAGCTATGAGAAAGTCATATTTTGGGGCCAGAAAGCTGATAAACTCATCCGGATTGAAATCGGTTGAACTGGCCAAAGCTGAGGTATAGTTAGAAATAACGTCTTTATATTGTTGAGCAGTGATGTTCAAGGTTTGTTGAAACGCATCCGACAACCTGCTTCGAAGTTTATCGGTATCGATCAAGGTGTAGTCAATGTCGAAGAAAATAAAAGGCACCTGTCAATTATATGCCAGTTCCCGACCAGCTTTCTGAAAAGTTATGAAACCCTGGGGTGGGAAAGATACTTAAGAAAACATATTGAGAGAATATAAAAGAAGGGGGTGAGGGGGATAAGGTAACGGGGGAAGGGAGAGGTGAAGGAGAGGAAAGCCAGGTAGGCAAAACTCCAGAGCCAAAGCAGTAATATTGGATAATTTTTAATTTTTAATTTTAAATTTTTAATGCTCATAAATTTAGTGATTAAAAATACCGAAAGAACTAGTGCGATGGGCCAGAGCGGGGTCCACTCCCCTACCCTGACTATCTCTTTTGTCCCCCACCAGGTGTACCAACGGCCCTGAAAAATGATAGGGAAAATGCCGCCCCAGGGAACTCTGGCATTTCCAGCCCACCAGGAAGCCAGCCAGCCTTGGAAGTGCCAAAATTGACTTAGCGTCATCCCTTCTCTGAAAGCGGAAAAATAAGGCAGAGCCAGGCCAAAAAAAGCTGCCGGAAGAGAGATAAAAAAGTAAATGAAGGGTTTAAACCGGCCTTTGATAAGCAAAAACACGCAGTAGACGGCAAAGAGAACTCCGGCAGTAGCATAAAATTTGGTAGCCATCATCAGTCCCAGACCAAAAGATGAGAAACCAAACCAGAAGGGATTGTCTTGGGCCTTAAGAAAAGCCCAAAGTGAGAAAAGCAGGAATAATAACTGGGGAATATCGATGTTGGCTGTAGTTAAAGACGCACGAAAACCGGGATCCAGTGAAGTAAGCAATACCGCCAGTAAGGCAGCAGGAGAATGTCCGGAAAACATATGACGTCCCAGCAGGTAGATTAAGACCAGGCAGGCAAAACCCAAAATAAGATTGCCCAAATTCTCATTTCCAAAAAGAATGATACTGCCGCCAATCAGCAGTTTGCCGGCCGGGGGAACCTCGGGGTGAATTTGGGTGGGGTTTTCCCCCCGGATATATTTGTAACCGGTGATGGCATAAATTTCAGTGTCCGAGTACCAACGTTTGGCTTTGTCGCCTTTGACTATTTGGGTATTAAGAAACTCGTGTTGCCAAAAACCTATATTGTACGGAGTAATATACACCGCCCGGTTTAAATAAATGAAGTTGAGCCAAAGAAAGCAGATAAAGATGAATAAATAGTATTTCATTTGGTTAATTTATAAACCAGATAACGATCATCCAGGTGATCAAGGATGGTAACCCGGTAAGGATAAAAGCTTCTTAGTTCGTAATTGGTTGGGAGATTGATGTCAGTGTCCGAGTCGGCTAAAACATACAAGGCCGAAAGGCTTGAATAATTGTCGAAAGCTTCGGCTTGGCGGTGATAATAAAAACGCAAAAAATAGCGCAGGGGATGAGCGCGGGTATTGAAATCCAGAAGCGAGGCCACATTAAAGCGATCCGGCGCATCTGCGGAGATGGCGGCGGAGGCTTCTTCCAGCTTGGCTAAAGTCAGACCGGGCGGCATACCCACCGCACCGGAGAAGGAGACGTGTGACGAAAAGAGGTTTGAGTAAAAGTAAGCAGCTAATAGGATAAGTGACAGAAGGGTATGTTTTTTTTGAAACATGCGATACAAAATAAAACCGCCGAGAAGGACAAATATCGGCCAGAAGTTGAGGAAATGGTAGTAGGTAATAAAACTTTGCCGGGAGTTGCTCAGAGTGTCCAAAAAATATTGCCAAAGAGTCCGGGTGTGGTAAAAATCGTGCCTGAGGTCAAATAAGATCAGAGGTAAGCTCGCCGCTGACCCACCGGCGGCAAATACCAGCGCGGTCTTTAGCCGAGTCCGGGACGAGTAAATAAGGAGCGTAAAAATCACAACTGCGGTAAACAGATAAAAGTACTCGATACCAAAAGCTAATCCGGCCACAAATCCCACCCCGAAAGCAAATTTGGGAAACCGGGAAATAAAAAAACGATAAAGAAAATAAAAGTTGAGCAGGCCCAACAGGGGTAAGAAGTTGAGTATCCAGATGAAAAGGGAGTGGAAAATCATCCGGGAGTTGAATAAGAATATCAGTGTGGCCAGAAATGCAGCCAACCAGGGAAGATGCCGGGAAGCGAACCGGTAAAGAATTGCGGCGGTGACGAGGTTTAAAAGAGAAAAAAAGGCGGTAACAGGCAGAGGATTAAAACGGAATAATAACAGCAGGGGGACCAGAGCGTAATTGAAAAAGGGCGCAGTAAAAAGCTGGTGGCCGGAAGTTGTGACCCGGAAATAAGGCTGGCCCAAAAGAGAAGGCTTGTCCAGATAGTCAGCGGAAATTAAAAGTGACATGGCCTGTTCGGGACCGAAAGTGATACGATCGGGAAAATGGTAAAAGCGGATTAGAGTTGCCGCCAAAAAAAGTATCAGGACCAAAAAAAGATGAAGGTTGGCACGGCTCACAAAGCTTGTGTATTATATAAAGGTGTCTTATAGATATTACCAGTCGATCGGGGTGATCGGCCACTTGGG
>Ga0209541_10011317_pt1 | contig 13987 bp, 15 predicted proteins | sample RifCSPlowO2_01_FD_184027 | JGI IMG/M metagenome (GOLD analysis project Ga0209541, IMG submission 184027) | Groundwater microbial communities from Rifle, Colorado - Rifle CSP2_plank lowO2_0.1 (SPAdes) (version 2) | ecosystem: Environmental > Aquatic > Deep subsurface > Groundwater | place... | reverse complement strand
TATCTAGTAAAAGACATAAATAACTGAACAAAATTGTATGTCTTTTACTATATCAGCAATTTGCTTGTGTTCAAAGTGGTCTCAAACACTTTGACATACGGAAATTAAATGCGTTTACTATATTAACATTAGACTTAAATATATGGCGAGTTTATTTTATTTATGTTTGATATAAAGTTTCTGCGAGAGAATCCTGTCCTTGTAAAAGAGAATATTAAGAAGAAGTTTAAAAATGACAGGTTGAAGTTAGTTGATGAAGTTCTAGAGAAAGATAAAAAATGGAGAGAGATTAAAGGAGGGGTTGATTCACTTCGAGCAGATAGGAATAAAATTTCTAAATCTATTGCGGATGCTAAAAAGGCTGGAAAAGATGTTAAGAAGATTTTGAAAGAAGCTTCATTGATTCCAGATAAAATTGAATCTTCTGAGAAAAAGATGTATTTGCTTGAAGGTGAGATTTTGGAGATTTTGAGCAAGATTCCTAATATGATGCATGAATCTGTTCCTATTGGAAAAAATGATTCTGAAAATGTCGAAATGCGAAAGATTGGGAAGCCCGAAAAATTTGATTTTGAAATAAAAAATCATGCTGAAATTGCTGAAAAATTAAATGTGGCTGATTTTGATTCTTCTGCTAAGACTTCAGGAAATGGTTTTTATTATATACAGGGAGATTTAGCTTTGCTTAACCAAGCGTTAATTAGATTTACTATTGATAAACTTGTTTCTAAAGGATTTACTTATGTTGAGACTCCTTTGATGCTACGAGGAAATGTGATTAATAATGTTACTGATTTGAATGATATGAAAAATCAAATCTATAAGATGGATGGTGAGGATCTCTATTTGATTGGAACTAGCGAACATTCACTCATAGGGCGATTTATTGATACAATTTTACAAGATGCTATCTTGCCTATAAAGTCTGCTTCATATTCTATGTGTTTTAGGAAAGAAGTAGGTTCTCATGGACTTGATGAGAAAGGATTGTTTAGAACTCATCAATTTAATAAAGTTGAGATGGCTGTTATTTGTAGACCTAGCGAATCTATGAAATTTTTTGAAGAATTGAAGAGCATTACGGTGGAAATATTTAAGGAATTAGATGTCCCTATTCGCGTTCTAAGTATATGTTCTGGCGATTTGGGGGACTTAAAACATATACAGGTTGATATTGAAGCGTGGTCTCCTAGAAAGAAAGCTTATTTTGAAGTTGGTTCTTGTTCTAACTTAACTGATGCTCAAGCTAGAAGATTAAAGATAAGAATTGATCCTGGAAAAGGAGAAAAGTATGTTCCCCATACACTAAATAATACTGCTATTGCTACTTCTCGTGCAATGGTTGCTATTCTTGAGAACAATCAACAAAAAGATGGAAGTGTAAAAGTGCCTGATGTTCTTGTGAAATATATGTATGGTAAGAAGTTTATTGGGAAGAAGTAGATTGGTTGGGGTGTATGGAACCTTTTGGTTTTCGTAATTAGACAATAGTTTAATAAGTTAGTAGATTCTTTTTTATCTATGAGTAATAAAATAAATATCAGAAAGGCAAAAATAAGCGATCTTGTGAGTATCCAAGAGGTTTTTATTGAAGCTTCAGTTCTTGATCCTAAAGACAATGATCATTCTAGATTAAAAGATTACATAAAATTTTCTGTAACTAACAAAAGGATTCTAACTTTAGTAGCAGAACAAGAAAAAATGATTGTTGGAATTTGCATAACTCAATTAAACGATATCAAAGAGAAAGAGGCGAAAATACTCGATATCTATGTAAACAAAGGGGTAAGAAGTAAGGGAATAGGATCAAAACTGGTCAACGAAGTCATAAAAAGTTTGAAAAAAAAGAATTATGTAAATCTAAGTCTTTACTCTGAGAATAACTCAAAAACATTAAAGTTTTACAAAAAGCAAGGATTTCAAATTGGTCGTTTGATTAGAAGATGCGATAAAATGTTAAATTATCTTTCTTAAATCTAAGTCTTTATATTTTTCATCAATTACTCTTGCTCTGATATTTCTCTTAAAACATAACATTTATATAATACTATCATTATAATGATAGTATGGATATTGAAATGTTAAATCCTTATGTAGTTAGAATTTTGATTTCTGCCAGAGATCAAGATAGCATTAGCTCTATTGCGAAGAGAATTGGCTTATCTTATGGTTGGACTCATAAATGGGTTAGCGCATTAATTAAAGAAGGAGTATTCAAAGAGAAGTGGAAAGGGATAATATTGCAAAAAGATAATCCTACTTATAAAAAGATAATGCAGTTTATAAAGAATACTATAAATCCAATTAGTTTATGCTATTCAGCATTGCCATTAATGGGAATATCTTATTCATTGACTCAAACTGATGCAGTTTATGTATGGACCAAAGGAGGATATAATATTGCAAGATATAAGAAATTTTATCCGATATTTATAAAAATAGAAAAAAAAGATTACCAATTATTTTTGTATTACTGCAATAAATTAGATTTAAAAGTTAAATCTAAAACTGGAGTTTTTTTTGAACCTAAATTAGTTGAAGGATTGATATCTGTAAATAATGGCCAATACAATGTAGACTCTTTAGAAGAAACTATTAATTTTATGAAAAAGAATATCTACAACTTTGAACCTGCTTTGGAGATGATAGATGAAATGTATCATAAGAAGTTAGGGTATAAATATAAGGAGATAAATTCTTTATCATGAAAAAATTAATAATTAAAGAGAACAATATTTTTGATATCTTACAGAAATTTATTGATGCAGAATTAGATTTTGTAATTGTTGGCGGATACGCTGTCTCTTCTTACAAACATCGTTTCTCTGTTGATGCAGATATAGTCATTCAATCTAGAGACTTAGAAAAATTTGAATTGATACTAAAAAGAGAAAAGTTTATGAAGGGTTTTGAAAAAGATCTTGATAATCCTTACTCTTCAAGATTTATGAGATATGAAAAAGATTCTGCAAGTATAGACTTACTAATAGATGGAATAGCTTCAAGAACAACAAACGCTTCTTTTGGTTATGGCCTTCTTCTTCAAAATTCATCAAAAAGAAAAATTATAGGTATAGAGAGGGAAATTACAGTTAGGGTTCCAAGTAAGGAAATGCTAATTATTATGAAGATCCATTCTGGTAGATTAACAGACTTTAGAGATATTGCAGCTATAACAAAAGAAACTAATATTGAGATAATAAAAAAATTAATATTTATTGGAGATTTGAAAGTATTGCAAGAAAATTTAGAGAAACTTAATCATGCAGTTCATGATAAAAACTTCATTGATTCTTTTAAAGGAGTGTTCATTGAAAAGAAGTTTGATGTAGATTTAAAACAAGTTGAAAAAATAAGCCAATTAAAGAAAGTTTGAAGGAACCTACCATTCTAATCTCGACAATCTTTATAAATCTTGATGGTTATCGTATCATGTTGATACAAGAAAAAACCCTTGAGGATGCCAAAACAGTGCTCTAGGCTGTTGAAGTGATTTTATTTTTCTAAAAGTTTATAATATTTGATTTCTCTTTTTTATTATGAAAAAGCGTTGTCCTTGGCCATCTTCCAATCCTTTAATGATTAAGTATCATGATTTTGAATGGGGTGTTCCCTTACATGATGACCAAAAACTTTTTGAGTTTTTAATGCTTGAAGGTGCACAAGCAGGACTCAGTTGGGAAACTATACTTAACAAACGTGAAAACTATAGGGGTGCATTTGATAATTTTAATCCAAATAAAATAGCTAAGTATACTGATAAAGATGTTAAGAGTTTATTAAATAATGCTGGTATTGTTCGTAATAAGTTAAAGATTAAATCTGTTATTACTAACGCTCAACTTTTTCTCGATATACAAAAAGAGTTTGGTTCTTTTGATAAATATATTTGGGGCTTTACAAATCACAAAACAATAAATAATAAAGTTAGAACAATAAAAGATTACCAATCTAGGAGCCTTGAAAGTGATGCTATGGCAAAGGAATTGAAAAAGAGAGGATTCAAGTTTGTTGGAAGCACTATTTGTTATGCCCACATGCAAGCTACAGGCATGGTTAATGATCATACAATAGATTGTTTTAGGTATGGAGAAGTTTGATAGTATTTGATGATTGTTCCTTCTTATTAGGTTTCTTTCTTTCTTCCGGCTAAACTAATAGAAATTCTATCTGGATAAGTTGTAGATAGACCAGATATGGATAGAATATGTATTTTGTTATCTGTGTTAGTTGCGCTAGGAGGAATTGTTATTGTGAATGGTATTGCAACTAATTGACCATTTAAAGGATATTCAGTTGCTAATAAAGTATTTGCAGTGCTGCTGGCACCTCCTCTTATTTGAACTGTATTTGCATTTGCTTTTCCATAAATAACGGCTTCAATAGTATTACTATATTCAAATTCTTGGGCAGATTCAAATGGAGTAGATGTGATATATTGTCGAGTTATGGCTAGTGCTTGCTCTTTTCTGCATTGCCATTGTCCATTAGTATAAGAATAAACTAATATTTGGCCCGGGCTACAAGTAGGTATATTTAATGTTGGCGCAGAGATACATTCAATTTTATTGTTTTGTCCTACGGATAAAATCTTTCCCGGTGTGGTGCAACTAAGCAATCCTGTAAGGTCAATTTCTTCACCGCTGTGTCCAAAGACTACAGGGTTATTTGTGCCATACGCATAAACCATTGCTAAGGCCAAAATAGAGAATGTTATTGCAAAAGCTATAATGTGTCTCTTTTTTATTTCAATCTCCACCATTAAAGTTGATAAGGCTGTCTTATTTATAAGGTTTTTCTAAGGTTAATTCTTTAGTACATGTAAACTTAAAAACTGTTTTTTCTGAGGAACTATTCAGGGGTTTGAAATATGAGGTGTGAACTATGAAAATAATAATAGATGAGTCATTTTCTGATGATGATGACCTTATTCTTGAAAAAGTTGAACAAAAGAAATTTGATTCTGAGGATGTGGCAAAACTTAAGTTTGATTCAATTGCTCTTGAAACCAACACTGAACTTTCTGAATTGGTTTCTTATGACTTAATAAAAGATAATTTGAGTTATAAACTGAAACATCAAACTGAAGGGGCATTGCACATACTTAAGGAGATGAATGGTTCCGCTTTGCTTGCTGATGAAGTCGGTCTTGGAAAGACTATAACTGCGGGAATGGTTATCAAAGAATGTCTTGTTAGAGGTTTTGTTAATAAAGTTTTGATTTTAACTCCTCCATCTCTTGTGGATCAATGGGTTGCAGAATTAGATGAAAAATTTAATATGAAATTTACAATTATAGAAAATGAATCTGATTGGGATAAATCTGATTTGGTAATTGCTTCTATTGATAGGGTCAAAACTTTTGATAAGAACATTAAACGGTTTAAACATCAAAGAGCTCATGAGATTCCATGGGACTTGTTAATTGTTGATGAAGCCCATAAACTTAAACAAAAGAATACTACTCGATGGAGATTTGTGGATAGGATGCAGAAGAAACGTTTTCTACTTTTGACTGCGACTCCTTTTCAGAATGATTTGCTTGAACTTTACAATTTATTGCATTTACTTAGAAGGGGACATCTGGGAACATTACAGGAGTTTAGAAATAAATTTCTATATAAGGGGAATAAGAGAATGCCTTTGAATCCCCTTGAGCTTAGAAGAAGACTTCAAGAAGTAATGGTTAGGAGAAAACGTGGGGAAACTGGAATAGAATACAAGAAAAGAATCCCTAAAATTGAAATTGTTCATTTAACTCCGCAAGAAAAGAAGATTTATGATTCTATATGTTCTCTTTTGAAAACTAAGTATCTTTCTGCAAGTGGAGATCAATTGCATGGCAAGTTAATTATTTATGCTATCCTTCCTAAGGTTACAAGTTCTTCTAGATCCGCTGTTGAATCTCTATTGAAAATTGTTGAGAGTGATAAATATCACTCTGAGACTCGCCAACTTGCCCAAGAAATTATAGACGATTACAAAGTTTTAACTAAAGATTCAAAGATTGAGAAACTTATAGAGATAGTTGAAAAAGTTCTAAAGAATGATAAAGATTCTAAAATTTTGCTTTATACAAAACATCCTACTACTTTGAAATATATTGTAGAAAAACTTGCACCCTATAATTTGAAAATTGTTGAATTTGTTGGAGGTCTTACTAGAGAAGAGAAAACTAGGCGAATTGATTCATTTAGAAACCATTCACAAATAATGATTAGTACAGAGACTGGTGCTGAAGGGTTGAACTTTCAATTTTGTAATGTCTTGATTAATTATGATTTACCTTGGAACCCTATGTCCGTTGAACAAAGAATTGGAAGACTTGATAGAATTGGTCAGACAAGGGATATGTATATTTACAGTTTGGCTACAAAAGATACAATGGAAGAACATGTTGTTGATTTGATAATAAATAAAATGTGTTGTATAGGTCTTGTTATTGGAGAATTGCCTACAATTTTGTTCAATCTTGGAATTGATGGTTCCGGAAAATCTGGTTTGAGTAAAATAGAAGAAATGTTGATGGACTCATTTATTGATTCTAAGAATAACCTTGAGTTATTTGCTAAAGACGTTGATTTGATAGGTAGTATGATAGATAAGGGTGTTAGTGAGTATACAGCTGCGAAGAATGCAAGTGCGGAGGTGCTCGATGGAAAGTTTGAATGATCCTTTGAGATCATTTAGTGTCCAGTTTTTTAAGGAACTAGGTGCTAGCGTCTCTTATTCAGGAGACTTTTTAGAAATTACTGGAGTTCCTGCGAAGTTTCAAAAATTTTATGGTAAAAATGAGCCTTATCGTTTGGTTTTTGATAAGTCTAGAGCCACTTCAAATGTTGAGTTGGTAACCTCGGAAAGTTATCTTTTGAAGATGATGAAATCTTATCTAGATGATGTAGGAGATTCTGTTCTTCTGTCTTTAAATTATCCTCTTTCTATTGATTCATTTCTTCGCAAAAACTTTGAGTTACATGATTGTTCAATCTCTAAAGCTACAGCCACACTAAATCCAAATTTTTTGTTTAAGTTTACTTTCCAGACAACTTACAAATATTTGAATGAAGAAGAGAAATTAATTACAGAAGTATTTATTGATAAAGGAGCTGTAGTGTCTCCAGAACTTTCTGCATTTACAACTTCCAGTTTGAATAAGAAAGATATAGATATGACCCAACTTAGAGGGTATTATTCTGTTGCAAAAGAACACATTAAGGAAACAATCAATAATAGGACTTTAATTATTGCGTCAGTGCTTGAGGATAGCCTTTCCAAAGAAATTTTGCGAGTTAATTCTTATTATGAACAACAGATTAAGGAAATTGATGCGCAAATTATGAAGGCAAATTTGAGAGATTCAAATGTTAAACCTAAACCTGATTCTGTTTCATTAGAGGATAAGAAATCTCAGGCTATTTATGAAAAGGAGCTTTTTATTCAAAATGAGCAGAAGAAACATTCATTGCGCCTTAATACAAAACTAATTACTACTACAGTCATGCTTTATCCTATTTATTCTATTGAGGCATTTTTTAAATCAGGACTCATAACTCGTCTTGTTGTAGTAAATTTTGACCCTTTAAATAAAAAAATAACTTTTCCTGTATGTGATCTTTGCAAGAAATCTATATCCGAAATCATATTGTGTAATGGAAATCATCTTGTTTGTAGAGATTGTGGCTCGAATTGTGAAGATTGTAATAAAATTTCATGTGAATTATGCTTAAAACAGCGCTGTGTTATTACAAAAAGAAGAATTTGTAGACAGTGTGGCAGAGTTTGTGCTAAATGTAAATCTTTTAAAAATAAACGTTTTATGATTACTGATTCTTTGGGAAGAAATGTTCTTTGTCGCTCTTGTACTTAAAAAGAATCTTTGATACAGTAAGTTTTATATAGAAACTTTGTTTTAATTGGTATAACATCATGGCTGAAAAAGATTCCGTTATTAAAGAGAAGGTGAAATATTCTGGATATGGGGACTTTAAGAGCCTTTATTCTTATGCATATGACTGGCTTAAACAAGAAAACTATACTATTGTAGAAGAGCTATATAATGAGAAAGTAAAGGGTAATGCTAAGGACCTTGAGCTTATGTGGAGGGCTTCTAGAGATATAACTGACTACTTTAGGGTAGAATTAGAACTTAAGTGGCGTATTTTAGGCATGGAAGATGTTGAAGTAGAAGTAGAGGGTAAGAAGAAAAAAATGAATAAGTTTATCGAGGTAGGCATAGAAATTAAGGGAGTTTTAATAAGGGATTATGCGAATCAGTGGAATAAATCAGGAACTACAAAGTTTTTCAAAGAGATATATAATAAATATGTTATTCCTGGTAGAACTCAAGATATGAAGGATAAGATTGAGAAAGATGTTCAGGATTTTAAAGAAGAAATGAAAGCTCTTTTGGACCTAACTGGGAAGAAGTAGTTTATCAAAACGTTATTTCTGTTGCTTGATGTTAGGGTATTGAAAAATCAATGCACCACCACACCTAAAAGGTGTGGTTTGAATGGTGCCTGATTTTTGGATGCAAGAAATTTCTTCTTGAAGAGAAATTTCTGCACAGAAGTTTGTCATTGCAAACAAACTTCTTGTGCTCAAAGTGTCACCGAGGACTAAAGTTTGTGGTTTTTAATAGACACTTTGACATAATAATGTTTAAATAGAAAAAGCTACCATCGATTTAATGAAGTTTAAATTTTTTAGTGTAGTTCTTGTTTTCTTTCTGCTTTCCGTTGTCAGTGCAGCGAATCTAGATGTTAAGGTCTTAGAGAAAAATGATGTCATAATTACAGAGCTCCAGAATGCTAATGCCACATTCAAGCTTGAAATCACTAATCTTGAAGATACATGGGATGATTTTCAGATTTATTCTTTAGTTAGTGTTGGGATGTATCCAAAGGAGTCATTTAGAATAAATAAGAGTGGAACAATAACTCTTGATGTTTCTGCAGTACCTTTTAAAGAAGTTCTTCGTGATAAAAGAGGAATTTATGCCTTTGAGTATCAAATAAAGGGAAAGAAAACTGGATTTTTTAAAGGAACTTTAGCAATTAGAATATTTGATATTAAGGATGCCGTTTCAGTTTCATTACTAGATATTCCTTTGAATGCTACAAAGACCAAATTAATAATAACAAATAATGAAAATATTGCCATTAAGAACTTGAAGATTGTTGCTAAATCTAAGTTTTTTGAGTTCTCAAAAACATTTGATTTGGATAAGGAAGAATCCAAATCTTTAGACATTCCAATAATTTTGGAAAATAAAATTCCTGCTGGAGAATATGAAGCAGAAATTATTTATGAACTTAATAATAAGAAATCTTCAGATACTTTGGTTTTAAAATATCTTGAATCAAGCGGGATTTCCGTTTCAGAGCATAGCAAAGGATTTATTATCAAGAAGACAAATATAACTAAGACTAACGAGGGAAATGTTCCGGCTGTTGCAATAATTGAGTCTCGCAAGAATATTCTAACTAGGCTTTTCACAATATATTCAGATAGACCAACTACGTCTCAACGTAGTGGTATATTTGTTGATTATTCCTGGGAAAAAGAAATAGGGGTTGGAGAGTCTTACACTGTAAACGTGACGACTAATTACACCTTCCCCTTCATAATCATTTTATTAATTGTGCTAGTTGGTTTTTTTGTTAGTTTTTTAGCAACACGTAAATTATCAGTTCATAAAGGTGTTTCTTTTGTTAGAACAAAGGGTGGGGAGTTTGCCCTAAAGATTAATTTGAGAGTTAAGGCTAGAGGAAGCGTGAGAAAAATAGTTATTTCAGATAGAATTCCTGGACATGCGAAAGTCTTTAACAAGTTTGGAATACCCCCACATAGGATTGATGAACATTCTCGTAAAATAGAATGGGAAATTGCTCATTTGAATGCTGGTGAAGAAAGAGTATTTTCATATATTATTTATTCAAAGATAAATATTGTGGGTAGTTTTGAGCTCCCTGCGGCTATTGTGTCTTTTGATTATCAAGGCAAGCGTGAGCATGTTCTTTCTAATAAAACTCATTTTGCGGCTGAGACAACAGAGAATTGATTATTGTTTTTGATAGATATCTAAATTATAACCAATCAATTTTGTGAATAGATCAAATTCCCTGTGAGCAAAACCATTTTTTACAAAGGCCTTGGGGTTTAGTCTATAACTTCCTCCAGGCATCCACCAGTGAGTTATAAACCCGTTTGGTTTTAATGTCTTGGCAAAGGAATCAGCAACCAAATAATCATATTTTTGAATATGCCTTCTAGCTCTTATTCTTTCAAAGAAACTTCCCAAATTCGACTCATGTTGTATTTTGTGGCCCCAGGGAAAATAATCCATATACATAACGTTAATAAGATCTATTTTTTGAGGCATAGCCTTACCTAAGTCTTCCATTGCAAGAGTTAGGATTTTAATATCTTCTTCAGAACCTTCTGTTTCTTGAGGGATTCTATCTATTCCTATGGCTATTCCACCCTCTTCAGAAATTAAATCTAGCATAAATCTTCCTTCTAAGCCCGGACCCACCTCAATAATTGTTTTTCTTCTTAAATCCTCATTTAATAAACCTCTAATTACTGAACTGCAAGCAGCATATTTTCTAGGCCGGCCAGTAGAATTGCATAATTTTCCCATTCTCTTTATCTCGTAGTTATCTAATCTTTCATTTGTTTCACAAATTCTTTCATTTAAAAGAAATGGTTCTATATCTCGTTGACTTTGGTTTTTTACCATATAAATTTCTTAAAAACTGAGTATATAAATTCTATCTTGAATGGAAACAAACTCTTCTTGTCAACTGTAACTTATTTCACATTCTCTTGCTCGACTCTCCTCACAGGCTCGTAGACTCACTGCGGAGATAAATATAATTTCACATTCTCTTGCTCGACTCTCCTCACAGGCTCGTAGACTCACTGCGGAGATAAATATAATTTCACATTCTCTTGCTCGACTCTCTTCACAGGCTCGTAGACTCACTGCGGAATGTGAAATGGACCTGCGGAGAATCGAACTCCGATCTTACCACTGCCAGCGGTATATAATACCATTATAATACAAGCCCTTGAGAACTTAGAATTTGTAAATTATATAAAACTATTCTGCTGGTAAGGGGCAGGATGTGAAAGAACTTAATTGTTGCAGAGAGAGTTCTCCAGATATTGATTTTCCATCTGCAAAAATCCACGTTGGGTAACTCTTAACTCCTGCAATAATACATTCAGTGCTTTGTTCGTTTGAATTAGGAATCGCACATTCAACATAATCTACTTTATCCCAGCTACTTCCAAATAACTTCTTTTGTGCTTGGCAGTGAGGGCACCAATATGCCCCATACATTTTAGTTCCTGAATCTGTTAAGCATTGAGCAAATTCATTATAAGGACTTGGTTTTGACATGAAATACCAAATAAATGCTATCAATATTATGAATCCTATTCCCCACCAGAAAGACTTTTTCATAAAATTCTTAATGTGCTTTGATATTTAAAACTAACTTATGATTTGATGATTTTTAATAATATATCTTCCATGCGAATCTCTTATGACTTGCATATTTCTAACTGATTCTGAGTCAATGAAACTAAAATTAACTTGATTATTTGAACCATCAGGATATAATTCTCTTTTAATTTTATCTTCGTAAAGTTCAGGTTCTCTTCCATTCCCTATAGGAATTAAACTACACCCTCCATTTATCTCAAAAGGTAATATACCGTAAACTACAATATCTGTTTTTCCAGAGCTTAGATCCACATCTACTAATCTATTAAGTCCGTTAGCTTTTACGACTCTTGTCTCTCGGTGATTATCTCCGATTCTTGAATCTCCCTTTGTTCTAGTGTTTTCCATAAAAATCTTGGATAATTTCTATTTTTAAGCTTTTCCTTTTAGAAAAGAGGATTATATTTGGAGAATTAATGACTGTTTATTCTCTTGACTCTATTATTTCTCTTGCTTGCTCTTCTAATTCTAAAAGTCTTCCGAGAATTCTTGTAGTGTCTCCCCTACACCCCTTTAGTCTTTTATCTTCTTCAACAAGAAATGCACTTGTATTTTGGCATCCTTGTAAAACTCCATAAGGATTGATCTCTAGATTGGTTGCATAATGTTCTATCTTTCTTGTATATTGTTCTACTGCCTTTCTAACTTCGCTGCCGTGTGTCATGTTATCTGATAGATCTTGAAAGTTCTTAAAATTAATTGCATCTTGCTAGCACAATAATCTTTAAAACATAAGCTTTTTGGGAGTATGTATGTCTGAAAAACAACCAATCTATATTTTACCTGAAAATGTGTCTCGTACTCTTGGTAAAGATGCTCAGCGCAATAATATTCTAGCTGCAAAAATTATAGCAGATATTGTGAAGACAACTCTTGGACCCAAGGGTATGGACAAGATGCTTGTTGATTCTTCTGGAAATATTATTGTAACTAATGATGGGGTGACTATACTTGAAGAGATCCAGCTTGATCATCCTGCTGCAAAGATGATTGCAGAGATTGCTAAGACTCAAGAAAATGAAGTTGGTGATGGAACTACTACGGTTGTTATGCTAGCTGGAAAACTCCTTGAAAATGCAGAAAGACTACTGGATAAGAAGATTCACCCAACAATAATAATTAAAGGATATAAGTTGGCTGCTAATAAGGCTAGGATATTCTTGCATGATCTTTCCTTGCCTGTTGATAATAAAGATACGCTGAAACAGATTGCGATGACTGCTATGACTGGAAAAGGCGCTGAGAGCAATAGAGAACATCTTGCTAATCTGATAGTTACTGCAATAGATCAAGTTGCGGTGAGTGGTAGTGACATGAATATGGAAACTATTAAAATTGTTAAACAAAAGGGTAATTCTATAGAAGATAGCGAACTTGTTCATGGCCTTGTTTTAGATAAAGAGGCTACTATCGAGTCTATGCCTAAGAAAATTGAGAATGCTTCTATTTTAATGGTTGATTTTGCATTGGAACTTCGCAATCCAGAAACTGAAACAAAAATTTCTGTTTCTACACCTGATCAACTTCAACAGTTTATTGCTTCTGAGGAGATTGCATTGCGAGAAATAACTAATAAAATTATAAATTCTGGTGCAAAAATTGTGTTCTGTCAAAAGGGAATAGATGATGTGGCACAATATTTCTTAGCTAAAGCAGGAATTATGGCTTTTCGTCGTGTTGCTAAGTCTGATATTGAAAAATTATCAATTGCTACATCTGGGCGTATTATTTCTAGTTTGAATGAGATTCGTAATGAGGATTTGGGATTTGCTGCAGTTGTTGAGCAATCTAAGAAAGGCGATAATACTATGACCTATGTAAGGGGTTGTAAAAATCCTAAAGCTGTAACTATTCTCTTAAGGGGAAGTACAGACCATGTTCTTGATGAGATTGAAAGAGCTATAAAAGATGGGCTTGGAGATGTTTCTGCTGCTGTAAAAGATGGGAGAATTGTTTCTGGAGGTGGTGCTGTTGAAATGGAGCTTGCAAGACTTTTGCGTCAATATGCTAAAACTCTTGATGGAAGGGAACAGCTCGCAGTCGATGAATTTGCTGGAGCTTTGGAATACATTCCTGAGACTCTTGCTGAAAATGCTGGGTTAGATCCTGTGAATATCATGACTGAACTTAAACAACGCCATGAATCGGGATTTACTAAGGATGGGATTAATTTATTTGTTAATAAAATTGAAGACTGTGTTTCTGCAGGAATAATTGAGCCTCTTAGGGTTAAAATGCAAGCACTTATTTCTTCTTCAGAAGTTGCTACAATGATTTTGCGTATTGATGATGTTTTAGTTTCATCTGGATCAAGTGTTAATTCTATGAGTAGGCCTAATCCTTATGCTGGATTTGAGTGATTCAATCTTCAAATAATCTTTATTATGTCGATAGTGCCTCCCTAAAACCACATCTTTTAAGATGTGGTCGGCACTTCGATCATCCAAAAATCGAGCACCTTTTCAAACCATG
>Ga0209541_10011314_pt1 | contig 13989 bp, 19 predicted proteins | sample RifCSPlowO2_01_FD_184027 | JGI IMG/M metagenome (GOLD analysis project Ga0209541, IMG submission 184027) | Groundwater microbial communities from Rifle, Colorado - Rifle CSP2_plank lowO2_0.1 (SPAdes) (version 2) | ecosystem: Environmental > Aquatic > Deep subsurface > Groundwater | place... | reverse complement strand
CACTAACTTCGCATTGCTGCGAAATCCGTGCGACTTGCATGCCTTCTCCACGCCGCCAGCGTTCATCCTGAGCTAGGATCAAACTCACAAAAAACTGCTTGCCCGCTCCGAGCAAACAATTACTTCCTGAAATTAAAAATTTAAGAAAGATTTTATAGAACGGAACAAAAGAAAAAATATTAACATGTGTTCAGTTTTCAAAGAGACATTTTGCCCTCTACGGGACAAAAATAACATACGGATAATGTTTATCCAATATCTAACCGCTAGTTTATACTAAGTTTTTTGTGTGTCAAGGAAAAAAATAAAAGCGTAATTTACATTTTTACAGCTTATCTCTATTTTTATTTCTTGTTTCTTCGCTCTTGAATACTCTTCAATAAGTAGGGTGCGGCCTCCTCATAAGTTTTCCCCGATTTTATGCTATTACAAACAAGACAACTGGTTTTAAGATTTTCTTTCGTGTGTTTCCCTTTTTTACTTTGAGGTACTAAATGATCAAGGGTAGAATTTTCAGGGGTAACTTTTTCGCCACAATAAAAACAAACATTTTTGTCTCTTTCAAAAATCTCTTTTCGTTTTTCTGGGTTTGTAAAATAATCTTCTTCAACTGGCTCTGTGGTAATTGCAAGTTTTTCTTTTACTGACGGGATTTCTTCAGGAATAAAAATACTATAAAGCGTCCCTTCACGATTAGTGTCACCAATCTTAATACATCCTTTTTCTTCCAATTCCTTTAACACTGTTGTAATGTGCCCAAAATTTGCTCTATTTCCTCTTACTCCTCTGACAAAATTATCAGCGATTGTCCTTTTTCCAATCCGCATATCCAAAGAATTGGTTTTCAAAAAAGAATTTCTTAATAAAAAAATGTAAAGAGATGTTTCGTAGGGAGTAAGTTCCGGTAAAAGTAAGTCTACAAATTGTTCAATAATTTTTTGTAAGTCATTTTTCATAGTAAATCTTGAATTAAGATGAATAATTTGTGCAACATCGATTGTCGTACAGTTTTCTCTGCTCGCTATAATCCAAACAATATTTTTATTTTTTTATTTATTTCTTTTTCTGTGTCTGCGCTTATTTCACCTATTTCTCCCAAAATAATTTTTTTATCCAGCGTGGCAAGTTTTCCTGTTTTTATAACAGAATCCGCCTTAAGTCCGGTTTTAGAAAGGAATCAGCACGATTTTTCCTTTTTTAGGTATATCTCTTTTTCAAATCTTTTGTCCCGTAAATATCCGGTTCGTTTTTCAAAAAATCAAAACTGGAAGAGTTTGCGTTTATGTTGGCGATTTCGCTTATTTTTCTATTTAAATTTTCCGGATATTTCATAATAACGGCCTCTATTCTGTTTCTCCTGCCAATGCCGAAAATCTGGTCATTGTATTTGACACTGCTTATAATTTCCGAGATATGTTTTCTCATTAAAGTTGCGCTGATAAGTTTCATTTTTAAATTGTATCATTTTGTACATTTCAATGCAACCTTTGCGGAATACGAGAATCGAACTCGTGTCTACTGCTTGGGAAGCAGTCATTCTGCCACTAAACTAATTCCGCTTTTCTAAAACCAGCTTTTCACCCATTGCAAAATTCGGGAGAAAAATCCGCCCTTGTTATTGGCGCCGTTTATCTTAACATCCTCGGATTTTTTATCCACGATAACCAGAATTTTTTCGCCCGGCTTGGCCACGTCAAATCTTTTCCTTATCTCCCCTTCTCGGCCGGATTCGCTTTCCAGCCTTGCCGCTTCCGCCGCCAATTCCGCGTTTCTTTTTTCTAATTTGGCCATTTCCTCCTTTATTTCTTCAGCCTTATCGGCGCTTATCCGGCTTTTTTTGTACACTTTCACGGCGGGAAAAATGAGCGCCAATAAAACAATGCCTAGAAAGATTTGCAGCCATCCGGAATAAATTAATTTTTTAAATTTTCTTTTTTCTTGAAATTCCCTCATAAAAAATGTATAATATCGCCAGTATGTTTAATTCCAACAATAAAAGAAAACATCGGATAGTGTGGACGGTTATCAGTCTTTTGGCCGCGCTGGCTATGATCGTTTCTCTCGTTCTGCCTTTGTTCGCGTAAATGGTAACACCTTTTAGTATTATTATACTACAAATTTTTGAGGAAAATAAAAATATTATTCGTTGTTCCAACCAGAGAATGGTTGAGAATAAAGCACTTTGGAGATAGGCCGAAAGGGACACTATTTTTACGTCTTCCTTCTTTATCTGCGGCAATAATTGCCACTTTAACTCCAAAAGAATACGAGTTTAAATTAATAGACGAACAATTAGATTTTTTGGACTATCAAGAAAAGACCGACTTGGTTGCCATAACATGTAACACAGCAACCGCAAATAGAGCTTACGAAATAGCTAAAAATTATCATAAAAAAAATATCCCTGTTGTTTTGGGTGGGATTCATCCGACTTTAAATATAACCGAAGCGTCAAAATACGGCACAGTGGTTGTTGGTCCGGCAGAACCAGTATGGAAAAATTTAATTGATGATTTTAAAAATAATAGATTAAAAAAAATATACGAATCGCCAATCAGTGGTTTAGAATTAATAACTCCTGACAGAACTGTTTTTAATGGCAAAAAATATCTTACAACGAATCTTATTGAAGCGTCTCGCGGCTGTATAAACTTCTGTGACTTTTGTTCAACTGCCAGCGCTTTTAATGGAAAATACGTAACAAAAGATATAGCTGTCTTAATTGGCGAAATTAAAAACATGGGAAGTAAAACAATTCTCTTTGTGGATGATAATCTCAATGGAGACAAAGAATATGCCAAGAAATTATTTAAAGCGCTTATCCCATTAAAGATAAAGTGGGGTGGGCAAATTACATACGACTTCGGTCTAGATGAAGAAATGTTAAAATTAGCCCAAAAAAGTGGCTGTGTCGGAGTATTTATAGGCTTTGATTCAATATCAAACCAGACTCTTAAAAATTTCAACAAAATTGCAAATAATGCTGATTTATATAAAAAAGCGATAAGAAATATCCGTAAAAATAATATTATGATTCAAGGAAGTTTCATTTTTGGAAATGACGGTGACACGAATGATATTTTTAAAAATACTTTAAACTTTATCTTGAGTAGCAAAATAGATGCTATTTTCCTTGGCATATCAACACCACTTCCATCAACTAAATTTTACTCAAAAATGAAAAAGGGAAATAGAATTACTGATTTTAATTGGGAAAATTACGATTACAGGCATTGCGTAATAAAACCCCTTGGTACGACCTGCGAAGAAATTTTAAGCGGAATAAACCATATCCACTCTCAATTTTTTCGTCTAGACAGAATGTTTTTAAGATTTTTAAGAACATTTATAATTCTCGTAAAAAATGGTTCTTTCTTTTGGCTCTTAAGCTATAATCTTGGATTTTTATCAAGAATAAAACTGCTCAGAAAATAAAAACTAAGATTTTAGGGTCAGTTTGAAAAATAATATTACTGCCGTAAAAAGAAGAGAAGCTGGAATAATTAGGGCGTATTTGAACGGTTCATAAAAAACAGTTACCAAAAGAAACATTGACATGGATATAGCCCCCAAAACAAACAACCAAGACAAAAATTTCGAAGTTTTGATTTCTAAAACACGGGCAGTAACGCCATAGACGATATTTAAAAGACCTAAACCTAAAAATGATATGTGGTCTAATCTTAAAATCCTCCGAGGAAGAGAAGTGTAATCCATCATTTTGTCTGACAATTTCAAAGGCCCGTTGAAAGCAAACATCCCCAAAAACATTCCAAAAATAATTCCTAAAACAATCCAGAACCAACCGAACTTAATATTTATTTTACCGTTAGTCATCCTTGCTTGGGGCATAAATCTTGCCGTATAACGTTAAAAATAACGCAATAAAAATCACATCAATGAACGCAAAATAAAGAAAAACAACATTTGCGGTGTGTAAAATAAAATAATAATAAAATAATAATAAGGAATAAGTTATCTTGTACAATATGCCCAATTTCCACAGATCCCTGTTTCTGGTTATGTTTTTATAAACAAAAAAGTAACCAACCCCCAATACCGCAACAAAAGCGGCTGACATTTGCAAATATTCAGGGTGCGACGGTATCGTTATATTTAGAAAATTAAAAACGGGTTTATAGAATAAAAAGAATAAAACCCCAAGCGCAAGATCATAAATTGAGGAAATTAAAAAAACATTTTTAGCAATTTTAACATGATTCATTTTTTTGATTTTATTATTTTAACCAATAATGAAAAGTATATCATGATTACGAAATAGTGCTACTGCATCATTTTGATAAAAACATCGTGCGGGATGTCGGCTTTGCCTTTGCCGAGCTTTTTCATCTTCTCTTTTCCTTTTTTCTGCTTCTGCCAGAGCTTCATCTTTCTGGTTATGTCTCCGCCGTAAAGATACCCGGTCACGTCTTTCTTCATTGGGGCGATGGAACGAGCCGCCAAAATCCGCCCCATGGCTTTGGCTTGGATTTTGATGGTAAACAACGCCCGCGGTATAAGCTCTCTTAATTTTTCCACGGCCGCCTCCGCGTCTTTCTGGACTTTATTTTTGCTGACGATTCGGGAAAACGCGGGGACGATTTCTTCCGCCACCCAGATATCCAGTTTGACCACGCTCCCTTTGGGCGCTTCTCTCATTTCCGATATTTTGTAATTCAGCGACCCGTAGCCGGCCGTCGCGCTTTTTAAAGCGTCAAAAAAATTTCTCATCAACTCCCTTAAAGACATCTTCGCGTTTATTATAGACCGTCTTTGCCCGAACTGTTCCACTTCTCCCACTTCCGCTTCATGCTCGTAAAGAAGCTGGACGGCCGCTCCCAGCCTTTCCGGCGGAATGATTATCTGCGTATCCGCCCATGGCTCAAAAATTTTGCTTATCTGACTGTCTTCCGGAAAATTCATCGGCGAATAAATTTCTTTGGTTTTGCCGTCTGACATTTCCACTTTGTAAGTGATAGTCGGAACCGCCGCGATAAGCTTCAAGCCGAATTCCCTTTTAAGCCTTTCCATTATTATTTCCATATGAAGCATGCCCAAAAAACCGCAGCGGAAACCGCGGCCCATAGCTCCGCTTGTTTCTTCTTCGTAAGAAAGAGAGCTGTCCGACAATTTAAGGCGCTCCAAAGATTGGCGAAATTTATCCAGCTCGTCTTGCGATTCCGGATACACACTGGCCCAAACCACCGGCTTAGGTTGCATATATCCGCCCAAGGTTGGCAAAGGATCTTTGAAAGAAAGAACAGAATCGCCCACTGTGCCGATACTGGCTTTCTTGATATTGGTTATGATATATCCTATCTCGCCGGCCGAAAGAGAGGGAGAGAAATTTTTTTGGGGCGAAAATGTCCCGACTTCCGAAGCGATAAATCTTTCTTTGAACGCGCCCAAAATAAGTTCGTCTCCTTTTTTGACCGATCCATCGGTAACCCGGACGTAAACTATCATTCCTTGATGCTCGGAATATTCAAAATCAAAAATCAGGGCGCGCGGTCTGTTGTCGTATTCAGACTTCGGCGCGGGAACGCGCGCGATTATCTCTTCCAGAAGCTGGCTGACTCCTTCGCCGGTTTTACCCGACACGGCCAAAATTTCCTCTTCCCCGCAACCGATAATTTCCACGATTTCTTTTTTTGTTTCTTCCACTCTGGCCAAGGGCGAATCAATTTTGTTGATAACCGGTATAACTTTCAAACCCAAACTTCTGGCCGTTTCCACATTGGCGATTGTCTGGGCCTGCACTCCTTGAGTGGCATCCACCAGCAAAACGGCGCCTTCCACCGCCTTCAGCGCCCTAGAAACTTCGTAGTTAAAATCAATATGCCCGGGAGTGTCAATCAAATTCAAAATGTAATTTTTGAAATTCATCCTCACCGGCTGCATCTTGATCGTTATCCCTCTCTCCCTTTCCAGCTCCATGCTGTCCAGCATCTGTTCTTTCATTTTTCTTTTCTCCACCGTGCCTGTTATTTCCAGCATCCTGTCGGCCAGCGTGCTTTTACCGTGGTCAATATGAGCGATAATGGAAAAATTTCTTATGTTTTTAGCGTCCATATAATTTATCGTGAGTGCCGATATCCGCAAAAAGAAAAACATTTTCTTTTATCTCTTTGTATATCACGCGAATATCCCCTGTTACATTAAAACTTTTATACCCATCATATTCTCCATGAAGCGCATGCGCAGCGAGAAGCAGACTGCGCGCGTTATCAAGAAAAATATCTCTTCTTTCCATAAAAGCTTTTTTGATTTTTTTAGAAAGTTTGGAATAATTCTTTTCAAAATTCTTATGCAGAATAATTATTCTCATAATACCTAAAGATTATTGAGATATTTATCCATATCCGCTGAATTAGTAAATGCAGGCGAAAGATTTCTTTTTGCTTTGATATCTCTTTCCACTTTTTTGATCACACCTTCAAGATACGGCGTCATTTTGGGCAAGGCCGAAAATCGCACCTCGCGCGCGCGGATAAACTGCTTAAGAGACGCCGTAACAAGAGACGACAGAGAAAAACCCAATTCTTCCGCTAGCTCTTGAGCCTGTTCTTTAACTTCTTTGTTTGTCTTAATGTTGATTACGGCTGTTTTCATACCAAAAGTATATACTTTAGATTATTTATGTCAAATTAAAGAATTGGTTTGATTAGACAATATCTAGGGATACTTACACGCTTCATCGTCAGCCCAAACACACCCTCTTGTTGTTTTATTACTTTCAACGAGTTTTTCAATATCTTTTTCTGTAGGTTCAAAATCTGAAATTCCATTACTACCAAAAACATAACCCAATATTGTTTCGTAGTAAAGTTCATCTAGTGTTTTTAAAGCAGAAATCTCATAATTGAGCTCACACTCTGTAATAAGTCCTGGAAGACCAGACCCCTCTCTAAAGCTATGTCCTGCAATACAGCCCTTATTTCTAGAATCTTCAAAGCCCCCTCTCCATTCTTTTATTTTTTCAACCTCATCTGACAACAGATAGCTAACATTGTACTTGTTTACTTCTGGATGTTTAAGTATTTCTAGTTTCTTCTGTTTCCACTCTCGTATAGCAGACACCCTATCTAAATTTTCAATTAGACATTCCGTGTGACCAACATTACTTGTATACTCGCAATAAAATTCTTTTTCGTAATCTCTTTCTAGATACTTTTTATCGCTAAAAATACTGTCATAAGTTTTTTGGTTTTCTTTTAAAACCTCCTTTGTTTTTAACTGATTATTCTGACTTACATATACCCAAAAAGCTAACAACAAAAGAGCTATAATTAATACCCACCAACTATATTTTATGATTTTATTCATTTTATTTTTTATTTTGGAACTTAGTTAATAATTTCATTCTATGTTCAAGGTGTGGCATATCCAAGTAAATAAATTTTCGCCCCTTTCCTTTTTTGTATAATTGGCGAAGATATAGAGACACAGAAAAAATATGAAGTTTCGAAAAATTATGACTCATCGGTAAATTAAGGGGTTTTACGGGAAGAGTAGATATCGGGTTTAACTCTTTTTTATCCAAAGAAATTGGCATCCAATAAATAAGTAATGGTTGAATATTTGATATATTTCTATACCCATCAGGAGATTTCATTTTAAGTAGTACCTTTGTAATACTGTTGGGATGTTTTACTCTTTTTGAAAAATTATTCTTTAATTCGCGACTCCAGTAATCCTTAACAACTTTTTTTGTTTCTTCATCACTTGCATTAGATTTTAACTGTTTACCACCTATAGCGGTTGCTGCCCAATTTTTAATCTCACATTGAAATAATTTTTTATTTTCTTTATCTAGTATCCACCGATCTAATCGTTTTCCTTTTTTAAATCCTTGAGAGATAGTTTCTTCTAAAATTTTTACCTCTTTTTTTCTAAAATCTCTATACACTGAAACGTTTAAATCCTCGCCAAGCATAGCCATAAGAGCATTTGCATCTCCCTTTTGGGAATCTTTTTTATCATCAAAAAAATCCAATAGTTCTTTAATATTTAATTTCATAAAATTATTTAGTATTTAATCCGGAAACTATGTTCCAAATATCGTATAAGACGGCCGAGATGATGCCGATTAGAATAATTATTTCCAGTTTTTTTCTTATTTTTATTTCCTTGCTGTCTACCTCGGCGACCAGATCTTCTTTGTCGCCCATTTTTAAAATTTTGACTATTTTATGTCTCATCAGAACTATAAAAATACCCAAAATGCCCATACCGACGGAGCCGGTTACGGCCAGAATGTTGATAAAACCGCCGATGTCTTTCAAATAAATAATCACCGGCGGGATGACAACCAAAAGCCAGGCGGGAAACTTGTGAATTTTGTAATCGTATCTGAACATGCTTTTCATATCCACCGCCAAAGCGATAAAGGAAGTGAACACGGCCAAAAAACCGATTATGGAACCGATGGCCATCACCTTCGCGCCCATCACGGCCTTTATGCCGGAAAGCGCGTCCACTGTGGTAAATTGTCCGCTTGCTCCTAAAATGGAAAAAATAAAAACTGCATAAACGGCCGCCGCCAAAAACAAACTTATGGAAACGACCCTTTTAAAACTTTTTATACTGGAATTGAAAAAAATATCCCGTGTCGGCGGTATGGCCGAAAATCCGGTAAGAGAAAACAGCCAGACTCCGTAAGGCAAGAACCAATTTTTATTCATCAGCCAATTTCCAGCCGAGAAAAAATTTTCCGTTTTTATATACGGCAAAGAAAAAAACAACAGATAAACGATAAACCCAACTATCGGCACCGTCAGATAAAAATTAATTTCGGCGATTCGGCTTACTTTAAACAAGGCCATCAGTCCGCCTGCGGCAAAAAACAGCAAGGTCATAAATTCAACGGTATGCCCGTTAAACAAACTGGTGAAATTGGCCAGAAAAAAACCGCCCATAATGGCATAGATGAGCAAAGAAAAATAATAAGAGCCGAGCGTCGTGAGCAGGCTGAAAAATTTGGCTTTCTTGCCCAGATACATTTCCACATATCCGACAAACCGATGTCTCCCTTTGGTGTAAAAAGAAACTTCCCCGTACCACTGATGCAAAAAATAAACGACAAACAGCGAAACGGCCAGATGCACCGTTCCCCAAAAAACGCCGGCTTGAGCGAACGCGTAAGGCAAAGCGAAAACGCCGGCCCCTATTATCAGGCCGGCCATCATTCCTATTCCTTTTATATACAGCCGGGACATTTGCTTGTCTGAACTTTTTCTTTTTTGACCAATGCTATAACCTTTTCCACCAATTTTTTCGGGTCTTTGTCGTAGACGACTTTTCCGTTGCCGCGGTGAGATTCGTCCAGAATTTTTTTGATCAATTCGTCAGTCGGCCATTCGCCTTCCAAGACGCCTATCGGCTTATTGTCTTCAAAGGCGATAGTAAACTCGTTTAACGTTCCTATTCTGCCGCAGCCGACGATGACTGCGTCGGAAGTCCTGGTCAATTGCAAATTCCTGCCGGAATAACCAGAACCGGTGTACATTATTAAATCCATATACTCCAAAGGCAGTTTATATTTCTCCACATGTTCCAGCTCGGTTTGAGCCGGAGATATGCCTATGGATATCCCCCCCTCTTCTTTCGCGCCCATAGCCGCCCACATCGGAAAACCGGTGGTGGCCCCGCTGACAAGAATGGCTCCTTGCCGGACTATTTCTTTGCCTATTTCTTTGCCTATTTCCAAAGCGTCAACGCCGCAATGGCCGGTCTCGGCCGCTCCGGAAACGCATATTTTTATCTTCAAATGAGGATGTCTTATTTCGTCCATAAATTTAATTATATCTCAATTTCTTGCGTTTCTCCATAGGCCGGAGCGGCGGCATTAACTCCAAGGTAATCTTTAAGCCTTTGAGCCAAAAACGAGCTTGATTTCAATTCTCCGTGCGTTACGAAAACTTTTTCCAGCGTATCGGCCGATTTGGCGGCAAAACCGAGCAAGCCGTTGAGGTCGGCGTGAGACGAGTAACCGCCTATTTTTTCTATTTCGGCCTCCACTGGAATTTTTTCTCCCATAATGCTGACCAATTTTTCTCCGTCGTGGAGAAGCCGGCCGAGAGACCCGACCGCCAGGTAACTGACGAAAAGCAGGGTGTTGTTTTTGCCGGGCAAGTAATTTTTCAAGTGATGAACAATCCTTCCGCCGTTGCACATTCCCGATCCGGCAATGATTATTTTTGGCGGAGCGATTTCATGTATTTTTTTGGACTCTTCCGATTCCATAGTGAGAACAAGTCCGGGGAAATCAAAGAGGTCGTCCCCTTTCAAAATGGAATTCTTTGCTTCGGCGTTATACAAGTTGGCGTAATTTTTATAAACTTCGGTGGCTTTGATGGAAAGCGGGCTATCCAGAAAAATTTTTATCTTGGGGATTCTGCCGTTTTCCACCAAGTCGTTTATCTGGTACAAAATTCTCTGGGTTCTTTCCAGAGAAAAAGCCGGTATCATAAGCGTTCCTTTTTTCTTGACGATATTTTCTATGGCTCTTTCCAATTTTAAGTCGGCTTGCGAATAATCCTCGTGCAATCTGTCTCCGTAGGTGCTTTCTATGACCATAAAACTGGCGTCGTTTACGGTTTCCGTGGGGTTGATAAGCGGTTCCGGGGAGTTACCCAAATCTCCCGTAAAAATCAGCTTCTTTTTTTTCGCCCCGTTTTCTCCGTTTTTGGAATCGGTAATTTCTATTATCGCCGAGCCCAATATATGCCCTGCGTCTTTGAATAAAATATTCACTCCGCCTATTTCAAAACTTTCCCCGTAATTTTTGGCTTCCCAAAGGCTAATGGCTTTTTCCACGTCTTCTTCCTGATAAATGGGGCGCATATCGCCGTGCCTTTCCGCTTCTTTTCTTAAAACACCCAGGCTGTCAATAAGCATAAGTTTGGCGAAGTCTTTGGTCGGATAGGTGGAATAAATTTTCCCTTTGAATCCTTCTTTGACCAGTTTTGGAATTCTCCCCACGTGGTCTAAGTGGGCGTGAGTAACCAGCAAAGCGTCAACAGAAGACGGCTTGTAAGGAAAAGGGTCGCTGTTTTTTTCTTCCGCCACTCTTGAACCCTGGAATAATCCGCCATCCACTAAAATCCTGGTTTTGCCAGCCTCGCCGATTCTAGTCGGGCCATCATCGCCGTCTATTTCCAAAAGATAATTAGAACCAGTTACTTCTTCCGTTCCGCCAAAAAACGATATTTTTATTTTTTTATTATTGTTTTTTTCTTTCATAAAAAAATCGCCAAACCGCCGCCGCTCCGCCCAGCAAGTCCGCAAAAATATCTTTCAATGTGTCCAGCAAACTGCCTTGCTGGAAAAGCGATATATAATTATTTTTCGTGATAAATTTGTCCACTATCAATTCGTAAAATTCCCAAAAAACTCCCACTAGGGCCACGAAACCAAGTATTATTATCGTTATGTAAAGTTTAGGCAAATTTTTGGTTGAAGCCGAAACTTTGGCGGAATAAAACGTCCACCAAATCATGCCCATGGCGGCGGCGGCGCCTCCCCAAAAATGCATAATGTTGTCAATCCACGGAAATCTCCAGTATAAAGAAAAAATTATACTGATTATTTGAGAGATAAAAAGAAAAATCAAAAAAGCCGCCAGTATTTTATTGAAATTTTTTCCAAAAATCATATTATCTCGTAAAAATAGAACGGCCATCGGCGGCAAACTTACCAGGCGTAAGCCAGGTGGGTGTCCTCACTGCCCGGCCAAGGCCGGACAAAATGTTGGACTCCCTAGAATAAATTTTAATCTAGAAAGTTTGCCGTGATGACCATTTTTATTATACGCTAAAAATAAGATGATTACAATTAAAATGGGCAATGCAGGGATTGAACCTGCGGCCTTTCCCGTGTGAAGGGAACGCTCTGCCACTGAGCTAATTGCCCCGATTCAGATTTTTAATCTGTCACTTTAATTTTGAAAATTCCTCGGGAGTAATTCCAAAGTCTTTCAAAATTGATTTAAATGTTTTTCTTTTAAGCGGTTTGGAGCCGTGATTTGGAATAGTCGTCAGCCGGCCATCGTATTTTCTTCTCCAAATTTCATGGCTTCCTTTGGCCTGTCGGCAAAAACAAAAGCCAAGTTTGATTGCTGTTTTCACGACTTGGCGATAATTGGCAACGGGGAATCTTTTGCCCATAAATTAAGCCCTGACCAGTATCGGCAAATTAAGGCTGACATTCTTTCTGCCTTCAACCACCTCGCTTGGAACAAATTCTTTGCTTTTCTTTTTAATTTCAATATGAGCCTTAATAACCTCTTCAATATTTTCAATCACTTCGGCATAAGTTTCTCCTTCGGCATGACAGCCTTGCAAAACAGAACAGTCGGCAAAATAGCCGCCTTCTTCGCAAGACTCAATGACTACCGGATATAAAAGAATTTTAAGAGATTTTTTAGTCATATACTTTTATATTAGTCTTTTAAAAATCAGTGTCAATCAAAAACGTCCGATTCACCCCGCCCGAGCGGGACAAGCTAGATGTTCAATTTATTGACCGCTTTTTCGTGCGGATATTCCAAGATGTCGCGGATGAAGCGATCATACATTCCCAAGCGGTACATAAAGTCGTCCGTTTTGAACACGGCGTAGACTATTTCTTTGCCGATATCGGCTTCTATATTTTTGAGAACCTTGTCCAATTTTGTTTCCTTCATAGAGTCGCCGACCAGAAGCAAATCCACTCGCGAATTTTCGTGATTAGTGAAGATGCCGGAAAAAACAACTAGCTTTATCCTGCCGATCGTGTTTATTTCTTTTATCATCGCCTCTTTGTCCACCGGAGCGGCGTTAAGAACCAAGTTCCGCAAAGCGTGGACGAAAGGAAAAAGGGCGTTTAAAAAATAACCGTTAAATTTTTTCTTTTTTGTTTTTATCGTCCCGTCTTTGAGCTTTATCGGTTCGCCCCGCGACAGGCAGGGTTGATCTATCATCTCGTCTTTTTGCTTTATCAAGCCTATCGCTTTGAAAAGAGAGATCTCCCGCTTGGCGACAAGCATAGGCGTCTTAGCGCGGCGGGAGACGTCTTCCAGCGAGAATACATTTTCCGGATTGGACAGAAACAATCGGATTATCTTAACCCTGGCCGAAGAGCCAAAAAGTTTTTCCAAAGCGGTGTTCATATTCCCATATTATCACTCCTATTTAAGCGTTACAACGGCTCCGGCGGCTTCAAGTTTAGCCTTCAATTCATCGGCGGTTTTCTTGTCCGCGCCCTCTTTGACCATTATCGGCGCTTTGTCGGTCATATCTTTGGCTTCTTTAAGCCCGAGCCCGAGCGCTTCTCTTAAAACTTTGATGACCTGGATTTTCTGGGCTCCGGTCTCTTTGAGCTCAATGTTGAAAGAGCTTTTTTCTTCCACCGCCGCGCCTCCGGCTGCCGGAGCGGCCGCTACGGCTACCGCTTGGGCCGATACTCCGAATTTTTCTTCCAAAACTTTCACGAGGTCGGATAATTCCAAAACGCTCATGGCTTCCACTTTTTCTATAATATCTTTGAATTTTGTTGGTATTTCCATATATTTGTTTTTAATTTTTATAAAAAGTCGGAAATGTTTATTTCGTAATCATTTCCCTCTTCGTCAGTGATGGAGAAATGAATATTTCCGACTTTTTGTTAACACTTTTAATTTTGTTTCTTTTTCGCTATTTCCGCCAAGGCCACGACCAATCCTCTTTTCGGCGAACTTATAATATTCAGTATCTGGCTTAACAGAACTTCTCTTGACGGTATGCTGGCCAGCGCTATCACTCTCTCCGCCCCTATGTATCGGCTTTCAAAGATACCGCCTAGAATTTTCAAAAATTTATTTTTCTTCGCGAAATTGTTTAGCGCGCCGGCGGAAGACAGCGGATCTCCGTCCGTATACACCATCGCCGTCTCGCCTTCCATGCCGGGCATCTCGCCTTCAAAAGAAGACGCTTCCAAAGCTTTTTTAACCAAAGTTTTTCTGGTTACGAA
>Ga0209541_10011313_pt1 | contig 13989 bp, 12 predicted proteins | sample RifCSPlowO2_01_FD_184027 | JGI IMG/M metagenome (GOLD analysis project Ga0209541, IMG submission 184027) | Groundwater microbial communities from Rifle, Colorado - Rifle CSP2_plank lowO2_0.1 (SPAdes) (version 2) | ecosystem: Environmental > Aquatic > Deep subsurface > Groundwater | place... | reverse complement strand
GTCCCGCCGAACTCCAAGTCGCCCCGAAGCGGAAGGGTCTCGAATTCGATCGGCATTCCTTCAACCGTTCGGACGGTGAACATGAACTCGTCGGGGATGCGGAACAGGTCTCGGTCGACCTTCACGAACTGCACCAGGCAGCCGTAGTCAGTCTTGTAGACCGTGAACTGCAGGTTGCCCGCCTTGCTTCCGGCGACGAATACCTGCCGCTCCACCACTTCGATGCCGGCGCTCGCCGAATTGATGAACGCGAACAGGGCGACGAACGCAACGAGAACGAGAACGAGAACGAGTTTGGCAATCTTCATGGCAAATCTCCTTGCCGTTATGGAGCAATGAAGCTCCGTTAATCCAAAACGAACATACTTAAGTAAATTATACTACAGAAGTAACCATATTGTCAACTCAACCGGAGAACCTTCTAAAAAAGCCTTATTTTAGGTACTATTGTGGCTATGCTTCCCGAGAAATTTCTCAAGCCCTACAACGCCGCGGCAACCGAGCCCGAAATCTACAAGAAATGGGAGGAAAGCGGCTATTTTAACCCAGACAATCTGCCCGCTTCCGCGCAAGGCTCCGGCGCGGCAAAGCCGTACACCATCATTATGCCCCCGCCGAATGTCACGGGCGTGCTTCACATGGGGCACGCGCTCATGCTTACCATCGAAGACATCCTCATCCGCTACAAACGAATGCGCGGATTCAAAACCCTCTGGCTACCGGGTACCGATCATGCCGCTATCGCGACACAATCCAAAGTCGAGAAAGACCTCGCCAAGGAGGGTACGACCCGCTCGAAGCTCGGTCGCGAGGAGTTTTTGAAACGCGTGGAAACCTTCGCCGCGGAGAGTCATGACACCATCGTCACGCAGATCCGCACCATGGGCGCTTCCTGCGACTGGAGCCGGGAAGCCTATACACTCGACGAGAAACGCAACCAGGCGGTCAATGCGATGTTCAAGATGATGTACGACGACGGTCTCATCTACCGCGGTAGCCGCATCATCAACTGGGATCCGAAGGGACAGACAACCATTTCCGACGACGAGATCGTTTACATCGAGGAAAAAACAAAATTCTACTATTTCCAGTATGGTCCCTTCGTCATCGGCACGGCGCGTCCTGAAACGAAATTCGGCGACAAGTATGTGGTGGTGCATCCGAACGATAAACGTTATGCGAAATGGAAACATGGCGATACACTCGAAGTGGAGTGGATCAATGGTCCCATCACCACGACCGTCATCAAAGACGAAGCTATCGACATGGAATTCGGCACTGGCGTGATGACCATCACCCCCTGGCACTCGCAAGCGGACTTCGAGATCGCGGAGCGTCACGGTCTTGATAAGGAACAAATCATCGATGAGATCGGCAAGCTCCTCCCTATCGCCAGAGAGTTCGCCGGCATGAAGATAGCCGAGGCGCGCCCGAAGATCGTCGAAAAACTCAAAGAGAAAGGTCTGCTCGTCAAAGAGGAAGAGTATACACACAACATCGCGACCGCGGAGCGCACCAGCGGTATCATCGAGCCGCAGATAAAATTGCAGTGGTTCGTGAACGTGAACAAACCTGTCGCTGCGCGCGGCGGGAAGACGCTCAAAGAGCTCATGCGCGAGCCCCTTGCGCATGGTGATATCAAGATACTCCCCGAACATTTCGATAAGACCTATTTTCACTGGATCGATAACCTGCGCGACTGGTGTATCAGCCGCCAAATTTGGTTCGGGCACCGCGTACCGGTGTGGTATCGCGGCACCGATAAAAAAATGGGGTTTGCGGGTGATATCGTGTCGCAAGTGTTTGATGCAAAGACGCTCACCTATCGCTCGCGTGACCACGGGTTCAAGAAAGGAGATATCGTCGCATTCGAAGATAGCACAAAAGGAACGATATTCGGTTATGGCACCATCACCGAAGCAAAGAAAGTGAGGCTGAAAGATGTTGATCTGAAAGATCAGCGCCATTGGAAGACCTATGAAACGCAGGAAGACCTTATGGCGGCACTGAAGCGCCACCACCCGGAAAAAGAATTCGATGATGAGAGTCCGATCTGGCTTTATACCTATGCATTCAGTGCCTCTTCTCCTGTTCAGGAAGAAATTTCGGTCGGTGAAGCTCCCGCGGGCGATGGTTGGCGACAGGACGAAGATACCCTCGATACTTGGTTCTCTTCCGGTCTGTGGACCTTTTCGACCTTAGGCTGGCCGGAGAAGACGCCCGACCTCAAGCTCTATCACCCGACCGATGTGCTTGAGACCGGCTACGAGATCCTTTTCTTCTGGGTCGCCCGTATGATTTTGATGAGCCAGTACGCGCTCGGCGAAGTTCCCTTTCATACCGTCTATCTTCACGGAACGGTGCGTGATCAGAAGGGACGCAAGATGAGCAAATCACTTGGGAACGGCATCGACCCGATCGAAGTCGCGAAAGAATTCGGCGCGGACGCGGGGCGCATGGCACTCATCGTCGGCAACACGCCCGGCATGGATACGAAGATATGGAACGATAAAATCAAAGCGTACAAGCTTTTCGCGAACAAACTCTGGAATATATCCCGTTTCGTACTTGAACAACAAGGCGATCACAAAAAAAATGAAGCGGTAGTATTCACCAATGACGACCTGGAATTGCTTCGTGAACTTGATGAACGAGTGAAGTACGTAACAGAAGACTTAGAGAATCATCGTCTGTATCTGGCAGCTGAAAAACTGTACCAATATATCTGGCACAATTTCGCTGACACTACTCTTGAGGATAGCAAACGAGTATTCGAAAAAGGATCTCCGGAAGACATACTCTCAAGAAAAAAGACCCTCCTTATCATTCTAGAGACAAGCTTAAAATTACTCCACCCGTTCATGCCGTTTTTGACTGAAGAAATTTGGAGCGAATTGCCTGGAAATACCGATTTGCTTATGGTCGCGCCCTGGCCCGCACACTAACCTGGCTATCGCTTACATTTTGTCGCTATAATACGTACGAAGCTAGAGCATACAAACTCGAGCGGAAAACACATGAACTATTCTCTTTCGCAAAATAATAGCCAGGTTAGTGTGCGGGCGTGGCCGACAATGAAACCATGATCACCGCCAATATCGCGCTTATCGCGTTTTTCGGAGGGTTGTTCCCTTCACTTCTGTGGCTCTGGTTCTGGCTCCGGGAAGAACATTGCCATCACAATCCGAAACGCTACATCTTGGCGGCATTCATAGGCGGCATGGTCGCGGTACCGCTCGTCCTGCCGCTCCAGCATCTCGCAGCGACGTATTTTAGCGGCGTCATAGTCGTCATACTCTGGGCGGCGGCAGAGGAGGTCTTGAAATTCCTCGCGGCATACGTGACCGTACTCCGACCGCGGATGATGGATGCGCCAATCGACCCACTAATCTTCATGATAAGCACGGCATTGGGGTTTGCGGCGCTCGAGAACGCATTTTTCCTCATCGATCCGATCCGCGACGGCGGCACGGTCCAAGCGCTTCTTACCGGGAACCTGCGCTTCATCGGCGCGACGCTTCTCCACACGCTTACATCCGCGACCGTCGGCTTCGGCGTCGCCTATGCGTTCTATCGGAGAAAGTTTATACAGCGGTGGGTGCTCGCGCTCTCTCTTGTCCTCGCGATCGCATTGCACTCGATTTTCAATTTCCTTATAATAGAGGGCAACCAAGGAGGAATGATGCAGGCATTCCTGTTCGTCTGGGCGGGCATTATTCTCCTCTTGCTTTTATTCGAAAAAGTGAAAGCGCGTTCGAACACCGAATGCACCTTTTAGAAAACGTAACCAGAAGACAGTATGGCAAAACGATCATTCTTTGAACGACTCACCGGCGCCGTCGATATCGAGGACGATTTCGAGGATGTGGTTCCGGAAAAGACGCTTCCCGTAAGCCGTGACGATAAAAGCGGATGGGCTGCCGCGGAAGAAGAGCAAGTGGGGCATCTTGCCGTCGACGTTCATCAGACTCCGACCCATGTGGTGATCAAGACTATGGTCGCTGGCGTCCGCCCGGAAGACCTCGACGTATCGATCACGCGGGACATGGTTACGATCAAAGGCAAGCGCGAGCGCCAGAGCGAGACCACCGGCGAGGATTTCTTCCTGAAGGAACTCTACTGGGGCTCGTTTTCCCGCACGATCATGCTTCCTGCCGAAGTGGAGGTGGATGCCGCCGAAGCGGTTGAGCGCCACGGACTCCTCATCATCCGGATACCGAAGATAAACAAGGACCGCCAGACACGGATCAAGATCCGCACGACTCAATAACAAAAACCTCCCGTCGCACGGCGGGAGGTTTTTTATGTCGCCTTCGCTTCTAACGTCGAGTGTATATCTTCTGGTGCATAGTCGGGTTTCTCCGGAACATAGCCAAGAATGTTTTTTGCCTTAGAAATATCAATATGTTCCACTTCATCAACGATACTGAAGGGCTCATACCACAACTCTCCCCCATACTCCAGGGAAAGTTTCAAGGCTTGCGTAGCGTTACCGATACTCACGCTTGTCCCCAGGAACACCTTATTGATCGGACCGAAACGCAGTGCGACTGTTTGGATCTTTTTTCTCAATCCGTGCCAGGCTAGAATCTGTTCAGCGATTACCTTGCTGACGTGATACGCCAAATCTGCGTCGCGACAAGCTAGTGCGTTAGCGGAGATATATTGAGACACGAATTTTTGGTCTTCTCGAATAGGTATCTGGAATGGGATACCCTTTTCAATGCCATAGATGGTCGTGGAACTTGCATAAATAACCCGCTTCGCGCCACACGCAAGAGCGGCTTTTACAACACCGAGGGTCACACGACAGTTCGTATCAAAATAGTTTTCAAAAGACTTCCCTTCTACCGGCTTTGGTATAGCAGCTAGGTGAATAATCTGCTCACAACCACGCATTTTCTCGACAAGATTGTCATAGTCAAACAAATCATTTCCGTCCTTTACATCATAGCCGACTACGTCAAAGTTGCCCCCATATCTCTTGATGAACTCGCTTCCCAGATAACCCTTATGGCCAGTGACGAGAATTTTCATATTGTGTGCCTGGGGCCAGGATCGAACTGGCGACCTCTTCGTCTTCAGCGAAGCGCTCTAAACCAACTGAGCTACCCAGGCAAATGAGGACAACAAACGGGTCGAGGCGCGGGTTTCCGAGAACGAAGGCAAAAAGGAAGCTCGCTTACTGTTTTGCTGAAGTTCGAGGAAACGGGAGCGCCGAGAAAAGCTTGTTCCGAACGCCGCCTGGGCAAACTTCCGCGTACCAGGCAGGCGCGAAGAACTATAACTGTTTTTTCGACTTTTCTCAACCGCCTAGAGGTTGACGCCGTAATTCTGCAAAAGGTTTTTCAATTCCGGCGGAAGATTGCTTCCGAGACCCTGCACCTGCTCTGCCCCGCCCTTGATGTTCTGGTAGGTTTGCTGTGCATCCTGCACATATGGCGCAAGTATGTAGTAGTAGAGAGCAATCGGCACGCCGATAAGCGCCGCCCACCAGATCACTTTGAAAACACCGCCCCAGAACGAAGCGCGGCGCACCGCCCGCAACATGCGGTTATTCTCACGAGAAAGCTCGAGAATTTCCTGAAGCATCCGTGAATCCGGTTCCATGTATTTATCATACCATAGTCATGTGGCAAAAAGAGACACGCTGGGTATACCTGCACACTAACTTTCACAAAAGTTAGTGTGCAGGTATACTCAACAACCATGAAGCAGAAAGGAACGAAACCGCATGCCAAAGAGACGACCGGTGTCATAAGCGTCACCGCTCGCGGCATTGGCTACGTGACCATTCCGGAAAGCGAGGAAGACGACCTCGAAGTGGATTCGTCTCGCCTCTCTACCGCTCTCCACGGTGACACAGTGAAAGTGAGAATTCTCGGAAAATCGGGAAAACGCGTCCAAGCGGAGGTGGCGGAAGTCCTGGAACGTGCGAAAACCCGCTTTATCGGAACCCTGCTTAAAAAAGGCGGCATGTGGGTTCTTACTCCGGACAGCCGCCGAATGCATGTGGCTATTTCTGTCGCACCGCATACGGAACTGAAATCGGACTGGAAAGCGCTTGTTGAGATGAAACCCTGGACCGACGCGAAAAAGCTTCCGGAAGGCGCCCTCGTCGAACTCATCGGACCGAAAGGCGATAACGAGACGGAAATGAAAGCGATAGCGCTCGCGCGCGGCTTCGAGAGCGGATTCCTCGACCAAATCGAGAAAGAGGCGCACGCACTTGCGGGAGCCGGTGCCACACCCGCGGAAGCGCTCGAAAAGAGGCGCGATTTCCGCGGCACGACCACGCTCACCATCGACCCGGAAGACGCAAAAGATTTCGACGACGCCATTTCCTTCAAGGCGCTTCCGAACGGGGACTATGAAGTGGGCATCCACATAGCGGATGTCACCTATTTCGTCCGTCCCAGTTCTGCGATCGACAAAGAAGCGCAGGACCGGGGCACGTCGGTTTATCTGGTTGACCGGACGATCCCGATGCTTCCTGAAATACTTTCAAACGACATCTGCAGTCTGAAACCCGATGTCGACCGCCTTGCCTTCTCCGCGGTGTTCATTCTCGATGCGAAGGCGCAGGTAAAAGAACGCTGGTTCGGCGAGACCGTCATCCATTCCGACAAACGTTTCTCATACGAAGAGGCGCAACAGGTCCTCGATTCCGGCACGGGTCCGTTCGCCGCGGAGCTCAAGACCTTAAACGAACTCGCGCTCGAACTGAAGAAGGTGCGTTTCCGCGAAGGCGCCATCGATTTCGATCAGGAAGAGGTTAAATTCAAGCTCGACCAGAACGGCAAACCGCTTTCAGTCCACAAAAAACCGCGCCTAGCGACCAATATGCTTATCGAGGATTTCATGCTTCTCGCAAACCGCGAGGTCGCTACCTACGTGTATGACCTCGGCAAAAAGACGCCGGGCGCGAATAATCTCTTTGTCTACCGCATCCACGATGTTCCTGACAGCGAGCGCATTGAGGAACTCTCGATCTTCCTGCGAGCGATCGGCTATGACCTGAAAACGCACAAGGGTATCATCCATGCAAAGGATATCAACCGCCTCTTCAAGGAGATCGAGGGAAAGCCGGAAGAAAACCTCATCAAGGTCGCGACGATCCGCTCGATGGCGAAAGCGGTCTACTCAACAAAGAACATCGGGCATTTCGGTCTCTCCTTCCGCTTTTATACCCATTTCACTTCCCCGATCCGCCGGTACCCAGATATGATGGTACATCGGATACTGAAGAGCCATCTCGATAAGAAGCCTCTTTCCCAGTCAGAGCTGGCGCGCTATGAGAAGCTCTCGATCGAATCGTCGCGTCGCGAGGCGGAAGCCGTGGAAGCCGAGCGTGAATCGGTGAAATACAAACAGGTTGAGTACATGCTCGACAAGATCGGGCAAGAATTCGACGCGGTCGTCTCCGGCGTTACCGACTGGGGCATGTATGTCGAAGAAGCACACTCAAAGGCGGAAGGGCTGGTGCATGTGCGCTCGATCGGCAAGGAATTCTTCACGTTCGAACGCGGGCGCTACCGGCTCGTCGGCGAGCGGACGAAAAAGACGTACTCGCTCGGAGACAAAGTCCGAGTGCGTCTCGCCGCCGCCGACCTCGAAAGCCGCACGCTCGATTTCCAACTCGTCTAGTATTCCACCCAATACCACCTTTTCCGCCATGGCGGAAAAGGTGGTATGAGTTTATTTTGCAACTGCGACCGCCTCTTCGAATTTCACGGACAATAGTTTTGAAACCTGCCTGCCGGCAGGCAGGCGCCGTCTACTTAGCAACAGCTACAGCCTCCTCAAACTTAACAGATAATAACTTCGAAACCCCATCAGAGCCCATCGTGATGCCGTAGAGAATTCCCGCGCGGCTCATGGTCTCGCGGTTGTGCGTGATCAGGATAAGCTGGGATTTGTGGGAGAGGTTCTCGATCATGTCGCCGTACCGTTTGGAGTTCGCCTCGTCGAGCGCCGCGTCGGTTTCATCGAGGATGATGAAGGGCGGCGGATTGACCTGGCTCATCGCGAAGATAAGCGCGATCGAGGTAAGCGCGCGTTCGCCGCCGGAGAGCATCTGCAAGCCTTTGGTGCGCTTGTGCGGCAGTGAAACTGTGATGTCGATCCCCTCCTCTGCTTCTTCCTCCGGCTCCTCGAGCTCTCCGGAGAATTCATCAAGCTCGCTGCGCCGCCGCCGCTTCTTCGCCTCGACGACGGAGAGCGAAGCATCGCCGCCGCCGAACATGAGCCCGAAGAAACGCTCGAATTCTTTGTTGATCTTCTGAAGACCCTCCTTGAACTGCGCATTGAGCTTTTCTTCAAGTTCCGCGATAAGAGCCTCAAGCGCTTCCGCGGAATGTTCAAGGTCGGCTACTTCTCGCTCCAAAAAGGCATCCCGTTCCTTCACTTCCGCATATTCTTTGAGTATCTCGTCCGCCGAGCCCGCTCCCGCTTCTTCAAGCCGGATCTTCAGTTTTTCAAGCTCCCTGCGGCGTTTCTCCTGCGCACTGCGGTCCTCTTCTCCCGCGGCGAGCTCATGGTGCCGGTACTCCAATATCGCCCGTCCGACAAGTGCACTGCCTTCCGCGAGTTCCGCCTTGAACGCTTCTTCGTCCCGCGCGAGCGCGGCTTCCCTGTTTTCGATGCCGCTTACGAGAGCACGGAGCTCCGTCTGCTTTCCCATTACTTCGAAAAGCTCCCGCTCCGCCTGCCGATCCTCGTCGCTCGCCTGCGCCACTTCCCGCTGGAGTTTCCCGTAGGTTTCTCCGAGTTCACGCTCGTTCTTCGCCGCCTCCTCCTGCTCGCGCTCAAGCTTCTTTTTCTCGTCGAGCAACCGGGACAGATCGCCGGACCCTCCGGCAGCCGCCTCTCGTGTGCGTTTGCTCGCGATGAATGAGCGAAGAAGCGCGAGCATCTCCGCCAGCACGCCGCGAAGCACGCCGACATCGTCCGCCCGTTGGGCTTCTTTCACTTTTTCCTCGAACGAACGTGAGATAGCTTCAACCTCTGAAAGGGGCACCACGTTGTCGCCAAGCTCTTTTTCCTGACGCAGGAGGACACGCTTTTCGGCGGCAATCTCTCCTTCCAGACGGCTGACGTCGCGCAGAAGCCGCTCTTTTTCCGTACGCGCGCGGGCAAGCTCTGCTTCAAGAGAGAGGATCGCTTTCCCCCGCTCATCGTTGCCTTTCGAGCGTTCCAGAGTGGCTTTCGCTTTTTCGAGCCGTCCTTCAAGCGCCTTGAGTCCGCGCTCCGGCTCCTGCTTTTCTTGCCGCAGTTTCTCTTTCGTCGTCGTGAGGTAGAGGTCCTCGCGTTTCAAGTATTCGCGGTAGCGGCTCTCCAGGTCTTTGCGCATTTCGAGAGCACGGTTTACCTTTTCCACCTGCCCTGCGAGGAATTTGAGATGCGGCGCGACCTCCTTGCGCAAAAGCTCCACCTGCGTGATGTTCTCACGGGTCTTCTCGAGTTTTTTCTCGCTCTCTTCTTTTTTATACTCGTAGATCTTAAGACCTAAAGCCTCCTCGATCATGTCGCGGCGTTCCTTAATGGATGCAGAGAGAATGCGGTCCGCTTCTCCCTGCGAGATGATGTGGTGCCCAGAGGCGCCGATGTTTGCGCCGGCGAGCACCTCGATGATGTCGCGCAGGCGCACTTTCGTGCCGTTTATGAGGTATTCGTTCGTTCCGTCGCGATAGACGACGCGCTCAAGCGCCACCTCGTCGAAATCGACCGGCAATAGCTTCTTCGTATTATCAAACACCAGCTTCACCGCCGCCCGGTTCGCACGGGGCACCGTCTTCGAGCCGTTAAAAATGAGGTCTTCGCCGCGCTTGCCGCGCATCGATTTGATCGACTGCTCGCCCAAAACGAAACGGAAAGCCTCGGCGATGTTCGATTTGCCGGAACCATTCGGACCAACGATCGCGGAGATCGGTGAGCCGAACAGGAGCGAGCTTTTTTTGGCAAATGACTTAAAGCCCGCCGCTTCGAGAGATTTCAGATACATTGAGCGTTATTTTACCATAGAAATAGGGCGAAAAATGCTTTTGGCATGCACTTCTGGTATTCTCACGGCAGGCAATCGGAGGAGATCCCATGAGGCTGCTTCGCGGCGTTGTGGCGATCTACCACAACGTCTTTAACATCAAATTTGCGCTGATTTCCATGCTCGCGAACGGCGCAATCGTCGTGTGTCTCAACTGGTCATATGGACCGAGGGAATTTGTACTTGCCGGTTTCTGGCAGGCTCTTGCGTCATTCCTCTCGACGGGGATCACGGCTCGCATCGTGCAACATTTCTCGGTTATCACATCCCCTCTGCCTTCGTACTTTTGGGGCAGCCTGATACCGGCGCTGTTAACCTTCGCCTTTAGTTTCGGCGTACATGTGGAAAACGGAACGCCGGAACTTCTCGCAAGCTGGGGTACGCCGACCGCGATCAGTTTCATAACGAGTTTCGTTACGAACTACATCACCCGCCGCGGATACTTGCTTCCTGGCAATCACCCGAAAAAGAAAGGTCTGTTGTAACCTCACACGTCGTGTGAGGTTTTTTATTCCACGCCTAAGCGAGGATATTCCGTTTCTAAAACCTCGCGCAGGCGCCGGAAGCAGGGTGCCGGTCATCTTCTGCCGAGCACGGCAATGACCGGACCCGGCGCCGAGCGGAGCAATTTCGCCCGCGGGGGCGAAATAAAGCGTGTTTTAGAAACGGAGATATCCGAGCGCCCTACCAGCTCTTGGCGAGCAGAGCTGCTTTGGCGGCATCCTGCTCGGCTTCCTGCTTCGATTTTCCTTCTCCTTCCGCGATAAGCTCTCCTTTGATGTATACGCCGACGGTGAATTTCTTGTCGTGATCGGGACCTGCCTGCTTCAGCATTTCATACGACGGCGTGACGCCGTCGCGTTCCTGCGCTTCTTCCTGGAACTTGCTCTTGGCATCCTGCCAGAGGCGCTGTTCGACGATAGCCGCCGTGAGCGGAAAAACGTTTTTCTCGATGAACGCGCGTGCCGCATCATAGCCGCCGTCAAGATATAAAGCCCCCACGAGCGCCTCAAAGGTATTGGCAAGAAGGTAGTGACGGGCACGACCGACATCCTTTTCTTCCCCTTTTGAGAGAAGCAGGTACTCGTTCATGCCGAGTCCGACCGCGATAGAGGCGAGCGTCGTGGCGTTTACCAGCGCGGCGCGGTACGACGTAAGCGCACCTTCCGGCTCCTTCGGATACTGATGGAAAAGATGGTCCGTTACCACCAGTTCGAGTACGGCATCGCCCAAGAATTCCAAGCGCTCATTGTGCTCAAGGCGCACATCGCGGTGCTCGTTCAAGTAGGAACGATGAATGAACGCTTGCTCAAGCAAGCTCTTATCATTGAATGAATATCCTATTTTGTCTTCGAATGTATCAAAGTTTTTTGTCATTCTGTTTCTTTCGTTTCGGTTTTGCTGCGGTGTCTCCCTGTTTCTGCTTTTCGCCGCTTACGGGAGCATCCTCTTTCTCCGCGGCGAGTTTTGCGATCGCTTTCGTGATAAGCGGCATGATGTCCTCGTAGAAATTGAGGGTGAGCGCGTCGGCTATTGTAAACCACTTCGCGTCGTCGAGTCCTCCTTTCTCTTCGAGCGTGATGTCGACGAATTTGGATTCCGCCAGGAAGTACGTGACATGCTTGCGCTTCTTGCCGAGTTCCGGATCCGACGCGACGTACTCGTTCTCGCCGAGGCGCTCCTGAAGTGTGATGTCGAGACCGAGCTCTTCCTTGATCTCGCGGATGGTTCCCTGCTTCACGTCTTCGCCTTCCTCGACGCGCCCCTTCGAGAGCGTCCAGTGTCCGAAGATATCGTGGACCAGCGCCAGGTAGATGGCGCTTCCCTTTTTGGCGTAGACGACGGCTCCGCCCAAAAGCTCGCGCTTCATCTCTGCGTACGGGATTTCCTTGCGCTTTTTCTTGCCGACCTCGTCTTTTCCGGGTTCGCCCAATTCCTTGTACACGGCGCCCAGGACACCGTTCACGAATTTGCCGCTTTGCTCCCCGCCGAACGTCTTCGCAAGTTCGATCGCTTCGTTGATGGCGACTTTTGCCGGCACCTCTTTGCGGTCCGCGAACAAAAGCTCATAGAGCCCGATGCGAAGCACATTGCGGTCGACCGGCGCGATACGGTCTATCGGCCAGTCGGGAGCCGCTTTCTCGACGACGAGATCAAGGTCTTTCTGCTTCCCGACAACGCCGGAAAGCAGGCTTTTCATAAACGAAAAATCGCCCATGCCAGGAGCGAATTCATCCGCATTTCTTTGGAGTGCAAGAAGGGCTTGAGATTCGCTTCTGCGTGCGAAATCCCACTCGAAGAGCGTCTGCAGTACGATCGATCTCGAAAGGTGTCGGTTAGCCATTATTCACTATGTCAAAGCTCGCATCACAGGCACGCCTGCCTGCCGCACCTGTCTGCCGACAGGCAGAGGCAGGTACGAAAAACGTTACTTCGCGGAAGCTGTTTCCGCCGGAGCGGCTTCTCCCTGCTCCTTCCGCTTTGCCGCGGCTTTCGTGCTCTTTTTCAGCACGACTTTAGCCACATCAAGGACGAGCCGCCCGCGATATTTACCGCAGGTGGGACACATCTGATGACGGATGTGCTTGCCCCCGCATTCCGCGCACGTCGAGAGCCGCACACCCGTAAGGGAGTGGTGGCTCCGGCGATTGCCGGTATGGGAACGGGTTGAACGCATCCGTACGACCATGGCGGGAGTATAGCCAAATAAGCTTATTTTGGCAAGGTAAAAATGTAGAGAAGGCGCCAACCTTGCGGTGGCGCCTTTTTGTTTGCCGGGAAAGTCCCCGGCTATTCCGACGTTGGGTCAGCTCGGCGACGAGCATCAATTGCCGTATGCATGGCATTTGTCAGCCCTTCTTCGCCACCGAAATGCTTAAGCGCAGATTCGATGTCGAGCTCGCGCAACCGTCGTTCAATTTCGTGTGGAGCCTCCGCTCCCCCTTTTTCACCTTGAATCAAGACACTATACCTCGCTTGCTCTGTTTTGCACAGAAAGGACGGCGTTTTGTCCTTCCACTTGTACTATACCACGTTTTCCTCGGGAAACAAATCTTTCAAATACGAGCGCCGGTGGATGTTGCAAAGACCGTGCTCCTTAATGCGTTCGTAATGAAGTTCCGTTCCGTAGCCTTTATGCCGTTCAAAGCCGTAGAGCGGATACTCCTCGGCAAGCCGTTTTATAAGACGGTCTCGGCGCACTTTTGCGACAATCGAAGCAAGCGAAATAACCGGCTCTGTTTGATCTCCACGAATGATGGTTTTTTGAAACAAAAATTCTTTTGGAGCATGGAGAAGCCCGTCGAGCCGCACTTCGCATTGCGACGGCTTGACGGCAAGGCGCGAGAGGATCGTCCGGATGCCGAGCCGTACCGCAGAGTTGATGCCATAGCGGTCGATGTGAGGCGACCCGATAAGGGCGGTACTGAACCGCAAGCGTCCTCTTCGCATCAGGAGCTTCGCCTCTTCGTACCACGCTTCGCGCTCCTTTTCCGTACACTGCTTGGAGTCTTTCACGCCGGCGATCAGTCTGAAATCAAAAGAGGCGGGCACCACGACTATTCCGACAGACACGGGTCCGGCAATAGGTCCTCGCCCCGCTTCATCGACGCCGATGAGATATCGCATAGCTTCTAGTGTATCGCGTTCTAGTGTCTAGAAGAAAATACAACTGCGCTAGAAGCTAGGAGCTAGAAGCTGTAAACTATGCTTACATGTCTTCCAAATTCGTTCATCTCCACACCCATAGCCACTACTCCCTCCTCTCCGCCTTGCCGAAGATACCAGAGCTGGTCGCGGCGGCGAAAGCAAACAACATGGATACGCTCGCGCTCACGGATGCGGGGAACCTCTACGGCGCCATCGAGTTTTATAAAGAATGCAAAAGCGCGGGCGTGAAGCCCATCATCGGTGTTGATACTTATGTGGCGGCGAGAACCCGTTTCGAC
>Ga0209541_10011310_pt1 | contig 13992 bp, 17 predicted proteins | sample RifCSPlowO2_01_FD_184027 | JGI IMG/M metagenome (GOLD analysis project Ga0209541, IMG submission 184027) | Groundwater microbial communities from Rifle, Colorado - Rifle CSP2_plank lowO2_0.1 (SPAdes) (version 2) | ecosystem: Environmental > Aquatic > Deep subsurface > Groundwater | place... | reverse complement strand
ACAAAGATAATGCACAGAAAGTTATGGAAATACAAAAACAATCTCTCGAGAAGAATATGAAATACATGATGCACAGTTTTAAGCCAACTTTGTATACATTTATTCCATTAATTATTATATTTACCTGGCTTAGAAATACTTACTCAGGAAAAGGCGCATTAATCTTTGGTCTAACATGGATATGGGTTTATATAATCTCATCAATAATATTCAGCATATTGTTAAGAAAATTATTAAAGGTGTCTTAAAATGCCAGCCCCAAGATATCGTTCAAGAACATTCAGAAGGGTTTTTGTAAGGACTCCTGGAGGAGAAGTTAAACTTACTTACAGAAAAAGAAAGCCATCAAAAACAAAATGCTCTTTATGCGGTGCAGAGCTAAAAGGGATTGTTAGAGTTAGGGCATTTAAGCTGAAATCAATACCAAAATCTAAAAAATTACCTTCAAGACCTTATTCAAATTTATGCTCAAGATGCTCAAGAAAAAAATTAATTGAGAGGATAAAATTTTAAAATGTTATTATCTATTATTAACAAAAGTATAAGAGAAGCTACAGATATAGTCCAAAAAGGCAAAGAAGATGCAATCTGGAGAGTTGAAGAAACTCTTTGGGATGCTAGGCAACAGATTATTGATCATAAAGGTTATAATGTACCTGCACCTTTTAGAAAGCGTAAAGAGAAATTAGCAAATTTATTTTGGGATTCTAATAAAATTTATCAAATACGTAGACAAGCTGCAGAAGCATCGATGAAACATATTTTAAAAACAGCAGTATATTTTTATAGTATATTGGAACCTATTGGTATACATATCGAGTTAGATCGGGCACGTATGTTGGCAATTAGATATGAAATTGATCTTAATAATTATCCAGATTTCCAATATCTGAAATCAGAATATCATAAAAATAATCTTTTTATGTTAAATTTAAATAACTAAAAATGAAAATAGGACAACTTTGTTTAAAAATAGCAGGAAGAGACGGAAATAATTGGTGTGCGATAGTTGACAAAATAGATGATAATTATGTCTTGATAGATGGTAATGTTAGAAGAAAAAAATGCAATATAAAGCATCTAGAAGCCACAGAAAAAATATTAAAAATTAAAAAAGGAGCTTCTAGCGATGAAGTTAAAAAAGCATTAGAGCAAGAAGGCATTAAAATTATAAAAAAAGGCGAAAAGAAAACTGTTAAAATAAAAACAGTTAAAAAAAGAAAGATACCAGCAGAGAAAAAGGAGGCTAAAGAAGTAAAAAAGGAAATCAAAAAAGAAACAAAAAAACCTAAGAAAAATGTTTAATATTTTTAAAACAACCTTTTATAATAATTCTAACCTCGGCTTATATGGTTTTGCAACAGATTCTTATTGCATTCTTGCTGAAAATTTAAAGCATGAGATTGTAGAAAAGATTAAGTTAACTTTAGATGTTCCTGTTTTTCAATTAACTATATTTAATTCCAGTTTAATTGGTGTTTTTTGTAATGGAAATGAGAATATCTTATTAGTTCCAAATCTAATAAAAACTCATGAAACTAAAATATTAGAAAAATTAAATATAAACTATGAAATAATCGATACAAAATTCACTGCTCTTGGCAATAATCTATTAATAAAAGAAGATGTTTGTTTAGCCAATCCAAATTTGGAAAAAGAAGCAATTCAACAATTAGAGAAACTTAATTTTAAGGTACATTTAGGAAAAATTGCTGACATGCCAACACCAGGCTCATGTGCTATATTAACAAAAAAAGGATGTTTATTGCATCCAGATTCAACCCCTGATGATATAAAACAAATAGAAAAATTATTTAAAGTGCAAGCAGATATAGGCACTGTAAATACTGGAAGTCCATATGTAAAAAGTGGCATAATAATAAACTCTAGGGGGTATGTTTTAGGAGAACAAACTTCAGGTCCAGAAACAATGCGGCTTGATTTTGCTTTAAAGACTTTGGAAAAATGAATAAGGAAGATTTGCAAAAAAAATTAATAGAATTTCAGATACTTAATCAGCAGGTAAATCAGATGCAGCAGCAATTTATAGCTTTACAATCTCAGGCAGAGGACATTAAAAATTTAAAAACCTCTTTAGATGAAATTGAAAAAACAAAAATAGGAAATAAAATTCTTGCTCCTTTAAGCTCAGGAATATTAATAGAAGCATCTCTAAATAACAACAAAGAAGTTATTATTTCTTTAGGAGCTAATGTTACAGTTAAAAAAACAATTCCAGAAGCAAAAAAATTTATTCAAGACCAGGAAAATCAGCTTAACTTGGTTTTATCCCAACTCGAGCATGATTTGCAGCAGTATGCTGCAGCTTGTATGCAGTTAGAGCAGGAAATATCACAAGAACAATAATGCCAAATTTTCTAGAATATTACTCGAGAAAAGAGGTACAAAAGGCAGTTGTAAGTGCAGCCAAGAACAAAGAAGTAGCTGTTAAATATTTGGATGAAGGCTTTGGCAAGCGTCCTGATGTATTGCAATTTAATAATGATGTTCTTGAGTTAGCTAAATCAGGTGTCACATCCTTCCATCTTTCAGAAGAGCATTGGTCTAATCCTCTTTTACTTAAACCTGGAATGACAAAAAATCAATTAGATGATTTAAGGATTGGCTGGGATTGCATTTTAGATATTGATTGCAAATTCTTGGAATTCTCAAAAGAAGCAGCCTTGTTATTAGCAGAAGCCTTAAAATTTCATGACATTAAAAACTTTGGAATCAAGTTTAGTGGAAATTCAGGTTTCCATTTAGGAATTCCATTTGAATCATTTCCAGAAAAAGTTCATAATCAGGATATAAAATTATTATTTCCGGATGGAGTTCGTGTTATAGCATCTTATCTAAAAAATTTAATTTCTGCTCCTCTATCAGAAAAAATTCTCAAGATTAGTAAAATAGAGGAAATAGCAAAAGTATTGTCAAAAAACAAATCAGAATTATTAATAAAAAATAAATTTAATCCATTTTCAGTTTTAGAAATAGATTCTGTTTTAATATCTAGCAGACACATGTATAGAGCTCCTTATTCAATTAATGAAAAAAAAGGCTTAGTTTCAATACCCTTAACCTTATCTCAACTTAAAAATTTTGAATTAAAGCAGGCAAAAATAGAAAATGTTGAAGTAGATTTGGAATTTCTACCTTTAATTAAAAAACAAGAAGCCTCATCCTTAATAATACAGGCATTTGACAGCATTAAAAAAGAAGAAAAAATATATCATTTAAGTAAATCTTATGATACACCAAAAATAAAAATTAAAGAGGAATTCTTTCCACCCTGTATTATCCATGGCTTAAATGGCTTGGAAGACGGCAAAAAAAGATTTTTATTTATTTTACTAAACTTTTTAAAAAAATCTGGTTATGATTACGAGCAGATTGAGCAGATAATAGAAAATTGGAATAAAAAAAATAAACAACCATTAAAACAAGGTTATATTAACTCCCAATTATCCTGGCATAAGCGCCAAAAAGATACTATCTTGCCTCCTAATTGTGGAAATAATTCTTACTATCTTGATACAGAAATCTGTAAAAAAGATAATTGGTGTAAATTAATAACAAACCCAGTTAATTACTCTTCTAGAAAACTAAGGATTTTAACACAAAATACAAAGAAAAAGAAATAATTAAACTATCCAAATATTCTATTAATTGGATTAATTGTTCATCGAAATGTCGAAAATCTTTGAGAATATTTAAATATATCAAAAAGTAACTAAAATTAATGAAATGGTGGCAAGCTGTATTAATTGGAATTGCTATTGGTTTATTAATAGGTTTTAGTTTTATTATATGGATGGGTTTAACTGGCCGTCTTAGTATTCAATAAAATAAAGAAAAAATTAATAGCAATTAACTTGTTGCCATACATCGTGAACACATTTTTCTACATTATAATTATTATTACTTAATCTATATATACCTTCAATACAAGTTGATGAACCTTTAAAACTCATACTAACTCTAGCTTTTACTTGTTTTGGTGGAATGTCTAAGACAACTTCATCGCTTGCACCATGGCTCTTTGGATCTCTAATAATTATCCCATAAGCTGTTCTATGATCCTCATCTTTTGTTCCTATATTTAAAACATCTCTCCCTGTAATAATCCAGGTTAATTCTCCAGCTTCTTCCATACTTTGAGTATCACCTAAGGCAAATATTTCTTCATTTTTAACACTAAATACAGCGTCTAAATATTCGCTTAAACCTGTGAGAGGAGTAATTTTAATATGTATCTTCCAGTCCAAACCAAGAGCTATTTTATCAACAAATAATTTTAAATCATCATTTATTATTCCTATAGTATTATCAGCTCCAGTAATTTTCTTTAAAAATTTTATTTTATTGTCAAGTGGTTCTCTATAATAAACTCTTCCATCTCCAGTAAGCCATATCCTCATTTCTTATATAAGGCCCTGATGTTAATTTTATACCTCTACTACTTACCGTATGAATATAGATTGTCTTTTCTATAGATTTCCCACCAGCTTCACTCAAATCAGCACTGCTTTCATATTCAATAGTATAAGTCTGATAATCAGCATCATATTTAATATTTGTTCCATCTAAACAAACCTTTGCATAATTATTAGGTAAATAAATACATTTCCCTACTTTTGGAGGATTATCGCTATCATCATTATAAACAAAATCATTTTCAATACCAATTATAGGATTATTAGTATCTAAATTATTTAAGTCCCAAACCCATTTTGGGTTATCCCAATCTTCACCAATAAAAGAATCCCCATCTTGTACTGTTTTAATTTGATTATTTATTTGTATAGACATTTGAGTATTACTTATTATATTTTTAATTGTAATTTGATTTCCCAAAAAATTAAATGTCTTCTCAACTATTCCTCCACTAGGAATATTCAAATAATATCTAATAACATCTTTACCAACCTCAAGAACAATATCTGTTTGATAATCATCTTCAGATGCTGTCAAAGAAGTTTGCACTATTAAATCTTCATTCCAGTAAGCTTTTTTATCTACTCTAAAGATTCCATTATTATCACTTAAACTCTTAACAAAAGAACTTCCTAAAGCAACTTCTTCATACTCTCCGCCATAAACAGTTGTTTCACCTTTTATGCAAACACCATCTTTACACCCATTTGGGCAAAGATAATGTGTTGAGCCAGAAGAAAAACCTTCAGGACAATGATATTCAAAAATATAACCTTCATAACCATAATTTGTATCACAGTAATCTTCTTCAATTAAGCCCCCCTTTATATTTATTGAACCCTTTGTATAATAATCCAATCCGTCATCAGAATCAACACATTTAGGTGCATTTGGGTTATAGGGATTACATGCACCATTTCTACAAAGATTTGGGCAACTATAAAAACTGGTTTCAATAAAACCCTCTTTACAATATATTTCTCCAATTTGAGCATTGTTAGGATCACATGTATCTACAAAAGTTTCTATTCTGTTAGTAGCTTTTTTCAATCCTGTTGCGGTTCCTTTAACATAATAACTTTCTTGAAGAGATAAATATCCATCAGAATCTGTACATTTAGGTTCTTCTTTTGTAGGTTCTGCAGCAACACCTTCACAAACATCAATAGTTCCTCCCCAACCATAATTAGCACCAACATCTTTTACACATTTTAATCCTGGTTTACAATCAGCATCTTTATCACAATCACCTTCACCATCTCCACAAATCCATCCATGACTATAACTACAATAAGTCCATAGCCCTGGAGAACCTCTATTAACAACTGCCTTTCCAGTTAAATCATTAAAATTATTTATTAATAAAACAACAGCTAAGATAGCAACAATAGCTATTAAGAATATTTTAGAATTGACCTCTTTTTTCATTTCCATTATATCACCTACTAAACTATAATATAAAATATATATATATCTTTTCTTTTACAAATAATATCCGACATATCCGACATCCACGCGCAGCCTTTATATACTTCTTTATAAAATCTATAAAAATGTTATCAGTAACCTCACTTTCAACTTATTTATACTGCCCAAGAAAACTCTACTTAGAGCAAGTCTTAGAATTTATACCCCCTCCTAAAGATGTTTTAGTAAAGGGCACAATAAATCACTTAATGTTTGACTTATTAAACAAAGCAGAGCAAAATATTGTTACATCAATTAAAACAAATGATTTAACCTCAATTATTAACATTTACAAGCAAAATTACTCCTTATTATTAAGAAATATAATAAAAAATAAAATTCAGTTAATAAAAGAGGTTAATTTAGAGCCTTTACAGTTATTTAATGAATCCTGGCAAGTTTTTGAAGAAGAATCCATTTTTAGAGCAAATAATGTTTATGATTTTATAAAAAAATATAATATTTACGGACAAGAATTATGGAATAGATTAACACCAAAATACTTGACAGAAATAAAAATAAAATCAGATACCTTAGGCTTATCAGGAATAATAGACAAAATTGAAATCAATAATGATTTATTTATTCCAATAGAGCTAAAAACAGGCTCTCCTCCAAGACAAGGTGCCTGGCCAGGCCATAGAATTCAATTAATAGCTTATTTATTATTAATTAGAGAAGCCTTTAATAAAGATGTAAAACACGGCTTTGTAGAATATATTACTTATAAAGAAAAGCGCCATATAATTTTGAATCCATTTTCAGAAGAAGAGGTTTATGATTTAATAAAAGAGATTAATTCTTTATTATCTTCAAAAGAAGTTCCAGAAATACAAAAAAACAAAAATAAATGTAATTCCTGCTCATTAAAAGAGCAATGCTATAATTTCAAATAATATATCAATAATTTAATAAACTTTAATCATCTTTTATTAATTATGAATAAAAATGTAATTGTTAAACAAACAAAAAAGAAAGGTAAAGGGATCTTTGCAACAAGAGATTTTAAAAAAGGAGAGATAGTTCTTAGAATGAACATAAGAAAAATTATATCCAAAAAAGATATATCAAAATTATCTAAAGACGATAAGGGTCATTTAGGTTATATTGGTCAAGGGAGATATTTTGTCATAAAATTTCCGGAAAGATTTCTTAATCACTCTTGTAACCCGAATGTATATGACAAAATTGGTAAGTTGATAGCACTTAGGAATATTAAGAAAGGAGAAGAGATATGTACAGACTACTCCATAAGTGGATTTGATAACTGGAAAATGATATGCCATTGTGGAAGTAAAAACTGTAGAAAAATAATATATGGAAATTTTAAGAAATTAAATGCTAAGCTTCGTAGGAAATATAAGCCTTATTTAGAAGAGTGGTATAAAAAAGAATTTTTATAATTTCAAAAATTCCAAAATCTCAGAATAATTTTTATCACTAGGATTTTTCTTATAATTCTTTAAAATTTCAACAAGTTTTTTCTTATCCAATTTTCTAAATATTTTCTCTCTTAAAAACTGGCAAAACTGAGTAACATTCTTTACTTTTTTACTATAATAGCATCTCTCAAAATCAATCATTTTTACTTTGTTCTTATCAATTAAAATATGCTTGTAAGGATTCTGCATTTCTTTTTTATTAATCCCTAATTTGTCCATTTTCCTGCATTGCTCCAATACTTTTTTAATAATTTTTTTAATATTTCCTTTATGCTCTAAAATTCTTTCACCTTTAACAAACTCATAAACTAAATAATTCTTGCCAAGAAAAATAAATTTAGGTCCTATTTGATATTTATTTAATATTTTTAGCCATTTAGCTTCTATCTTGGCTCTTTTACTTTTCTTAATTATAATTTTTTTCTTTCTATAATCTCCAATATAAACCTCACTTCTTTTGCCTTTAGCAAGATATTTTAAGTCCTTTATACCCTTTAACATATCAAAACTTAATAGAAAATTATATAAATAGTTTTGCCTCTTATTACTTAAAAAAGGTGAATAAATGAAGAATATAATTTCAATATTTATACTGCTTATTTTGCTCTCTTCATCTGCAAATGCCTCTTTAGAAGCAGATTGGATAGTTTCAAAATCCTCTAATGATAAATGGTCTACAACAGAACAAACAGCTTATGCAGTTTTAGCCTTAAAAACAGAATCTACAAAATATTCATCACAGATATCTAAAGCAATTCAAATATTAAAAACAAATCTAGATAATTGCATTCCAAATAATGAATGTAATGTAAAAGATGCAACTCTTTCAATTCTGGCAATAAAAGATAGTGTAGCAAACTTAGATATTTACACAACATGGCTTGCAAACTCAAGATCAATTCAATACTCTGGTGAATTAACAGGCTGGAAAGTTCAAATAATTTCTCCAACAAAATCAGGATCATGCTTCTTAAATAATACAGAAACACAAACAATAAATGTAAATATTGGATATACCCCTTGGCAGGATATCTCTTCAACACTTTTAACAACTAATACAAGATCCTTAGAATTAGACTGCTCTTCATTGCAAGCAACAGATTTAATTCTATCTTTAATCCAACAAAAACAAGTATCAGGAATAACTTATTATTACATAAAACAAGAAGAATCTGGAAAATCAAAGATAACAGTAGAATTTGGAAATCCATGTTGGGGCTCTATTTATAGAGCTAGTTGCGACAATGATATTACTGCTTTAGTTTTATACACATTAAATAAAGTTAATAAACAAAATGATGCAACATGGTTAAAGCAACAAACATTAACACCATTGCAAAATGCTTATTTATATAAAACATTACAAGACCAAAAATACTTTGATGCTGTTAGCTCATCACAAAGCCCTGTAGGTGACTGGAATCAAGATATTGCTCAAACAGCAATGATATCTTATTTAATAAAACCCTCTTCGATTTTAGAAAAATCATATTCATGGATGAATTTAAGCAGAAGCTCATTAAATTGTTGGCCTTCTTTATCTTGTGATGTAACTACAACTTCATTAGTTTTAATGTCAGGCTTAACAGCAACTGCAGCTGTTTTTATTGATGCTGATAATGATGGTATTGATGATAATTGGGAAAAAACTTATTGTAATGGTAATTGTGACCCAACTGCAGACACAGATAAAGATGGTTTAACCAATTTGCAAGAATATAAAAATAACACAAATCCAAATAAAGCTGACACAGATGGAGATACATATAATGATAAAGTAGAAATTGATGCCAAAACAGACCCTAATAATATTAATGATTATCCAACAACTTCTAAAAGCTTAACACAACAAAGAAGAGAAGCATGCCCAGAAGGGGATGATTGTGATACAGCTTATAACTGTCCTGGTAAATGTGATTCTTTAGGAATGTGTATAGATATAGAAGGTGATAAATGCCCAGAATCAGATACAACTGTAACTGAAAAAGAATGTATTTATCAAGAAGATTGCATAACAGATGTAGGCTGTAAAGGAAAATGTAATCTTTACGAAATGTGTGAAGACATTCCAGGAGATAATTGTCCATCAACAGATATAGCTGCTGGAGCAGGAGCAGCTAAAGAGCCTGCCAAAACACCAGAGCAAGGCAGAAGTATATTATTCTGGCTTTTACTTGTCTTATTATTCTTAATAGCATTAATTGGAGGTGGTTATTTAGCTTACAAAAAAGGCTTGTTAAAATTTAAATTCACAAAAAAGCCAAAGCCATCACTCCCATTATACACACCAAAATTCAAGCCATCTCCTAAAACAGAATACAAGCCAGCTATGAGGACAGCTTCTCATAAAAGCCCTTTCAGAAAGCATATTGAAGAATCCTTAGAAAAATCAATGGAAGAAATGGAAAACTTGCTTAGAAAATAATTATTCATTCACAATAAACAATTTCTTAAACCAGTTGATTATCTCGATTATTTTTTCTATTAAAGGAGAACTTGTACCTTCTTGTCCTTCTTTGCAATCATCTGGACAATTGCAAAAACTCTCCCCCACCCCACATACATTATTACCACAATTTATACAAATAAATGCACCAACATTTGGATAGCAAATTCCATCTGGTTCAGACCAAAAACGAGGATTTTCAATTTTCTTCAAATTCTTGTCACAACAAGGTAGATTTAATGCAGAATGTCCTAATTTTCCTTTGCGAATACAGTTTGATGTTTGAGCTGTTGAAAATGTTGCTTTATCATTGGATATTTTTTCTAATGAAATAAATATATTAAAAACCTCTTTTGTCTCTCCAATCTCAAAAGTTAAATCTTCTTTTAAAATTAAGTTTCCTTCAGAACTTATTAATTGAACTTCTACATTATTTTCATTTAATTTTGTTAAATCTATTGACATAATAGTTTCTCCTTGAGAATTTGTAATGCTTATACTTTCCCCTTCTGAAATTTCAAATTCTTCTTTAATAACAGCATAATTAGTTAGATCTTCTGCTGTTACCAAGACACTAAGTATTACTAATAAAAATAATATTAAAATATAATTTGTTACATTCATTCTATATATAAAATAATTAATATATTTATAAAACTATCCTTCATTAGTTTTTAAAGTATAATTTTTATAACAAATAAGATAATTATTTCTTTAATTTCTGCTTCATTAACAAATTTTCAGCATGTAAATTCCTGATTAGCATGCTTTCCTGATGCAGTCTTGCTAACAAATCATTCAATAAATTCTCCATCTCTTTGCTCTCAAAACTTAAATTCTCAGGAGAAATAATTTCAACACTGCTTGGCATAAAATCAAAACAAACCCCAATTAAGGTGGATATATCATTACATTTCATTTCAATATCAGAAAAAACACTATAAAATTTTTCTACTTCTTTGGCATCAGAAGTTTCTTGTTTTAATATGCTAACCTCTTTTCTTGCTTTTAATTCATCTAGCACCTTTTTCATAGTTTCTTCTATATATTCCTTTGGGCTTCCTAACAATTCTATTATGATTTTAGCTTTTATTTCCATTTTTAAATATAAAATAAAGCAACAATAATATACTTATTCCGCTCATAAAAAATAAAGCATATCTGCTTGCCTCATTTCCCTTGCTTCGGTATAAAACCCCATTCTTATGGTATATAACTGTTTCGGATTTTACCTCTTCTTTATCTTTTACCATCGGGATTTCTACTATAATTTCTTTTTTACTAGTTTCTGTTTGATTTTCTTTAATAGTTTTACAATCCTTTCCTTCAATTTTTATTTTCTCACTATCTTTAGCATCCAAACCTTCTGCAACAACACTATACTCTCCATCTTGAAATTTATTATCACAATTATCAATAATTTTAACAGGCAATTTTAAATCATAATTCAATAATTTGCCATAAATATTCATGCTAGTTTCTTCGCTTACTTTTTTATTATTCTCATCTTCAATGTAAATCTTAATGCTGTTCTTGGCTGTATCAGCTTTATAAATATTTAATTTTATATTTATTAGATCATTCCATTTATTTTCATCATCAACATTTACTATTTTAATTTCAGAATCCTCCAAGCTTTCATTCCCTTTATTTGCGCTATTTGGGCTTGGAATACCATACTGCCATATATTATTTACTTTACTCCAGCTTATTCCCTCTTTAGAGCCTTCATAACTTACTTCATCAATTAAATTATCATTTAAATCATATAATTTTATTTCTTCATATCCATTATTATTCAAAAAACCATATATGCCATTCATATAAATTACAGCATAATCCTTTTTTTTAATTATAGTACTTCCATCTGTTGTTGTATCTGTAATAATAACATCTGGTTCACTACTATTATAATCATAAAATTTAAATCCCAATAAATCCAAATCATCATTTCCAGAATTATACAGCTCAACCCATTCACCATTTGGCATTGGAGCATCATCTTCTCCACTAGGGTCTGGTAAAAATTCATTTATTTTTATTGTAAAATAATCCAAAATTTTAGTTTCTCCTTCATTAGATTTCCCAGGGCTTGGTTTACTTTCATTCCAATTATTGTTAATCAAACTATAACTCATTCCTTCATCCACTTTTTCATAAATTACATTACCAACAATATCAAAACTTTTATTATAGATTGTTATATTATCTCCATCATTATTTAACTTACCCCCAATACTATCATCATCAACATAAATCCAAATAACATTTTTTCCAACATCAAAATTATGAAAAACTCTACTACCCTCATCTACAATTAAAGCAAAACCCTTTCCAGGAATAATTATTTCATCAGTTCCGTAATAATTTTCTAAATTATCTGTATCACTATTATCTGATATTTTCCATCCAGTCATGTTTATAGAATTTCCACCATCATTATATAATTCAATCCATTCACAATACTTATCAGGACAAGGATCTGGGTTAGCCATTATCTCATTTATTCTAATCCCAGCAAAAGCTATTTGAGAAAAAATAATTATTAAAATTAATATCTTCTTAAACATTTATTCATCCCATCACCTCAAAAAACACCTATAATCTTCTCACCACAACCAGTGCATTTGCTATTTTTTATATTTATCCTTCCTACAAAATAACCTTTCCTTTCTATCAATAATTTATTACATTTTCTGCAATAAGTATTACTCTCACTATTAATATTACCCAAATAAACATAGCTCAAATATTTATCTCCAATTTTTTTAGCCATCTCCATTGTTTTAATTGGTGTTTCTTTTACATCCTCTAATCTATACATAGGAAAAAATCTTGAAAAGTGCAAAACAACATCTCCCAAATTTTCGCTTACCCATTTTGCTAATCTTTCTACATCTTTACTTTTATCATTTAACCCTGGAATAATCAAATTTGTAACCTCAAAATATACTTTTTCTTTTTTTAGAATTTTTAAGCAATTCAAAACAGGAGATAGTCTAGCTCCACAAAACTTTTCATAGAATTTATTATCCATTGCTTTCAAATCAATATTTGCAGCATCAATATATTTACAAAGTTCTTTTAATGGCTCTTCATTAATATAGCCATTACTAACAATTATATTTTTAATTCCTTTTTTCTTTGCTAATTTAGCAATATCCAACATATATTCATAATAGCATGTTGGTTCATTGTATGTGAATGCAATACTCTCACATTTATTTTCCTTAGCTAATTTAACAATCTGTTCTGCATTTACTTCATTAACTTGAAATTTTTCAGGATTAGCTCTAGCAATATTCCAATTTTGGCAGCCCAAACAAAAAAAATTACAACCAACTGTACCAATAGAAAGTGCATTACCTCCAGGCAAGAAATGATACAAAGGCTTTTTAGTGAGAGGATCCACTTGTATTGCTACTGGTTTGTTATAAACTAATGAAAATAATTTTCTTTCAATGTTTTTTCTAACACCACATTTTCCTAATTTATCTTCTTCAATAACACAATTATGCGGGCACAAATTACATTGAACCTTATTTTTTAATTTTTTATAGAATAAAGCCTCTTTCATAATCTTAATTGTCTAAATTTTCCAATTAATTCATCAAAATTTAATCCCTTCTTTTTTATATTATCTAAGTTTACACAATAATAATTCTTTTTTGTTTTTTTCAAATTATCTGTATCTATAAAAAACCATTTCATATTGTTAAATCTTACACCAATCCATGGCTCTGCTCCAAATAAATTACAAAACTCATTTAACTCATCAACCTCTTTTTTTGTTAAATAAATATTTTCTTTTTTTGAAGACTTGCATTCTATTGCTAAAACCCTTTTCCCATTGCTTGCTAATAAATCAGGGCTTGGTCTAGGTGTACTACCACTTCCTGCACTACGAATTGTTGAGAAGTTTACACACCATAACATATCAAAAAGTTCTCTTTCAGCTCTTGTGCCCTTTTTCTTTGAACCCATTTTATTTAATTACAGCCTCGCATTTTCCATTAATATATTTACATTCTCCCTGTCCGCAATCCATTGTTTCAGGCTTGCACTCCATTGTACATATTGTTCCTTTACAATCAGGAGCATCTTTTTCAAAAACACAATTAGTTGGATGGCAGCATTGTACAGGAACACATTTTAAATTGCTGGTTTCTTCAAAAAAATTTAATCCATCATCAGGAATAC
>Ga0209541_10011308_pt1 | contig 13993 bp, 12 predicted proteins | sample RifCSPlowO2_01_FD_184027 | JGI IMG/M metagenome (GOLD analysis project Ga0209541, IMG submission 184027) | Groundwater microbial communities from Rifle, Colorado - Rifle CSP2_plank lowO2_0.1 (SPAdes) (version 2) | ecosystem: Environmental > Aquatic > Deep subsurface > Groundwater | place... | reverse complement strand
AAATTAGGTCTAAGGGAGTCTGCTGCAGCATATGTAGTTCTTTGCAAACAAGGAAAAGTAGAAGCCCCCGGTAAAGTTAAAGATAGCATTCACATATTGCAGCCTGGAAGAGCGAGAAGTCTACTCTATACAGAATTGCAAGTGAATAAAAGAATATTCCTCGATTTGCAGAGGATGGATTACCAATCATAAAATATCAGAAAATAAAAGCGCGAGGCATAAAAAATGAGCGGAATAATGGATTCTGGCGCAAGTAGCGTTAAAAGAGGGGATCAACCACAATATCAATATGGGTTTGCAGCATATGCAATATCTGGAGTGCCAATTTCTGATGGGAGAGATGCTGTAGTTTGTATTTTTAACCCAGAAACAACTTTAGATAAAAGAGTAAAAAATGGTCCACCTAGGGTTAAACCTCGTTTAGCAGTAGATGGAGTTATAGATGCAAATGTTACTCTAGAAGAATTAGGTAGAGGAGTAATTGCTTCAGGAGAAACAGAGGCAGGATATGTAGCATACCATGATATGTTTAACTTTAGCGCAAGATTTTTTGATCATGAGCAGAAATGGGGGTATTGCGCTCTATTGATGACGCGGGGTAATGCTGAAAAATTTGTTCGACAACAAACAGGTTAATTAGTTATAGCCAAAGCCCCATTCTACTATTAGCCCCTGCTTTGTTTTCTTCATAAAACGAAACTACTCAATAATCCCCAAAAACCTCGAGGGGTATGTTTCTTTCCATCCGTTGAATGTTGAATAGCTCAGCGTCAAAAAGTCCTTTGCCCTTGATATTGCGACATAAAATAATCTAAGCTCGCTGTCCCATGCAAGCTTGCTTAATTCCTCATTATAATATGGCAGTATTCCCTCATTGCAGCAGGCTAAAAACACGTGCTTCCATTCAAGACCTTTTGCGCTGTGTATTGTGCTTAAAGTTATTTTATCCTTGTCTTTTTCCTTTTTTTCAATTTCTATTAAGCTGTCTAAAAAATCCCTTATTCCATCAAGCGTAAAATCATATTCGCTGAGCAAATCAAAAAGCACTTTTACATTCTCCAGCTTGTCTTCAACCTTATCCTCATCATCCTTATATTTTCTAGAAAGCATTTCCTCGTATTTGAAAAAGCTCATAAATGTTTGTATCGGGTTCTTTTTGGTATCTTTTAATGCTGCCCTTAAAGTTATTAGGCTGTGATTGATTTTCTCATTAAATTTGAGCTCATTAACATGATCTAATGCCTCAACAATTGAGCATTTATGCTTTGATGCCAGCCCTTCAATTTTAGCCAGTTTGCTTTTTCCAAACCCCTCCAGCAGCAAAACGACTCTTTCAAAGTCAATTTTTGATTCTGCATTGACTTTTAGCTTCAAAAATGAAAGGGCGTCTTTTACTTCCTCCCTGTCAAAGAAATTCTTTGATTTAGAGAGATGGCAGGGTATTTTATTTCTTCTGAACTCTCTCTCAATGGCTTTGCCTATATTGTTCGTCCTGAACAAAACAGCAATTTCGTCTTTCTTTGCCTTTTTCTTCAGCAGCTTTCTTACTTCTGAAACTATAAAATCCACTTCCTCATCAAAAGAATTGAATGATTCGACGCCAATTTCAGCCCCTTTCTCTCTTGTGCATTTAAGCTCTTTGTCAATCTTGAAATTCATTGAATCAATTGCCTTGTTTACAGCTGAAATAATGTTTTTTGTTGAGCGGTAATTATCCTTTAAGGTTATTGTGTTATAATGCTTATTAAACTTAAAAACAAGGTCATTTGAAGAGCCTCTCCATTCATATATGTTCTGGCAGTCATCCCCTATAAGGCATAAGTTATCATTCTGCAAAAGATTAAGGATGTTCATCTGGACAAAATTAAGGTCCTGCGCTTCATCAACCATAATTATCTTAAACTGCTCCCGATATTTGTCTTTTATATCTTTATTTCTGTCTAAAAGCTGAAATGTCAGCAGCAAAATATCATCGAGGTCTATTAGATTATGCTGCCGTAAATAATGCTCATATTGCTTGTAAATGTTAGGGATTATTATGGCAAGGCTGGGGCTGATTGATAACAGCTCGTCTTCCATCATCTCTTTTAAAACCTTTTTTTCATCTGTTTTAATGCCGGATTCAAGATAGTCTGCTGAAATCCCCCTGTTCTTGAACTTGCCTATATTCCCCAAAATGTATTTGACATTATCCGCCTTTGTGTCAATCTTTTTTTCTGCAAGAATCTGCTTTATTATTTTTTTCTTATCTGGGTCATCTATTATGGTGAAATTTGATTTGGGAAGAACAAGAGCAGAATGGCTTCTTAGCATTCTAAGAAAGAGCGAGTGCATTGTGCCGATATAATTTGGAATTAGGCTTGTCCTTGCTTTTATCTTTTCCAGCATGTCTTTTGCTGCTTTGTTTGTAAAAGTGGTCATCAGGATTTCATTCGCCTTATAGCCGTGCTTTGCCACCAAATTGGCATATCTCTCAACAATTGTAGTGGTTTTTCCTGTGCCTGCGCTGGCTACAATAAGCAGGTTTCCTTTTACAGTATTCGCTGCCTTTATTTGCTCTTTGTTTAGTTTTAGCATTTTATTCCTCGCTATCTTTTATTTTTGACAATGAAATTCTGTAGTTCTCTTCCTTTTGAGTCATATTGATTATGCCTTTGCCTATATCATTTTTCAATATTCTGGAGCTTAATTTGGGATAGCAGAGCATTGAAAGCTCCTCATAAAGCCCCTTCTTCTTAATCAAATTTATTAATTCCTCTTTGTCTTCAGGATAAACAACATTCCAATAAGGTTTTACAGAAGCTTTCCTGTTAGAGCCGTACACAACATTTACTTCTTTCTGTTTTGCAAACTCTATTAATCTGGCTTTTAATTCATTCAGCTTTTCCTCAATCTCTTTCTGCTGCGCCTGAAGCCGCGCAAACTCGTCAATAATTTTGACTCCATCATCTTTTTTAAACTCTTCTGGTGTTTTTTCTTCAAGCTCTGCCTCGTGCCTGAATGAGGGGCACATGCTTTTGAAAACACAGTAATCGCATAGATTAGTTACGCTTGTCGGGAATTCCTTGCAGCCCTCAATTTCTTCTATTAAGGCAATTGTTTCAGCTTGCAGTTTTTTAAGCTCTTTATCTGTCCTTTCTGAAACAATCTCTTTGTCAAATGCCAGCATATGCCATTTGAGCATGACTTTTTCTGCATCCGGGAATTTGTCTTTCACCCAGATAGAATACATTGCAAGCTGCCTGTCAGAGTCAGCATCCTCCTGTTCTTTCATTCTGACGTTTGTTTTGTAGTCGCAGACAAAATACATATTTCCCTTAAAGCCCAATTTGTCGATTCTTACATGATACTGGCTGCCGTCTTCTAATGTCATTCTTTCCTCTGTCTCTAAGCCAAGAATTGTCATCTCATCAAACGGCTTGTAATGCCCGTAATAATCAGAAATATATTTTTCGCCCATCTTCCTGTAGTTTTCTGCAGTATATTCTGATTTTGCTATTAAAATCTCATCTGTCCATTCCTTTTTCCAGCTGTCATTATAAAATTTAAGAAGCTCTTTGAGGCTGTTAAGTTTCTGGAATTTTAAGTCATTATAAAGCTTTTCAAGGGTTCTATGGGCTAAGTCGCCCATAAATGCCTCAACAGTTGTTGGAATCTCTACCTTAACCTTATCAATGTACTGCAGCTTATACTTATACCTGCATTGTTCGAATGTGCTTAGTCTTGAATGGGAATAGCAGGTCATTTTATTCAGATTCTTTACCACAGATTTTGCAGTGCATTTTACCTCTTGTTTAAACCACCAAAAATCTTTCCAATTGCCTCAATCCCTCTCTTAACAGCATCTTCTGAAGGCAAAGGAATAGCTAAAACAGGTCTTCCTGTTTCCTTGTCTGTTTTTATCAACCTGGAAATGCCCTGCTTTATTGACTCGGCAAAATTATCCGCATCAGATGATTTTGAGGGCTGCAAATTACCAGAGGCATATGCCTGGGCGCTTTGGCTGGCATTCATATTTTCAGCTATAGCATTTAAAAAATCAATTCCTGCGCTTATGAACTTATCAGCAGGGCTTTCAACACCCTTTTCTTCTGCAATTTTTCTCTCTTCTTTCTGTTTAAGCTCCTCGTCCATCATCCTGCTTATAGAATTCATAAATGATTCTTTTTTCAATGTGCTGAAGTCAACTTCTGTAGCTGTCCCTTCAAAAAGCCCCTTGAAAACCTCTCTTTTAAGCTGAATTGTTGCCAGTACTCTTTCTTCAATGCTGCCTCGGGTTACAAGATTGATTGCTGTGACTGGGTTATATTGGCCCAGCCTATGCACTCTTCCTACTCTTTGCTCAACAACAGCAGGATTCCATGGCACATCAAGATTTATTACTGTATCGGCCATCTGAAGATTTAAGCCTAATCCACCAGCGTCTGTCGAGAAGAATATCTTGCATTTGCCATCTTCCCTGAATTCTTCTATAAGTTTTCCTCTTTTCTTAACCTCGACACCGCCATGAAATAAAACGTGCTTAATTTTTAGTTTATTGGCAACTTCAGATGCTTTAATCAGCATTCTTGTCCACTGGCTGAAAACAACAACTTTTTTGTTGTTCTGTATGCATATCTCATCTATCAGCTCTTTAAATTCCTTTAGTTTTGGGGAAAAATTTGTTTTTTTATCATACAAATAAGTAGAATCACATAGCATTCGCATGTTTTCTATGCAGCAAAGCAGCCTTCTCCTGTCTATTTCAGAAAGCCACTTTTGTTTTTTCCATTTATACAGAATTTGGGCAACAAGCTGGCTTAGCTCATCATAAGGGTTTCTTTGCTGCGGGCTCATTTCAACATAAAAGACATTTTCTGTTTTTTTCGGCAGATCTTTTAAGACTTCATGCTTATGCCTTCTGATGAAAATTGGCTTGAGCATTTCCCTAATCTTGTCTAATCCCTTGTATCCAAGCAGCCTGCCTGATTCATCAAGGGGCGCATGCTCATTCAAAAATTGGAAGACAGGCCCAAGCTGCCTATTATCAATGAACTCTACAATTGAATACAGCTCTTTTAGGTTATTTTCCATTGGTGTTCCTGTAAGAACAATCACATACCTGCTTTTAAGGGATTTTACTGCCTTTGCAGTTTTCGTGTTCCAATTTTTTATTCTCTGAGCTTCATCCAGTATTATGAGGTCGGGCTTCCAGCCCATTATCAAATCAAGATCGCTCCTAACAGCCTCATAGTTAGTGATTTTATGGAAAGCCTCTTTTTCATAGAGCACCATTCTTCTGTTTCTTAGCCCTTCCATCACTAATGCCTCTTTTCCTGTAAACTTTTTTATCTCATGCTGCCATTGGTATTTTAATGATGCCGGCGCAATTATCAGCACTTTGCTTATGCCCTTCCTTTTTGAAAGCATCTCAGCAGCAGCTATTGCCTGCACTGTTTTTCCAAGGCCCATGTCGTCGCCGATAAGCGTCCTTCCCCTTAATGCTGCAAACAGAACCCCCCTCATTTGGTAAGGATATAGTTTTGCATTAACAAGATTCAGGCTAAGTTTTCCTTCTGACAATTCTTTAACCATTAACTGCTCTTCTTTAAGGTCGTACTCGTTCTCAAGCTGCCTTTCCACAAAATCTATTGTATCTGAATAAACCATTATGTTATCATCCAATCTCTCAACATCCTTCATCAAATCTGCAAACTCAGAAAATCTTTCTTTTTTGAGAATATTGCCCTCATCGAAATATTTAGATTTTATTGATATTATTTCATCAGAAGCATTGGCTGGCAGCTTAATCTTAACATCTAACTGTTTGCCATAACTTAAGTATATTTCACACAGCTTATCCTCTTTGCCAGCTCTGTACTTTTTCGGCACGTTCTTTCTTATCCTATTGAGCACAGCCTCTATATGTTTGCATGTTCCGATTGTATTAGAAGCATAGTCAGGGCAGGAGCAATAGTTGTCCCCAGCATTAAAACCCCTGACCGCAACCCTATAGGCTCTGCCGCTCCCTAAAGATTTAACAGCATAGTCAGCAAATACCCTTTCTTTGCCTGTTTTCTTTATCTTGAATTTCTCTTTTAGCGCCCTCTCTTTTCTTATTCTGATCTGTTCTTCAATCAGCATTTAAATCCCCCCTTCTCAAATAAGCACTTAGTTGTTCTTTTTGAACTTATCCTCAACTTCTTTTCTCAGTTTGTCTCCAATGAATTGCCCTTTGAAATAATCAACTTTAACTGCAATGCTTATCTTGTCTGCCAGTGTTCTTGCTATTTTTCCGTGCAGCTCTTTTTTGTTTTTTGAAATTAAAGGATGTTCGTGCAGGAAACCATATTTTGGGGAACGTGCTTTTGTCTTCATGTGCCTAAACAGCGCTTTTTCCGCGCCTAAAAGCTGGATTGTAGAGGCAGGGAACAACATAAGGCGCTTCAAAGAGCCAGCCTGGCCCATTAATTTTGCCCCTATATTAATGCCTGCAACCTCGAGCAGGTTCGGGCAAAACCCTTTCATTATGTTTTCTAAGTATGCCTCTTGTTTTTTTCTTAACTGGTATAATTGATTTATTTCTTTGGCTAAATTTGATATTGGCTCAAGGTCTTCTTTTGATAAATCAGCTCCCATTGTTTGTTTTAAGCTCATTTCACTCTGCAGCTGCTTTTTGTCTTTTTTTAGGATGATTTCCACGAATTTTTCGTGCTCTTGAATAGAATTGGAGAATTCAGGATTGTATAATTCATACCATTCCCTTAATCTTTTGACTAAGGTGTTGGACGCTTTGTCAATGCCTGAGATGTTATCTATCGCCTGGATTATCAAAACATCTTCCTTGACTGAGTCTTTGACTGATTTCTTTGTGATTTCCAGGTTTTTTATGTAGAAATCATTGAAGAATTCTTTGCTTTTGAAGAATTCCAGGATTTTGTCAAGGACTTTGCCTTCTGGCTTCTGCAGATTGCTGTGCTTTTTTGAAAGCTCTTTCTCCAGCTTTTCTTTCTGTTCGTTATTTCTGAACAATATTTTATCAACTAGCTTATAATGTTCATTAAATATGAATGTTCCTACAATGTTTGTGAAAATGTATTTGTTGTGCATATCTTTTCGAATTATAGCAAGGTATTTAAATTTAATTGAAATAAGGGTGTATAGAATAAGGAAAATCCAACAACAAAAAAGGCTTCGACGGTTTTTGCTCTGCAAAAACCTACTCGGCACCCCGACGGGGACCCGCCTCGTCTCGCCTTTGTTGTTGGTTTTTCTGGAGAAGCAAAAATGATTTTAGTATATATCACATGCAAAGACAAAGCAGAAGCAAAGAAAATAAGCAAAGATTTGCTTGAGAAAAGGCTTATTGCTTGCGTCAATATACATCCGATTGAAAGCATGCACTGGTGGAAAGGAAAAATACGCGAAGAAAATGAAGTTGTGATTATTGCGAAGACTGTTGATAAGAATTATAGTGAGGTTAAAAAAGAAGTTAAGAAAATCCATTCTTATTCTGCGCCGTGCATTCTGAAGATTAATGCTGAGGCGAATGAGGAGTATGATAAATGGATTGAGAAAGAGGCACAATGATAGAGTATATATTATTTGCAATTGGAATTTTCCTGTTAATTAAAGGCGCTGGTTTTTTAGTAGACAGCTCTTCATCCATGGCAAGCAAATTCGGCATTTCAAAGCTGGCAATTGGGCTAACTGTTGTTGCTTTTGGAACTTCTCTGCCAGAGCTTATTGTTAATGTGTATGCTTCATTGAAAGGAACAACAGACATAGCATTCGGGAATATTATGGGGAGCAATATCGCTAATATTCTTTTAATCCTTGGCATTGGAGCAATTATAACTACAATTAAGTTTAAGAAATCAACTATATGGAAGGAAATACCTTTTACTTTGCTTGCAGCTGTTGTTTTTTTCCTGCTGTGCAATAAAACTGCGATTGATGGAATTAAAAATGGGTATGTAACCAGAACAGACGGCTTGATTATGCTGTCATTCTTTTTAATTTTCATTTATTATATATTTGAATTGGCAAAGGACAGGGAGCTTGATGTTGTTAAGGATGTAGAGATCAAGGAAAGCTCTAACCTTGCGATATTTCTTAAGCTGTTTGGCGGGGTAATAGCATTATATCTTGGAGGAAAATGGGTTGTAGATGGAACAGTTTATGCTGCAACCCAGTTTGGTATAAGCCAGCTGTTGATATCTTCAACCATTGTTGCTGTCGGCACATCTCTGCCAGAGCTTGTGACATCACTAGTTGCTTTGAAAAAGAAGGAGATGGAGCTTTCTGTTGGAAACATTGTGGGATCCAATATATTCAACATATTCTTTATAATACCTGCAGCGGCTTTGATAGCTCCTTTAGGGGTTCCAGCATTAATAAACTTTGATTTTGCTTTCCTGATAGCTGCAACTTTGTTATTATTCTCATTTATGTTTGCAGGAGAAAAGCATCAGCTGAAAAGATGGCAGGGAGTTTCGTTTTTAGCTATATATGCTGCATACATAGCTTTCCTTATTTTTAGGGGATGAGATGAAACTTAAGAAATTCATTCTCTGCCTTTCTTAGACGCTATATACGCGTCAAACGGCGACCAATTTATTATAAACCCGCCATAAATATGGGAAACATCATATGCCGCGTATTGCCTTAAGAATTTCTCCTTAAATTGCGCAAGCATTTTTCTTAGCTGCTGGTCATTTTCTATGTAAAGCTCAACACTAAGGTCGTATTTTCCAAGCAATTCAGAGATAAATACACATGCTCCTGTGGAATCAAAAAATTCTATAATCCCGCTGATTGAATGAGGGTCTTTAATGGCTATATCAACCTGTACAAATTCACGGCCAATCTGCCTCAGGTGAAGGGCAGCGAAATAACCAACAATTATGCCCTTTTTCTCCAGTTTTTTCATACGATATTTCACTACATTTGGGTCTGCTTTTATGTTTCTGGCAATATCTATAAGCTTCGTGCGGGCCCCGGTAGAGAGAATCTTGATTATTTTTTTGTCTGTTTCGTCAAGAACATTATTGCCTACCTCTCCATGATGCATGAATATCTTTTTTGCCTTGCTTGGCAAAATGAACCTCTGGCTTAGCTTGTGGCTGCTTATGATGATATTAATGCTTCTTTGCGACAGGTAATTTCCAAATTTCTCGTTGAACTTATGTATGAATTCCTTCAAGCCCATCGGCGACCTGTGCATAGCCACAAAGCATAGGTCATAAGGCCCTTCTGTAACCCTAAGGTTTGCGCAGCTTTTTTCCCGCAGCAGATAAGAGATAATTTCTTTCTCTGTTTTTTCAATTATTCTGCTGAATTTGAGAAAAATCTTATAGTATTGATACCCTAAACGCGAAGCGTTTATAATTGTATAGAAATATCTTATGAGCCCATTCTTTATCAGCCGCTTTATACGGAAATTTACTGTTTCCTTTGACAATCGGACTTTCTTAGCAATTTGCGAGAGAGGGATGCGGGCATCTGCCTCAAGCTCTCGAATTATCTTAAAGTCATACATATCTAATTTTTTTGTTTTTGTTGATTTTTTCATATAAAATATGATAAAAAGCCTAAAAATATATAAATTTTTTTGTTTTTGTGCAATAATTCTAAGAGATATTTTAATAACCGCAAAAATACAATACTTACCATGAAGAAAGGAAAATTAAGATTAGACGTGCTTGATGTATCCTGCCTGCTCGCAATAGTGAGCATATTATTCACGATTATCCCATTTGCAGAGGTTAGTGAACTTTTTGGCAGGCCTGAGAATATCTTTTTTGCAATTTCATTAGGCGCATCAGCAACTATGTTATCATTTGTTGAAATGAAGCGGTATAAAGAAGATAATTTCATCAAAAAGATACTTTTCTTCAGCATTTTGGGTTTGTTTTTGGGCCTTATTAATCTGCTTTTTTTTGTTTTTTCATTATAGAATAAAGATGGGCATAGAACTAACCTATGCAACCAATTACTATGAAAATAAGCTGCATTATCCCGGCATTTAATGAAGAATCAACAATTAAAAAAGTGTTAAAAGTAGTCAAAAAAGTGAGAACTATAAATGAAATCATAGTCGTTGATGATGGTTCTATTGACGACACTTTCAAAAAAGCAAAACAAAAAGGAGTTAAGGTAATAAAGCATAAAGTAAATAAAGGAAAAGGCGCCGCAATAAAAACCGGATTTAAACATTCGCATGGGGATATTATCCTTTTTCTTGATGCTGACTTGTATAATATAACTCCGAAAAAGATTACCTCAATTTTACAGCCGTTAGAAAATGATGAAGCGGATTTTGTAAAGACCGCATTTGGTTTGGCAAGAGGGAGAGTAACTGAGCTTGTAGTTAAGCCTTTGCTCAAGGTGATATGCCCTTTCATAAATTTTAAACAGCCGATTAGCGGCCAGTTTGCGCTGAAGAAAGAGCTTATGAAAAATCTTAACATAGATGAAAGATGGGGGGTAGATATACAAATCTTATTGCAATTAGTAAAAAAAGGCGTAAGGATAACAGAAGTTGATCTAGGTGTTTTAAAACATAAAAAACAGCCTATTGAAGCAAAGATTGCAATGAGTGAAGAAGTTATGAGGGCAATCTTATCAGAGATGGGTCTTATTGCAAAGAAACATAAGCTTATAATATTTGATTTGGATGAAACTTTGATAAAAGAAAGGAGTATAGATATAATTGCCAAAGAGATGGGGTTTTACAAGAATTTGATGAGTCTGAGAAAGGAATATTATAGGGGGGGTATTAAAGACTATGATATAACCTTGGCTCTGGCGCGCATAGTTAAAGGAAAAACAAAGAAGGATTTTGAGGATATTTGTAAGAACATCCTCATAAGAAAAAATGTGGTAAAAGTAATAGAAATGCTAAAAAAAAGAAGGTATAATGTCGCTATCGCTTCTGTGGCTTTTTCGCCAATAGTAGAATTCTTTGCAGAAAAAATCGGTATAAAAAGAGATAATATCATCTGTCCCATTCTTACCACAGATAAAAATGGTAGATTTACTGGAGAGGTTATTGCAAAAACAAAGCACAATTCCAAATGCTGTGATAAGATAATCTGTAAGTCAGATGCTGCAAAAGAGCTTATGAAGAAGTTTAAGGTAAAACCGGAAGAATGCATTGCTGTGGCAGATGGAAAATCGGATGATTGCTTATTTCGTGCATGTGGTTTGTCCTTAGCATATCGTCCTGAAGAACCTATTGGCGATATAAAAATCACAAATATGAGTGAAGTCTTGATATATGCAGAATAGGATCCAATCTGACATTTATTCTTCGCACATCTTCAACAATTTCTCCCACTCAGAATTAACATTATTCTGGATAGCATCTACAATGTGCTGGTTCTCAGGCTTTAGCAAATGCTTGAACCTGCCCTGTGTCTTGATAAAATCCAAAACGGGAACTTCTTTTGCTGGCTTGTAATTTAATTTGTATTTTCCGTACTCAACTTCATACAAAGGCCAGAATTTTGTTTCGACAGCCAACTTTGCAATTTCAATTGTCTTTTCCATCGGATAGCTCCATCCAAGTGTGCATGGCTGCAGCACTACTATCACTTTAGGCCCTTTTATGCTAAATGCTTTCTGGGCTTTATTCGTTAAGTCAATCAAATTTGAAACTGATGCCTGCGCAACATAAGGTATGTTATGGGCTGCGCATATCTTAACTAAGTCTTTCCTGAACTCTTCTTTGCCCTGATGAACCTTGCCGGCAGGAGCTGTTGTTGTTGAAGCGCCAAAGGGAGTTGCCGACGAGCGTTGAATTCCTGTATTCATGTAAGCTCCGTTATCATAGCAGACATAAAGCACGTCATGGCCTCTTTCAAGCATTCCTGAAAGGCTTTGCAGGCCAATATCATAAGTGCCGCCGTCTCCGCCAAATGCAACGAATTTTATTTCTTTGTCAAGCTTTCCTTTTCTCTTCAATGCGTTATAGGCTGATTCTACACCTGCTATTGTAGCAGCTGCATTCTCAAAAGCTGAATGGATAAAAGGAATATTCCACGAATTAAAAGGATAAATTGTTGTTGTGACTTCCAGGCAGCCAGTTGCGCAGCTAGTTATCACTGGCTTGTCTGTCGAAGCAAGCACCGCCCTGACTATCTGAGGGAAACCGCAGCCAGAGCAGCTTCTGTGGCCTGAAGCTAATTTCTTGTTTTTCTCTAAATTGATTGCGAGTTCTTTTATGTTCATTTTCTTACACCAATAAAGCTGGTTTCTTCTAAATCCTTTTTCAATAATTTTGTGAATACTTCTTCAATCTCACTTTCGAAAATTGGCCTTCCGCCTAAACCATAAACGCAGCTGGACAAAGCAGGCTTTTTCTTTAAATCATACAAGGCATTTTTTATTTCGCCATACAAAGGAGCATTTGCGCCGTAGCTTGCTGCCCTGTCCAAAACGCAGACTGATTTTGCATTCTGCAGGGCTTCCATAACTTCTTTGTAAGGGAATGGCCTGAATAACCTGATTTTTAATAAGCCAACTTTTTTTCCTTTTAGCCTTAATTTGTCAATAACTGTTTTGGCTGTGCCTGCTGTTGAATTCATTGCAACAATAACTGCTTTTGCATCATCCATCTGGTATTTTTCAAAATAGCCGTATTCTTTTCCTGTTATCTGTGAAAGCTCTTTGCCAATCTCCAAATATGCTTTTTTTGCTGCTTCCATTGCTCCAACCTGCTGGTATCTTGTTTCAATATTATAATCCGGCAATTGCAATGGGCCATAGGTTACAGGATCATCCACATTAAGAAGAGGCTTGTTGGGAGCGGGCTCTCCAACAAATTCTTTCATCTTAGCATCATCATAAATGGTTATGTTTTCTACGCCGTGCGAAGTGATGAACCCGTCTAAGTTTACCATCACAGGCAATAAAACATCTTTTCTTTCTGCAAGCTTAACTGCCAAGAACATTGCTTCATAGGCTTCCTGGCCGTTTTCATTGAAGAGCATTATCCAGCCCTGGTCTCTGCAGCCCATTGCATCTGAATGATCGCAGTGAATATTTATTGGGGCTGATAAGGCCCTATTTGCAATAGGCATCACTATTGGGAGTCTTAGGCCAGCTGCTACTCCTAATATTTCCCACATAAGAGCTAAGCCTGCTGATGAAGTAGCAGTCATTGTTCTTGCGCCTGCAGCTGCAGCACCTACGCAGCATGACATTGCAGAATGCTCTGACTCAACGCACACCAGTTCGCTCTCAACCAATCCGTCTGCATGAAAATCTGCAAACTTCTGCATTATGATTGTTTGGGGTGTGATTGGGTAAGCTGCAACTACATCCGGGTCAATCTGCCTCATTGCTTCTGCAACAGCTTCTCCTCCTGTTAGGGCTTCTACTTTCATAAAATCGTTAGGCTCGGATACCCACGTTTTTAAACGTGGGAGGAGAGCCGTTTCCTCCGTTTATTCAACATCCAAATCGCCATAAGTAAAGGAATAGGTAGGCTTTTTCAAAATCCTAAATCAAATAATCTTCTTGCTTTTTTACGAAAAATAGGGGGGATTTTGCCTTTCTTATAGTAGGGGTGCATTATTTTATCTAGTTCATGCATGGGTTCTGACTTAACTTGAACTTCTAAACGTAAATTATTGTTTTTTCTATTGACTAAACCGATATGATGGGCAAAATGAAATCCCCCTTTAGGATTTTTATAGAAATCATCAGTTTGAAAAGGGTCATGGATGTATCTCCTTTTGATAGCATCAGCTTTACGATTGGCTCTTTGTCTATTCTTAGTTAAAACTTTGGCTGCGGCTATATCAAAAATACCGACCATCCCCTGTTCTTTTTCGGTATCAGAAAGAGGTCTTGGAGACAAATATCTTTCTCTCAACTTCTTCATGGTGCTTGGAACAGTTTTTATCCTTCCAAAACTGCCAGGATTCTCCCTCATAAACTTATTTAACATCGGTACTCTTGCGTTGTTGTGTCTCTCAATAGCCATTAACTCTTCTGATAAAAGAAC
>Ga0209541_10011307_pt1 | contig 13993 bp, 7 predicted proteins | sample RifCSPlowO2_01_FD_184027 | JGI IMG/M metagenome (GOLD analysis project Ga0209541, IMG submission 184027) | Groundwater microbial communities from Rifle, Colorado - Rifle CSP2_plank lowO2_0.1 (SPAdes) (version 2) | ecosystem: Environmental > Aquatic > Deep subsurface > Groundwater | place: Rifle... | reverse complement strand
TGCCATTGCCGGGTTAATAATAGCAGGGAGAATGTTATCGTGGGGAAGAAAGATCTTAACCTAATAGTCGCAATCGTGATTTTGATTGCCTGCGGCGCCGGCGTTCTTGCGATCTCGTCCTTTAAGAGAACGCCGTCGCGGGATGTTAAATTATTGGAATTTCCTCTCAAAATCGGAGAGTGGACAGGAACCGATATGAAATTTGAGGACAAGGAATATGAGAAACAAGTTTACGCGATACTTGGGACAAATAAGATTTTACTTCGCTCGTACGCCGATGCCAGAAAAGAAAGGGCTGCGATACAAGTAGTCTATTCTGACCAAAAGAGGCAAAGCTTTCATCCGCCGGAATATTGCTACCTTGGAAGCGGGAATAATGAACTTCTGGAAACAGGAAAGGCTCAGGTAACGCTTGACGGCGGTAAGACTTTGAGTGTGAACCGGACCGTCTATCAGATCAAGAGGGGAAAGGTCTTGATGTTCGACTGGTATACGGCCGGAGACCTAATGACCGAGAATTATTATAAACAACAGCTATATTTTGTAATGAACCAGCTCAAGCGCGGAAAGGGCGGAGGCTCATCCGTAAGGGTTTGGACGCCGATAATCGATAACGACACCGATGCCGCTCTTGACAGGTGCCAGCGCCTGATCCGCGAAGTAGTAAATCTCCTTCCCAGTTACCTATAAAATTTACCCTAAAATAGCAATAAAGTTATATTGACGTGGTACTTTAATAAGGTATAATTAATTCGTTAAATACGTGTCGAGAAGCTGAAGGATTTAAAATTAAATATGAAAAGTTGCAATAAGATTTTAATTGTATCTGTAGCCTTATTCGTCTCTTTGGGCTTAAGTTCTTTAGCTGAAGCAAATCTTCTCATCAACCCAGGATTCGAGACAGGTGCTTTTAGCGGATGGACTCCTAGCCTCTTTGGCTCTGAAAGTATATTAAATACAAACCCTCATACGGGTCAGTATCACGGAAGAATATATCAGTATGGATGGATAAGCCAAAGGGTTGATGATGTAACGCCAAATGTTAGCTACAAACTATCTTCATGGGTATATATGCCACAAGACGGTGGTTATGCAGCGATCTCTATAACTTTTTATAATGCTACCGGTTCAACCTCTAGGCGTTATGAGCGCGGCTGGGAGCGATATCCAGGAAATCAGCAATACGATATGTTAGAATCAGACTGGCTAATCGCCCCTGATTTTACTGCTTATGCTAAGGTAGAGTGCTCTGTTAATACGGCTCCTAACTATATAGACTTTGATGACGTTAGCTTAACAGCAATACCAGAACCAAGCTCACTAGCTCTTTTACTGACCGGTGTAACAGGATTATTTGGTCTGAGCTTTAAGAAAAGAAAGTAAATAGACTATATATGAAGATAATTTTATTTATTGCGGTTTTGGCGTTTATTTTCCTCTCGTTTTCCACGGCTATTGAAGCTACGCAGCCACTCTTTTCCCTCTACGACCCCGGCACCCAGTTCCCGGTAAATTACGAAAACTTCGGCACTTTTTCCGGGATAGGTACAAGCGCCTATTCTTATACTATTACCAATAACACCGGGCTAAGTGCGGCTGTCGGCGAAGGGATATATCCTAATACGAGCAGCGTCTATCAGGACCCCGAATACCAGAGATATTTAGCCGAAGGAAGATTAAACGGCAGCCACTGGGATTTCGTGAACTCGCCTGATCCTCAAGCCGATTTCTACAAATGGGCAACCGCTCCGGAGCCTGAAGGCGTAAGGATGTTTTTCATGGCCCAGGCATTAGTCAATGCCGGTTTGATAGACCACGCCATAAAGGCGTATTACTGCATAATCGTGAGTTTCCCGTACACTCCGTCTTGGGATCCGGGCGGCTTCTATTGGTATGTGGGGCCGGCAGCCGTCAATATGGTCAATTACTTATGCCGCGAGTATCCGGAGGTCGGCCTAAGATTAGCGAATGCCAGAGTGATAATCCAGAATGGGGAAGATCTGGATCTCCTAAACGATATCGTTACGACTACGCCGGGAAATTATATGCCTTATACTTTGCAGGATAGGATAGCGGGGATCGTCGACCTTAGTCAACTAAGCATAGCGCAGACTAGAGGGACAGGGAAAGTTCAGTTAATCAAATATTCAAACGGGCATTGGCAACTTAAGGTTGATAGCAGGTCCTTTATTATCAGAGGAATTACTTATAGTCCGACCAAAGTAGGTTGGACCTCGAACGAAATGAACCTATGGCAAGTCGTAGATGACGATAACAACGGAAAGATAGATACCGCATACGATTCCTGGATAGATACAAATGGCAATAACATTAAGGACTTAAATGAATTATCGGTCGGGGACTTTCAGCTTTTGAAAGAAATGGGTTGTAATGCTATCCGTCTATATCATAGCGCGGGAGCGGATAATAAGACCTATGTTCCCGGGGACTATAATAAACCGTTGCTCAGAGAGATGCATGATAAATACGGCGTTAAGGTGATAATGGGGGATTTCTTCGGGGCTTATTGTGTTGGTTCAGGAGCGACTTGGGCAGGAGGAACCGATTATACAAATCTTCAGCAGAGAGAGAATATGAAGAGCGTCGTAAGGGCCATGGTCCTCGACCATAAGGATGAGCCGTATGTGCTATTCTGGCTTTTGGGAAATGAGAATAATCTGGAGGTTACCAATACCAACGCCAAGACCTATCCGAGGGAATGGGCCGAATTTTTAAATGAAGTGGCCGATATGATTCATCAGCTTGATCCTAACCATCCGGTCGCTGTTGGGAATTTTATGTTGAGGCACCTCGAATATTATGCCCAATATGCTCCTGCTTTGGATATGGTAGGATCAAATTCTTATCCGGGGAGATACGGATTTGGCATTTCGCTTTATAGCGAGGTTAAGGAGAAATTCGACAGGCCGGTATTTTTCACCGAATACGGCGCAGACGCCTATCATTATAATGTCGGAGTAAACGAGCGAGAGCAGGCGGAATATCACGAGGGATGCTGGAAGGATGTAGTATATAATTCTGCGGGCAACCCCGGCACAGGGGTTGTTATCGGAGGGGTAATCTTTGAATGGCTGGATGAATGGTGGAAGGCGCCGGGTGATTCGAATTTCAACCATCAGACGCAGCCGCAATTTTGGATGGGGACGGCTCCGGACGGATGGTCGCATGAGGAGTGGTACGGGATTTGCGGCCAGGGAAACGGCAATAACAGCCCGTTCTTAAGGGAGGTACGCCAGGCATATTATTCGTACAAGAAGATGTGGGCCCCGCCCGTAACGAGGGACCCGGCAAACGGCAATATAATATTGAGCTGGGGCACTTTCCCGGGCTTGACTTACGATGTCTATTATAGCAATGATTCGGTGAATTGGGCTCTAGCCCAAAGCGGGCTTCCTGCTTCCGGCATTAGTCAAGCCAGTTGGACGGATGACGGAACTTATACAGGCGTTCATCCTAACAATCTTCGGATAAGGTATTATCGCGTATTTATCAATGGAACAGTACCTCCTCGCAAGATTTTAGAGGTTAATTCGGGCGGTTCCGGCTCGGGCAGGGTGCTGATCCAAGGCCGTACTAACCATTCCGACACAATTACATTTGAAATGCGTAATCCCGGTACGACTACGGTAATAAAGACGTACACGATTACCACCGCAGCAGACGGGACCTATAGTTTGACCGATATGCCGCGCGGAACCTATGACCTGACTGCCAAGGGCGCTAACACCTTAAGGGCAAAGGCGGCCAATATATTGGTCGATACCGCCAAGAATACGGCGATTGCGACTCTCTCCCTCCGGGGCGGAGATGCCAATAATGATAATTCAGTAGGAACGGGTGATATGGTAATCCTAAGGGGTGCGTGGCTAAGCAGCCAAGGACAGCCCAGGTGGGATGCGCGGGCAGATTTTAACGCAGATAGGAGTATCGGCACCTCAGATATGCTGATAATGCAGAGCAACTGGCTTAGGAGTGGCGTTCAATAACACGATTCAGCTCGAAACGTGACTAACCTCAATTGCCCCCCGTCTTAACTTCAAAAAATAAAAGATTTTTAATCTCTATAGATCTCGTAAATAAAGTGCTATTTAAAAGCAATATATTACAATTGACAAAGTGGCTTTTTTAGGGTATTAATATTCGATAGGCTATCTAAACAGTAATCTGCCTTTTCGGCAAAGGTAAGGCGTTATGCAAAAAGCGGTAAGGAAGCATATTATAGTTGTTGTTTTCAGCATATTTCTGTGTTCCGCACCGGGCATAGTAAATGCGGAAGCTCTCTCGCCTAAGGATCCTTATTCATGGGTGCGTTATTTTAACGATCCTTTGCTTGAAGCTGCCGTTCAGGAGGCGCTTAATAATAACTATGATTTACAAAAGGCCCTCGCACGGATAGAAGCTGCCAAAGCGGCCGTTGCAAGAGCGCAGGCCGGTCTTAAGCCTACACTTAATCTCAGGGCTAGGGCTCTGGAACTCGTGGGGCTTGAGGGCCCCGGCTACTCGGCTTTTGCGAAAGGCGTTTCAGTTATTGCGGATTGGGATATTGATATATGGGGAGAAGGCCGTTTGGAGCTCGATGCGCAAAAGGCCCGTCGTAACGCTTTATACGCTGATCTGGCTTTTGCCAGGCAGTCGATCGTTGTCGAAACGGTTAAGGTCTGGTTCTTGGCTATTGAGACTGGACGCCAGATGGATCTTGCAGAAAAATCTGTTGAAACTTATCGTAACGTCGTCACGATTGTTGAAGTCAAATATAAGGCAGGCGCCGTTCCAAAGCAGGACGTCAATCTCGCCAATGCTGATTTAGCCCGTGCCGAAGAAGCGTACCTGCAGGTTCAGGGCGCTAACAAAGAGGCCACGCAAACACTGAAATTACTGTTGGGACGTGATCCCGGAGGGGAAATAACTCTCTCCGAAAATCTCCCTGATATTTTGCCGTATTCTTCGGGAAACGATTCGCCGCAGTTGGCAGCGGAGCGGCAAGATCTTCTCGCGGCGCGATACCGTCACGACGCAACGTCATTAAATCTCGAGCAAGCCAAAAAGAAAAATTATCCAAATATTCAGATCAACTCTTCGGCGAATAAATTAAGCAAAGAATTGAATATATTAACGGATAGCAACAATGCTTTCGCAACGTTTGGCGCGAGCGCGGAGATGCCCCTGATGGATGGCGGCAGGAATAAGGCCGATACGCTGGCCGCCAAGGCCGAGGAGAAAGAGGCCCGGATCGGTTACCAAAAAAAATCTTTGGAAGTCCGGCATGAGGTCCAAGAGGCATTGGCAAATGACGAATTGCTCCAGAAGAGGAAAGAATTTCTTGAGGCCGCTCTCGCTGAGAGCGCGCAAGATTTGGGTTTAGCCCAAAAACAATATGAAGCCGGAACAATCGATGCGATAAAAGTTATTTATTCCATGTTGCGAGTAGAGGAAGCGGAGATAAAATTGTTGCATCTTAAAACAGCCCAATTAATGCAGCGTGCTGACCTGTACGTTATATTGGGGGGCGTTCTTCATGAAAAATAAAATCAAAGTTTCCTTGAATTCCCTGGTTTCGCCCCTTCATCCTGTTCTGGTCAACCAGTTGGCCGTCACGACCCTTTCCGGTTATTTAAAGCGCGTTTTGGGCGATAACGTAGAAATTTTTAATTATTGTTCCCAATTTGAAAGCTTCCCTCGGATGATCGCGTCCTTGGATGAAGATCGGCCCGATATTATCGGGCTTTCTTTGCAGGTTGGCTCGCAGCAGCAGATGGCTGAATTCATGAAGGGCATGAAGACCGCGACAGCCGGTTGGCCCAAGTCTCCCCTGGTCGTTTTTGGCAATGTCCTTTCGACATTCGCGTATAGATTATTGCTGGAGGAATATCCGGATGTCCTCATGGTCATAGGTGAAGGCGAATATGCCTTAGAGGGAATCGTGCGAAAAATTTTGCAAAAGAAGACTGATTTTGAAACGATTCCGAATTTGGCGTTTATAAAAGACGGGAAGGTCATCGAAACCGATCGTCAAGCTTTCGATCTGGAGCAATCAGGTCTCCCGTCTTTTGATTACCTGAAAGAAGTAAAGGCAGGGGAGGGGCACGTCTGGATCGAGGCCGGTCGCGGATGCAATTCCCGTTGCACATTTTGTAGCCGATATCCGGTGAGAAAGACCCAATGGACCCCTATACCCGTAAATAAAGTACTTGATACGATGGAGACATTCCATTTGCGATTCGGCATAACCCATTTTCGATTCAGCGATGACGATTTCATGGGTACGGACTCCCCCTTGGGCCAGCCGCATGCGGAAGAGATCGCCAAGGGCATTATCGAACGTCAGTTGAATATTACCTTTGATATCTCCTCGCGCATTGAGGCCATACATTCTTCAAAGGCCTCTCCGGAAAATAACTTACGCAAAGAAAAGACCTTCGAGCTATTGCGCAGGGCTGGGCTGACCCAAGTTTTCTTAGGGGTTGAATCCGGAGCCCATAAGCAATTAAAACGTTTCGGAAAACGGCCAAGCGTCGATGATAATTTAATGGCCGCTAATAAACTTGACAGTTGGGGGATCCAGGTTGTTATAGGATTTATCACCATCGACTTTCTTATGGATTTCGCAGAGCTCGAAGAGAATATCCTGTTCTTAAAGCGCGTAGGAGCATTTGACGAAGATAAACGAATTTTTGTCTCCGACCCATTAGTTACCTTGCGCGCGCAGGAAGGCAGCGCTTATGTCAAGATGCTAGCCAATCGCGGCCTGTTGCTCGAGAGAGACGGGAAAAACTACATGATGTATAACGCCCTTTACAAAGATCATCGTGTCGCAAAGGTTGCTCAAGCAATTGAACAATGGCATCGGCAGGCCTTCCCGTTAATCTACGCGCTAAAAAACCGTGTTTCAAAGCTTTCCATGGAGAAGGTCCCCAGCTCAGAGAGAAAAGTTCTCGAGCAGTTGCTGAATCGTTTTAAAACCCTTGACTACGAATATCTGATCGCGGTGGGAAAGCTCGTGAAAGATGGGCTTAATTTGAAGCAGCTTCACGAAATATTTACCATCAAACATATTGATTTGGTAAAAGAATTAGACGCAAAGCTCTCCTTGGTCCAAGAGGAAGAAAGCGTAGAGCATAAACGATGGGCGTAAAATTAAAAATCAAGATTAAGTGGGAACGGATTTTAGGTCTGATAATTATTTCAGCCGCCCTTTTCTATTTTTATGAACATATGGTGTCTGTCACAAGCGTTGATGCGTTCGTCAATGCCGATGTACGCAATGTCTATGCGCCACTTTTTGGGCATCTTAAAACGAACGATCTAAAACCCGGACAATCCTTTAAACGAGATGAACTCCTGTTCGAAGTCAATAACCAGTATATCGGGGGTGTTTGGATTTACAGCGATTACTATAATCTCCAGTACCGTATCGGGTTACTCGAGATGGAAATCGCCGAAGACCAGATTTCCGTTAAGAAATACGAAGACGATTTAGAACGGAACGAAAAACTCCGAGAAGTCGGCGGAGTTGCGGAGGAAACGGTCAAGGAAATCCGCTATAAATTAAACGTGCTGAATTCAGGAATAGAAAGCAAGAAAAGCCAGCTTTCTTACCTTAAGGAGAGTTTTCAGAAGCTTGCCGCGCAGCTGGAATTGTATAAAAAAGCTATTGTGCATGCCCCGGTTAATGGTGTAGTCTGGAGCGTTTCCCGCAAAGATGGAGAATACGTTGAAGCCGGTAGCATAGTTCTTCAAATTATCGATAAGGATAACATTTGGGTCGATGCTTTTTTCGATGAAAAAGAGGCCAAATACCTTTCGCCGGGATATGTCGTTACGGTTATTGACGATGTCCATCATAAAGAATGGCAGGGAAAGATTTCATTTAGCCGGCCAGGGCAATTCCTGAAGGACCAGCATGCCCCTAACGACGGTGTCGCCCGACCCAAGCGTAAGGAAGAAAAAGGACTTATCGCCGTTCGCATAGAACCCATCTGGACTAAAGTATTCTCTTCAAAGGAATTCTATGGTTATGGAGAAAAGGTCACCGTAAAGATACAGAAATACCCTTTCGGCCGTCATGAGTAAAGAATCTGTGGAATGCAAAGATTACGGGCAAACGCCGGACAGCCTGATTATGTCACTCATCGGCGGATTGAACGGCCGGCGCCCCTTTTTCGAATACCTCAAGCGAAGGGCCAAAGAGATCACCGATGCCGGCGGCACACGGGATGATGTCATATACCTGATTAAAAGCGAGCATAATTTCTGGTCGGCGCTCCTAAAGAATGAACTGAAAAAATACGATACAATGCGAGATGAGGAGGCTGGGGCCGGACGGACATATGCGTTCGTGCATTTTGAATTCGATGACCTCTTCCGCTATTACGAAAATCCCGTTCAAAATTTCAAGATCGATATCCATGAACGCCTAAGCGAAGAAAGACAGGCAGGGTTTGTCGATGGATTCCGTAAAGCAATAGAAGATAAACGGCAGATCCCCTGGACGTTTTTGCCCGTCTCTTTTCCGCGTTTCATATGGCTAATCTACTGGTCACTTTTTGTTCACCTGTTAAAGTTTATGTGCTATATCGCCTGGGGGAAAGAACCCTTAACGCGCGAGGAGACAAAGGCGCTGACGTTTTGGAAAGCCTCATTACTCTGTGGGATCGGGTTAAATATATTTACTGCGCTATTTCTTTACCAAGCGGCCGTTTCCGCCCGGCTACAAGGCATGAGCATTATTTTTTTATTGCTGCTCCAATGTTTTTTGATCCCCATCTCTCTGCGAGCTTTTATCCAGTTGCTGCGTACCATTATCGCTTTTCGTTACAGCCGGCGCAACCTCGTTGCCCCGATTAAGACCTGGCGGCATGTCCGCAGATATTTTGATCAGGTCAGGGAAAAAGCGGACCCTTATCAGGTAGAGAGCTTCCATCTCATGCTGCAGGAGATGCGCGCCAACAACCTCATTACCGGTCTTGAACTAAAACGCTTTTCGACCGGGGATGTCTTACGGATGCCGCTGAATGAGACGGCGCGTTATCGCGTCAGGCGATGGATGAACAAGTTTTATTACATGAAGATCGCCGACACTGCTGGGCCGGTAGCCTGGAACGAATTGGAGTCGCTTAGCATCCTGGTTTTTAGCCTAGATGAAAAATTTTTTTATGCGTTTGATGAACTCATTGATAATTCTCGCGGAGGAACGAGTATCCTTGAGCAGCTCCGCACCTCTTATGATGACGAATGGGAAAATCTTATCGACGGCCTGCATTCCGATTTATACGGCAAACAAGAGAATGTTTTGCGTACCGGTGATTTTCAGGAGGGGTTTTTCTCCGGGCCCGTCATCTCTGCGATTGAGAGATGGGCGAATATGCGCATCCAATGTCTCTATCACACGCTTGAAAGCATGAAAGGCCTAAAAGGGGTTTACGAACGGATTGCCCGACGCCAATTTCCGGAGGCGACCGGCGAACACATTCAAACACTCGTCCGGGAAAAAATTCAGATTATGTTTTTGCACGACCGTTACCCCGCCTATGGACATGATGATAGACAGAAAAAAGATATCGATAGCTACTTATCCCGGAATTCTGACGTGGAATTGTATTGGCCTAAAGATTTGTTATATCCGAGTAAATACGGTTCGTTCGCCAATATCTTGCCCGATATCCGCGGCGAGTTTCTTCTAAAACTCGATGCCGATCATCATGCCGACGTAGAAGAGGTCGCCTATATTCCGTATTTATTCAGAATTTTTAAGCGACAGCCGCTATGTGACGCTGTCGGTTTTCGGCTGTATGCCTTTAATGAAAAATACAACTTCGTTACGCATATGGCAGGTTTGTCGAATAATGCCTGGTGGGTTCATGACTTGCGTGTCAAGAGCCTCGTCGGGGGAGGGGGGGTTTATGGCAAGATGCTGATCCGCACCAGAGCCTTGCTGGAAAAAGAATTTATCCAACCTGACTCGGTTGCCGAGGATATGTTAGCTATGACGCGTTTATCGGTCGGTAAATCGGAAATACAATTTTCTGAACTCGTGGAGATAGGGCAGGGAGAAGATATTTCGTATTACGGCCTGAAGCGCAAATTGGGCCGTTATCCTATCGGCGCAGTCGAATCGATAGCCACCAAATTATATAAAGAGATGCTCGTATCAACCGCAGTTCCTTTACATCGAAAGCTCGAGTCCATCTTTATGCTATCATATTACCCGATCCAGTCTATCATTGTTTTGGCGCATTTTTCCGTTTTATTGGCCTGGGCTTTAGGCATAGATATCTTTTCATTTCTTCCCATCACCGTGTTTTTGTTGAGCTACTTCGCCGTTGCCTTGGTGGACGGTCTTTATGTCTGGGTCCATATGCATGAGCGGGAGGGAATCATCCGCGGGACAAAACGCTATTTCGCGACGCTGTTGCCGATGGTATTATTTCACGGTGGTTATTTTTATTATTACTTAGAACAGCTGATCAAGGGCTTGAAAGGATACGCCAAATTTAATATAAGCGAAAAGAAATATCAGCTTTCCCAGGACCGATGGGATGAGCATTACCAAAAAAATAAATTCGCTTTTAACTTAGGGAGCGTTAGTCTGGGCCTGTTTATCTGGGGACTCATGTTTCAACGGCACTCCCTAAGCGACACAGTGAAGGTAATGCCGTTTGTTTTCAGCAATCTCGTCTGGGGATTCTCGATGTTGTTTTTTGTTTATAGGGCAAAAAAGATTCTGTGGAGGATCGATTTTTTTGGCGAAGTCATATTTATTTTCCTGAGGTCATGTTATGATATCTTGACCTCCCCGTTTAAGATTTTCCATAAAAAAAGCAAAAAAGTCATCTTGACAAATAGGCATTTACCGTGTAGATTTGATACAAATTCGACACGTATTTAAGAAGCATAGTAATCATAGGAGGTCGAAGCAAGAAAATGAGCAAGTTCACAAAGACAACCTTTCAGTTAATAATGATCCTGGGGCTTATTTATGCCGGAATAAGCGAGGCAAAGGCTGTCAGCATATCCTTGATCCCCAGCAACTATTCCGTAGCTCCAGGCCAGCAGTTTACCGTAAACGCCATCCTTAGTAACCCGTCGTCTGAAGGGGTTGCGGGAATCGGCATGTGGATAAAGTATGATACAGGCCTTTTGACCGTCCTGGATACCGATACGGACAACTGGATAACTTCCGGCGTGAACATACTCGACGGGCCATATCACGCCGCCTTCAATCTGCCGGGCGACCCGGGCCTCTTTCCAAATGCTAATGATGCCGGTACCGCGGGTGAGATCAGTTGGGACTCAAGACGCAGTTTCTCCGATCTGACCGATATCTATCCGGGCGGCACTTTTGCTACAATCACCTTTCAAGCCAAAAACAGCTCAGGGAACACAAGCCTCGCCTTTTTCGGACAGGGAACCGGCGGTTATCCTGATACGTATGCAGTCAATGCGGCCGGTGACTATATCTTGACCGGAACAACCGGAGCGGACGTAAATGTAGTTCCTGAACCTGCCAGCCTATTGCTTCTTACCTCGGGATTGTTCGGGTTAAGGCTCCTTAAAAGAAGAACTAAATAATAATCTTAATGATAGACCTCAAGAGACCGAAGAACCTAATTTTTATAGCGATTTTAATAATCTCCGTCTTTTCCTCAGCAGCTTTTGCCGAGGTTTTTAATGCCGGCCCTGCCAAAACGAAAAGCAAAGGCCTTCAATTCAAAATTCCAAAATATGCCGAAGGAGAGGTTCTAATAAAATTTAAGCCGGGCATTCTTCAAGATCGGATACCCGCTATAAATTCGGATGCCGGCGTAAAAGTTCTCAAGGTAGTACCGAAGATCAATCTACATCGCTTAAGATCAACCAAAGGTAAAACAACAAAGGAATTGCTGGAGTTTTACCGTCAGGATCCCAATGTCGAGTATGCCGAGCCTAACTATATCATAACTATAGACGCCAATCCAAACGACCCTGATTATCCCTTATTGTGGGGGCTGAATAATACCGGACAGACAGGCGGGACCGCTGATGCGGATATAGATGCCCCTGAGGCGTGGGATTATTTATACGGTAGCTGGGGAGATGTTGTTGTAGCCGTAATTGACACGGGGGTAGACTATAATCACCCTGAATTAACAAATAATATGTGGGTTAACACCGGAGAAGTTCCCGGCGACGGCATTGATAACGACGGCAACGGATATATCGATGACTACCGCGGTTGGGATTTCTTTAATAAAGACAACGACCCCTTCGATGACCATAATCACGGCACTCACGTCGCCGGCACCATTGCCGCGGCCGGCTATAATGGCATAGGCCTCATCGGAGTAAACTATAAAGCTAAGATAATGCCGGTGAAGTTTTTAGGTTCTGCCGGCTATGGGTACACTTCGGATGCGATCGAGGCGATACTCTATGCCGCCAGAATGGGCGCTAAAGTAATGAGCAATAGCTGGGGCGGCGGAGGCTATTCCACCGCCTTAAGAGACGCGATTAACACCGCTTATGCAAACGGCAACGGGGCGCTATTTATCGCTGCCGCTGGCAACGATTTTTCAGATGGTGACTTTACTCCTCATTATCCCTCTAGTTACGATGTGCCTAATGTAGTCGCCGTAGCAGCCACCGATCACAATGATGCTATGGCTTTCTTTTCCAACTATGGATTTACATCGGTGGATCTCGGCGCGCCCGGCATGAATATCTATAGCGCCAAACCCAATAACGAGTATCGATACGCAAGCGGGACTTCTATGGCTACGCCGCACGTTTCAGGCGTTGCCGCTTTAATAATGGCCGCTTATCCGTATCTTACCGTCGACGAAGTAAAAAATTTAATATTAAATTCGTCCGACCCTAATACCTCATTGCAGAATAAGACGGTTACCGGCGGAAGATTGAATGCCTATAACGCCCTGAATATCAATGATAAAAGGATCAAAATATATATTTCGTCGCCGAGGCCAGCATATGTTTTTTATGGAGAAGCCGCTTTAATTAAAGCGGCTATTTCTGCCGGCACCTCTTTTATATCGGGCGCTAACGTAACGGTTAATTTCAGCAACGGCCAGCAAACAGTACTCCTCTATGATGATGGAGCTCACGAGGATGGAAGGATGAACGACGGAGTCTATGCTAATCGTTGGACGCCGACGACCTTCGATTCTTGTGATATTACATTTTTAGCGACTAAAGGCGGTTTCATAGATGGCAATAGAACAATAAACGTCAATACAATAGAGCGCGTCGATTACGTCTATAACGACTCCGAATCATATAACTGGCTAGATGCTACAACCGGCACGGCCCTATCTTTAACCGATGATTCATCCGCTGAGATTCCCATTGGTTTTGATTTTAAATTTTATGGGATAACTTATTCTTCAATAAGTGTTTGTTCCAACGGGTATCTAACTTTTGATTCGGATGGCAGAGACTTTACTAACGACCCCATACCTTCTGCTAATACTCCCAATAATATCATCGCTCCATTTTGGGATGACCTTAATCCAAGTAGCGGCGGGCAAGTATATTATCTGGTTACAGGAACAACACCTAACAGGACTTTAACTATAGAATGGTATCAAGTCCCTGAATATCAAGATATAGGAGCGGCTACTTTTGAGGTGACTTTATGTGAGTCAAGCAATGAAATAGTCTTTCAGTATCAGGACGTATTTTTTGAAGACGATCTTTTTAATTGGGGAAGGAGAGCTACGGTTGGCGTTGAAGGACCGGACGGCCTTTACGGAACACAATATTCTAATGATTCAGCCTCGCTTTACAATAATTTGGCCATCAGATTTTCCTCAATAAGAAAAGGCGCAATCTCCGGGAAAGTTTTACTGCAAGGGCGGACTAATCATTCTAGCTTTATTACCTTTGAGCTAAGAAACCCAGGGGAAACAACCCCTATAATCGTGCGTCAGATTACCACAGCAGCCGACGGCAGTTACGCCTTGGCCGATATCGATCCTGG
>Ga0209541_10011305_pt1 | contig 13993 bp, 17 predicted proteins | sample RifCSPlowO2_01_FD_184027 | JGI IMG/M metagenome (GOLD analysis project Ga0209541, IMG submission 184027) | Groundwater microbial communities from Rifle, Colorado - Rifle CSP2_plank lowO2_0.1 (SPAdes) (version 2) | ecosystem: Environmental > Aquatic > Deep subsurface > Groundwater | place... | reverse complement strand
AGTTGTGGCTCAGGCACCTGACCTTCTTCTCGAGCGATATGTAAAAGTGTTGCGCGCAGGTCCTTCCTCAGCGGCAGTCGACGAGGTTAAAGTTATGCTGAGAAAAATGCACGGCCGGGTTACTGACTTCGTACTCTATTGATATGAAAAATGAAAATAAAGAGCCCGTACTTCTTTATGAAGACGATGATGTTGTTGTCATTCACAAACCTGCGGGACTTGTCGTGCATCTGGACGGCAAGACAGAAGAAGCGAGTCTAACAGAGTGGCTTCTTAAGCACTATCCTTCGATGAAGGATGTGGGGGAACCTGAGCGGCTTTCAACGGGAGAGCTTATTCTCCGGCCGGGGATCGTGCACAGGCTCGACCGAGACACATCAGGGGCGATTATTGCGGTAAAAAATAGCGATGCGTTCTCTTTTTTTAAAAAACAGTTTCAAGATCGGACAATTGTAAAAAAATATCACGCGCTTCTCTATGGGGAGATAAAGTATGTCAGAGGGGCGATTGATAGAGCGATCGCCAAGTCTCGTAGAGACTTCAGGCTCTGGTCCGCACAACGTGGAGCGCGCGGAGCGGCGCGAGATGCGATCACAAAATACCATAAGCTTTTTGCGAATGGCGGGTTTTCTCTAGTAGAAGCAGAGCCGAAGACCGGCCGGACGCATCAGCTTCGGGTTCATTTCAAAGCAATCAATTATCCGATCATTAACGATCCCTTGTACGCGCCAAATCGCCCTCTGGCTTTAGGACTCGACAGGCTCGGGCTTCATAGCTATTCGATTGAATTTGCCATGCGGAATGGAGGTCGAATGGAAATCGTTGCCCCGTACCCCATGGATTTTGCCACAGCTGTTGCCCGCCTTAAATCATTGTGATACAGTACTTCGGCTTATGAATCTAGGAACAATAAAACTAACGCCGGTTGATATGGACGCGCGCAAGAAACTTGATATCCGCGCGGGCGACACTATCAAGGTTTGGCAAAAAATTAAGGAAAAAGATAAGACTCGTCTCCAGGCCTTTGAGGGTCTTGTGCTTGCGAGAAAGCACGGCAACGAAATGGGCGGTACGTTTACCGTACGCCGCATTGCAAGCGGAGTAGGAGTAGAGAGGATTTTCCCTGTCTTTTCACCGCTTATCGACAAAATAGATATTTTAAAAAGATCGAAAGTGCGTCAGTCGAAGCTCTATCACATCCGACGCAAAGCCGCGAAAGACATCAGTCGAGAAATGCGAAATATCCGTAAAATGAAAGACGAGCCGGAAGTTGCGAAAGAGACTCCGGCACCGGAAGCAAAAAAACCAACCGAAACGAAATAAAAAAAGAGCGGGAGCTCTTTTTTTCTCGACACAATCTTGCGCCGTCGTCGCTTTATACGCACCAACATCCTTAAATACTGGAGTGTTTAAGGATGTTGAGTTGAGGGTGGTGTTTGGGAGTGTGGATAAATAAGTGGTAAACAATTGTTCACTAATTTATAATTGATGAGTGAGTCATTTTGCTATTCAGAAATCCAATAGGGGCCCGAAACCAAAGCGAATTATTGATGAGACATGGTCCCCGAATTTGGCGTATGCGGTAGGCCTCCTCGCTTCTGATGGTTGTTTAACGAGGGCGCAACATCTTATTGATCTTACATCGATAGATATTGAGCAACTGAATAATTATAAAAAATGCCTCGGTATTTCGACAAAAATAACGAGCAAATTTTCCGGAATAAAAAATCCGGCGTACCGAGTGCAATTTAAGAATGTAATTTTTTATCATTTTCTGGAAAGCGTCGGACTAACTCCGGCAAAATCACGAACAATTAATGAAGTTAAGCTTCCGAATCAGTATTTTTTTGATTTTCTTCGGGGGCTATTTGACGGGGATGGATGTTCTTACTCATATTGGGATCCTAGGTGGAGATCTAGTTTTATGTTCTATCTTTCTTTTACATCAGCAAGTTCCTTATTTGTGAAATGGCTAAAGAAAAAAATAGAGGAATTATCTAACTGCGATGGAAAAATCTCGGTAAATAAGAAAAAAGATGGGAGGAATCCTTATTATCAGTTACGTTTTGCCAAAAACAATGCCAAAATCTTAGTTCAAAAAATGTATTATTCTGACTCGAGTATCTATCTTTCAAGGAAAAAACGCATTAGATAATAAATAGATGGTACCAAGATCGCGTTAATTGATGTACTCGCATTTTCTCACATTTTAGCTCCTCGGAACAATTCGGTGCGAAGCGCGTCGATCTTCTGCTGAAGAGTTTTCGGATTGAGTTTTGCATGTTCGAGTCGCAGTTTCTCCTTCACTTCGGTTTTGATTCCGGGATGTTCGAGCACTCTCTGATACGCCGTTTTCGGCTCGTCATATACCTTTTGATACTTCGATCCGACTCGTTTCTTCTCCAGACATTTTTGGGAAGGAAGAAAGTGATTCACATACAGTTCGTAGACTGAATATATTTTTTGCAAGATCTCGAGTCTAGCTCCCGTCTCGATTCGGATATATCCCGTAAGCTTTCTCACATTGGTGTAGTTCTTCTGCTCGATCCGCCCGTGATCATTTTTGTGGTACGGCCTAATTCTGGTCAACTCAATTCCATTCTCGTCGCACCAGTTTTTAACATGCCAATTTACGAACTCCGAGCCACTATCCGGGTCGAGTCCGGCTAAAGGAAACGGCAAGCGTGAGCGCATCTTTGCAATGGTTTGTCTCGTCGCCTCCTGCCCTTTGTTCATCTGTGCACCCAAGAGAGTCCAGATGGCAGCAACATCCGTATACTGTACGGTATATGCGAAATTGCCGAAGAGTGTTCCGCCGCAATGGGCGACGGTGTCGATCTCACCTTTGCCCGGGGGCGGATTGTCCCACGGGCCTCTCCTGATCGGAATGATTTCTTTTAGATCCGACGGCTTTGTGAGAGACCGGCCTCCACCCGCTTTCGTCCGACCAAACGAAGCGATCCGATCTTTCATCGTCCCGAGGCTCATAGAGAGAAGCTTGCCGGTCGTTTCTTCTCGGTGCTTCCAGTCATGAGTGCGGATGAGAATGCCGACATATTCCGGTACGATCGGTTTCAGACGCTCAGCGCAGAGGCCTCGCGAGATGACGTAGACTTCCTTAAGCGCCGCGGTGACATCGGCACCGTAGTACTCGGGTCTACCCCGACCGTCCTGCCAGAACGACCGGCGTGTTTGCAATAGACGGAAGCGCTTGATGAGCGACTTACGCTTGAGTCTCGTCACCACTTCGAGGTGATCGAGAATCTCCGATTTCTTCTCTTTGTCTCCTTGATAATACTGCTCCCGAAACTCCCCGACAATCTCATGTTTTGTTGCCATGGTCATGATCGACCACGGTACCACTATTTATTATCTAACCGCTCTGCCGTCGGTGGCAGTATTTATTAGCTAAAGGGTTCACTTGCGAAATCCTGACTTGAGACGTATTCTTAAAATAACTCGAAAATTTTAAGATCGAGTATATTACTAAAATTATTTTTATATTTAACTTAATTTTTCTAGAAATTGGCCTTTGTGCCATATAAGAGAAAAAAGAAAATTATGCCAGAGAGATTAACAAATGAAACGCAACAAGAACAAAAAAATATACCTAATAGTATCAAAGAATTTCTGATAAAATATCCCAATTATGGACATCCTGTTCCCGACGTCATCACTCCTGAAATTGAGAATCGTGCGATTAAAAATGAGCATGCGGTTAAAAAAATGCAGGAAGAGATTCTTCCTAAATTAAAAACAAAAGTTGTCAATACTGGCGCCGGGTACAAACTCGCTTCCGATTACCAACGGGGCGAAAAACCTACAGAAAATGATTTGGTATCTGATGTAGAGTCGTTGGGTGTGTCACAAGAAGAAAAAGATCGAGTTTATAAATGGAAAAAGGATGAAGTAGAAGCTGGCCAACTAACTGAAGAAGATTTCCAATATGCTTATTTACTAGATGTTCTTTTAAGAAAATTAGATGATCTCCATCATGGTTCAGAAGAATAGTTGGATGTAAGGTGATATTGGGATAAGTACAGTATTGTCTCATTTTCTCGCCATCTCCCATTTTCTCCGAAAATCACAGTCCGCGACAATAAAAAAATCTTTTCGTCACGAGCAGATTTTCTTGATAGGTAGGGACGAACGGATTTTAAGCTTCCTCTTCGCTCGTCGACGCCTCCCAGATTTGTTTCGAAAAGTCACGTGCCTCTCGCAAGCTGACCTCGGCCTCTTTCTTGCACGTGGTTTCGTTTCCCAATTGCTCAACCGGCAGGCAGGCCTTAAAGTTTTCTGCAGAAAAGTACGTAATCTGATTCTCAAAAACGCGGAAAATGCATTTGGAGTGTTTTCATTGAAAGTTGAAAGCTATGCAAGGGAGTGTGTGTGGTCCGGTGTAGAAATGTTGCCGGCTCGAGAAAATTGATATATCTTAGTAAGGCCTTTTGCGAACGGGTATTGCGCGCTTAGCTCAGTGGCAGAGCGACCGCTTGACGTGCGGTAGGTCGGGGGTTCAATCCCCTCAGCGCGCACAACGAACGAAGTGAGAGAGATCGTGCTGAGGCGCATGCTTTTTTGCTACAAAAAAGCGAGCAGGGATTGAAGCCTGTTTGAGATATTTTTGAGCTCTTCCCGAGCAAAAAAAATATCCAAACACGGGTACTGAAACTGTAAGTTTCAATCCCCTCAGCGCGCACAAATCTAAACCGCGAAAGCGGGTTTTGATTTGTGCAACGCTAGAGCGCAAACCGGCCTACTCCGAGCCGAACGGCTTTAGGACTTTGCTTGCGTGAGGGATTCGAAGACCTTGGGTATATTTTTCATTTTACTTATGCGTGCAAATAGAGATAAATATCCTCGAGCGCTTTTACTGCATCTCCCGCCGCTATGTTGTTCTGATGATATTTTCCATCGGTGCAGTCTCCGGCGGCCCATACTCCGGGCAAAGAGGTTTGCTGGGTGCGCGGGTCGACAATTATCTGATTATATTCATTTAATTTCACGATGTCTTTTACAAAGTAAGTCGTCGGTAGCAGACCTATTTCGACGAAAATTCCACTCGTCGGAAGATCAATGTCCACGCTCTTTTTTTTATCAAAATAAACAATCGAAGTTACGAATGTGCCGCCCTTAATCTCTTTTATTTCCGTATCGGTAACAGCTTTAACACTGGCTTTCGAGAGGACTTTTTCGACAGTAACGGGGTCCGCGCGGAATTCGGAACCCCTTTGGAGGATGGTTACACTCTTGCAATAAGCAGAAAGCTGGGCGGCGGATTCAAATGCGGCGTTGCCTCCGCCGACGACTACTACATCCATGTCAGAGAAAAGCGGGCCGTCACATGAAGCGCAATAGGTAATCCCCTTGTTTTCGTACGTATCGGCACCGGGAACGGTGAGTTTGCGGCGGTAACTCCCAGTGGTTACCAGGACAGTTTTGGACTCGTAAACTCCGTCGGCGGTTTTGAGGAGGAAGCCGTTTGACGTTTTTTCCACGTTTTCTACTTTTGTACCATCTTTTACCATGACAACATCTCCCGCATAGGCGAGAAGATGATTTTTGAGAGCGTTCGCAAGATCGGGTCCGGAAATTTTCACCGTGCCGATCCAGTTTTCAACGCCGTCAGAGACGGTGCTTTGTCCGCCAAATGAATCAGTGATAAAAACAGTTTTTAATTTTTTTCGCGAAGCATAGACACCTGCGGCGACTCCGCCCGGTCCTCCGCCGATTATTGCTAAGTCAAACATGAATAGTATTTATTAGTATTAGTATAAGTATGCAGAGAATATTTTATCAAATTATTGTCTAAATCCTGAATTGACAACACACCATATATGAGTAATGTTAAGAAAGAAAATTAAAAAGGAAAGGTTTCATTGTAGTGAATGCCTATAAACATGCTGAAAACAGTGCAAAGCGATTCGGCGGCAATCCGGAAGACTATTTGGAAATCCATGAGCTTTTGGATTCAGGTGGGGTCGCATGGAGCGATTCGAGACATCGTGTGTTAACGCACAACGCGTGGTTCGTGAAAGTAATTCTTCTTCAACTATTCGGTCCAACAATCGAGACTTCCGGAGGCGAAAAAATATCGGTCGAGGATATCGCGGAGTGGCACATCAGGGAGGATTTTGGGGGGTCTTATCCCTCGGTTTCCGATTATTTGGCAAGCATGAAATTTCAAGGATGGATGGACGATGGAAAACGCGGTGCGATTCCGCCGAGCCACAAAGGACTCCCTGACTTTGATTCGGATTTGCTTGATCCAGAAACTTATCGACAGCGCAAAAAAGGCGGTTTGAGGGCGTTTCCGGACGAACCTCTATTGACTGTTAATTTACCGCAGTAAAGAAAGAAAGGAGATTGTGATGGTGGAGGACGCATGGATGAATAATCCCACGAAAACAAAATTCCGCCAAACAGCGGAATTTTTTATACTCTGCCTGAACCGTTCACGTCATCAATGCGAACGACTATTTCTGCTTTGAGCGTCGAAGAAATGCCGGTACCGCGCTCCAATCATCATCAGTGTCTTCAACAATCGGGATCGTCTTTTTTTCTTCCGGCGGCTGGTGGTGAATTTGCGGAGCGCCTCGGTGTTTTTCCGACTCAACTTCAGTCGCCGAAGGCGTTGTCTGCTTTGTCAAAAACGACGCATACCCTCTTCCTTTTCTGTCGTCACCATTTTCACTCTTGTCCATTTGGAAGATAGCTTTTTTCAGCATCGCTTCGGGAAATCCGGAAGCGATAACCGTAATTTTTATCTCATTTTTCTTTAGCTTGTCGTCGCGAACTGTTCCAAAGATTACTTTTGCATTCGGATCGATTGATTCGGTAATTATCTTCGCGGCATCCTGTATCTCGAACATGGTAAGGTCGTCGCCGCCCGCGATCGAGAAGAGAACTCCTTTTGCCCCATTGATGGAAAGATCGAGGAGGGGAGAGTTGATCGCCATTTTTGCGGCATCCTCCGCTCGCTTCTCGCCCGATGCAATGCCTATTCCCATGAGAGCCGATCCCGCGTTTTCGAGAACTGAACGAACGTCAGCGAAATCTACGTTGATGATACCCGGTGTTGTGATGAGATCCGAAATACCCTCTACGGCCTGCTTCAATACTTCGTCGCAAAGCGCAAACGCTTGTCGCGCCGTCGTGTCTTTTGAAACAGTGTTCAAAATCCTGTCGTTTGGAATGACTATAAGCGCGTCTACCGATTTTCGAAGTTCCTCAAGGCCTTGCTCCGCAAACTTCAGTCTCTGCTGTCCTTCGAAGAAGAAGGGTTTCGTCACAACCCCAACGGTTAGTACTCCCATTTCTTTGGCGATTTTTGCGACGACCGGCGCGGCTCCTGTTCCCGTTCCTCCACCTTTTCCGCAGGCAATGAAGATCATGTCCGAACCTTTCAGTGCTTCTTGGATTTCCTCCTTGGTTTCTTCGGCCGCACGCTTACCAAGCTCCGGGTTCATGCCTGTCCCCAAACCTTTGGTGAGATTTTTGCCGATATGAATCTTTCGCTTTGCCATGGAGTTGTGCAGATCCTGCGCGTCTGTATTTACCACAATGAATTCAACCCCTTTCACCTTGGAGTTGACCATGTGATTTACCGCGTTCTTACCGGAGCCTCCTACACCGACTACTTTAATGCGTGCGAAAGCTTCAACTTCTGGTGTTACTTGTGGCATGATTTTATAATTTTAATTTTTTGGCAGTGCTAAAAAACCTTGAGCATCGGCTCGCTTTGGGCTAATTTGTCTCATCATACCAAAAGGTTTTTTAAAAAGGAAATACTTGACCGTACTTTGGCATTGTAGTATAAATGACCATAGAAAGATCCGCTAAAACAAGGAGTCAAATTATGGATGAACAAGATCGGTTGATCATGGTGCGTCTTCAGTTTCAATGTGACGGGACTGACTGTCTCAAATATGGCCCCGGCAAGTATGTACATCTTTATCGACATTTGATTCAGGAGGGAGTGGTGCTCACTTTGAAGATTGACGGACATGATGTCGATCTGAAGGTGGAGAGAGTGAGAGGGCACATCAGTCAGGGGATCAGCGGGATCAATCAGTCTATCTCTACCACTCTCTACGTGAGCGAATTTGCTAGGATACGAAAAGGAAAAGGTGCGCATCATTCGGAGGATATCAGAGAGACTGAACATACTGCGCCTCAAAGATCGATTTCGGAACTTGTTGGTGCAGATCGCTCTTGGTCTACGATGAATATGGTATAGACGACCTCTGGCAAGCAAACAGTTTCTGAAAGCGCGTGAGAACATCGTAAATAAAACACATCTAGTGATGTGTTTTTTATTGTGAGAACTGTGAGATATGTGCGTCCAAGATTTAAGGTAGGAATTGCTTCAGCCATCGAATAATTTTTTCTTTTATGTTGTTTTCCGGTTTAATGCCGATGGATTCTTCCGCGGAGCCAGTGTGGCCAATGACGGTAAGGCCGTAAGCAACAGTCCATGTCGAATCCTGCACGGTTGGTTTTTGTGCAGGATTCTGAACGATCGCAATTTTTGAGGGAAGTCGGAGACTGATTTTCGCAAAATCTTCTATATCGCTGATGCGGGCGCCGCCGCCCGTCAAAATTATACCGGCGGGCAATAGTCCGTTTCGGCCTATTTTTTTTAAGTGCGACTCGATGAGCTCAAAAATGTCGCTCAAGCGCGCTCCGATAATCTCCTCCAATTTTTTCCGCGGATATGGAGAAGAAGCGAAATTTCCGACTTTGAGGCCTTCCGCCTCCTCGATAGCGATCTTGAAACCAAGAGCGATATCATTCGTGATGTCGTTTGAGCCGATTGGGAAGACGTCAAGAGACACCGGCAAATTATTCTCATAAACGATAATGGAAACGGTCTCCGCTCCGATGTTTGCGAGTATGCATCCGGCAAGTTTCTGTATTTTTGTTAGGCTGACGAGACCCGCGGCGACAGGGGAAGCTATCACATCCTCAACCCTTACACCGGCCGCTTCCGCACATTCGATCAGGTCATTTACGTGGTGTTCAAGGCATGTGATGAAGAGCATTTTAACATCAAGCCTCACACCCTTCATGCCCTCCGGATATCCAAGCGCCGCGACACCGTCTATCTTGTATTGGATAGGCACAGAGTGGATTATTTTCCTGTTTTGCATCAGGGGCCGCGGTATGTCGTTCTCGGCTATCTCGTGAACCTTTTCAATGTCGAGCGCTGTAATTTCAGAATCAGCGCGCGTAATCATGGTGGAACCGATCGAAACAATTGAACCGAGGCCGATACCGCCGATCGAAAGATAGACGGTCTTGATCTTCTGTCCCGAGGATTTTTCCGCTTGTCGGATGGCTAGCTTCAACGAACGGATTACTTCCGGGGCGCTTACCACATATCCGTGCCTAAGGCCGCGGGCCTCCGCGAATCCGGTTCCAAGCACACGCGGAAAAAGGCGTTCCTTTGCATTTTGCGCTTCGGTTACTACAGCTTTTATTTGGTAGCTTCCTACGTCAATTCCTACGGCAACGCTTCGCGACATTGGGAATAAATTATGAGGACCGATATTATATGCCGAATTTTTTTCGGATCTTCGATTCTTCGTGCTCCATTGTACTACCGTGGTCGTGCCCTTTCAAATGGATAAGGCCGTGGATAAACAGGAATTGAACGAAATTTTTTGGTTTGCGAGCAAATTTCATTGACTCAATTTCCGCCTCTCGCAATGAAATGTATATTTCGCCGGTTGCATGGTCGAGCGGAAAAGTTAAAATGTCTGTCGCTTCGTCGCGTCCGCGATAAGTTCGGTTAAACTTTCTTATTTGCCTGCTCGTGGTAAAAATGAGGTTAAGATTGTATTTTTTTCCAAGTGCCGCATCTTTCATCTTACGAAAAGGCAGACCTGAAAAATCGGATCTGCCTTTTGATTCATAAAATATTTGGAACGCGGCCCGAGGCGCTTTCATACTATCGAGGGGCTTTTTCCGTCATCTTGCCAAGCTTTATCAAGCGATCAATTTCGGCCCTGCGAATCATTTTTTTTAGGGCTTTTTTCTTTTTGGTGTATTTCGATGGAAGGCGCTCTTTATAACGGAGAGAGCGGACGCGATTTAAGACACCAGAACCCTGCACCCGCTTGGTGAATTTCCGCAAGGCGCTGGTATTATTTTCACTGCCTGTCTTTGTTATTTCTACGTTTATCATGGAGAGAGAATATATCATAAGAAAAATAATAAGCAAGATTGAGTCTCCTCCCATACATAATGAGCCTCAAATGATTGCGCATGGCGTTAAGAAATATCAAAACGAGTTTTGACGCGCTACATTGTGATTGATGATTTTGGGGTGATATGATCGCAGTCCCTTTATACAAATCGAAAAAATGGAAATTTTCTCCGTACCTCTTCGCTACTGACTCCTATCAAAAGCCGGATGACTTTTCTGCCTATATCTTTATATCAATTTTATCTTCTTCAAATACTCTGGCAGATTGGAAAGTAAAATAGTCTCTTGCGAATGAGATGTGAGACTCCGTACTATAACTGAATTTTCCATAGCCTCTTTCTGACCGATAATAAAAGCAAAGGGAATCTTCAAAGACTCGGCAATCTGAAGCTGGCCGATCATTTTATCTTTCGCGATGGACTGCGTTACAGGCAGTTTGTATTTTCTTAGCATGTCAAGCACTTCGATACTTTTCAGCTTGGCGTTATACCCGAGCTGTATGAAATATATTTTCGGCTTAACGTCGCGAACCTGTATTTCTTTTATGTCGCACTTTTCAAGAAATATTGTGGCGCCTATCGCTCCCAGCTCGCGTCGAAATCCAAGCTTTCTTGAAAGCTCGTTATAACGTACTCCTATTGCAAGTCGGCGACCATCGGAGCTTTTGAATTCAAATATGGTATGCGAGACGAGTTTGCGAGAGACGAGAAGAGTCGGATCGATAGTAAATGGCAAGGCCATTTTGTCTAGAAATTCGAGCACCTCGCGAAAGTGTGTTCTACTTGCCTCGGACAAAAAAGAGACAGATTCAGGCATGGCGGTTCTGAACTCGCGGCATTTCACGTCATCGCAAACAAGAATATCGAATTCCTCCGCCTTGAGGCTTTCACGGCATGGCGCGTGTATGGCGTCCGTAAATTTTCTTGCGTGAGCATTGAATTCTCGCGCGAACCTCGCGCTGGATTCCTTGTCGCCGACACTATTAAGGCAAAATACGAAATTTTTGTACCCTTCAGATTTCAGGATTTCTTCGGTCGCTTTAATTAGTGTGGCTTCGGCAATGCTCTTTGCGGTTCCCAGAATGTCGAGATGAATTTCGTGTATTTTATCTGATTTATTTTGAGTCGCCTTTTTCGCATCACACTCGTAGTATGTCAGTACAGGTTGTGGCCAAGAGTTCATATTTTCCTCTTCATACGCGCGGAGCAACGCAACTTTTTCTTCGATTGAGACACCGGAATCGGATACTCGCGCAACTTTTTTTCCCAGGATTTCCTCGGTCTTTTGGTGATCTGACTTTTGAATACTTGGTTTGGAGATAGGCTTGAATCCATAAAATACGGCAATGTCGGCACACTTTTTCGATCCAACGCGCACGTTTGCTAGCTTGGAAATAGGTTTGGAAACCCGAATGTCAGTTTTGGCGAATGTTTTACTCATTAGAAGTTGCTGACTGGTATTCTCCGGGGAAAATACTTATTGAGGTTGGCGGAAAAAGCCTGGCAAAGGGTCGCCCAACGATGAATTCTGCTTTCAATGGCCCCCAGAATCTGGAATCCGAGCTTTCTGGTCTGTTGTCGCCAAGCACAAAATACTCATTCGGCCCCATTTTTGTATTAAATGTCTCGAACGAATGGTGTGTAAGGTAAGGTTCCTGAAGAACAATACCTCTCGGGTGTCCCTCGTTTGAAATCGATATCCTTCCTTCTTCAAAATGCACTGTTTCGCCAGGCAAGCCGACTATTCGTTTAATGAAAAATTTAGTCGTATCTTTTGGGTATCTAAAAATTACCACGTCTCCGCGTTCCGGCTCTCCGACGCGGTAAGAGATTTGATCAATGATTAAGTAGTCGCCGTTTCTGAAAGTCGGATCCATTGATTCGCCGCTTACGATAAATGGTTTTGCTATGTACAGTCTGATTGGGACTACGATTACGAGAGCTATCACGATAAAACGAATCATTTCATACAGGTCAAACTCTTTTTTCTGATTGGTTGATTCGTTTTGCATTTTTGAGAAGAAACTAATGCACGAATTGTAGTACAAAGGATACATTGACACAAGATAAATAAGAGTGTTCTTCTAATTTTCTCTAAAGGATGGGCTTACTTGGAGAGATGTAACGAGCATTTCAATATAAAGGAAAAAGAATTTGACTTCCAATTCTCACGTCCTATCATGAATGGCAGGATTTGGTCATTGAAAAAAGGTACCCATGAAAAAAGAAATCGTAATCAAACGGAGCGACTTCTTGTGGAGGTTTTACTGCAAGAATTTCACAGTGAATGGGAAAGAAATTCAGGAGCCGAAGAATCTCTGCAATTATTTCTGGACAGCAATCGCAGGAATAATTCAGTGGTTCGCCAAGGAGGTGAAATTGAGGCTGTTGTGGGGCTATTTTTGCTTGGCGGCGATCATAGTGCTCGGATCTGTAAGCCTTTTCCCTCATCAGTCAGGACAGGAGCCGGGGCAAGTCGCCAGGATCGTTATTATGACTCTCGGAGGAATTCTCGGGATTCTCTTGTCCGCCGCTGTGGTTGCGAGCACGATGAGATTACTCGAGAAAATCAAGCAGAAGGTTCGGCAGAATCCCCGGTTGCAAGTTCTTGTTTTCCTCCTCGTCCTTCTGGGATTAGTCGCTCTCTATAGTGCCGTTCGCTTTCGACACAGGTCATTGGCAGAGGTACTGGGAGAGCCACGGACCATTCATTGTCTCCTCTGCGTACGTCGTTTCATCGCTCGTATTCCTCGGATTTCTCATGACCGTTCTTGGGATTTTTTTCCCGAACGTTTATAGGAAGATTGGCAGAGTGTTCGATACGATCGAAGCATACTTCGACGCGAAGAAGCACGGGGTGTGCCCTCCCGTGACACCTCCCTCCGATTTTAAAAAATGAGGCGGTAAAAGACGATTCAGAAATCGTCTTTTTTATTTCCTTGTTTCCTATATAATCTTTCCTATGAAACTCATCATCTTAGGTCTTGGAAATCCCGGCGAGGAGTACGAAGGAACTCGTCATAATACCGGCCGGATGCTTGTTGATGTACTCGCAAAAAAAATGAAATCCGCAGATTGGTCGTTTGATGCCAAAACAAAAACATGGGCAAGCGTGTACAAGGATAAAAAAAATGAAATTATTTTTCTGAAGCCCGACACGTTCATGAATAAATCAGGCGCCGCGGTATCCTCGGTCATTTCTTCGCCAAAAAAAGCTGAGACGCTGATTGTCATCCATGATGACCTCGATCTTCCCATCGGTACGATAAAAATGAGCTGGAACAGAGGGTCCGGGGGTCACAGGGGTGTCGAATCGGTAAAACGTGCCGTAAAAACCGAAGGCTTTTCCCGACTTCGAATAGGAATTTCAAAGGCCGCGGCAAAAGGGGGAGTCAAAAAACCGCAGGGCGAGAAGGACGTGGGCGATTTTATTCTCGGTAAATTTAAACCGCTTGAGGAAAAAGCGCTTTTACTTGCGTCAAAAAAAATATTTTCCGTAGTGGAGACATTTCTCGAACGCGGACGCGATCAGGCGATTGCCGTAGCGAATACACGCTAGAGCTGACTTTTTTCAAAACCTCGCCACACTCGACGTCTTTGAGTATTGCGCCGGTTATGCTAGCGAAGGTTAGTAAATAAAAAGCCCCAAACAGGCTTTTTATTGTCTAGCGATACGAGAGAAATGAAAAATTCCTATTTTCATTTCCGAGTGAGCGACGACAACAAAAGGTTGAGGTGCGAACACTTGGAGCCCGCCCGTATCGAAACGATACGTTTCGGGCGG
>Ga0209541_10011303_pt1 | contig 13996 bp, 12 predicted proteins | sample RifCSPlowO2_01_FD_184027 | JGI IMG/M metagenome (GOLD analysis project Ga0209541, IMG submission 184027) | Groundwater microbial communities from Rifle, Colorado - Rifle CSP2_plank lowO2_0.1 (SPAdes) (version 2) | ecosystem: Environmental > Aquatic > Deep subsurface > Groundwater | place... | reverse complement strand
GCAACCTGGCTGCCTTATATGCAGATGAAAAATTATGTAAAATTGAAAGCTAGCGGCCTACCCCTGATAGAATTTACGGCAAAACTGGACGAAGTGTTTTATCCCTACAGTTATATCCAGGAGCGCATTCGCATAGATTTGCTTAAAACTCTGCCCGAATTTCCCGCAGATGAGGGAATAGGAAAATTAGTCTCAAAGGTTATGCAGGCCGCGGACGAAATAATGGAGCGGGAACCCTACGAGCCGCGCCACCCGATGAACGCGGGCCAAATCCTTGAGGAAGTAGAGGCCTATGATAAGGCGGAGCTGTATTACAGAAAAGCGCTTGCCTTAGTCCCGAACAGGCCGGATCTTTTGTATCTTTTAGCCCAAAATTTGGTTATTCAGGGAAAAATAGAAGAGGCCAAGGCCGGACCCTTGGCCGTACTCTTTGAGCAGTCAAAAGCGATACCGAAGTCCGGCATTCTGTACGGCGCGGCCTTGCTTTATGCTCCCGAAGAATATCAGGATGAGGCCTTTGCAATCCTGGAATCTTCATTAAAGGTACCGGGGATGATGGGGAGTCTTGGCACAGCCGGGCAACTTGGCACAGCTCTGCCCGTAATGAGGCAGATCTATAACGATTTTCTGGCCTTATTCGTACAGCGAAAGGATGAGAAAAATTTCCTGGCCGCGCTGGATACCGCCATAAAACTTGAAGAAGACTGGGAACAACAGAAAGAGCTCCAGCTTGAGAAAGGAAAAATTGAAAAATTGCCTTGGGAAGATGAGGCAGGAAAGAAGTCCGAGCTATACAAAAAGGTTCGGGAGGCATTTCCAAAATACGGTTGGGAAGTGGTAAACGTGGAATAAAAACTATCCCATCCGAGGCTTGCCATATAAGCTAAATTGTGCTATCCACACAAGATATGGTTCAAAAAGTCAACCCCGTTAGAAGTTTGCGGTTGCGAATACCAATGAAGCGCGCGCAACGAACAGATGCATCCCGATTCGGGGCGAAGCGCTTCACCAAACTTTACGGGGCGGGTCTATTGAGCGTCCGCACTTCGCAAGAATATGAAAAGGCAAACTTCTAACGGGGTCAACGTATCAAAAGCGGTCATTTTAGCCGGAGGAAAAGGCACCCGTCTTTATCCGGTGACCAAGGAGGTGCCAAAGCCTCTTTTGCCCGTGAACAAAAAGCCGATTATAAACTATCTGGTGGATTTGTTTTCTTCGCACGGCGTCGGAAACATCGCGGTATTAATAAATAAAGAGTTTAGAGATGATTTTGAATGGTGGAAGCGGCGCCATTATAATTCGCCGCAAGCCCCAAAAATCTCATTTTTTGAAGAAACACAGCCGCTTGGCACTTTCGGTGGCCTTCATTTTCTGCGGGACTGGGTTTCTGATGAGCCGTTTTTTCTGACGAACGGCGACGAATTAAAGGATATTGATTTAAAAAAAATGGGTGCATTCCATAACAAAAATGGGACACTGGGAACGATTGCGTTGGTAAAAGTTCCCAACCCGCAAGATTACGGAGTGGTCTTATGCGATTCGCATCGGGTTAAGGAATTCTTGGAAAAACCGCAGAATCCTCAATCAAACTACATAAACTCCGGGCTTTATTTACTCTCGCCCGAAATTTTTGAATATCATCCCGGCCCTAAATTTTCAATGATAGAAAAAGACATTTTCCCAAAACTTGCCAAGGAGAAGAAGCTCGCCGGATTTAAATTCCGCGGCCGGTGGATGGACTGCGGCACATGGGAAAGATACGAAAGGGCACTGAAGGAATGGAAATAATATTATATTATGCCTAGCTTGCGCATTGCTTTAGCTCAGATAAATTGTACGGTTGGCGACCTGAAGGGGAATGCTAAGAAAATTCAGGAGTGGATAAGGAGAGCTGAAAAATCGGGCGCTGACATTGTTGCTTTTCCCGAACTCGCCATTACCGGTTATCCGCCGGAAGATCTTTTGTTGAGACATAGTTTTATTGAGGGTAATCTTAGGGCATTGCGGGAAGTTGTTCGCGCCACAAAGCGCGCTACGGCGGTCATAGGATTTGTGGAAAAACGGGGAAGAGATCTTTTTAACTCGGCAGCGGTTGCCCGCCAAGGCAGGCTCATGGGAATTTATCGCAAAATTCTACTGCCAAATTACGGCGTTTTTGATGAAAAAAGATATTTTCAGCCCGGAAGGGCCGTTGCCGTTTTTAAGCATAAAAATGCGACTTTCGGAGTTAATATATGCGAGGATGTGTGGTTTAAAGAGGGCCCTACGGCAAGGCAGGCAAAAATGGGAGCGAAATTTATTATAACTCTTAATGCTTCGCCGTATCACGCCGGGAAAATAAAAGAACGTGAAAAAGTGGCGCGAGATCGGGCGGTGGAAAACAAGGTATGGATTGCATATGTAAACCTTGTCGGCGGGCAGGACGAATTGGTATTTGACGGCCAAAGTATTATTGTGAATCCTCAAGGGGAAGTTGTTGCCAAGGCGAGGGCATTTGAGGAAGAGTTGTTGGTGGTTGATACCCTTGCGCTCGGCAAGCTGCTTTCAGGGTCGCTCGTCCCGCCCAGCGCGCGGGACTTCGCTCACGGTAAGGGCTTTCGCTCTTCCGCCTTCGGCGGAAACCGTGCCCGCTTTCAGCCCTTAAGTGTCCCTGAAAACACTTGCCGAGCTTCAAGTATTGCGCGTAATCTATCGTTAGAGGAAGAAGTATATCGCGCTTTGGTCCTTGGTACCCGCGATTATGTCAGGAAAAATGGGTTTAAGAAAGTAGTGATAGGATTGAGCGGAGGAATAGATTCTTCATTGACCGCCGCCGTGGCCTGCGACGCGCTGGGAAAAGAAAACGTAGTTGGGGTGGCAATGCCTTCTCCATATAGTTCCAAGGTATCATCAGAAGACGCGCGGGAGCTGGCAAAAAATCTTGGCATGAGGTTTTTTTCAGTTTCAATAGGCAGAGTTTTTAAATCATATTTACAAACGCTGAAACATTCTTTTCGCGGAAGAAGCCCCGATGTTACGGAAGAAAATCTGCAGGCCCGCATCCGGGGAAATATATTAATGGCCCTTTCCAATAAGTTTGGCTGGTTGGTGCTGACAACCGGAAATAAATCTGAAATGAGCGTCGGTTACGCGACATTGTATGGCGATATGGCTGGAGGGTTCGCGGTTATAAAAGATGTGCCAAAAACGCTTGTATACCGTTTGTCGGAGTGGCGCAACAAGGGCGGACAAGTTATTCCAAAACGCGTGCTGGAAAAGCCGCCTTCCGCCGAATTAAGGCCCGGCCAGAAAGACACGGACAGCCTGCCGCCCTACGAAAGATTGGACCCCATACTAAAATATTACGTAGAAGAGGATAAAGAGGTTCAAGAGATTGTTTCGGCCGGATTTGAAAAGGCGTTGACGCAAAGGGTTGCGGCTATGGTGGATAAAAACGAATATAAGCGCCGTCAGGCGCCTCCCGGAGTAAAGATTACGCCAAAATCATTTGGAAAAGACAGAAGAATGCCGATTACCAATAAATACAAGAACCTATAAATTTATGCCAGAAAAACCAAAGCTTTCTTTCATAGGTTTGGGCAAGCTGGGATCGCCAGCGGCCACAGTTTTTGCCAGCCGCGGCTTTCCCGTCGTTGCCCTGGATATTAATGAAAAATATGTGCGGGCGGTCAACGATGGCATAGCCCCAGTTGTAGAGCCCAAGCTCCAGGAATATTTAAACAAGGCGCGAGGCAATATTCGCGCCACGCAAAATTACGGAGAACTTATTGCCGAATCGGATATTACTTTTTTGATTATCCCGACGCCCAGTCTTCCCGACGGCCATTTTTCAGACGCATATCTTAAAGACGCCCTGAAAGATCTTGCCGCAGAGTTAAGGCAGAGCAGGAAGCCGTTCCATATTTTTGTAATTGTTTCCACGGTTTCGCCGGGCACGGTGGAAAAAAGCCTTATTCCGTGGATAGAGCGGCATTCGGCTAGAAAATTCAATGAAGGGTTCGGCGTGGCTTATAATCCCGAATTTATCGCTTTGGGAGACGTTATAAATGGATTATTGCGCCCGGATATGGTTCTTATCGGTGAAGGCAGCAAAGAGGTCGGGGAGCTGTTAGAGGACATTTACGGTTCGGTCTGCGAAAATAAACCCAATATCGCGCGTATGTCCATTGTTTCGGCCGAAATCGCGAAAATCTCCCTGAATGTTTACGTGACGACAAAGATAAGTTTCGCCAACACATTGGCTAATGTTTGCGAACAGGTGCCCGGAGCCGACGTTGATGCCATCACGCGGGCTTTGGGCGCGGACAAAAGAATTTCTCCATATTATCTTTCGGGCGGCCTTTCTTTCGGCGGACCATGTTTTCCGCGCGACGGAAGGGCGTTCGTGGCCTTTGCAAAAAATTGCGGCATTGACGCTAAAATCGCGAAGGCGACCGACGAAATCAATCAACGGCAAATTCCAAATCTTGTCAAGACGACGTTAAAATATCTCCCAGAACATAAAAAAGCGGCGGCCGTATTCGGCCTGGCGTATAAACCGAGCACGCCGGTCATAGAGGAATCGCCCGCCGTAGCGCTGGTGGATGAACTTTTGAAAAATGGAGTTATGGTAACGGTTTATGACCCTCTTGCCATGGATAATGCCAAGGCATTGTGGAGCGATAAAGTTTTTTACGCTTCTTCCGTGAAAGCGGCCCTTGAAGCGGCGCCCCTTTGCATTTTTACGACCAAAGAATCCGAGTTTATGGCATTGAGCGCGGACGATATCGTGCATGAACCGACCACCATTATTGATTGCTGGCGGATGTTTGATCCGGCAAAATTAGGAAAAAAAGTAAAATATGTAGCGGTAGGAAGATATCAATAATGTATCCGGAAGACCGAACAACTGAAAAAGTCCGTAGTTATTGGGATAAGCGTCCGTGTAATATCCGTCATTCGCCAAAAACCCCCGGCACTAAAGAATACTTTGACGAGGTGGAGCAGAGAAAATATTTTGTTGAGTCGCACATTCCGGGGTTTGCCCAATTTGAAAGATGGCGGGGCAAAAAAGTTCTGGAAATAGGATGCGGCATAGGAACGGACGCGGTAAACTTCGCCAGAGCCGGAGCCGATCTTACTGTCGTTGAGCTTTCGCCGGCGAGTCTTGATATCGCGAAAAAACGTTTCGAAGTTTACGGTCTGAAAGCCCGTTTTTATCTGGGCAGCGCGGAGGAATTAAGTTCTTTTGTGCCGCTGGAAAAATACGATTTAATTTATTCTTTCGGAGTTATCCATCATACGCCTCACCCGGAAAAAGCAATGGAAGAGATAAAAAAATATTGCGGTCCGGAGACGGAAGCCCGTCTTATGATTTATTCTAAGTGGAGCTGGAAGGTGCTATGGATTATTTTTAAATACGGCAAGGGAATGTTTTGGAGGGCAAAAGATTTGATTCCTAGATATTCCGAGGCCCAGACCGGCAGCCCGATAACGTATTGTTATTCTTTCGCCGACATAGAAAAACTTTTGAAAGGATTCCGGATTGTTGAGATCCGAAAGGATCATATTTTTCCTTACGTGATTGAGAAATACAAAAACTACGAATATGAAAAAGTGTGGTATTTTCGCTGTCTGCCGCGCTTTATTTTCAGGTGGCTGGAGAAATGGCTGGGATGGCACACTCTTATTACGGCAAAATTAGGATGAAGATTCTTTTTGTCCAACCGACGGCGGATAAAAAAGGCCATTACGGAAAGTACAGCATAAACCTTTGCCAAGAATTGGCGCGGCTCGGCAATAAAGTCGTGCTTTTTACTAACAAGGCGACTCCCGAGCATTTCCTGAAAGACGCGCCGCTTTTTAAGATTATTGAATGGCGGGACGGAAAATATGCTTTTGGCCGTTTTGACAGCGCCAGGAAAAGCAATCCCTTGGTCTATATTTACGGATATTTAAGAAATTCTTTCGTAATTTTCATGGCGGCATTGCGATATGCCCGACAATATCGTCCCGATATTATCCAGGTTACCGACGTTGAATTCGGCATACTTTCGCTTTCACTTATTTTTTTCTCCAAGAATATCGCGCCAGTCATTCTCCTAATCCACGCGCCTAATTTTTCTTTTTCCAAATATCCCGGGAATATTTTATTTCGCTGTTATAAGGTTTTACAGCGGGAGATCTTGAGGCGAAGGATGGGTCAACAAATTAAAGCCATTGCGACGCTGGGCGAGTATCATAAGGAAGAATTACAAAAGCAATTCGGGTTAAAGCCCAGGTTTCCCGTCGAAGTTATTTACGACGGAGCCGAACCGCCGGCCGTTCATTTTTCCCGCGAGGAAGCAAGGCAAAAATTGGGAATAGAATATCCGGGTATTCTTTTTCTTTTGTTCGGCATACTCAGAAAAGATAAGGGCATAGAGTATTTATTTGAGGCCGCCTCCCGGCTGCCGAATAATGATTTCAGGATTTTAATCGCCGGCTCCCCCTTTGATTATGCGGCTAAAGATATTTCCGATTTGGTAATGAAATTTGGCTTGGAGGATAAAATTATTCTTCGGCTGGGATATGTAAAAGACGAAGAACTGCCTTTTTATTTTTATGCGGCAGACGGCGTGATATTTCCCTACCGCAAGATATATACCGGAGGCACTGGACCCTTATTGAAGGAAGCCGCGATGTTCAAGAAGCCAGTGATTGTCAGTAATGTGTCGGAAATGGGACGTTTGGTAAAAAAACGCGAAATGGGATTAGTGGTTGAAGCGGAAGACTCGAGTTCTTTAGCACAGGGTATGCGCGAATTTTTATCGGCGCCTGCAAAACAGCGCATTGAATGGGGCGAAAACGCGTTTCGCGCCGCCAATACCTGGCAAAAGATGGCGCGGCAATATTTAAGTTTATATGAAAGAATTGTTATCCCCGCAAAAAATTAAAGGGCTGCTTTTTGACCATTTAAGTACGAGGCAAATTATAGCCAAAAATGTTTTTTGGCTTGGTTTTGGAGAATTTGTGCCCCGTATATTTAAGTTTTTTCTTGTAGTGTTTACCGCCCGCATTCTTGGGGCCGATGATTACGGAAAGTTTTCTTTCGCGCTCGCCTTTGCGATATTTTTCTTAATGTTTACCGATTTGGGATTGCCGTCAATTGTGACGCGGGAGTTTTCAAAAGATCGGGCGCAGGAACGGCATTTCCCCGCCATTTTCGCTCTAAAAATCGCGCTCGCCCTGCTGACTTTGCTGGTTACAATTGCGGGGTCGTTTTTGATAACTCAGGATCCATCCGTCAGACTGGCAATTTGGATATTGTCTTTTTATGTCTTATCCCAATCCATAAGAGCGGTTATTTACTCTTATTTCCATGCGCGTCAGCGCATGGAATACGAAACATTAACTCGTCTATTTGAAAACCTTGTACTGTTCTGCGTGGGATTTTTTATATTATTTGTTGTCCCGTCTATTCAGGGCATAAGCCTGACTTATGCCATCGCCGGACTGGTTGGGTTTATTTCCGCGCTTATTCTCATGCACTGGAGAATAGCGCCCATAGCGTTTTCCTTTGCTCCTAAGACTTGGAGATACTTCATTTCTTTGTCTTGGCCTCTCGGGCTTGCGGGTTTAGCCGGCACGGTTATAGCGCAGATAGATTCTTTGGCGCTTGGTTTCTTCGGGCAGATCACGCAAAACGGCTGGTATAACGCGGCGTACGCCATCTTTGGCATGACCTTTCTCCCGGGCGTCATCGTATTAGCTGGCCTTTTTCCGGTTATGAACAAAGCATTTAATATGTCGCTGGAAAAGTTTCAAAAAATATACAACCTGCAAATGGAGCTCATGATTTTTTTCGCTTTCGGATTCTTCGCGGGAGGGTTGGCATTAGCTTCGCAAGTGATTGATTTTTTCTACGATCCTTCATACGCGCCCGCCATCTTAGCTCTTCAGATATTAATTCTCGCCAACGTGTTTGTTTTTCTCTCTGAACCATTGAATCAAGCGCTTATTGTAGTCAATATGCAGAAAAAGGTTTTTGTCGCGGTATTCGCGGGAGCGGCAGTTAACGTTTTACTGGACATCGTCTTAATTCCGCAATGGAGTTTATATGGTACTGCTTTTGCTACGTTCGCCGCATACGTTACGATCACTGCGTTTCTTTTGCGGGGGGCCATTTTGCATTTACCAATAACAATTTTGGGAACCTCGTTGCGTTTTGCGCTTTTAGGAGGAGCTGTTGCCGCGGCCGCAACGTATGTTTTTTTGAACTATTTGGGAGTAAAGGATTTACACGTTTTATTCCTTGTTGCCGCCGGAGGGGTAGTGTATCTTTCAACCTTTCTGGCATTCCGATTCCTAGCTTCAAAAGTCTTCCCAAACGCGTATAGGTATGCTACAAAAGATGTATAAAATATGAAAAAAGCTTTAATAACGGGAATTGCCGGCCAAGACGGTTCTTACCTTGCGGAACTTCTTTTGGAAAAAGGATACGAGGTTAGGGGCATTCTCCGGAGAGCAAGTTATTTTAACACGCAGAGGATAGACCAGCTTTATAAAAATCCCAATTTTGACACTATTTACGGCGACCTCACGGATCCGATTTCGCTGGTCAATGTAATAGAAAAGTTCAAGCCGGACGAGATTTATAATATTGGCTCAATGAGCCACGTTAGGATTTCCTTTGAAATACCGGCTTACACCCTAATGACCAATGCCGTGGGCCCGCTCTGCATTTTAGAATACATTAGACAGCACGCTCCGCATATAAAGTTTTATCAAGCCTCAAGTTCAGAAATGTTCGGCGCTACGAGGAGTAAGCCGCCATTTAATGAAAATTCAGAGATGAGGCCTCAGAGCCCTTATGGCGTTTCCAAATTGGCCGCATTTCATTTGACGCGAAATTATCGTGAGGGTTACGGTCTTTTTGCGACGACCGGCATTCTTTTTAACCATGAAAGCCCGCGCCGCGGCGAGAATTTTGTGACCAGAAAAATAACCAGGGGAATAGCCGCAATATTGCGGGGCGAAGAACAAGAATTAAAATTAGGAAATATTGAAGCGCAAAGAGACTGGGGACACGCTAAAGATTACGTCAAGGCCATACATTTTATTATGCAACAGCCGAAGCCTGGCGAGTATGTCGTGGCAACCGGCGAAGCTCACAGCATTAAAGAGGCGCTGGGATTTTGTTTTGGCTTAGTAAAATTGGATTGGCAAAAATATGTGGTGATAAACGAAAAATATTTCCGGCCCAACGAAGTTCCTTATCTTGAGGGCGATTCAAGTAAAATACGGGCTTTGGGCTGGAAACCAGATTATGACTGGAAAGCCGTTCTTAAGGAAATGCTGGAACATGACATCAAAGACGGGGGAGATGAGCCATCAAAATATATACCCGTAATATCGGAGCATAACACATGAAATTATTAAAAAAGGGAGACAAAACAATAGCGCTGATATTTGATGGAAAGTTTGAGGAGGGAACCCACGGCCTTACAGGTCCGGAGTTGCCGCTTCAGATTATAAGTTTAAATTACAAAAAGGGGAGGGTGTGGCCGCTGCATATTCACAAACCATTAAGGCGTGTTACCAATCGTCTATTAGAACCCTTCTTTCTTTTATCGGGAAAGGTAAAATTTCAGATTTTCCTGGATTCGGAATTATTCGAAGAAATTCATCTAGTGGGCGGGCAGGGAATATTATTGCTGGAGGGCGCTCCAAGAATCGAGGCCGAAGAAGATGTTGTCGCCCTTGAATTTAAAAACGGTCCTTATCTTGAAGATAAGGTTATACTCGAATAGCAGCATATTAAAAATGAGGAAAAAATTCATTCCCGCAAAATTATACAGCCAAATCACGGATTCTGTTCCCATTTCATGCGCTGATATGGTCATCAAGCGGAACCAATCATTTCTTCTGGTCAAGAGAAGGGAAAATCCCGCCAAAAATCAATGGTGGTTAGCCGGCGGAAGAATCGCCTTCGGCGAAAAAATGTTAGATACCGCCAAGAGAAAATTAAAAGAAGAGCTGAACATAAAAAGCTTCAGCAAAATAAAACCCTTGGGCACGGCTGAAATCATATTTCCGGAGAACGCTTTTGGGCACAAAGAGCACGATATTATAAACGTCTTTCTGGTGGAATTAAACAAAAAAGATTCCTCGCGCATAAAACCGGATAAAACGATGTATGGCTATCAATGGTTTTTAAAGATAGAAAAAAACTTTCATCCCCATATCAAAAAATATCTGGGTATAGCCGGGTTTAAATAAGGATGAATCGGAAGCATGGCGGTGAAAAATAAAAAAATATGGCTGCATTTAGGGTGCGGCAAAAGAAATATCCCCGGTTTCATTAACGTTGATTTGGCCGGATTTCCGCATATTCACCACCGCAGGCCGGTCGACGACTTGTCTGTTTTTAAGAACAAGTCGGCGGATTTGATTTATGCTTCCCATGTGTTTGAATATTTTGACAGAGTTGAGGCGGCCCGCGCCCTAAAAGAATGGAGAAGGGTTTTAAAGCCCGGAGGCGTCTTAAGAATTGCCGTGCCCGATTTTGAAAGTATCATTAAGGTTTACCTAAAATACCAAAAAAATTTAGACCATCGGGGAATTTTAGGCCCTCTTTATGGCAGAATGGAGATTAAAAACCAAAGGGGCAAAAAACTGATTTACCACAGAACCGTTTATGATTTTAAGTCATTAAAAAAACTGTTGCAAACAGCCGGATTTTCAAAAATCAGGAGGTATGACTGGAGAAAAACAATTCATAAAGATTATGACGACGCATCGCAGGCATATATTCCCCACATGGATAAAAAGAGGGGCATTTTAATAAGCCTTAACGTTGAGGCCCAAAGATTATGAGGAAAATCAATCTGGTCGAGCCCTTAATCGGAAAAGAAGAAAAGAAGGCAATGGCGGAATATCTTGATTCGGGCGGGTGGCTTACCGAATTTGAGAAAACGAAAGAGTTTGAGCGGAGAATTGCCGACTATGTGGGGAGCAGATACGCTTCGGTCGTTACCAACGGAACGGTAAGTTTGGCCATTGCTACAATGGCCCTGGATATTAAGGGGGAAGATGAAGTGATTGTTCCGGATTACACGATGATTGCTTCGGCCAACGCCGTTGTTTTGGCGGGAGTCAAGCCCGTTTTTGCCGACATTGATCCGAAGAATTTATGCCTTGATTTTGAGAAAATGAAAAGCGCGGTTACTCCTCGAACGAAGGCCGTGATGCTGGTTACTATTAACGGACGTTATCCGGAAATAGAAAAGTTTACCAGATTCTGCGCGGAAAATAATTTATACCTTATTGAGGACGCCGCCCAATCGTTCGGCTCAAAATATAAAGGCAAATATCTGGGAACTTTCGGAACTATCGGGAGTTTTTCCTTCAGTCCTCATAAAATTATTACAACGGGGCAGGGAGGATGCTTGGTGACCAACGACGAAAAACTTTACCAAAAAATTCTGAAGATTAAAGATTTTGGCCGGACCAAAAGCGGCGTGGATTACCATGAAACGATGGGTTTCAATTTCAAGTTTACGGATTTGCAATCTGTAATCGGAATTGAACAAATTAAAAAAATAGAGTGGCGGGTGAAAAGAAAAAAGGAGATTTACAGTAAATACAGGGAATTACTGAATGATATTAAAGACATAAAATTTGTCAAAACCAATCTTGAAGATACGGCTCCATGGTTTATTGATATACTGGTCGCGGAAGATATACGGGATAAACTGGCGGAATTTCTGAAAAATAAGGGAATCGGAACGAGGCCCTTTTACCCGGCTATCCACACCCAGCCGCCATATTCTTGGGTAAGAGGCGATTTTAAGAATTCAGAAGATGTTTCAAAAAAAGGGTTATGGCTGCCGTCTTCTCTGGGCCTCAAGGATGAAGAAATAAAATACGTTTGCCAGTCAATTAAAGAATTTTTTAATAAGTCATAAGATGAATCCCGTTAGTGACAATATGAATTTCCATTATGTGTATATTCTGCGGAGCAAAAAGACTGGCGATTGGTATACGGGATGCACATCAGATTTACGGAAGCGCTTTAAGCAACACAATACTGGTGAATTTAATTCCTGGACAAAAAGTCGAGCACCCTTTGAATTGATTTACTACGAAGCATACAGGCATCCCAAAGATGCCTATGCGAGAGAAAAACAAATTAAATCAGGACCAGGGAAGCATTACGCGCGCGAACGCTTAAAACGCTTCCTGTCACTAACGGGATGAATGTCTATATTGATCCGGGCTCCCGGTACTATTTGAATAATGCGCTTTTTGAAAAAGAGGCAAATGATAGCGAGGACGATTTTCTTCTGATTTGGCGCCATTTAAAAGAATATTGCCGCAAGAGGGATATCATTCTAAATACTGCTGATTTCTGGAATAAAGACAGGGCTTCAAAAAACGATATTTATGTATCCCTTGGCCACAAAAACTTTGCCAAAAGATTTTATTGGAAATTGAAGAATAAGAATCATTCTGCCGATCTGAAGAATTTTAAAAAAAGAATTCTGCTTCAGGGAGAGCCGCCGGTGGCTGAACCCGAGGCCTACCAAAGTATCAAGGGTTTAGTAAAGATTTATGACCAAGTGTACTTTCCGTTTAAATCGGGTGACTCCAGAGCGCGCTATTACTTGATGCCATTTTCGCGCGACGAAACATTGTCTTATTGGCAGAACGCCGACAGAAAATTTTTAACAATGATTCACGCCAACAGATCTCCCCGGAGTGTAAAAAAGATTTTATTGCTTGCCGTCTCCGGAGGATTTAGATATCTGGGCCATAAAGAACTGTTCAGCGAGAGAATAAAAGCGATAAAATTTTTCAGCAGAACCAGCGACATTGATTTATACGGTTATGACTGGGACAAACCTCCGTTCTTTCCTTACTGGTTTTCCAAAAAAAGCATACAAAAAGTATATAAAGGTTCAATCCCGGCTATTAAATTGCGAAAATTGAGCGAATATAATTTTGCGCTTACGTTTGAAAATTGTTTTTTGCCGGGTTACATAAGCGAGAAGATTTTTGACTGTTTTTATGCCGGAACGATACCCGTTTATTTGGGAGCCACTGACATTCAGGAATACATCCCGAAAGAATGTTTTGTTGATATGCGCGACTTCAAAAATTACGGAGAGTTAAAAAAGTTCCTAAAATCTTTGACGCCAAGTGAAATCCAAGAGTATCGCGATAACGCCCAACAGTTTCTGCGTTCCCAACGAATGGAACCATTTACCAACAAGCATTTCATCGAATTTTTTGTGAATATGGTCAGCGAAAATAATTAAATATTAATATGGATTTATCTAACAAGAAAATACTAGTAACGGGAGGAGCGGGTTTCATCGGCTCGCATACCATTGACGCCCTTATTACGGAGGGGGCAGACGTTGTGGTTGTAGATAATCTTTCCACCGGTGGGAGAAGGAATTTAAACCCAAGGGCACGATTCTATGAAATGAATATAGGAAATCCGTCATTTGAGGATATTTTATCCAAAGAGCGTCCGAACATCATCTATCATTTTGCCCTTTTTGCCACGGCGCCAAAATCCGCAGAAGATCCTTTGTTAAATATGGATTGCCTAATAGGTTCTTTACGGATTCTCAGGAAAGTTAAGGAATTGGGGATAAAATCCAAGATTATTTTTGCCTCTTCGGGTTTTGTTTATGGCGATACCCCAAATTTACCGGCAAAAGAGACGGAACCCGTAGATCCGATAGCGCCCTACGTGATTTCGAAAAATACCATCGAAAACTACCTGAAATTTTATAAAAAAAATTTCGGTATTCCCCATGTTGTTTTGAGATATTCCACGGTATATGGACCGAAGCAGGTTACGGGAGCTATGGCCGATTATATCCGAAAGTTATCTCAAAATCAGCAAGCGGAAATGTGGGGAGACGGCACGAAGACCAGAGATTATGTATACATTGAAGACGTGGTGAGGGCAAATTTATTGGCCCCGAAAGTTCCCAACAATCATCCGGACCCCGTATTTAAT
>Ga0209541_10011302_pt1 | contig 13997 bp, 13 predicted proteins | sample RifCSPlowO2_01_FD_184027 | JGI IMG/M metagenome (GOLD analysis project Ga0209541, IMG submission 184027) | Groundwater microbial communities from Rifle, Colorado - Rifle CSP2_plank lowO2_0.1 (SPAdes) (version 2) | ecosystem: Environmental > Aquatic > Deep subsurface > Groundwater | place... | reverse complement strand
CCAAGAACCTTTAGTAAATAACATTGGTATCATGACGCCGGCCACATTCCCAAAGATGGATAAGAAGGCCAGAAACAAAATTAATCCGGTTTCTTTAAAAACTAAAGAAAAATCAACCGAAAGGCCAGTCCATAGAAAAAATAATGGAATCAAGAAGCCAAAAGCCAGAATGTGCACTGAGCGGGCGATATCATGCTCCTGCCAGCTGGAAAGCAGGTGATCCTTAAAAATAGTCTGGCGAACAATCACTCCGGCGATCAGCGCGCCAATGATTAATCCCAGCCCTAACACTTCCGAAAGAGAAGCCACCAGCAGGACAATAATCATCGAGGCCGTAAACCTGGCGGTGCTGGAATGTTCTTTGTCAAAAAAAGCTAAAATAGAGGGGATAAACCACAATCGCGCGGCCACAACAACCAGAATAAAAATTAACATGTCTAAAAACAGCGTCAGCAATCCGGATTGGCTGGTTCCAACCTGAATCAGCGAAAAGATTACGGCAATAATTATTATTTGCAGAACATCATTAAACATGCCCACGCTTAATAACAGCGTCCCGATCTTGGTCTTAAGCATTCTTAATTCTTCCAATTGATTAATGCTGATAGATAAAGCCGCGGTCGGCAGAGTCATGCCAATGACTAAGCTGGGGATGAGGCCTAATTTTAAAATAAAATAGGACAACCCGAACCCCAACAGCAACGGCAAAATCGTATTAAATAGAGAAATAGTAATGGAATTGCGGGCCGTTTTCAAAACAGTTTTAAAATTAACCTCCAGCCCGACATAATAAAATAATAAAATAATTCCCAAGTGCGCCAAGAAGGACAAAGTTTTAAGGCTTTCATCAGTAAATAAGACCTCCTTGACAACCCCAATGCTTAAAAACAGCCCCGCTCCAACCTGGCCTACCACGCGGGGAATCTTCAGCTTATGCAGCAGTTCGCCAAAAAAATAAGCAATCACCAAACATACGAGAATTGTTAATAACGCCTGCGCCATCTTTTTTAATTAAAAGAAAGAAAAGAAGCTATTTAAAAGTTGTTATATCTATGGCTCTGTAGAAAATCTCATCACGCTCGGCTGCTGCTGCATTTTCTACAGGGCCTATTTGTTTTCTACAGGGCCTATTTGTTGCACGTATTATGTGTTGCGCAGATTAGGTCTGCTTTCTTACAATTAGGTCTGCTTTCTTACAATTAGGTCTGCTTTCTTACAATTCAAAAATAAATATAAATTTAAATATACTTCTTTAGTTAATTATAATCCTCATGGTTATTGCTTTTAAAAAACTTAGAAGACGCCTGGCTGCCGGCGCAGTGCTGGCAGCTATAGCTATGGCTGCTGTAACCGATCTTAAGACCGAGCAGGCAAAAGTAATGACAGAACTAATTAAAGTCGAACAGGTCGTTAAACTAGAGCAAGCGCAGGCCAAAAAATCTCATTTAACTTGGGCGGATGTCCGGAGGATGATCGCTGCCGATGTTAAATTGCAGAAAGAGCTGAAAGGAAAAGAAGCCGAACTAACCACCGATGAAGCTTATTTTGAAGCGATGAGGCAGAAATTTCTGGCTCTAGCCAAGAAAGAAAAAGGGCTTTCATTTGTTGCCAAGGACTTATTTTTTACCAAGGACTTGGTTAGATCTATTAAAAAGGAACTAGACATTAATTTAAAAACTGACCGGCAACGGGTTATTCTTGAGCGGGAGTCTAATTTAGGAGAATTAGATGAACTGCAAAAATATGCTTTGTTAACAGATGAACAGAGGCAATTATTAAGTAAAGTGAATAAGGATGTTGATTACGATCAGATTACTGAAAAAGAAGGGCAAGAGTTGGCAAAACTAGAGGCTTTTTACTATAAACAAGAATTCCAAGGTTCTTTTGAGGAGGTCCAAGAGCAGTTTATAGCTCAGTTAAGAATGGAAAAAGAAGTTTATTCTCGCTGGGTTAGTGAAAATGATTCCTCTCAAAAATTTATGGGGAAACTACTGGGATTCATTTTTCACAACCAGTTGGAACAGGTGTTAGGCCAAGAACTGCAGGCATTGCAGGAGCTAGATCGGGCGCTGGAGAAGCAAACCTTAGAAATGGAAGTATTTATTAACGAAATTGATGATCTTATTGACCAAACGTCGGCTCTGCAGCCCAGCCGCTAACTTGACATCACCTGCCGTGTTGCATAAATAAAATCTAGATTAAAAATGAATTATGCAACGCCGCAGACATCACCACTAACTTTATAAACCTATTTTCTTTTCTCAACATTGTATGAAAAAGAGGCTTGGAGAGGTTAATAGTAGGTTTAAATCTATTATTTTGACCATTGCTGCAGTAGTAATTATTTCAGGGGTTATTTTACCGCTTAGTTTTAGCTCTTTCCCTAGCCCTAAGGCTGGAAATGTAGCCTTGATTCCTATTGAAGGAACGATTGTCGGTTCGGATAATTCTGGATTGTTGGGAGAAGCTACAGTTTCTTCTTCAACGATAATTCAGTTTATTGAAGAAGCCGATAAAAACCCTTTAGTGGAAGTAATTTTACTGGAAATAAATTCGCCGGGAGGTTCAGCGGTAGCTTCCGATGAAATCGCTGCGGCAATCAAAAAAACAACCAAACCAGTGGTTTCCTTAATCCGGGAAGTGGGCGCTTCGGGCGGGTATTGGATTGCTTCAGCCACGGAATTTATTATGGCTAACCGGATGTCCATCACCGGCAGCATCGGAGTTCTGTCCTCATACCTGGAATTTAGCGGGCTGATGGATAAATATGGCGTTGGCTATGAACGGTTAATTGCCGGTGATAAAAAAGATTTGGGAACGCCGTTTAGAAAAATGACTTTGGAAGAAAGAACTATTTTCCAAGCAAAGTTAGGCAAGATTCACGATTTTTTTATTGAAGAAGTTTCTGAGAATCGCCGATTAACTCAGGCGGAAGTAAGAAAGATAGCTACCGGCGAATTTTTTCTGGGGGTGGAAGCTAAGGAGCTGGGCCTAATTGATGCTTTGGGCGATAAAACGGATTTAGAGAAATATCTTAAAGAAAAGTATCAATTAAAAAAAATTTCTTACGCCAGGTATGAGTTGCGGCCTGGGTTATTCAGCTCTTTAACTTCCGTGATCTCTAAATTTTTTTTTAATATTGGGGAGGGCATTGGTTCGGTTTTCCTTCGGCAGAACCATCTATCTATTATATAATATAAATGACATATAAATGAGGTATAAAAAGGATGTATAAATGGTAAAAAAAAGTTCCATGAAAAAATCCAGAACCACAAGGAGAACCATGATCAGAAAACATCATCGGCCGACCAAAGAGGTAGTTATTTTAATCATCATCCTGCTCATTGGGGGTTATTTCCTGGTTACTCAAGGCGGCATAACTGGAGCCTTGGTAGGCGCTTCTGAAGTTCCTGTTGACTCAGCCGTGCTTCAGGAATTGGAGGAAAATGGGCAGGCAGAAGTTATCGTTGTTTTGCGGGAGCGGATTACGGCTAATCCTAAAGAAGAGCAACAGGTTATTGCTGCAGCTCAAAAGCAGGTTTTGAATAGTCTGGCATTGGAAGATCAGAAGGGATTGTTGGGAATCGAGCAGCAAGAATTTGAGTTAGTTCACCAATATACAACCATTAATGCTTTTTCTGGTTCAATTACTAAAGACGGGTTAGATAAATTGCGGGAAGATTACCGCGTGGTGGGAATTAAAGCCGATAAGCCCGTTGTTTTATTTCTAGATAATTCCGTGCCTTTGGTCAATGCTCGGCAACTCCATAACTTGCCTTTAAATCAGACGATTACCGGGACAGGCCAGACAGTCTGTATCGTAGATACGGGGATTGACTATAGCCATAGCGCTTTTGGCGGCTGTACTTACCAGCAATTCCTCGCGGGAGGATGCCGGGTTGTCGGCGGGTATAATGTAGCTGATAATACCTCCGATCCTCTGGATTTAAATGGCCATGGCACCCATATTGCCGGGATTGTTGCTTCTAATGATACAATATATAAAGGTGTTGCTCCTGGCGCTAATCTTGCGGCGGTTAAGGTTTTTCCCGGCAGTTCCAGCGGAACCACGGAAGCGGTAGTTATCGCTGGAATTGATTGGTGCATTACCCATGCAGTAAACTTGTCTATTTCAGTAATTTCTTTAAGCTTGGGCGATGGCAGCCTGAACAATGCCTCTTGCGACAGCAGCAGCTTAGGGATAGCCGTTAACCAAGCTGTAGATGCTGGACTGCTAGTTAGCGTGGCCTCCGGCAACAATGGGTATTCTACGGGAATAAGTTCTCCGGCCTGCGCTTCAAAAGTCGTCTCTGTCGGTTCGACTACGGTCAGCGATGTTATTCCAGCTTATTCTAACAGCGGCGCTATTTTAGATGTTCTAGCTCCCGGGTCGGCGATAAAATCAGCTTCTGCTGCTGGAAATTTTGTTCCGCGTACGGGAACTTCCATGGCCGCTCCTCATGTTTCTGGAGCTATGGTTTTAATAAAGCAATATTTTTCCCAATTCTATAATTATTCCTTGTCTTCGGCTGAAGTGGAGTTAAGGTTAAAAAAAGGGGTTAATATTACCGATGCCCGAAACAGCCTGGTTTTCCCTCGTTTGGATCTGTATTTAGCTATTAAGCCAGAGATGGCAAGCATTTCTCCGGAGAATAATTTTTCCCTTCGCCAGCCTTATCTGAAGCTGGAAGTTCACGCGGACCGGGCTGTGGCTCAGGCCTTGGCGGAAGTTAATGGCGTTAATCTTACTATGGCCTCAAATAATTCCACGGCTTATTTTTTAAATCTCACCAACATCAGCGCCGGCCGGCGGCCCTACCAAATTTATCTTATTGATTTTGGCGGAATCATCACCGCCAGCGGAGAAAGGTTTTTTACTTTAGAATCTGCTTTCCCTTCGGTAAGATTTAATTTTGCCGACAGCTATGTCCGCGGGGGAATAATAGTAATTAACGTAACAGCCAACGATGATGAGGAAATAACTTCAGTTAATTTTACCGTTGCTAAAGGCAACAATTCGGTTAGTTTAGCTGGGATAGCAGCTAATCAGTCTTCTGCTAATCAGTCTTCTAATTCTTCTGAGCAGAACTGGCTAGCTTATCTAAATACTTCATTATTGGAAGAAGGCAGATGGCAAATTAGGGCTGTGGTTATTGATAACTTTGGAAATAGCAACGGCACTGAATTTAGGACAATAATTATTGACAGAACAGTTCCAGCCATAACTAATGTCGGTGTTACTTCTGGATCTTTATCAACTAACTCTACGATTGAATTTAGGGCTAGAGTAACTGACCTTAATTTAAAATCGGTCTGGGTTAGTTCGCCGCATAGCGGGCAATTAACTAATTATAGTTTATCCGCTGAAAACAACAGCCAATTTGTTTACCGAATAAATACCACAGTTATTCCAGGAAATCATTTCTTTCAGATATACGCGCAGGATTTAGCTTACAACGCGGCTGAGTCTTCTGCGGCTTCTGTGGCAATTGAAAATCGGGCGCCGCAGGCGTTGGTTATAACTGCTCCCAGCAATGGCTCTTCTTTTGCCGAAGGCGAATCAATTGCCTTTTCCGGGTCGGCTGAAGATCCGGACGGCCAGGCTGTAGCGTATTCTTGGAATTTTGGCGATGGCCAGATCGTTTCTGGACCAAGTGTTGCTCATAGTTATGATGCTAAAAAGAATTATACGGTTACTTTGACGGCTGCCGATGGAATTACCAGCATTAACGCAATGATTAGTTTACAGATAAACGAAATTGGCGGCTCCAGCGGTTCTGCTAATGAATCTGCTGACAGCTCTTCTGCGAGATCTGCTGGTAGCGGAGGAAGCTCTAGCAGCGGCTCCAGTTCAGACAGCCAGTCTTCGGAGATAGCCACCAGCTCTATAAATGAACCGGAATTAGAAGAGCCTCCGGCTGAAATTACTGCTACAGAATCAACTGAAGAAATCGCCGAGGAATCGCTCGCTGAATCAACTGTTCCAGAAGAATCTTCAGCCGACCATGAAGCTGGCAATCGATTTAGCTTAAATCTAGTTGGCGCAGCAGTTGGCGATTTCATTAACAGCCAGAGAGCTGTAAGCATTGGTTTAATTATCGGCATTGGATTATTAATTTCTATAGCGGTGATTTATGTTGTTCTGAGAAAGAAACACCAGATGGAAATTTATGGCCTGGAAGCGGTAAAAATAGTCCGGCAGGAAAAGAAGGATTAAATCGTTGTTTCCATTAAAATTCCTGCAACCTTTTCTGTGTCTTCGCGGAGGAAATAATCGCAGCAATGGTCTGGAAATCCCGTTTCATTTGCTCCAGCAGTTTGGGATTTCTTCCTGAGTAAAGATAGTTGGCTGGATGAATTACTGGCACAACTTTAATGCCTTGATGCTCAAATACTTGGCCATGCAAACTGGTAACTCCATTTCGGCCCAAAATTCTTTCCGTGGCAAAGTTGCCGATAGTTACGATAACCTTAGGCCGCATAATGGCCATTAATCTCTTTAAGCGGTCGTGGCAATTGTTAACTTCATCTTTAGCTGGCGGCTGGTTGTTTGGCGGCCGGCATAAAATGGTGTTGGTGATAAAAATATCTTCCCGGGATAGGTTAATGGATTCTAATAATGAATCTAAAACTTTTCCGGACATTCCGCAAAAGGGCAAACCTTCCTTATCTTCATTAGCGCCTGGAGCTTCTCCAATAAATAATACCTCAGCTTGAGGATTGCCTGCTCCGAAAACTACCTGAGTTCTATTTTTGACCAAAATCTGGCATCTTTGACAGTTGCGGTATTCATCTTTAAGCTGCTGGAATTCTGGATTAATCATTTTTTTAGGAGGGAGCTATATTTGTTTATTAAGATTCTGTAATCAGCGGCTTAGTAGAAAATCTCGCTTCGTTCGGTTAGCATCTGGCTTCGCGCTTGAATTTTTATACTTACTTTTATATATATAGAGAACTGCGCAGTTTAGACAACAATTGTGCGCAGTTCTAATCTGTATAATAGCATGTCAAAGTGTGCTATAAGCTACGCAGTTGTCCATAATTAATTCACAGTAAATAATAATGGCCATTACAGTTTATCATTACCTCTCGGACCAGAAATTGCGGCGAATAGTTGAGCAGGGATTTCTTGAGCCAATAGCTCCTTTTAACAGTCATCTGGCTGAAGAACATTGGAATGATTATATTAAGCAATTTCCTTTCCCAGTAGTCAGGAAGTATATTTTTGCTTTTTTCCAGCCCGAACCAACATCGTGGAAAGAGTTTGGCCTATTTGATCTGTTGAAGGAAGAAACCGCTGGCGATCGTTTATTGGAAATAGCTCTTCAGGATGATTTGCCTGTTCCAGTATTGGTGCGGGAGCATAAATTTCACAGTCCCAAGGAGTATGGTTGTTCTCCAGAGGAATGGAAAAAGCCGGAGATCAGAAATTCCCGGCCCGAACTGCGTGAACAGTGGTATTCTTCTGCAGTTACATTAAATTCTTATAACTTTGCTTTTATTTGTCCGGAAGTGCTTGTTCCCATCTTCATTCCTCTGGCTAGAGCGCGAGCGCTTAAATAAAGATTTGGCAAACGCCATAGCAAAATTTATAAACAAAACTCTCGTTTTTTTAGTAAATGGAGCCGCAATTTAACCCAGCTGGACAAACTGAGAACTGGCAAACTAAGGTCAAAAGGTTTATAAAAGAGACTGTTAGAGTGATCAGAGTTACCAAAAAACCAGGTAAAACCGAATATCTAAGTATTGTGAAAGTTACAGGAATAGGTATTCTGTTGATTGGATTGTTAGGCTTCCTAATCTTCCTGATTAAACAATTATTATTTTAACCATGACTGAAACAAAGATCTTTGGATTAAGAACCGCAGCTAACCGAGAAGACCAGGTAGTGGATTATCTAATCTCTAAGCTGCAAAAAAGGCCGGAAGGAATTTTAGCGGTAATCAGGCCGCACGGCATGCGAGGATATATTTTTGTTGAAGCTTCGACCCCAGCTGAAGCTGAATTAGCTTTGCAGGGCGTTCCTTATGCTCGAGGGTTATTGCCACATGAAATACCTTATGCAGAAATCGAGCACATGCTGGAACAAGTCAAAATCGAGATGAACATTCAGAAGAATGATATTGTTGAACTTATTTCCGGCCCCTTCAAACGCGAGAATGCTAAAGTTATGCGGGTAAATAAACAGAAAGAAGAGATCGTTGTTGAATTATTGGAATCAGCAGTTCCAATTCCCATAACGGTTAAAATGGATGCAGTTAAAGTAATCCGAAGGGAAGACGAATCGGAAAAACAAACTAGTGAATGAACATTTGCTTAGAAATTATATGGTTAAGATTTCTTAATTGCCCTTTTCAGGTCCAAGGGCTAAAGATACTTCAAGTAACAACGCTGAATCAGCAGTAATTATTCCTTTAGAACAGGCGGTTCTTTTTGCAGTTAAAAGAGCTGAAACCTCCCTGGAGAATGGCCAACTAAGGCAAGCTTATAAGTCTATTGCTCATGCTGAAAATCTGTATGAACTCCCAAGATATCATCCTCTGGTAGAACCGCGGATCAATGCTCTAGTAAGAAATTATCTTAATTATTTAGATTAGCATTAAATTTTAGATTAGCATTAAATTTTAGATTAGCATTAAATATAGCAGTTTCTCTTAAATATCTAATCCATTCAGTTACATAATTTGCATTATTTACATTATTAGAGATAACTTTGTCAATAAAAAATTAATTATTCAAACTTCTCCATAGATGCTCGTTGAAGATTATTTTTGTGATATTTTTGTCAAACGCTAGCGACCACCACCAGTCACGCTCACTGCGGCTAGCTAAAGACTGGGGGGCACAATCCGAAAAGTGAGTGATTTTCGTGTTTTTAAGAATATTTTGGAAATATCTTAGGTTATGATTTTATCTCTTTGTCGTCGGTGGAAACTTATATTAAATCAACTTTAAAGAAAACTAAAAAAGTGAGTGATTTTGTACATCACTGAAAAATCGAACTGTGCCGACTGGTGGAAAACTTATTATACTTTAAAAGAATTATACCATGTGTTGCTTTAAGTCTTAAGTTGCTTAAGTAGAATCGGCCTTAAGCTGGCAAGCAAATAAACAGAAAACAGGTGGTTTCAAATGACCCGAAATTTATGCGATAAATGCGGTGGCGTGTGCGCGTTGATAACCGGAGCGCTAATTTTAGTTAATGCTTTTTGGTGGCCGCGCTGGCTAGGTGTTGACGGCTGGGTAACTTTTTTAGCTGTATTGTTGGTTTTGAGCGGATTTATTAAATTAGTCCTGCCTAATAAATGCTCTAGCTGCAATGCTCTGGCTTGCGAGACAAAACCAGCGAAAGCCAAAAAATAAATGTTCTGAATGTTGTCTTTTTTCTTTTTCTAGGACTAGAATAATTATTTATTAACTTTTTTTAAGTTATTACTTATCTTTGACCTTTTAGCTTTCTTGTAGTCGATACTTCTATATGTTATTTTTGTCAGGCAATTAAGAAATTCTTTGACAAGCTAAGGAAAAAATGTCAAACATAAGCTGTAATAAATATCTGTAAACTAAAGTTAACAGCTCTCCCATTCCAAAATTGACCCAGCTTTCTTTTCGATAGGGTCGGCTTTTCTCAAAAAAGCAATTTGCGATCGAGTTAAAATTTGTTTGTGCGGAATTTTTACTAAATATTCCGGGATATACCATGGGTCTTTTTCTGCGGTCATCCAGCCCTGCTTATCAAATCTGGATAAATCTACCGGCAGGGAATAAGACCGCAGTGTTTTTTTGCAATTATCGTTGGCGAAGTATTCATGAAAGTAAGACATGACCAATTCCCGGATGGTTTTATACACCGGCTCCCGATAACGCAAAACAGCGTGATTAGTTTTGGAAATGGCTCCCCACCGGCCCTTTCTTTTAAAAACAGCAATTACATGATCGTAATCGTTTTTAGCGGCGCTGAGATCAACGATTAACGGCGGATGACCCTGAAATCTTAATGCTGCGGCCGCTAACAGAGCCCCTTCTATGCAATGGGCGCGATTTTGTTTTAACACCATTCTCGGCGAAAGAACGGTATCGCCGTCCTTTTCGTAATTAGTCGGGATATTATTAAGAAAATCCTGAATTTTTTTTGGGCAGTTTAATTTTTTTAATACTGTTATTTCCTCTTTGGTAAAGCTGAACATCTGCAATAATGAATTAAATAGAGTATAAAAAGGTTTACTCTTGATAGTGGGGATAAATGTACGAATATTTGGCCTATTTGTTATACCCTTAAGAGGTAAATTTCTACTTCATAATCTTAATAAATAAACCAGAAACCACAACATCATGAATTTTCTGCGCCAGCAGGTTGCTGTTAAAGACCTTTTAGAATTGGAACTTAAACAAAGATTATTATTAGCCGATCACTGCATTTCTGATTTGGATCATACTGATGTTAATGGTTCCCCGGCTGAAGACCTGGCTAAACAGAGGATCGGCGTTTCCTCAACATCTTTGGGAAACTTAAGATACGCTAATTGGGCTTTTTGGACGGGCCTGGAATTTTTGTCGGCCTATCGTTGTGATGACTGTGAAACGGCAATTGAGAAAGTTAAGGAACAGCGCTTTAGCGCTTATGACCACGCTTTTCTTAGAACATCGATGGTTAATAATTGTCAGCGAGAGTTGAAACGCGAAGTACAGCAGGAACTAACGGGGTTGGTTAATGGAAGGTACCTAGCCCAATCATTATTCTCCGGTGTAAGGGAATTTTATCGGGCGCTTCCAGCTAGGAAGATGTACCTTTCCAGAAACCTTCGGCCAGTTGTGGAAGCTTATGCCGGCTTTTTAGGGTTTACTGGCGTTGAATCTGAAGTTAAACTGAAGCGGGCAGTTCTGGAGCATCTTTTACTTCATCATCGTTCCATGAAAAGATTAATTTTTCGGATTGACGGCGTGGCTGAAGATGAGATGATTAATACGGCTAAATTTTACCAGAGGCAAAAATGGAGCCAGGTGGAAGATGTTTTAGTCCTTAAACGTTCATTGGAAATGAATGATGATTTTAAAACCGCTGATGTCTTAATAGGCTCAAACGATTATGGGCTCGTTGATATTATGAACGGAAGAAAGGTTTAAATTTTGTGTTGTTGACAAGAAAGGCTGTTAAAATGGTTTCTTATAAAGCATTAAAATCAGGGGCAGCAGCAATAGGATTAGCTGGTGTTTTGAGTGAATGCTCTTTGAAATGTTCCTCTTCTCAGCCAGAAAATCTGATTAATGATACTTCTAAAATTTACTTTCTTCCCCATTGCGTGAAGTTAAAATTTGTGGAAAGATGGGAGCGCGGAGGTTATTTTCTCTGCGAAGGCGCTGGTGGAAAAGAAATTCTGTATATCAAGCATTATTAGGATAAATACAAGTTAGGATAAATGTAAGGAAAATTTTGAATAATTAATTTTTCAACGACAAAGTTCTCTTCTCTAAGCTAGAATAAATATAAGAAAAATGGACCTGCCGAGATTTTCAACCTACAACGGCAATTGAACTCGGTTCTCACCGCTGCCAGCGGTGTGTGCTAGCCGGTATACCACAGGCCCATTTAATTGCTTTAAAAAATAGGTTTATTATTAATGTTTTGATTTAAAATGACTAGTAATGGTTATTTTAGATATGGAGCTAGTATTTGATCCCAGCTGTTGGATATTTTAGTAAACTCGTTCTCACACCTAATTGCTCTTTCTTCCGGCAGATATCCATCTTCAACTAAGTATGAATGCGTTTTTGGATTATTGCCATAGACCCAACAAGCAAGGTTGTAGAAACGTTGCGCATCAAGAGCGTGTTCATCAGCAAATGCAGATTCGTCCAAGTCGGTATTTTCAGCCCTTAATAAGAACCAAGCGGCGCCACGAAGAACTGCTTCCTCGCCCTCTCCACCAGCTCCTATTAAGATCATTGCGGACAATTGGTCAACTGCATCTTCTTCTCTGCCAGTTAGGGGTAAGTCATGAATGTCTGCAAGCGCATGACCTAGTTCATGGTAGAAAATAAAAAGTAACGTATGACCAATACCAAGAGCAAGCTCTTCTTCTGTTTCAGCAACTTCAGCTAAATCTAGTGAAATCCCATCTATTAGTTCATAGCACATTACTATCAATCTATGTGTTGGTTCATAGAATGCATTTATGGTTCCACCACATTCTCCGAGAACTACCTGCACATCATAAGGTAAGATTATCGCATCATTAAGTCCATTTACAGCTTCTTCAAAAAGCCCAGAATCTTTGAATACTTGTTCATATTTTAAATTATCTGTGGTCGTTACATGAGAATACACTACTTTAAAATCCCCTTGATCAGAAATAATTGTTTCTACAGGAGAATCTAGAGGAATTGTTTCTATAATCGGAGGGAGGCCCAAAACAGAATTATCAGTGATAGAAGAGTCCTCTTCAACAGAGCTATCCAGCACCACCTCCGAGAGGCCATCTAAGAAAATTAATCCAACGATAATAAATAAAATTATAGCCCACCATCGGTTATGCCATGCTTTTTTAACTTTAGGTTCTGCCAGAGATTCTACTGGTTTTGAGGGATCAGGTTCTGTCATTTATGTTAAACAGTTATTCAATCTTTTTTAAAGTTTTGCATTAAAAAAAAGGATGCTCTGCCGCATGACCAAAAACTTAATATAATCTGAAAAAATCATTTTTCTATGAATGAAGAAGTCAGAACTGAAATCATTAATGATTTAGCCAAAACGGCGGAAATTCTGGAAATTAAGGAAGTCAAGGATTTGGAGGAATTAAGAAATTTAAGCGAGCAGACTATTGAGCATATTGCCATCCATAAAGATCTGGAATTGGTTTCCGTTACGGTTTTAATCTACTCGTTATATAAAATTGAAAATTGCCTGCAAAAGACTGACCGAAGCCAGATCGTGGAAGCTTTACGCCGGGCAGCCCAGTCTTTAAAAGGCAGCAATTTTGGAAGTTATAACTCCGCCATCCGCCGCTTATTTGAATTGGTTAGAAACTGCAACGCTAAAATTAAGGAGCATTTGCAGGACGTGATGGATGCGGCCAGAATTAAAAAGGGAACGGCCCTGCTTCACCGCGGCTTGTCCATCGGGCAGGCAGCAGGTTTAATGGGCTTATCCAACTGGGACCTGCAGGCTTATGCCGGGAAAGCCCATTTGCTCCGCCAACATACGGAAACTATACCGGCCAGCAAAAGATTATCTTTAGCCTTCAAGTTGTTTGATTTAGAGAAATGAGAAAACTGAAAAATGTTTCTCTAGTTCAAACTTTATGAACAATAAAAAAAATGAAAAAATTATTTTTTGATTCCGGACCGATCATTTCGCTGGTTATTTCGCGATTAGGCTGGGTTCTTCCTCTGTTAAAACAGCAGTTTGGCGGAACGTTTTATATTACCCCGGCGGTAAAGCATGAATTGGTAGACCGCCCACTTACCGTGCGGCGGTTTGAATTTGAAGCTCTGGAAGTAATGAAGCTGATTCGGGAAGGAGTGCTGACTATTTATCCAGAGGTTCCCTGGGATACGGTTAAAAAATTGTCCGCAGTCGCTAATAATTCTTTTACTATCGCTGGCAACCCTCTTAAAATTGTGCAGGAAGGAGAGATGGAGTCGGTAGCTTGCGCGTTAAAAGAACAAGTCCCGGTGGTGGTTGATGAGCGAACCTTGCGAATTGTTATCGAAGACTGCTCACGAATGAAAAAATTGCTGGAACTGCGTTTTCAGAGAGATGTTGCTGTCAACAAGCCCCAGCTTAATCAAGCCCATCGGCTGGTAAAAAAAGTTGCGGTTATCCGTTCTGCTGAATTAGTGGCGATAGGATATAAATCCCGGCTTCTGGATTCTTATCTTCCTCCCTTAAAACAGGGAAGGAAAATACTTCTTGAAGCGGTCTTATGGTCGGTCAAATATAGCGGCTGCGCAATAACCGAGCATGAAATTGAAGAAATCAGGAATTTGCTGCTTAAAAA
>Ga0209541_10011301_pt1 | contig 13998 bp, 4 predicted proteins | sample RifCSPlowO2_01_FD_184027 | JGI IMG/M metagenome (GOLD analysis project Ga0209541, IMG submission 184027) | Groundwater microbial communities from Rifle, Colorado - Rifle CSP2_plank lowO2_0.1 (SPAdes) (version 2) | ecosystem: Environmental > Aquatic > Deep subsurface > Groundwater | place: Rifle... | reverse complement strand
TTTGCTGTATTCTCCTTGTGGTCTCCTCATCCGTAAATGATTCCTTGCAGTTGGAACAAACCAACGCAGGAAATTCTCCAAGGTCAACGCCAAACATCACTTCCCTGATGCTGCCTTTTTTAAGTTTTCCTTTCTCGCATACTGCGCAAATCATTGCTACCACCTCGGCTTGACTGTTATGACAAAAATATTCTGGCCGAACTTCTTATAAACAACACTAAAATAGCGATATTCTGAAACTATTTTATTCGGGTATTGAAGATATTTGCTGCCTTGCTTGATAGCTTCTTGGACAAGTTCCTCATCAATTCCGCGGGCAATCATCTGTTCCCGCGCATGTTTGCTGTACAAAATGGCCAATGTGCACACCTGTAATTACAGTAGATACAAACTAATATATAAACGTAGCGTTTCGTACTGCATCATTATGGAAACTCTGCAGGCAAAAAACTTCAATCTCAAGTCAACCATCGAATCAGGCCAGCTTTTCCGCTACAGCAGCGGCAGTGACGGCTCTTATCGCGTTGTTGCCGGCGACTCTATTGTGAATCTGCGGCAGGAAGGCGATAAGCTGGAATTTGAGTCCAGCAACGATTTTGACGTTGAATCTTTTCTCGGCCTGAGGCACAGCTACAGCGGCATCGTCAAATCCATCCGGAAAGACGAAAAAATTGCTGCCGCAATAAAAAGCCATCACGGCCTTCGCATCCTTGAGCAGGGCTTGTGGGAGTGCACGGCCTCTTTTATCTGCTCCTCCTTTTCCAATATTCCGAGAATTCGGCGCTGTATTGAAAATATAGCGACAGCATTCGGTGAGCCGATTGGGTTTGAAGGCCTTTCCGCTTTCTCTTTTCCGCAGCCGCATCAAATCAGCAGCTTCCAAAGGCTGGAAAAATGCGGCCTTGGCTACCGCGCAAAATACCTGTTTGAAACAGCGATGATTTTTGCCAGCGGCAGCGGGGAGTTTTCGCAAAGGAACTTGCGAAGCCTAAGCTACGCCGATGCAAAGGAAAAGTTCATGGAATTGCCTGGCGTTGGCAGCAAGGTTGCCGATTGCATCCTTCTGTTCTCTTGCGGCTTTTACGAGGCTTTCCCTGTTGATGTCTGGGTTAAGAGGGCAATGCTCGGCAGCTACGGCATGGAGATAAATGCCTTTGCAGCCGGCAGGAAGCCGAATGAGCGCATCATAGCCGGTTTCGCGAGAAGCTATTTCGGTAAATACGCCGGCTACGCCCAGCAGTTCATTTACCACAACAGCAGGACTTCAGGAAAGCTGCCAAGTGCCCTGGTTACCTGAATGGCGGCGTTGGCATTATCCTGCCTAGGCAGCCCTCGTTCCTTCTTCCGTTGCAGTTGTCATCATCCCAGGTTGAGCAGTCTTCCTCTGGCTCCGGCCTGACCTCTCCGATGCAATCAGTCCATTCGCTCCAGAGATAGCCGGAACTGCACGTCCTCGTCCTTGTGCCCTGCTCGCATTTCCCTGTGCTGCTGCCGCATTTTTCTGATTCCGCGGATTGCGGCAGGCACTTTTGCGTGTCGTTGATTATTATACTGACCGATGCCGTAGCGCTCAGTTCCCTGTCGCTTACCCTGAGCACGAACTCGCTTGCGCTGCTTTCATCCCCGTCAGTCCAGTTTGGAGTGTACCTGTAAGTCGGCGTGTCGGCTGCTTTTTCGCCGTTGTATAGCCACACGTACTCAAGCTCGTTCCCGTCTGGGTCTGAGGCGTCCGCCTCAAGCGTTTTCGTCTCGCCCTCATTCATGATTGTGCCTTCTGGATTGGCCTTTATGGCAGCCAGAGGGGCCCTGTTGGTGTTCAGGACTGTTATGCTTATCCTTTTCGTGCCTTCCTGCAGGCCATCGCTTGCTGTAATGATTGTGCTGTAAATCCCGGCATCGTCAAAGCCTGGCATCCACACCAGGGTTGTGGCGCTCGTGCCGGGGTTGCTGTTGATTGACGCGCCATGCGGCAGTTCTGAAGCGCTGAATACCAGATGGTCCAGCTCGGCGTCGTATGCCCCGATTGGCATCTGGAGTACGCTGCCTTCATTGACAGTCGCATCCCCCGTGTGGATGACTGGTGGCGTGTTGCAGACCCTTTCTTCGTCTTTAAATCCGTCACAGTCGTTGTCGAGCCCGTCGCACAGCGCCTTGCATAGGTTGTCATTGTTCTGCCCCGGGCAGAAAGCCTCAACAGGCGCATACGCCTGCCCCTTTCCCGCGGCATGGGATTGGTAGTAGATGCATGCCGGCCAATGGCCCTGGTCGCACGGCACGAAGCTGCCTGCGCATACCCCGAGCTGGAGCGGGCATAGTTGCGTTTGTCCTTCGCCGCATTCAAGCGTGTCCTGGACTGTTACAGTCATCGTCATTGAACTCGTGTCGTTTGAGTCGTTTATTACAAGCTCAAGGGTGTGGGCGCCGCTGTCGTTGTAAAGCGGCTCAAACGTGTACGTGTCGCCTGTCCCGGCTGGCGAGCCGTCAAGCTTCCACATGACTTTTATGTCGTCGTCATCGTCGTCAGATACGCCTGCAATGAATGTCTTGTCTTCGCCCTCCCCCATTTCCAGCGATGGGGGTTCTATGAGCACCATCGTTATCTTTGGAGGCCTGTTGGTGTTCAGCACTGTTACGTTGAACCTGGCTGAGTCATTCATGTCTCCGTCCGTGGCGGTTGCCGTGAAGCTGTATGTTCCCGCCTGCTCGAAGCCCGGGGTCCATTCCAATGTCCCTGTTTCATGGTCAAAGAGCGTCCCCGCCGCATCCTTTTCGGAAGTCATTAAGTAGCTTAAGGCATCTTCCTTGTCCGGGTCTGCCGCCTTTGCCTGTGCCGTGAACGTTTCGTTTTCCCTTGCCGTGATGTTCAGCATCGGTTCTATCGCTGGAGGCCTGTTCACGTTCCTGACCACAACAGTAGCATCGGCTTCCGCATGGTCAACACTGTCATTCGCGGTAATCCTGACCTTGTAAGTGCCTGCATCCTCGTAGCCCGTGTGCCACGTGAATGACTCTGTTTCCTTCACGCTGAGGGAGGTAATCTCTCCACTGCCGCCTGAGCTGCCGGAGGATTTTGCTGAAATGAACCTTGAGTCGTTCACTGAAATGTTCATGGCGTCCCCGTCAGCATCAGCGGCCGTTACGATTATAACTGCGGCTTCTGTCTCATTGACAATCACGTTCTTGTCGGCTTCTGCTATCTCAGGAACCCTGTTTGTGTTCTCAACTGTTATGTTGATAAGCTCTGAGGATGACAGGTCGCTGTCAGTGACGGTGAATTTTATCTCATATGCGCCTTCCTGTTCGAAGTCCGGTGTCCACCTGAAGAATACGCCGTCAAACTCCAGCCCGTAAGCGGCGGCAGGGCTTTCAATGCTTCCGGCAAGCAGCGTCCCCTTGTCCGGGTCTGTCATGTCAACTTCAAATTCCAGCGTTTCGTTCTCCTTTACAGTCTTGTTTCCTATTGGTTCTATCACTGGAGGCCTGTTCACGTTCAGGACGGTTATTTTTGCATTCCTCGTGGCAGCAAGCTCGCCGTCGCTCACGCTGGCAATCAGTTCATAAGTTCCGGCGTCGTCATATCCAGTTTCCCATTCGAATGCGTTCGGGAAATCCTGTTCCTTGAACCTGCTGTCATTGATGGCGTAGCTGACGTCATCGCCGTCAGGGTCATGCGCCTTCACTTCCAGGAAGATCAGTTCTGTCTCGTTTACGGTAAGCGAATTTTCCATGCCGTCTATTTCCGGGGCCCGGTTAACGTGCAGGACTGTGATGTTGAAATGTGTGCTGTCGCTGAGTTCTCCGTCAGTTGCTGTAATCGTGAATTCATACTCGTCTGCCTGCTCGAATGTTGGAGTCCATTCGAGCTTTCCTGTTGTCCCGTCAAATTCCACCCCTGTTGCCGTTTCCTGTGCCTGGATTTTGTAGCTTACCTCGTCCTCCTTGTCCGGGTCTGCTGCCTGTGCCTGGATTTTTATGGTCTGGTTTTCCTTCACGCTTGAGTTTTCAACAGGTTCAATGTGCGGATTTCTGTTGACATTTTTCACTGCCACCGTGATGTTGGCTGTTGTTTCCGCAAGGTCATCAGTCACCTTTACCTCCACGACGTAGTCTCCTGCGTCATCGTAGCCGGTCTGCCACGTGAATCTTTCTGTTGAAACGGCACTGCTTATGGTCACTCCGTCGCTGATTTCTGCCGTGAACCTTGAGTCGTTCACCGAGTAGCTTATTGAGTCCTGGTCGGCATCAGAGGCCGTTACGATTATCATCGCTTCCTCGACTTCGTTAACCTCTACGTTGTCCGCTTTGATGATTTCCGGCTTTCTGTTCACGTTCTCCACTGTTATGTTCACGTGTTCATGCACGAAGGCGGCTCCGTCGCCGGCAGTGAAAACGATTTCGTACACGCCTTCCTGCTCGAAGTCTGTGGTCCATGCAAATGCATGGCCGTCGTATTCGGCGCCTTGGGCTGACGCCGGGATGGTTGCTGCCACAGAGACAGTGTCCTCCTTGTCCGGGTCACTTGCTTTCACTTCGAATTCAATTGTCTCGTTCTCCTTCACCGTCCTGTTTCCAATCGGTTCTATCGACGGTTCCCTGTTCACGTTCAGGACTGTTACCTTTGCTTCGGTTGAGTCGCTCAGGCCTCCGTCGCTCACGGTCGCCATGACTTCGTACTCGCCGGCGTCATCATAACTCGTTGCCCATTCGAACATGCCATTGCCGAGCGGCTCAAGCCTGGTGTCGTTTAGCGCATATGTCAGCGCATCGCCGTCCTCGTCTGTCGCGAATATTTCAATGGTGGCCTTTTCGGTCTCGTTCACGGTCAGGTTCCCTGTTAATTTGGTTATCCAGGGTTTTCTGTTCACATGAGCCACTGTCAGGGTGGTTGTTGCCGTGTCATTCAGGAAGCTGTCGCTTGCCGTAACTTCCACGATGTACGTTCCTGAGTCCTCGTAGCCGGTTTTCCAGACATATCTTGCCGACCATATGTCAAGTGTGATTTTTTCCATGGTGAACCTTGAGTCGTTTATGCTGAAGTCAATCGCGTCGCCATCCGGGTCGGTTGCCGTTGCTATTATCTCGGCCGTGTCATTTTCGTTTATTTTCGTTTTTCCCTCAAGGGCACCCATCACGGGCGCCCTGTTGACATTATTGACTGTTACCGTTATTTCAGCGTATGCAGAGAGGCCTCCGTCGCTTGCGTTGACGGCCACCACATAGCTGCCAGAGTCTTCGTATCCTGTTTGCCATGAGAACATTTCTGGGTTCTCAATGTCCTGGGCAAGCCTTGTATCATTCACGGAGTAGGTTATGCCGTCTCCGTCCGGGTCTGACGCTGTTATAGCCAGATTCACTTTCTCACTCTCATTAACCGTGAAGTTGCCATCAACCGCTTCAATGACGGGAATCCTGTTGGTATTTGCAACTGTCACGTTTATTTCCTCAAAGTCGTCAAGCAGTCCGTCGCTTGCGCGGAATTTTGCAGAATGAGTTCCTGCATGCTCGAAGTTTGGAGTCCACTCCAGCGTGGCGGTTTCATTGTCAAAGTGCGCCCCCTGCGGCAGGGAGGTTGCGTTGAACATCAGCGCATCTGCCTCGGTATCCTCAGCAGACAGGGAGAAGGCCAGCTGCTCGTTCTCAGCTGCCGTCCTGTTTCCGACCGGGTTCAGCTTGGGCGGTGTATTGCAGACCCTGTCCTCGTCAACCGAGCCGTCGCAGTCATCATCAAGGTCGTTGCAGGTTTCTGTTCCGGCTGGGCTTATGCTGCCGTCCGTGTCGTTGCAGTCCAGCCCGCCCTCGCATCCCGTGGGGAGGTAGCTGTCGCCGTCGCTGTCAAAGCACTGCTCAAGCACGCCGGAGTGGTAAAGCCCTGAAACGGCATACTGGCCGAGTGCAGCGTCAAGGGTGCATGACAGCGGCTCGCAGTCGCTTGCAACGCATGTTCCCTGCTCGCCAGGGTAGGTGGGCAGGGCGCTGCCTTTGGTGTAACTGCATGTGAAGTCGTCAGGGCACTTGAGTTCCGCAAATCCCCCGCAGTTTGGCGCGTCTTCTCCGCCGTCTTCTGGCAAGCATAATTCTGAGGTAGCCGGCTTGCCTTCGCCTGGCTTGCACTCCACCCTCTTCTCGCTCTCGTCGGTGCAGCCGTTTGACACCTCGCTTATCTTGGCTATCTCGACATCCTTCACGCACACCGTGTTTGAGCCCGGGATTATCCGGTCAATGTAGGCCGTCTTTTGCCCGCCCCTCAGGTCAAGCCCGCTTATCCTGATGAATCCCGCCTGGCTGGCGTCATCCTGTTTCTCTATGGTGAGGTTCATGATTGTTATGTTGCCTTTGCTGAAGTTCCTTGTGAATTCAATGAGCCGCTTTCCGCCTGAGGTTATCGTTATTTTCTTCTTGCCCTTGCCCTTCCCGGGTTCGGGAACCTCAATCTCTGCCTTTCCATCCCCTCCCTTTATGGTTATGTCCGTCTCGTTTCCTACGATGTCGTCTTCAGAGTCGTCGCTTCCGTCGTTATCGTTGTCTTTGTCAACGCAGTTGGCAATGCCGTCGTCGTCCACGTCATCGAAGCCATCGTCAACCTCGCCATTGCAGTCGTTGTCAAGCCCGTCGCACATTGTTTCTTCGGTTTCGTATTCCGGGCTGTAGCTTGCGTAGTCTGTTGTTGTGCATCCAGCCCATTTGCCTGTGTTGTTGCATGTTTCCTCGCTTCCTCCACATACTCCCTGCTGGTTGCCGCACAGGCGTGTTTGCGCTCCAGGGTCGCATTCCATGGTGTCAAGCACTATGAGGAGGAATTCATTGTTGTCACTGCTTTGCCCGTCGCTTGCTATGACTGTCAGGTTGTAGCTGCCGCTCTCGTTGTACCTGAAGCGCAGGGTGACCTTTTGCGTGTCCGAAATTACCGTGCCGTTGAGCAGCCACGTGTAAGTGAGCGGGTCGCCGTCCGGGTCGATTGCAAAGGCGCTGAGGTTTTTCTCCTGGCCTTCCTTCATGAAAATCTTTGGCGTTGCTGTTATCGACACGCCTTCCTCGGATACGTCAATCACCGGCGGCCGGTTTGTTTCCAGTATTGTCACGTTAATCATTGCCGTCGTTGCAGATTTTCCATCGCCAGCCTGTGCCACAATTTCGTACATTCCCGAGTCAGCGTAGCCGGTTTGCCACTCAAATTCGCCTGTCAGCCCTTTCTGCTTGAACCTTGAGTCGTTCACAGAGTAGCTTATGGCGTCCCCGTCAGCGTCTGTTGCGTTGGCAAAAAGCGTTACGTTCTCCCCTTCTGCTGCCGTGATGTTCGTAATGTTATGGAGCTCAGGCTCGCTATTCTGCTTGGTGAGCAGCCAGCCTATAGTGTTGAGTATGAGCTTTTCCATGGCTGCGGGGTCGCTCACGCCGTCAACCGAGAAGGCGTAGTATGCTGTTTTCCTCTCCCCGGTTTGGTTATTGCCGACTATGGCCTGGCTTCCGTCTTCCCATTCCGCTACGGTATGTCCTGTTGACTGCTCGGCCCTGTCAGGATATGGCGATTTCTCCGTGCTTATGCTTATTCCTGCTATCCCTGCGGTTATGGGGTGTTCCTTAAGCACCAGCTCTTCCGGCTTTTCCGTGTCGTTCAGGAGCAGGTCGCCGCCGAATTCCGCCCCTGCAATCATGCTGAAGTTGTCGTCCCCTGAGCTATCAAGGCTTATGTCTGAGCCCTCAAGCAGTATGGCCCCTGTGTAAGCGAGCAGCTCTTCCTTGTCCTTGCTCGTGAGTGTGCCGTTGAAGTAGTCGCCGGCGCTCCACACTATGACGTCGTATGGCGCCATCGCGGCTGCTGCCGGCTCGCCGTTTTCCTTCTTGTTCCATCCTTCAACGCAGTACCCTCCCTTCCTTATGGTGTCCATGAACTCGTCCGCGCTGCTCGGCTCGGGGGTTGAGGACATTTCTGCAGTGTTGTCGTCAATTACCATCACTTTTTCCCTGTTACACAGGTATATTGCTGATTCAACTATATTGTTGGATTCATTGTATTCTGCAACTGTGTTTCCGGGGTCTGCTTCAACCTTCACGTTATAGGTCGCTTTTTTTGCTTTTATTAGGAATGTGAGCTGCTTTTCCTCCCCTGCTGCAAAGGTAGCTTCTTGTTCTGCTGCCGTTTCTTCCGCTGCTCCCTCAAGTGTCATGGTTGCCCTTATCGTGGCTGTTGCAGGATTGCCTCCCATGTTGGCCGCCGTTAGGTTTATTGCCGCTGAGGAGGTGCTATCATCGTAGCTGTAGGATATGCCCGAAACCCTCAGGTCCGGCTGTGCAGGATAGACCGTCAGGTTGTATTCCCCAGCGTTGTTTACGTAGTTTGCCTCGCCCAGCGCAAAGTTGCTGTTTGCCATCACCCTTACCGGGTATCTTCCGGCGCTCATTTTGGCGGTTCCAAGGAAAGCGACTTTGTCTTTTGAAACAATTTTTGAGGTTGTTTCAATCTTCGTTCCGTCAATAAAAACCTCTGCCTGGGGAGGGCTTGGAAACTCGCGGGTGTTCGCAATCAGCGCTGCAATTCCGAACGACTGCCCTTCCACAGGAATTCCGATTCCTCCAAATTTGACTGATATTTCGCACTCCGCCTTGCTGCCAAATGTCGTATAGCCGTTTGGCCCGCAACCGCTTCCGCATTCGTTGAAATTGCATGAGCCCTTGATGATTTCCCACATTCCAATGCAGACAGCTACACACTTATCTGGCGGTGGCTCCGGAACAGGGTTTGCGTAATAAACGCCTTTTGGCGTTATGTCATCAATGCTGTCATCAAGCAGCCATTTGAGGAAGTTTGAGGCCAGTGTTCCGGCAGCTTCTGTTTCAAGCGCTTCCATGCTGAACGGCAGGAAGCCGGTCCTTGCCGTGCTGCTCTCGTAAACGATTATTGCTGAGCTGTTTTCTTCAAGGCCTTTGAACCTCGCCACTTCGGCCCCGCCGTTGTAAGGCATTACCGCGTCAGGGAACGGGTCGTTTGTTGAGTTGAATAGTATCGGGCTTTTAATCCCTGCAAGGAGCGGGTGCGGGATTGTGGCGCTTATCCAGACGCTTTCCGGCCCCCCTTTGGCTGCCGCTGCCTTTGCGCTTAGCTCTTTGGCCAGTGCCGCGTGCAGGACTTCCCAGAGGAACCGGTTGTTTTCGTTCCTGAATGCAACATCACTTCCCTCAACGAGCAGGCGGCCTGAGCGCTCGTTGTAGCGCGTGAGCGATGCCTTGCCGCTTTCGTCAATGCCCTGTGCGGTTGCGGACGTGCTCCATATCACTGCGTCAAACCTGTCAAGGTATGACGGCGGCGGCGTTCCGGCAACCGGCCTGCTTATGCTGGTGTAGCAGATGCCTCCTGCTTCTGCCGCTGCCCTGTCAAAGCCTGTGAGGTTTTCCTCTGCCCTGGCAACTAGCAGCCTTTTGGTGTTGCACTCGGCAACGCAGCCTGTCAGGTTCTTCTCGTTTTCTGCGGTGACGGCAAAGTTCTGCCACGGGTATTCCCCGCCGTAGCATTTTGCCGGGCTCAGCATGCTAAACGGCAGCCACTCCGTGAGTGCGCAGTTGCCGCTTGAGTCGCACAGCTTTATCCTTGCGCTGATGTTGTTGTAGTAATCTTTCGGGAATGTCTCGTAAGCTGTCACTGAAACTTCCATTGGGCTTCCGGCAGTGCCTGTGAGGATGGCATTGTGGCTTATGTCGTTCTGGAACGGCGGTGCAACCATGTCCGGGCAAGCATCGGAGCAGGTGTAGCTCCCGTTTACTGTGAGTGTGGTGTTGATTGTGCTATGCTCTGACACCTTCAGCAGGAACTGGAGTGGGCTGTCGCCTGTCACGTTTGAATAATCCACTTTTTCGATGATTGGCGGTTTGTCGTCAATGAGTGTCAGGTTTGTTTCGTTCACGACGCTTCCTGTTCCGAGGTCGGCGGCAATCCTGAGCGTGTAGTTTCCCGGCTTCACGTCAACCATGAGGTTGAGGCGCGCCTCAAGCTTTTGCGTTTCCACGACTAGAATTGCCAATCCCTGTTCAACTATCGGCTGGGTGGTTTCGTAAGCGATTTTTCCAGCATCATCTGCCAGTTGGAGTGAAAGCGATCTTGTCTCTTCCGCCTTGACCGCTGTGAAGGTGATGTTGCCTGTCAGGTTTGAGCTTAGGCGCTGCTCGCTGCTCACGTTTATCTCATCAATCATTCCAATCTCTCCAAGCGGGGAGATTACCTTGAATGATGCAAGATGGAAGAGGTCTATGCTGGCTTCCGCGCCGCCGCTGCCGCCTGATGAGCCGCTTCCCCCGCTTTCATCTGTGGAGCCGCTGTCCTTGGATGCGTTTGAGCTTCCTCCGTAGTTGAGCGTGACCTCCAGGGCATACTTCCCAAGGATTGCAGTGTCTGTGTAGTCGTATGCATAATCCCCGCTTCCCGTGCTCGGTATGTCAAATGCGCTCTTTTCCCCGTTTGGCTTTGTTATTGTTGCCTTGACGCTGTTTATTTTCACATCATCGTAAACAGTGACTGCAATCTTTTGCACCTCTTGGCTTATGAGCTTCGGCGCCATTTCAACCTTGAACTCAACCCCTTCCCTGTAGATTGCAGCTTTTGCGAGGTCTATGAGGCCGAAGCCGTAGCTGGCATCCTTGCCCGGCTCTCCCAGGTCCTCGCTTGTCTTCTCCAGAATCCGTTTCACGTCGTCCTGCTTCAGCGTGGGCGTCCTGTTGAGCATCAGCGCTATTGCCCCTGAGACGTGCGGTGCTGCCATGCTTGTCCCATCTTTAAGGGAGTATCCTCCAGGCACTGATGACTTTATGCTGACTCCGGGGGCGACGAAGTCTGGCTTCACCCCGATTTCAGGGTAAACCCCCCCTCCGGAGAAGTATGCAACATTTTTGGACTTGTCAATAGCCCCCACGGTGATGACGCTTGGCGAGCTGCCAGGTGCCGTCACCCCCTTGAAGCCGCCGCATCCGGGGCATATTGCGCCCGTGCATCCCGGCCCGCAGTTGCCTGCTGCAACCACTATGATTGCGCCCTTGCTTACTGCCGCTTTGAGGTCGTTCTCGTATTCAGCATCAAGCGGATCTGTCGTGCCTAAGCTCATGCTTATTATCCTCGCGCCATCGTTCGTTGCCGGGTTTGAGTCCGGGTCAAGCGCCCAGTTAATCGCGTCAAATACCCGGTCTATCGGCCCAGCGCCGTTTTCGTCCATTGCCTTGGCGTTTATCAGCTCTGCCCCCGGTGCGACGCCGTCCATGAGCCCCCCTCCTGCCTTTGACCCGGCTATTATTCCGGCAACGTGGGTGCCGTGGCCGTTGTCGTCCTGGGCAATGGCGTCGCCATCAACGAAATCCTTTTCAGCAACGACCCTGCCTTTCAGCATCGGGTGGCTTGCGTCCATGCCCGTGTCAATGACGGCAACCTTCACGCCGACACCGGTGTTGCCGCCTTTCCAGAACGCATCGGCTTTTACCATCGGCACGCTCTGCTCGAGCATGACATGGAACATCGTTCTCGGCAGCACCCTGATTACCTCCTGCCCGGATGCCAGCTGCGCCACTTTTTCTGCTTCCGCCTCAACGGCGAAGTATTTTGACATGCCGTCAATTGAGTCAACCGCGTTGAGGATTTTTCCTCCCGCCTTGCTTATCTCTTCCTTAATCCCTTTTTTGGACTTCACTATGAATTCAATCCTGTCATCGCCCTTCCCGCCTGTTTCCTTCCTGTAAACCGCTTCCTTGACCTTCTCCATCAGCACGGGAGAGATTTTCTCGTTGACTGCCTGGGGCAGCGTGTTCAGCTCGGAAAGCTTCAGCATGAGCATGTCGCCGCCTGTTTTGGCTTTGTTGTCGCTGCCTGTCGGGAGCAGCGTTGTTGCCAGCAGGAGCAGCAGGACTGCAATTGCCGCAAATGCCGCTTTCCTCGCGGCCTTCAGTTTTCCCATCCGCTTTTCTTCAATCATTCTCCTTCAACCGCTGAACTGGCTCAGGCATATGCCCTTTGTCTGTTCGTCTGCTATCTTGTTGCACAGCTCCCTGTTTTCAGGGTTTTTCTCGTCAATGTAGCCAAACAGGCACATGTCCCTCGATTCAACGTCGCCCTCTATCATCTCGCAAACCCTGTAGTCTGATGTGTTGGCCGCGCTGCGCATGAGGCATACGGTCCTCTTTTGTATTTCATTCCCGTATCTTTCAAGCGTTCCAGAAATCTTCAGGCACGCTTCCGGGCCTCCCTTTAGGGATACGTCGCCGATTTTGGCAAGCTCAACGTCAGACCTGCAGGATTCCTGCGCGAACTCATCCACTCCCGACTCATCAAGTATTTCGCACCCTTTTATCCTGCCGCACGTTGCCGCATCCCTTTTCTCCACCGCCACCTCTGACACGCACGCCTTCGCGAAGAGGCAGTTCTCTATCTTGTCGCACACTCGCGTATCCTTCGCCTTGACCGCTATTTCGGTTATCTCGCTGAAGTCCGCCCCTTCCCTTACCTCGGGGACCTTCTGCCCCGCCCCCGTAGAGCATCCGGCAACCAGCAGCAGCGCTGCAATGCCCAGGGCCGCCCAAACAATTTTGCTCCACATTCCATTTTTCATGCAATCACCAGTTTCAGATTGTTTCATTCCGCCTTCCCTACGATATGGGCGTCGAGGCGGTCAGACATCCTCAAATAATCGCCAACCTTAACAGGGTAAGATATCGGCACCCTTGTATAGATGGCAATGCCGCAATCAATAATCAGCCGTTGATGATCCTGCAACGTAAATGAGCTTTCATCCGGATAAACTTTTATCACTTGTCCTTGGATTATGTACCGATTAGAACCTTCTTTACCATCAGGATCCAAAACTACACTTTTCGTATTGTTTGATCTTGTAGGAAGTTTATAGTAATTTGAAATGTTAAATCTTACATACAAAAAATCTCCAGCTTTATACAGGTGGTTTATTGCTAAATCGTATAGCGTATCGCCAGAAATAAAGCATTTCAGGATTAAATCCTGGGAATCCGCTTTTACTTTAAGAAACAAATCACCTACCTCAGCACCGCTAAATTCCCACTTGACCATCTCACATCTTGTCGTTAAAGCATCTTCCATTTTGCATCCTCATCAGGGGATAAATACTGTGGCAATGTCTCCTGGTATGGCGCCTTCAAATTTTTTGATGAAATACACCACTCTGACTTTCGCTTCTTTGCCCTCGTATGTGATTGTCTTTTCAACCGCTTCCTTGATTCCTTCATGCGTGCTTTTTACAGGAGTGCCACCGTCAATTACCTTCTCTGCAATTTTTTTTATATCTTCATCATCAAGCGTTTTTCCAAACGCGTTTTTGAATTTTTCATCATGCTCAATATGCTTGTACTTGATATGGTCAATTCCCCACTCTTTTATGGATTCCGCATCAACCTTTCTTCCCTTACGCAATACAAAAACACCATCAATAGTCTCCGAGCCAATTATCGTCCGTTTTCCGGGCGCTTTGAGCATTTTGACAAGCTCTTGCTCCCTGGCGACTTCACTCGCTTTTTCCAAATCAAACGGATTTTTGCCAAACCCCTTTATGAACCGTGCAAGTTTTTCCGCAGGAATCTCTGTAAAATCTATGACTCTCTTTCTAATCCCGTCAAGAGTGATATCTGTCACGGATTGGCCGAAGTTCTTGAGCGTCCCTGCTATCTCCTGAAGCTTTTCTGGTGAACAAACAGCAGCGGCAGTAACCCCTGCCAGGCCTACGCACAGTTTCAGTGACTTATAGAATTCGTCCACGCTGCCGTACTTGTTTGCTATCCTTCCTGCTGCCTTTGCCAGATTCTCAAACTCGTCCAGATTGCCTGCGATTTTGGCCAGGGTGGCCGGATCAACGGACTTTGCCAGTTCTTCAGCTCCTTTTATTATATTTTTATCTCCAAGGAACGAAGCGATTTTTTGAGCGTCAAACTTTTCCATCACTCCTTCAGGCATCGTCTTGAGTATCTTGCTCAGCCCTGCTATCCTGTCTGGGGAGAATACGT
>Ga0209541_10011299_pt1 | contig 14000 bp, 12 predicted proteins | sample RifCSPlowO2_01_FD_184027 | JGI IMG/M metagenome (GOLD analysis project Ga0209541, IMG submission 184027) | Groundwater microbial communities from Rifle, Colorado - Rifle CSP2_plank lowO2_0.1 (SPAdes) (version 2) | ecosystem: Environmental > Aquatic > Deep subsurface > Groundwater | place... | reverse complement strand
TCATGGGATTAATAACACTCTCGTATGCTCAAGACATCTCTGAAACAGAAAGTATCATAAAAGACCTCGCTCAATATATACCTCAATCTCAAGGGGCGGTTCCAAAAACAAATGATACCGATGCAGAAAAAACCTACAAGGAAATGATAGATAAGTTTAAAACGGTTTCCTATGAGAACCACAGAGTAAAACTTATAAATATTCTACTCCACTCGAAAAACACCCAGTTTCGAGCAGTGGCAGCGCTTACTCTGTCATTTGGAGAAAACCTAGATGATATTGAACACATCGAAAAACTATTGAGAGATACCTCAAGCAAATCTTTTTTTCTCCCTCACCTAAACATCTGCATCCAATGTGCAGCAGAGGACCCAATACATTTGGAGTGGAAAAAAACCAGTTTAAAAGAGCTAGCGCTTATTGTACTTGAGAGAATAACAACCATAAACTTTCACAGTGTTGATGAATACTTCAAAAATCCTCCCAAAAAAGAAAAACTTGTAGCTTCAGTTAAATATTGGAGTAAAATTCTTGAAGATACTCTGCATTTTGATCAGAAGATCAATCAACTTAAAGAAAAACCAGAGCTTTTCATCCACGTTATGATTACTTATCGATATGATTGGAGAGATGCAAAAAAACCTTATTATGGTTTACCAGAAAATGAGGTTATAAATATTGTTAAAAAAACTTACTCTTCCAAAGAATTATTATCTTTTTTAAAGAAAGAAAAAAAATTCTCTTTAAGTATTGAGAGAGAAGAGATCTCTTATGACAATTTTTATAGATGGCTCTGCGCACGCACCCATGCTTTCTTTGATGAGTCTTATGCACAAGAGTTTTATAACTTATGGAAAAAAAATACTAATAATGCCTTTTTTGCATTAGCTGCAACCTCATTAAATCCAAAGCTTGAATTTCAAATTTTGAAACAAACAATGCTTCAGGCCATAGCAAAAAAACCCTTGGATTCAGGGGCTGAAGAAACGATTGTAAGGCAGATTGCATCTGGGCATCTCGAAGAAGGCACAACAGTCTTAAAAGATTGGTATTATTCTAAAGAAGATCCCTTCCATTCACATGAAAAAGTATTTCTTTTTGAGGTATTAAGTCAAAGAGGAAGTACCGCCATTCCTCTCATAAAGGAAATTGTATTTGATAAAAGGTTTGAATCTGATCGTGAATATTACATAAGTGCCCTGCTTGATTTTGCTCTTTCTTTAAAGGCCCCCGTATCTGTTGACTATCGCAAGGACATTCACGCGAGATACCACCCCCTATATAAAAAGGGCATGACAAAGGAGGAAGAGCAACAAGCTCATGTGGACGCCCAAAAAAAGAGAGAAACTTGTTTTAAAGAAATCAAAAACTGGCTCGCTCAAAATTAGATAGTCACTTTTGGAATAATGCCTCCCAAACTTCCATAGTGACAAACAACATCCTGATTTTCTTTTTGAAAGTCCGGCTCAACAAACGTTTTTTTTAATCTCGAGTAATAGAGACACCCTAACTCGTGTGGAGGTGCCTCGCGTATAAAAACCTCAGCGCCCTCTAGAGCTTTCAGCCATTTTTGTTTCAAAACATGAAGATCGACTTTTTCAGAAAGATGCAGACGTAAAAAATCTTCCTCGTGGTATTTCCCGTGTCGTTTTAATAAATCTATTAAAAGACCTGGACTGAAACCAGGATCCTTGCCACAAGCAGCCCAAATCATGCCACCTAACGGCAGAATTTTTTCATGTGCATGTAATACATCAAGATAATCTCTGGGTTCATCTCGGCCTGCCAACGCTAATACCTTATTGATCGCCAAATCAATGGGGTGAAGCATATAACCAATCTCCCGATGAACTTGAACCGGCATAAATCTCCACATTGAATCGCATGCCCATTCAACTTTTGTGGAATCATTATCTTTTTGAATCACACAACGAATATACCCCGGCTGATTCATTTCGATGACACATTCATATCCATTTTCAACCAAAAGCTTATGATCTTTGGTGAACGCTGATGAAACATGCTGTTCTGAATCATGAAAATAATCTAAATCTTTACTATAACGCATGGAATTAGGTTCAAAATGAAGCGCTGCACCTCCAGCTAAATGACTTTCTGGTGATCGATTTTGAGAAAGTAAACAAGCAATTTTTTTCTGAATAGGTGTTAACGGCATAACTTTGCTCCTAGCATCCAGAGTTTTCGGTTTCCATTTTTCATCAACTGTTCGCAAAGCCATGGAATATCGCTGAGCTTAACAACATACTGTGGATCATAAGACCAAAAGCACTGGGTATGGTATTTTTTATAAAGACGCCGCGCCTCCCTCAGACGGGCCATACCACGAGCCGTCTCAGAGTCTAATTTACGGCGACTTTTACGCCCACCAATTCGACCAATCTCAGAAAGATATATAGAAACATATTTATTCATTTGTTTTTTCACTACTTTTATCATAACCGGATTATGATATTTTATCAAGGTTTTTTCTTTTCTGACTGGAAAAGTGCCTGGCACTTTTTGAATGAACCAAGCACGAATATGCATATAAAGTTGGCAGTCAGTGGATAAACTTAAGTCATTTATAACTACTTGTTTAGACTTGAAAATTTCTTCTCCCCCAAGTTTTGTTATTGCCTAGACAGGAATATACCCGAACAAGTTCAACCCATCTTTAACTTATGTAATAATTTCAATAGGTTATAAAATGCCTCTTTGGCATGGGGTTTGCTTTCCTAATAGGTAAGACGGAGGGCCAATGTCTGTAATTAAGAATCTATTTACATTAAGGGGTTGGATTGCTGCTAGACTTATTCTATGTCTGGTGGCAAGCCCTTTATTTATCACCTCATGCGGTGATTTTGCAGCCTTAAACCAGGCTAAAAGCTTTTACGATAAACTTAAAGATGCAGATACCAATAATACTCTAGACTCACAAGACTCTGTATCCTCTCCACAATTTCCTACTTTGCCGGCTAATTACGGTACCCCTTATCCACAAACGATTGTTTCAGGTCAGAATACACAAGTCCCTTTTGAATGCCCACAAGGAACAACAAAGTTTCCAGTCACAACACGAGCCGAGCTTGTCGATGGCAACATCATGACAGATGCTTTATTTAAAAAAGGGGACAGTATTAGTATTTCACTGGGAACAGCTCCCCAAAATGTGACAGCGGTACTCATTAAAGATAACTCACCCATTTATAGTTATCTAAAAGAAGTGGAAATTCGTTTCATCACAACAACGATTTTCACTTACACATCTTCGAAGTTGAGAATAACGCGTAATAGTACACATACTTCTATAACAAGAAGTGTTAATTTTACTGAAATTTATCAGGCAAGTGCCCCCTCGGGAGGGACCATCCACATTCCTTCAGGCGCCAATTCCATTTACACTAACACGACGGAAATCGAAATAGACATTAAAGATACCCAGTTCAATGATATTCACCTTGGGGAAATTCTTGTTTGCGTAAATTGAATAATTTTAACTAAGGCTTTGCTTTAGTTGAAATTATTCATTCCGAGGGCTTTGCTCGAGGGATCTCAAGGCAGGCCTTTTGACAAAATCTGCCAGTCAGATTTTATTTCTATCTTCCAAAAACTGAAGCATGGCCGGTAAAAATGTCACAGCAAAAGAAAAACACGTTCCAATCCCAATAATTGACAGTATTCCCAAAGATTTAAGTCCAGGATGATAGGCAATCACCATGGCTCCATAGCCCACCATAGTTGTCACAGCTGTGACAGAAATAGCCCCACCCGTTTGTCTTAAAACCAAAAGTAAAGACTGAGGGCCCTCATCTTTATATCTGTGAATAATATGTATCCCGCTATCAATACCAATTCCTATGAGAGTGGGAATAATAATAATATTGAAAAAATTAAGTTTCAGTCCAAAAACAAACATCAAACCACACATAAAGATCACACCACATAAAAGAGGAATAAGAACAAGAAGGGTCATTTTTAAACTTCTAAAATCTAAAAAAATAAATAAAAAAACCGTAATCAAGCAAAGAAGAACAGCAAGTCTTCCATCAGAAATCATAACATGGAGCATATCAGCAAAAACGATAGCATCACTTGAAGGATAAAAAACTTTTTCTTCTTGAACGATCTCTGTCACTCCATCTTTTTGTATTTTTCGCGTTACAACTCCTTTAATCTCACGAATATCGTCAGAAAAACGTATGGCTTCTCGTCCATCCCTTAATTGAACACTTGGGAAAATATAAACAAAATGACCAGGGGAGCCATCTACCCCTTTAAATTGCCGCAAAAGGTTATTGGGAATTTTTGATAATTCTACCTTATCTGTAATTTTTGCAGCGTCTCTAAACTCTTCAAGATGCTCTTTGACAACTGGATCCTCAACCTGCTTTAGCGCCTTATCTTCTAATTGAATTTTAAGCTTTTTTATTTCTTCTAGTTTTTCACCTTGATCTGGTGGATAGATGGAGGGAAGGGATAAAACAGAATCAATGGTAGGAGATTCTTTATCATCGGCAATCTTTTTCTCCACTGCATTGATAACAGCAAGAGCTTCATCATAATCTTCTGCAATCACAACAGCGGGTGACTGAGAACGAGTAAAGATGGTGCCTATTTTTTCACGTAAGGGAAGGGTTGTTTCAAGATTAGCTCTCAAATTTGTAAAATCATACTCCAATTCAACTTGAGAAAATCCAACAATACTAGCAAGAGCTATTATTGTTCCAACAACTAATATTTTTTTAGAATGTGGAAAACCTGCTTTCATGTAGGCCGTATGCGGCATCTCCCTCATGCGAATAAATTTAAGTTTTTCACATAAGACAAGGAGGGGTGGGAAAATAACGTAAATAGAAACAAGAGTTAATATCACCCCCGTTCCCGCAATAAGCCCCATTTCTGAGAATCCCTTAAAATCTGTAAGGAGCATAACAAAAAAAGCAGTTGCTGTGGTTAAGGCAACCATAAGGCATGATCGCCCTGTCTTAGAAAGTATAACAACAAGTGAGTCATGAACACTTTGTTTCCGATAACGACACTCAAGATAACGTGCAAACATATGAATGCCATAGTCCACACCCAACCCAAAAAGCACAGCAAACATAAATGAGGTCACCAAGTTTAAACTCTCAAGAAAAGGCGTGAGTATGGCAAAAGTCCATATAATTCCCATAACAAGGGGCAATGCTATGAAAAAAACCGCAATGAATTGTCGAAATAAGAGTGTAAGAAAAAGGATAACACCAATAGTTGAAAAAACCGATGTTGTTTTTATATCAAAAAGAACGGTGTCATATTCATCAACCTTGTATCGGAACGGTCCAGCTATATCGATGGAGAGTTTGCCACTATATTTTTCATCATTAAGTTTTTTTGTTGTTTCTTTTAAATAAGCATATATTTTTCTAGCACTTCCTATATCTGACTCACTCCCGTGGGGTTTAACAATAACCGCTATTGTCTTTCCACCTGGGTTCACAAAATAACCATCTGCCTGCTCTTCCCGTTTAAAGCCCTTTTTTACATTAAATCTTCGTGAATATTTATCTTCTAGATCAGAAAAATCTAAATCTACCCTTTGATTGAAAATATTAACAAAAAAAGGGTTGGCTGCACGCTTTTCAAATTTAATTTTTTCTTTCAGACGCTTGCGAATGGTTTTAATATCTTCCAGATCGATATAGAGCAGGAGATGATCCTGAAAATAGCTCTTCTCATACTCATAATCGACATAGCGTATGGAAGGATGTGTTTCGACAGTTTTGGCAAGCTCTCTAACAAATTCTTTTCGAACTTCCAAAGACTCATTCTCTATAAGAAGAGTAAAATCACCAAGACCACCAAGTTTTTCAATAACACGATCTAGGTTTTGAACTGATTTGTATTCTCGTGGTAAAAGGGAGGCAAGATTTGTATCAATTTTAATTTTTTTAGTTGTTAAAAGACACAAACCCGTAATACCAAGGGTTACAAAAATGATAATGATATAATATTTCTCGTTAAAGCAGGCTAATGCATCCCAAAATTTCTGCATTGGAATTATACTTTAACAGGAGAATTGGTTAGAGTCATCTGGCAGGTATAAAAACACCTACTAGTGCCCAAAAAATAATTCTTATTCTCCTAATAAGCCCTAAAGCTAGCCCTATTTCCGGCGAAAAACCCAATGTTGAGAGAAAAAGATAAATTCCCCCTTCGGCTGCGCCAAGGCTACCTGGAATAAAACTTGAAGAAATATTTACAAAAATAATAAAGGTTTCAATGAGGTAGGCATTAAAATAAGACACATAAGAATCCAAAACCCAAAGAATATAATAGATCTCAAAGGCACCCAGAGAAAGTCCTGTTATATTAAACACAAAACAGAGTAAAAATTTCTTTTTATGTGATCGATAAAAATGTGAAAAATAATCATCCATTTGGATAAGATCCGATTCAAATCGATCCAAAAATGTGAGTCTAAAAAAACGAATAAGTTTAAGGACTAAAAAAAGAAATTTCCCCTGATTCTTGTCGACAAAAATAACAACCAAGAACAGAGCACATAAGATTCCGCCTAATACATAAAGAGGACTCATTTTGGGATAGAGAATACTTAAAGAGATGGGTAAACCAAACATGAGAAAACAAAAACCACTAAAAAAATTAATAGCCTTATCCAGTATCACACTCACTGTACCTTCTCGAACGCTATAGTGATGATGAATAAGCCATACCCGTAAGGGCTCTCCCCCTGCCACACCAAATGGAGTTAAAGCATTAAAAGCCTCACCCTTTATTTTAACTCGAAGTAATTTAAAGAAACTTACATCCTTGTGACGAGGAAGAATCGTAAACCACGCTAATGTATTAAAAAAATGCCAACCCAGGGCAATAGAAACAATGGCAAAAAAATGAAATTTAACTTTTTCAAGAGAATCTAAAATAACACGAAAACCAACGGTATAGCACAGAATGAAAATAAGAATGATACCAAAGCAAATAAGTCCACCATGAATCCATCGATATGTTTTAGATTGCTGAGGCACCATATTTTCTATGCACAATAGAAGGCAACAGAGTTAAAGAATAAACAAAAATAAAAAAACTCCCCAGGCACAGAAGCCAAAAAATGAGCTGCCACTGCCCCCCAAGAGCCAAAACAAAAAATACAAAAGCAAAAAAGTCTCTTTTCACGACAAAACTAAAATATCTCGGAAAGAAATTTAAAAAACCAGACTTTGCCTGCGCGCTTTGGTTAAGATGCCTCTCAATAAGCACAAGCGTTCCCTCTAAATTCTTTTTCTTAAGATAAGAGTACATGATGACTAACGCTAGAGAAACAAGTGCCAAAATTAGTAACGTTATATAGAGATAAATCGGATATGAATAAAACTCTGCCATGCCCCATCCAAAACAAAAAATAAACGTTACATATATAATATTATCAGAAACCGTATCAAGCCACGCCCCATATTTCGTTTTCTGAAATTTGAGCCGTGCTATTTCCCCATCACAACCATCCAAGATAGAGGTTATCTGAAAAATCAGAAATGCCATCAAAAAATTCATTTTTACTGCACAATAAGCACCCACAAGTCCTACTAATAAGGTTAAACCCGTCATCTGATTCGCCGTAATGGGCAGGCGGATTAAAATACGGCTTATTTGTAAAGAGAGCGAGCGATTTAAATGTTTTGAAATAACACCATCTGTTGGTTTTCGGCACTGAGACAGAAGAAGTTTCTCTGCCATTTTAAGATCTTCTTCAGAACGAACTCTATAAGACTTAAAAAAACTATTTTCTCGAAAATCCTTGAGGAACCCTTTGAAGAGAATGCTGCTCGCTTGAAGTGTTAATGTGGCATCGTTGTCATTGCGAGGAGCAGAAGCTCCGCGGCAATCTTTAGGTAAACATGTGTAAACCATGAGATTGCTTCGCTCCTTTCGCAATGACGAGAGCAACCATTCCTGGTTAGACATCCATTTTATGTGCCAGCCGCTTTGAGCGCCAACCAAGTTAGTATGGCTGGCGCTCAAAGCGGCTGGCACATCATTTGTTACAATCATAAAATCTTGCAAACCCTCTTCAGCGCAGGTGAGTAGGGTTCTTTCAAACAGGGTCAGTCCACAAACTTTCTTTAACGAATACTCATCTGTTAAAATAATGACTTCCATTAAACAAGATCTCTTATTCTATCTAACTTCATAGGAGCTTGGATTTCCGCCCTACAACTAAACCAACAAGCAGTGCAATCCGTTGGTTCAAACTGATATTTATTGTAAAACTCAGTATGATGATAGAGAGCTGGCATTTCTGAACAACGCTTCACATATCCTTCTGGCGAAACCTGAATCCACTTTAATCCAGCTTCACAATGTGGAATTTCATTACCTTGAAAATAAGAGACTACATGATCAAAAAAATAATCACCCGTGCTGATGTGTCTTAGTTTTTTCTTAATCTTTTTAAGTTCTGTGGCTACTTGTTTTAATTTTTCAATGTTTTTAGATTTCACATGTCCCCATGTATTTCCATTTTTTCCGAAATAATATGAACTGAAATTAATATGAGCCCCCCATTCATGTGCTTTAAGAGCAAGGGGTACAAGATGATCTAAATTGGAATCCATAATAATAGTATTTAAAGTGACTCTATCAAAAGGAAAAGTCACCAAACGTGGCATAAGTTCTTGAATTTTTTGAAAAACTCCTGGCAATTTCCTGGCCTTATCATGAAAGTCACTTAAATAATCAAGCGAAAGACAAAGTTGTGAGACACCACTTTCACATAAGGATTTTGCTTTTTCTAAAGATAAAAGCGAGCCATTTGAAATAAGACTTACATAGGAATGGGGTACCGCTTTTTTTATTTTTTGGACATACTCACAAATATCTTCTCGCATGAGGGGCTCTCCCCCTGAAATAGTCATCAAAACTGGATTCATTTTTTTTAAAAATTCAAATAAACTCTCTGATGTCGCATTGTGAGGTTTGTTCTTCCAATAATTACAAAAAGGGCAACGCGCATTGCAGGCGAGAGAAATCTCTAAATTAATATGAAGAGGCTTTTTGTGCCACTTAAGATAAAGACCCTTGCCACCGAGAACAAAAATTTTGTAAAAAGCGTTCACCCCCTCATTTCTAACACCTTCTTAATTGACCGTCATCTCACCATCAAATAGAATGCAGGTCTATGCATGAAAATCCAGCACACCATGTTTTACCTTTTCTTATTATTATTCTTATTGCTGCAAAGCTAGGCGGGGCTCTTTTTGAAAAATTTAAACAACCTGCTGTATTAGGAGAGATTATTTTTGGTGTCCTCTTAGGAAATATTGCTTATTTGTCTGGAGGTTCAGTTTCTTTTTTTGAACCCATTAAGGATTCGGATTTTATCAGAACATTCTCAGAAATCGGCATCATCATACTGCTGTTTGAGGTAGGAGTTCATACCCAGCTTAAGGCGTTTCTTAAAGTTGGGCTTTCTTCTTTTTTTGTTGCCGTCATAGGAGTAGCCCTACCTTTTGTTTTGGGTTACCTTGTAAGTCATTTTTTAGGTTGGGGCGATAACTCACTTGTTGATATTTTTATAGGAGCTCTACTGGTTGCAACAAGCGTTGGTATCACGGCCCGTGTTCTTCAAGATTTAGGCAAAATTGACCTCACCGAATCTCGAATTGTCTTGGGAGCTGCTGTTATTGATGATGTATTAGGTCTTATTATTCTTGCCGTGCTCTCCGGTTTGGGTGGAATGGCTTCAGGGGCAGACGCTGTCACTACCTCTTCATTCCCCTGGATCTCAACCCTTATTATTTCACTTAAAGCTGTGGGCTTTTTAGCCGGTGCCATTTTTTTAGGAAACTGGCTTGCACCCTATATCCTCAACATAACAAAATACTTAAGAGTTGAGGGCATGAGCCTTGTTATGGCACTCCTGTTTGCCTTCACTCTTTCCTATATAGCCGATTCCATAGGGCTTCATGCCATTGTTGGGGCCTTTGCCGCTGGTCTTATCTTAGAAGAATCACATTTTGTGGGCTTTCACCATCACGAGAATCTGGAGAAAATTATTCAACCTCTTGCAAATTTCTTTGTGCCCGTTTTCTTTGTTCTCATTGGCATGAAAGTATCACTTGAAACTTTTACTCATTTTGAAATTTTATCTATTGCTCTTATTATGTCCGCTGTTGCTATTGTAGGGAAATTGGCAGCGGGTTTAGGTGCCCTAGAAAAGGGATTAGATCGACTCTCTATTGGTATCGGAATGATTCCACGTGGAGAGGTAGGGCTTATTTTTGCAAGCATTGGGCTTGAATATCATATCATTCGTAACGATATGTACTCAGCCTCAGTAGCGATGGTCATGCTTACCACGCTCGTCACCCCACCCCTTCTCAAATGGTCACTCTCACGAGGCAAACAGTAACCTTCAAGACATTGCCAATCGACAAGAGAAATGGTTGTTTATTACGTGTTTATATATGGGGTGTTAGCCGAAGTTAAATTGGGGAACGTCAGCCCCAATTTAACGAGTCCTGAGGTAATCTTCTGTGGGATTCTTACGAAGGATCTCATGGTAAAAGTAAGACACTTGGCATAGATAAAAGTTATGGGGTGTTAGCTCAGTTGGTAGAGCAACTGACTCTTAATCAGTGGGTCACAGGTTCGATCCCTGTACACCCCATCCTCGTTTACAGAGTAATTTTAGATTAATAATTTTTTTATCCTGTGACAAAGTGATTTTCCAATTTTAAGCCACAAAACAATTTCTTCCTTATCTAAGGAAGGCGATTCAACACCATACTGACTTTGATTTCTAAGATCTTTTAACGTTTCCATTGTGGAGAGTTCACTTTCCAGTATCTTTCCATAGTTTTCTTTTACATAGAGAATTGTGCAATAATGCGAATGTTCCTTCACACCATCCTTGTAAAGAAGAGCTTTAATCATATGAAAAAATGCCTGATAAAGTCTTTGTTCTGCAACCTCTAAAAAATCTGCTTCCTTAAGTCTAGGTATTTCATCTAAAATCAAAAGCCCTCTTTGAAGAGACTTTTTGCCTAAAGATAAATCAGCGGGTATCTTCTTTAATTGACCTGTTTCAAAACATTTTTTAAGAGACATTAAAAACCTCTAAGTGCGTCGCGAGAGATTGTAATTTCAAACGATAAAAGAATTCCGGATCCTTCTTTTTCAAATCTACCAAATACTGTTTTGTTAAATACACTACATTGATTTGTCTAGAAAATTCTCTCGCCAAACTATCAATAGCAGATCGAATTTTATTCCCCTCGCCCCTAGATAGGTAAACCCAGATATCTATATCAGAATTTTGATCGAAAGTTCCTTGTGCAAAACTTCCATAAATTCCACAGAGGCATATTTTATGTAAAATCTTCCAAGCTTTTGAGTATTCAAGTTTAGATTCTAAAATGAACATCCGATACCCTATTAATTTTTGCGAAGAGGGGTTGACCGAATAAAAAATTCTACGGAGATCTCCTTTTTTTCTAATAACCATCCCATTTTTAAAAAGCCACATAAGCCACTTCTGCGCCTGAGACGGGGAAATGTTTAATTGGCGGGCGATTTCATTGGGATAACTTGGTCCTTTCCCTAGAAAGTCAACGATTTTATGTGTAATGTCCATAATAAGTCCGACACGAATATTTCATTCTTATAAAAGAATATATCATTCTTTTATAAGAATGTCTAGTCGCCCGGTAGAGAGAAAGCTTACGGATTTACTTCAACCACACTTCAAAAGAATCAAAAGTTTTGCTGAAATGAACCTTGGGAAGAAAAGGTGCATAGGTCCAATAAATAAGAGAGACTCTCATTTTTCTATCCCACACAATATCATAATCATTTAAAAACTCTTCTCGGGTTTCCGCATTCTTAAAACGATTAAGTTCTGCACTCATGAAACTTACAGGTCCTTCAAGATCATCAAAAAATTTGATCCATTTCATTTCATAACCTGTATGATTTCTTCCTTCTTCCCAAGAATGATGCCAGTAAAATTCTACAGTATCGTATTTCTCAACACTTAAGGTAACCCTTGCTGTATGAAAACGTTTGGTAAGAGGATGTTCGGCAACAATATGATCTAACATGGCCCCTTGTTGTTCACTATGATCAATAAGTAGAAGAGCACGTTTGATATCACCAATAACTTGGAGGGACTCTGCCTCTACAACCATTCCGTGACAATTCAACATGTGTTTCAATGAAGGAACATTTTTGGGTTTGGTTTCAACAACTGAAAATTGTGCAAAACCAACTGAGATAAAGGAAACAAAAAGAAAAGACAGGACAAGAAGCTTTTTCATAAAACCCTCCAGTTAAAAGTTACAAAACACAACGAGGCAAAACATAAACAAAAATTCTCTATTTGCAACTATTTTATAATAAACTTGTGACAAAAAATTGACATCTTCCGTCAAAGAAACACTGTAAAATATGGTTATTATTTAATCATATATTTTATATTTTTAAAATTGGTAAACAATCTTAATGAGTTAAAAAAAACCGTAAGTGCAATAGAAAATGGTACACATTATGCACTCATTAAGTATGTGGCAAAAAAAGATCCGAAAGTTTTCTCCAAAGATGAGTGTGACTCTGTTATTTCACGAGAACTCAATCGAGCCATAGTTCATAATCGTTCACTTTCAGCAATTCTTCTGACACTTCAGATACCACATGTATCTCCATCTCTTACGACTGAATGTGTCACCAGCATAAAAAGTTTTCTACACTCCTACGACTACATTTTAAAACTTGGAGATGGAAAATTTGTAATACTTTTGCCAGAAACAACACAAAAAGAAGCCGTAGAAAAAGGGTTGGGAATAAAAAACCAGCTCGAGGCGTTTGTCTCACGCTTAAATAAGAAAATTTCTGTAAGTATAGGTATTTCTTCTTATCATACGGCTCACACAGAAGGCTTAGAAACCCACTTAAATGCTGCTCCACGTTTAAGACACGCCTAACGTTTGCTTTTGTAAAATACACTGGATATTATAAGTAGTGGTATCGCCCCTGCCATTATCGGGACAAGATGAAAAAAAACATTTTAATCGTGGATGATGAAAAACTCATTTTGTCGGCCTTCCAACGTCTTCTGCGATCTCATCCCTATCACGTACATACAGCAACCAATACACAAGAAGCTGAAACACATCTTAATAAAAACTCTACTCATCTTCTCATCTGTGATTACAAACTTAATGGTGAAGATGGACTTTCTTTTTTGAAGCGTGTTCAAAAGCAGTGGCCTGAAATACCTCGCATTCTCCTGACAGGTTTTCCTGATTCAAAACTTGCAGAGCGTGCTTTAAATGAAGCACGTATTTTTCGATTCCTCACAAAACCATGGGACGAAAAAGAAGTACTTGCCATTATTAAAAAGGGCCTTGAAAAGCAAGATCTCCTCATTCAAAACAAAAAATTATGTGAACTCACGCAAAAGCAACAAGAAAGGCTTTCTAAACTTCACCACGAACTCGAAGTAAGAAGCGAAAAAATACAGACTTCAAAAAAAATTATCCAAAAGAAAAAAGCTCATCTTGCTATTGTCTATAACCTATTGGCACATCTGGCAGAGAGTAAATCTCTCTCTGATATTATTGCAGCACTCGCTAAAGACACAAAAAAAGTTGTCTCTTTCGATACATTTACCCTTGTCACTTCTGATTATAAAATTTTAACAGATAAGGGTGCATCTCTTAACTTTGAGACACAACACGCAGCTTACCCTCTTGTTGAAGAGCTTTTCACACAAAGAAAACCACTTATTAAAAAGGCCCATCTAAAAAATGAATCCTCACTTTTTAATAACCCAGAAAAAATTCATTCGGTCCTTCTCTATCCACTTGTCACCAAATTTGGACAAAAAGAAAAATGTGCTGGTATTTTAAATTTGGCTCGCTTCACAAACGAACCTTTTACACATGAAAATATTGAAAACTTAGAAGAAATCTCTGGCCCCTTGGCTGTGGCCATTAATAAAATTC
>Ga0209541_10011298_pt1 | contig 14000 bp, 12 predicted proteins | sample RifCSPlowO2_01_FD_184027 | JGI IMG/M metagenome (GOLD analysis project Ga0209541, IMG submission 184027) | Groundwater microbial communities from Rifle, Colorado - Rifle CSP2_plank lowO2_0.1 (SPAdes) (version 2) | ecosystem: Environmental > Aquatic > Deep subsurface > Groundwater | place... | reverse complement strand
ATCCTTGTTATCTTTGAAATTCCTAAACTGGTATTCATTTAAATTTGAATAAAGGGTTTGGATTTCTGATAATTGCCTATCAAAAGTAATTCCTGGAAGAGAAATTGCAACTTGCATTCCCCTCTTTGCTTCTTTTATTTTGTTTTGATTTTCCTGAACATCTTTTACTTTTGCAATTTCATTTCCCTGCTCGTCTATTAAAGGAGTATTGGGAGTAAGTCTTCCTGACTCTATTTCAACACCAAAAATAGCAGGATGAGAATTCCTGAAAATATATTGCGGAAGAATTTTTAATTTGCATAATGATGCTAGACTAAGTAATTTTTGCCTTTTAATTTCATCATCTTTTTCTTTTTGATATTTTAATAGGTTTTCAATGAGCTTGTATATTACTTCATCTACTAGGATTTTTATTTTAGAAACATCTAATTCTTTTACTTCTTCATCAATATCAGTATTAAATCCTAAAATAACTGCATTTTTAGAATTTGAGTTTAGATTGGTTTGTGCAGAGATAACATCTCTTTTGTTTATTTTTCCTATTCCTGCGCTGATTATTTCTATATTCTCTTGTCTTAACAGAACCATTAAAGCTTCTAGGCTTCCTAATGAATCTGCTTTTATTATTATTCCTTGTTCATCTGTCTGAATCTTAGAAGTTTCTCTTTTAAATTCTTCTTTGATTTCATTTAGATTATTCTTGAAAACAGTAAATGGCATTCCAGGCAATATTTTTTCTGAATTAACTAATTGCATTCTTATCCCGTTAGCAGCACTAGTTTGATAAACTGGTTTGAATTTATTAGAAATAGGCATGATTTCTTCTAAAACTCTAATTTTAGCTATAATTGGTTCATCAAAAGAGGCTATTGCAATTTCATCTTTAGCAGATAAACTGCCATCATAGAGTATTGCTTCTGCATACTGCATTGTCTTTTCTTTTTTAATTTCTAGAATAACTCCTTTTGCATCCTTTCCTAGTTCTAATCTCTGTCTTAGGAATTTTTGGCTTAATCCACATAACATCATTATCAAATCATTAATCCCTTCTCCTGTTTTTCCTGAACAAGGAACTAAAGCTAATTGTGAGGTAAAATCTGTTATTTCATAAAAAGGCTTTGCATTAAATCCATGATGATGCAGGCTTCCTATAATTGTATATAACTTCTCATCAAAATCTATTTTTGTATTTGTTGATTGCATTTCTATAGATTCCTTCAAGTTATCTGCCTGCTTTCTCCATCCAGAGATATTGTCTATTTTATTTAATGCAATTATGAATGGAGTTTTGTTTATTTTTAGTATTTCTAAAACTTCTGCTGTTTGGGGCATTATGCCTTCATTTATATCCATAACTAAAATTGCTAAATCAGCTAAGCTTCCTCCTCTTTTTCTTAAATTTGAGAATGCAGCATGTCCTGGCGTGTCTATAAATAAAAATCCTGGGAAATCAAGCTTGTATTCTTTTATTGCAGAACATCTTTTTTTTACATTTTCAATAGGGACTTTTGTAAAAGAAATTTTTTGAGTAATTCCTCCTGCTTCCCCGCTTGCAACAGCTGTTTTTCTTATACTGTCCAGTATTGTTGTTTTTCCGTGGTCAACATGGCCTGCAACTGTAACAATTGGTTGTCTGATTGTCATATATTTTATATTATATTCTTGTTTAAAAAGGTTAGGCTATTTTATTGTTTATGACTTGTGTTGATAAAAAAGGGCAAAGATATGAATATCAATATTGTGTCATTTTAAGAGAAGGCAAAGATGCCGGATTAAAAAATTATGTTTGGGTTTCTGTAAGAATGTTGCACGAACAAAGCAAAGAAAAATTAGAGAAATATTATGAAGATGACAGATTAATTCAATGCTCTTATTTTGAAGATTTAGAAGATAGACAAATTGGAGAAAATGAAATCTTGTTTATAAACTGGTCTAGTATAAACAAAAAAGATATTAACATTTATGTTAGAGAGAACGAACAAGATAATAATCTAAATGCTATAATCCAAAATACAAAATAAGAGGGTAGAGAAACAATTTTAATCATAGATGAAAGTCATCATACTGCAAGTTCAGACAAATCAAAAGAATTGATTGAAACTATTGGACCAAAAGTAACTATTGAAGTTTCAGCAACTCCTCATTTAAAAGAAAATGTCTCTGAAATTGAAAAAATCAATATTGCTCAAGTTAAAGCAGAGGAAATGATTAAATCTGAAATTTCAATTAATCCTGAATTTCTAGGTAAAAAAGTCGGCACAAAAGATTCAGATACCTTAATTATTGAAGAAGCGTTAAAGAAAAGAGAGGAATTAAAAAAACTTTATAAAAAAGGAGGCTCAAATATTAATCCTCTTGTTCTTGTTCAACTGCCAGATAGCAAAGCAAATCTCTTAAGTAAAAAAGATGAAGTCATTGAGATTTTAAGAAAACAAGGAATAACCGAACAAAATGGAAAACTTGCAGTATGGCTTTCAGAAGAAAAAACTGAAAATCTTGCAAACATTGAAAAGAATGATGACGATGCAGAAGTTTTGGTTTTTAAACAAGCAATTGCTTTAGGTTGGGATTGTCCAAGAGCACAAATTTTAGTTATATTCAGAGAATCAAAAAGTTTTATTTTTACCATTCAGACAATCGGTAGAATTATGAGAATGCCTGAATTATTTTATTACAATGAAGAAGAATTAAATAAAGGTTTTGTATTTACAAATCTTCCAAATATAGAGATTACAGAAGACTATGCAAAAGATTATGTTACAATTTATGAATCTAAGAGGGATAATGAAAAATATAAAAATATAGAACTACCTTCAATCTTCCTGAAAAGACAAAGAGAAAGAACAAGACTTTCTGGAGAATTTGGAAAAATATTTTTTGATATTGCAGAAAAAATAAACTTAAAGAAAAAGATTACTTTGGAGCCATCAAAAATAGTTAGCCCGATTATAGCGGATGGTAAAATTGTGGATATTGATAAAATTGGGGAGGTTGAGCATAAAGGACAAATTGAAGTTAAATTAAATGAGTTAGAATTACAAAATAGGTTTGATAAATTTATTTATGATAACTGTTCTCCTTATGCTCCTGCAGATTCAAGCGATAGAATGAAGACCGCGATATATCAATTTTTTAAGCAAAAATACAAACTTGAAAAATATGACCCAAGAGTTCAGAGGATTGTTTTAGGTAAGGAGAATGTTCAGGCATTTGTTGATATAATCAATCTTTCAAAAGATGAATATAAAAATAAAATTGTTGAGAAAGTTAATGAGAGACGAGAGAAAAAAGAAGTTTCAAAATGGGAAGTTCCAGTTATTATAAGTTATAACAGCAGATACAAAAGAGAATCACATCCAAGCTCAATAATGAAGCCATTTTACACTAAAAAACCAAGTCAACCAGAACAATTATTTATGGAACTGTTAGATAATTCAAAAAAAGTTGATTGGTGGTTTAAGAATGGCGAAAGTGAAATTAAATATTTTGCAGTTTTATACAAAGATGAAAACAAAATAGAAAGAGCATTTTATGTTGATTTTATTGTTAAATTTAAAGATGGAACAATTGGACTTTTTGATACCAAAAGCGGAATGACTGCAAAAGATGCAGGTTCGAGAGCTGAAGGATTATATAATTATTTAAAAGCAAACAAAAGCAAAAAAGTTTGGGGTGGAATTGTTATAGAATCTCATGGAAGTTGGAGATATAATGATAATGAAAAGTATGAATATAATCCAAATAATCTTTCAGAGTGGAAAGTCTTGGAATTTTAGATTTAAAAAAACTAAACCACAAATTCTATATATGCTATTTTTATTGGTTTTAATATGGATGATAGAACCCAAATTCCAGCTGAATTAAAAAGACAGGTTTTAGTGGAAGCAGGCCATAGGTGTGCAATTCCAACCTGTAGGAGTATAATTGTGGATGTCCACCACATTATTCCTTGGGAAAAATGTAAGAAACATGAATATCAGAATTTAATAGCTCTTTGTCCAAATTGCCATAGAAGAGCAGATAATGGAGAAATTGATAGAAAAAGCCTTAAGATGTATAAAAATAATTTAATATTCCTTTATGATAAGTTCACCATATTCGAAATTGACATTTTATTTGAGTTGAGTAAAATTCCAGAAGATAAAGCGATGCAATTTCCACCATATTTAACCTTATTAATTAAAAGAATACTCGAATCTGGATATGCCCAATTAATAAGAACTCCTGCAGGAGTTATGATAGGTGGAATGAAATCAAACCCAGACTATCTGAAGATAACTGAAGAAGGAAAAGAATTTGTTGAGAGTCTTAATTCTAAGGATATTGGTTACTAGAATTTTCAACCATAAATTCTATATATTAGTAGTTTATTAGTTTTTTATGTTTATTATAGATGATATCATTGGTTGGATAGTGGGAAGGATTATGGATTGGTTTTTCCCAAAAAAAGACAAGAACGAAGATTTAGTTATAACTCTTTTTGAAAGAGAAAGAGAAATTGATAAACTAAAAAGAGAAAAAGATAATTTAAAATCTAAATTTGAAAATGAACAAAAGAAACAAATCTTTGAAAAAAGGAGGATATTAGATTCATTTAAAAGAAGAGCAATATCTACGGAAAAATTAATAGAAAAATGTAGTAAACCTCTTAATGCTATTTTAATATCTTATTCTAGCCAAAAAGAGAAATCAAATAAAGGTTATCTAAAAGAAAGCAATTTTATTAGAGAAGAATTAAAAAAATATTCTTCAAAATATTTGGGTGGAACTGATGCGCTTATTCCTCCTACCAAAGTTCCAAAAAGGATAAAGAATAATGAGGATTTAAAAAAATGGTTCGAAAAAAAGATATTAAAAGATAGGTATTGCAAGATAAAATTTCTTTCATTAATTGATTTAAAAAAGAAAACATTTTGGAAAAATTATCTTCCGTATGAGCAAAAAGAACCAAGGCATTTTTCAATAGGGGAAGTTTTAAGGATAGAAGATTTATTTACTGAAGAGGATATAAAAAGCATTTCTCTTAGTGAGATTATTAAAGATGGAGATATTTTATGGTTGGCTTCTTCACTTTTAGAAGAGAAGGAATTGAATAAACTTATAAGAAATCAGAAGAGAATTGAATCACAATTAGGTAATCCCTCACTTAGGGAACTTTCAGATGATTCTATGCTCCCTAAACTAAATAAAACACTTTCGAGGATATTATCCGAACCGAATAGCATTTCAGAAGCTATTATAGAAGAGGCTAAATTTTGGAATAGTAAGATAAAGTGAAAGGAGGTAAAAACAGGATGAATAAAAAAATCTTAAAGTGTAAGATAAATCACCAAACAGGAGAATACACTTGTGAAAGTGGAAAAAAATTTAAAGTTAGAGGAAAATGTGTGGTTTCACAAAAAGGCAAACAAGGTGGATTAAGTATACTCGGAAATGGAGGCAGTTATGGTAGTTCTAACAGCGATCTTAACTGTCACGATGATCACGATTTTCGTAGAAAGGTTGAAGAAAAATATAAGGAATTTAATGTAATCTTAGAGGATTAAGATTCTAATCTAAAAGTAAGCTTTATGTTTATCTTACTTATAAGTAATGGGCGATACCAGAATCGGACTGGTGAATGCACGGTGTAAACGTGCCGGTTTGCCACTAGCCTAATCGCCCTTAATTTAATTAGAGAAATGTGTGTTTTTAAGTATTGTGTTTTGAACGACTTTCTGGTAATCTTAAAAACTATTTTTATACGCAGCAATTAACAGTCATGTTTTGCTAGTTTATTTATTAAAATAAAACTTATCTATTTATTACTTTTAATTAGTAAAACCAATAAGTTTTAAAAAGGAGGTGTTTTTATAAGATTATGGCAGATGAAAATTCTGGAAAAAATAAAGAAGATAATGATATTAGCCTTGATGATAAAAAATATCAGAATTCTGATTTAAAAGATGCTTCAAGTGCTGTTCCTAATCAGCCTTCTGCTAAAGATGAAAAAGAAATGAAGAAGTTAAGGGAGAAATTAGAAGGTTTGAAAAAGTTTATTTGCATTAAGTATAAATTTGTCGAGGCAATTGGGATTATTCCTCCTCAGGCTGCCGAGATGTTTGACGAGGAAAATGAATTAAGCGAAGACGATAAAAAAGATAAGCCAATGCATCTTGTTGTTATTCTCCCCGAGGACAAGGAAAAAGAATTTAATGAGATTAAATTAGAAATTGTAAAGAAGATTAAAGAAGAAAAGCTGAAAATATGGTTAAACTTGTTTTTGGAAAGGGATTTATGGGAAATTTGTTTGGATAGCAAGTATAATATTATAGAAGCTATTGGTATGGCTTTTCCATTATTTGATAAAGGAATCTTAGGAGCATTGAGAGTTGCACAAATACATAAATCCTTGGTTTTAAGAAAATTTGAGAAATATGTTTATTCTTATGTTATTGGAGGAAGTTTTATCTATAAGGGAAATGCAACAAAAACAAGTGAAGTTGACAGCACAATAATAATTGATGATACTGATGTTAAGAGAATGCCAAGATTAGAATTGAAAGATAAGTTAAGAAATATTATCTATTCTTATGTTATGCAGGCAAAAGAATTAGCAGGAGTTCAAAATGAACTGCATGTTCAGGTTTGGTTATTAACAGAATTTTGGGAAGGAGTTAAAGATGCTAATCCTGTTTTTTATACTTTTTTAAGAGATGGTTTTCCTTTGTATGATCGAGGGGGATTTTTGCCTTGGAAATTGTTATTAAGAATGGGCAAAATTAAACCATCTCCTGAGGCAATTGATGGTTTCATGTCTGTTGGTGACAAAACAGGAGAAATTGTTAAAAGAAGATTGTTAGATATTGTTATCGGGGATATTTATTGGGGAATTTCAATGCCAACCCAAGGATTGTTGATGTTATATGGGTTGCCCCCTACAAATACTTATGAGACTGTTAAAGAATTTAGAAGAATTTTTGTTGATAAAGAAAAATTAGTTGAAAAGAAATATGCAGATATTTTAGAAGAAATTATGATTAAATATTATAAGGGATATGAGCATGAAAAAGTTAAAGAAGTTAGCGGGAAAGAAGTTGACAAGCTTTTGAAAGATTCTGAAGACTTTTTGAAAAAATTAAAAGAATTAAGAACAGAAATTGAAAAAACAGTGATGAGAAAGAATTTTGATGAAATTTATTCTAATGTTTTTAAGATCATGAAAGCTTTGTTTGGAAACAAAAATGAAATTGCTTTAATAAATGATTATGAAAAGGAAATTGTAAACAAAGGAAAAGGAAATCCTAAGTTTATTCATACTTTGCATGAGCTTGTTGAGATTAAAAAAAAGTATAATACCAAAAAAGCTCCCGGGATTTTAGAATTTGAGAGTTTAAGAAAAGATTCTGTTTATTTAATTGAGAGTTTGATAGAATATGCTCAGAGAAAAGAGCTTGGATTATTGGAAAAGACAAAAGTTATTATAACTTTTAAAGGCAAACATGCGGAATTATTCTTAACAGAGCCGGCTTTTTTAGTTGAAGGAGATAAAATCAAGAAAATAACAAGCAAAATTGAAGATTCTGATGTTAATGAGTTGAACAAGGCATTGGCAGAGTATAAAGGAAGAAGGGTTAAAATAGATAAAAAGATGATTAATTTACTTGAAAAAGAATTAGGCGAGTTTGATATTAATTTGTAGTTAGATTTTAGAAAATAATTATATTTTTAAACTGATTTTTATGTAAATCTTAATGGGCAAAAGAAAATTAAGATTCAGAGCACAGGGAAGCCATAAAAATAAATATGAAGGTTTTTCTAAACCTTCTGGTTCTGTAGAATTGTCTAATTTTGAAAAAGAGAATTGTGATTATTATAAGTTAGGAACAAACCATAGATATATAGTAGTTTATTCTACAGATAAAGAAAAAAGTTCTGTATTGTCTTTAAGATATTATCCTAATAAAGAGGGGTATAGTTTGAATGTTAGAACTGTTAATGGCATTATTTTTAAAAGCAGTATCGATGATTTTTTTGATATGGCTTGTATAGGTTATCAAGAGAGGGCAGAACTAGAAACAATTAAAAAAATCTTGTCTAAGCATCTTGAGAAGGTTTAAAAACCTATTTTTTCTATGGTTTTTATGAAAGCCAAAGTTATACAATTCCGAAGGGGATTAAAAAGAATTCATGAAAGACACTATATTTTAGATGTAAATGCAAAAACAAAAGAAGAGGCAAAAAAATTTGTTGGAAAACCTGTTGAATGGAAATCTCCTGGAGGAAAAATACTCAAAGGAAAAATATCTGCAAGTCACGGAAACAAAGGAATGGTAAGAGCTATTTTTGAAATTGGTTTGCCAGGGCAAGCCAAAAATACAGAGGTTGAGATAAAATAAAAATATGAAAATTAAAATTTTCAATTATTTAAATTCCCATAAAGGGAAGGAAGGAATTTAAACATGGTAACAGTAAGAAGAGCAAAAGCATATTCAAAAAGGAATCCCGCGGTAAATACTAGGCATTCTAAAAGACAGCAGTTTAGTTATGTAAAAGCAGTTCCTCATCAGAAAATTGTTAAATTTAATATGGGAGACCCAAAGGCTTTTAATGAAGGAAAATTCAAAATTAAAATGACCCTTTTGGCAGGAGAAGATATTCAGATAAGGGATATGGCTTTAGAAGCAGCAAGACAAACTATACATAAAGATTTAGCTAATTTATTCCAGAAAAATTATTTTTTAAGGTGTAATACTTTCCCACATAATATTTTAAGAAATAATAGGGTTTTCTCCGGAGCAAGCAAAGGGGAGAGGGTTCAAACAGGAATGACTTTAAGCTTTGGAACTCCTGAAGGAAGGGCCGCTGTGGTTAAAAAAGATCATCCAATTTTTACAGCCTATTTTAATGGGCAACCAAATATTGTTAAGGTTAGGGAATTTTTCAAAAAAGCAACTCCAAAACTGCCTTGCAAGTCAAGACTGGTTTCCGAAGAGATTAAAGAATAATAATTATTTTCTTATTCTTAACCCACACAAACTTTAAATATTGATTTAGTTTTCTTTTATATAACTTATAATATATCCATAATATGCAAAACGAAATAAGCTAAGGTTGAGTCGTTTAATCTGCTCAAACAAAGCTTGTTAATTCATTAGATTATTGATATTAAAATATAAACAACAAAACAAAAAATGGTTAAAAAAAAGGCAGATATAAGCTTTTCAGATAAATATATTAAATGGTTTTCTGAATTAGGAAAAAATGATATAAAAGTTGCTGGGGGAAAGGGCGCTAATTTGGGGGAGATGTATAATCATAGATTTCCAGTTCCTCCTGGTTTTGTTATTACTGCAGATGCTTTTACATTTTTTATTTCTGAAATAAAAGAACAAATTAAAAGTATTATGTTAAATATTGATTTTGAAGATACAGGAGATTTAGAAAATAAATCTAAGGAAATCAGGCAATTAATTGAAGAGCAGGAAATGCCTGAAGAATTGCAAATGGAGATTTTGGAGTCATATCATATTCTTGGAAGTGAAAAGATTGATGAAAAAGGATGCTCTTAATATTTTAAGAAACAGCCAGGAACCAATTTTTGTGTCTGTAAGAAGTTCTGCAACTACTGAAGATTTGGCTGATGCAAGTTTTGCAGGACAGCAACAGAGTTTTCTTAATGTTAAAGGAGATGCTGACTTGATTGATTTTATTAAAAAATGTTTTTCAAGCTTGTATACTGCAAGAGCGATGTATTACAGAAATAAGAAGGGATTCAAAGAAGGGCAAGCCTTGCTTGCTGTTGTTGTTCAAAAAATGATTGATTCTGAAAAATCAGGAGTTGCGTTTTCCAAAAATCCAGTTAATGTCAAAGAGGAAGTTGTTGTAGAAGCTGTTTATGGGTTAGGAGAGGGAATTGTTTCGGGAATGATTAATCCTGATAATTATATTATCAAAGGCACCAAAATAACTGATTTAGAAATTAAAGATATTAAAGTTTCAAACAAGAAGATTGCAATTGTTAGAAGCGGAAGCGGAGAAAATAAAGTTGTTAAGCTTAGTTCTGATAGATCAAAAGACCAGGTTTTAACAAAAGCCGAAATATTAGAAATAGCAAATTATGCAATAAAATTAGAAGAACATTATGGAAAACCACAAGATATAGAATTTGCACTTGAAGCAAATAAAATTTATATTGTTCAGTCAAGACCAATTACAACAATAGGATCTACAGGTAAAGAAGAATTAACTGGAAAATTGCTTTTAGAAGGTTTAGGTGCAAGTCCTGGAATCGGAGTGGGGGTTGTAAAATTAATTCATGATATGGATGACTTGCCAAAAATAAAGAAAGGAGATGTTCTTGTAACTGAGATGACAAATCCAGATATGGTTGTTAGTATGCAAAAGGCTATTGCTATTGTGACTAATGAGGGGGGCATGACAAGCCATGCTGCTATAGTTTCTAGAGAAATGGGAATTCCTGCGGTTGTTGGTACAGGAGAAGCAACAAAGACATTAAAAGATGGTATGAAAGTTACTGTAGACGGAACAAACGGAAGAATTTATGAGGGAGAAGTTGCAAAAACAACAAAAACAGAAATAAAACCTGTTGTAAAAACAGAAAAAATAAAATTAAAAGTTATTGTTGATTTACCCGAATTTGCAGAAAGAGCTGCTGAATCTGGAATTGATGAAATTGGATTAACAAGATTAGAAGGAATTATTGCAAGTTCTAACAGACATCTTTTGGATTATGAGAAAAAAGGAGATTTAGATAAATACACTAAATTATTGAAAAAAGGTTTGGAAAAAATATCCAAGCCATTTAAAAGAATGTGGATTAGAAGTTCTGATATAAGAACAGATGAGTTTGGTTCTTTGGAGGGCGCTCCTGAAAAAGAAATTAATCCTATGCTTGGGCTTCATGGAATAAGATTTTCATTAAAACATCCTAAAATACTTGAAGCAGAATTAGATGCAATCAGACAGTTAGCTGATGAGAATCCTGATAAAAAGTTTGGGGTGATGTTCCCGCAAGTTATTTCTCTTGAAGAAGTTAAGCAGGCAAAAGAGATATTTAACAAGATAAAAATAAGGAATATGGAGTTTGGAGTTATGATTGAGACTCCTGCGGCCGTACAAATTATAGAAAGTTTATGCAAAGAGGGAATTCACTTTATTTCTTTTGGAACAAATGACTTAACCCAATTTACATTGGGAGTTGATAGAGGAGATGATAATGTTCAAGAATTATATAATGAAATGCATCCTGCTGTTCTTTCTCAGATAGCCCTTGTAATTGGAGTTTGTAAAAAATATAATATTGAGACAAGCATTTGCGGTCAGGCGGGAAGCAATAAAGAAATGGTTGAATTTTTGCTGGAAAATGGGATAGATTCAATTTCTGTAAATGCAGATGCTGCTTATGAAATCTCTGTTTTTATAAATGAAATTGAAAAAAAGCTTGCTGGAAAAGCAGAACATAAAAAACAAGAGATTGAGAGAGGATTTGACAAGAGAAAACAGCAAGGGATGGTTACCAAAGAAGAAATAAATCAAGAAAAAAAAGAATATAAAAAGGAAAATTTAGAAATCAGAAAAGAAGAAAAAAGATTTGATAGAAAAGACCCAAGGATTATAACCTGTTCTGATTGCAAAAAAGAAACAAAACTTCCATTTCATCCTAGAGGAAATGGACCATTTTATTGTAAGGCTTGTTTTAGAAACAGAAAGAGAAAAGAAGAAACAACAGAAATACAGCCAAGAAAAGAAAGAGAAACAGAACCAGTTTCAAAAATCGATGATGAAACTTATCTTAAGGAAAAAATAAAAGATATTCAGGAAGAAATAGAAGAGGTAAAACAAGAAAAAATTGAAGAAAAAAAAGGTATTGAGGATTCTATTGAGACAGAAACAAGTGAGCAGGAGATTGAATCTCCTAATATCGAAACAGAAAAAGGACCCTTGGAAGAAATAAATGAACCAGAAATTGGATATGAAGAAGGTGATTTAGAGGAAGAGAAACCAAAAGAAGAAATAGAGGAAAACGAAAATGTAGAATCCGGCGATGATTTTAATTTAAACTCAGAAATAGGAGTTTACAATCCTGAAGAAGAATCAAATAAGGATTCTAGTGTAGAAAGTTATAATTATTCAGATAATAATGAAGAAGATAAAGAATTTAGTGATGTGTTTTAACTAAAATCTTCTTGAACCATAATTATTATTTCTGCTTCTGTGAACATTATCTCTTGTTCTTCTATTTCCATTGCTTCTTAAACTTCTTCTTGGTCCGCCATGAAAATATCCTTTTGAACCCTTATTAGAATGACCCCTTGGTTCTCTTTTACCATATCTTGGTCTTCTTCTGAAAGATCTTTGATCTTGGCTTCTTCTTTCTTTCATTACTCTTATTTCAACTCTGTTAATAAGAGGAGTTTCTTCACGAATAATTTTAAAATGAGGATTATATTTTAATACATTTGAGAAATTTTCATAATCTCTAGAAGTTACTATATTGATGACTACGCCTTCTTCTCCTGCTCTTGCTGTTCTTCCAATTCTATGAATGTATTCTTTTGGATCTGCAGGCAGGTCATAATTGTAAATATGAGTTACTTCTTTAATATCAAGTCCTCTTGCAGCCACATCTGTGCATATAAGAACATGAGTTTTGCTTGAATGGAATTCTTCCATAACTCTGTTTCTTTTTCCCTGCGAGAAACCTCCATGAATAGGTAATGCTTCGATACCCATAGAATTTAAATTATCTGCAACAAAATCCACATTTCTTCTTGTATTGCAGAAAACCATAACTAATTTAGATTGTTCATTTTCTAATAGATGTTTAAGCAAAGAAAATTTTAGACCATCAGGAGTATCATAGTAAACCTGTTTTAATTTTTCAGGATCTACATTTGGTTCTGCGGATATTTCAACAGGATTTTTTAACCATCTTTTAGCAAGCCTTGCGATATCATTAGAAATTGTAGCAGAATAAAGCAAAGTTTGTCTTTCATTTGGGCATTTGCTTATTATTTTTCCAACATCTTCTATAAAACCCATATCCAACATCCTATCTGCTTCATCCAGCACTAACATTTTTACGTGCCGTAAATTTATTGTTCCTCTTTCTAGATGATCTAATATTCTTCCTGGTGTTGCAACAACAATTTCTGCTCTTTCTAATCCTTCAATTTGAGGCATCATTGACATTCCACCATACACAGCAATAATCCTTTTTCTCTCGTATTTTGAAAAATTTCTTAGAGCTCCTGCGATTTGTTCTGCTAATTCTCTAGTAGGAGTTAATATTAATGCCTGAATTCCAAAATCTTTTTTAGAATTTTGTAATAGTCTTGTTCCAAAAGCTAATGTTTTTCCAGAACCTGTTGAGGCTCCCGCTATAACATCTTTTCCTTCTAAAATTGGTGGAATTGATTTCTCCTGTATTTCGGTAGGTTCTTCAAATCCTTCTTCCTCAATCACCTTAAGGATTGGTTTGCTTATTCCTAATTTTCTAAATTTGTCCATTTTGTTATTTGTTTATTTTGATAATTTTTTAATGTCAGAAATCTTGTTTTAATTTCTGAGCATCCAAAAAACAAGTGCTTTGATTGCACATTGTTTTTTTGATAGCAAAATTATTCTAAGTGGAGCAATCATTTTTATACTTGATGCTTTCTTCCATAGTTCTTATTTCGTATTTGCTATTACCGATAAATTTTATTTATCAGTTTTACTAAGAGAAATATAATTGATTATACAATAATCAATTTTAACAAACACTATATTTTAGTAAGAAAAAGTCATTTTTTATCTGCTTTTTCTTGAACAATATTAATAATTTGTAATTTTATTATCTCTTGTATAATAATTGATGAGAAAGATGGTTTATAAATGTTAGCTAATTGTTAAGTCCAATATCAAACTTAACATCATAGGTTTTTCTTGAAAAATTATTCATCGGCAAGTTTAAATATGATTTTTATCTTATTTTTATATTCTCTCTTTTCTCTCTT
>Ga0209541_10011297_pt1 | contig 14001 bp, 12 predicted proteins | sample RifCSPlowO2_01_FD_184027 | JGI IMG/M metagenome (GOLD analysis project Ga0209541, IMG submission 184027) | Groundwater microbial communities from Rifle, Colorado - Rifle CSP2_plank lowO2_0.1 (SPAdes) (version 2) | ecosystem: Environmental > Aquatic > Deep subsurface > Groundwater | place... | reverse complement strand
AATCTTACCAAACTCTTGGGCAATCAAAGTGTTAGACAACACCGGCTCCACATTCTGGAAAGTGGAGGATGTTACGGATAATACTGTTGGTTGGATAGAGAAGGGGAAGTTAAATTCTGATATAACGAAACAAGTAGAGCTTGAAGAAAGGGCTTCTATTGTGTATGACACGAAAGCAAGCAGAATACCAGTTATTTTAGATGCAGTAAATCTTTATCATAATAATGCAAATTCTTCTAAATCTTTATTTGATCCGGGTGGTGGATTGGATGGAAATAATAATTTTCAATCCTTTATTACTGATAGTAATTTTCCGAAAGAATTAATTTTGGCAATTCTGGCGAAAGAGTCAGGAGGAGATGGATTTAATAATGAAATTTGTAATGATAGCCTAGATGGCGGAATGGGCATTATGCAATTAACACCATATAGAAAAAAAGGTGTTATTGCAGATGAACCCAGGGGGCTTGGTGGAGGCATGAGAAATAATTTAAAAGTTAATGATTGTTTTGGTGCTTCTGGATGGATAGCAAAGACAAGTAAATATTACAGTAACAATATGCAGGGTATTTATGCAAACATTAAAGATGGATTTAGAATTATTCAAAATAAATATAATAGATATAAAAAATGGGTAGATAATTATACCCCAGTGAAATCTTCTTGGTTTACATCTGGTAATATATCTATTGATAATAATGATATGAAAATACTATTGGGGGTGCGAGGGTACAATGGTTTTGGCCTAGAAGAGTGTTTTAAATTTAATTCACAAACTTATCTTGACCCTGTCGGGAAAAATTTAAGAAATATACACACAATATTTTCAGATTATTTATATTCAGAACTTCGTGATTTGCCAACAAAAATGGAATTAGCCGAAGCCAATAAAACTACCATAAGTATTTGTAGTCCAGGGTTGTTGCAAATAATTGATAATTCTAATCGTATCACCGGATACACTAATTCAGAAGTTAAAAATGAAATCCCTAATATTGTTTTTGATGATGAAAATAATAAAAATGCAGAAATTTTATTTCCACAAGAAAATTACAAAGTTAGAGTAATCGGTGATGAATCTGGCTCATATACTTTTTACCAAACAAGATACATAGATGGCATATTAGTAGAATTTAAAGCGATAGATATTCCAATCATTCTTAGTGAAATTCATGAATATTTTGTAGAATGGGATGTAAATAATAAAATCATAACAAAAGTAACTGTGAGTATAGACAAAAACGGTGATGGTATCTTTGAAAATATTTTTAATGCAGATTCAGAATTAACCGTTGAAGAATTTAAAGAAGCAGTATCTAGGCCAGTATTATCTTTTAAATTAACTCCACAGACATTTAACTTAGATAGTAATGGAGTTTTAACAGCTCATGTTGGATTAGTAAGTGGCGATAAAAATAAGATAGACCAGACTAACTGGAAATTAAATGGGATAACTCCAGATAAAATCAACACAAGCTCAACTGGTTGGGAACTGAAGTTTGATAGAAATAAATTTTCCAGTATTACTATTGGCGAGCAAGTAAATTTTGAATTAAGTGTGAAAATTAAGAATGCTACAACAAATCCGTTAATTAAATTGACAGATTCAATTAGAACAATTCAGAATCAGAATAGTAATAATAATTCTAGTAGTAAAGGAAAAAAGAAATAATATAATGAACATTATAAAAAAAATTATAATTATATTCTTATTTTTTATTCTTATTTTTTTTATATTTTTTTTATACAAAAATAAACAAATGAAAATAGAATATGAATATTCTTTTGATTATAATAATTTTGAATCTGACACCGGTGGAATAATTATATATAAAAAAGATAATATTAATCCCATATCTTATGATTCAATAAATTCAGAAAGTTTTTATCAAGAAGTACAGAAGAAAAATTTAACATGGGAAATTGTTAATGCGTCAATGACTAAAGAAAACATAGGACCAATTATTAATAACAAATACATTAAGGGCAATCTTGTAGACCCTAATACTAAAATAGAAATCGGCTATTGGAAATATGATATTCAAGAAAAATCATTACAAATATTTAAAAATAATGAATAACATAACCATTTGTCACATTCCATCAGGAAATCCCAGGAACGCTCACATGATAACTATTGATGAATCAGCACTTAAGGCTCATTTGAAACACGGTGACTACGAAGGAGAATGTATCCAAGAAAATATATCGTCTACGATTCATCTCCGGGCGCAGAGCTTGACGCACGCTTTCTGGTAAAGCCCGCAGTTCTGCGACATTGGCCACACCGGCCAGCTCGCAGAGTATTGGTCCCCCTCCGATTACTTTCTCCATTCTAATTTCATATTTCCACGCAAGTTTTTCCGTTTCTGCAACTACTGTTGTTTTACCAACTCCGGGTACACCACCAATATAAACAAACATAATTATACCTCCTTTTATTTTTTAATTTTAAGGTGCTACTTATTTGACTTCAAGTATACTACATCCCACTAATTTTGTTAACCCTTCATGGATATTTTTCACACTCAATCAAGATATGATATAATTAGTACAAGTACCTGCTAAAATCCCGAGACATAAAAAGCGGGGAACGATTTATGACTAAAGAATTAATAAAAGAGATATTAGAACTTGCCGTAAACGCGCCATCCGGACACAATAATCAAATAAATGAGAGTCCCTAAATATGATATAATCCCCATTATGAGAAACTATCCAAAACATCTCCTCGTTTTGGTTTTGTTTTTACTCCTTGTTCTATCCGTACCCCTCCAAACCCACGCTGGTTTCTTTGATTGGTTCAAGAGTACATTTTCTGGTGTTGACATTGGTAATCAAACCGCCCAAGTTATTTCAGTGCCACAATTAGATCCCAAAATCACTAAAGCCACGAAAGGCAAATTACCCGGGCAAGTTCAAGGCAGGAATAAACACTTTGAGATAAATGACAGCAATTACGCAAATATTGTTTTGGAAAGTACGAATGAGATTGAAATCCATGTTGAATCTTTTTCAAACATGATTACTTTAAACCTTTTGTCGGGAGAAACTACCTCAACCAATATTACAATTACCAACCTGAAACCTAATAAAAAGTATTTTAAATATGAAGATTCACTTCGAAATTTAGAAGAATTAATTACGAATGCTAATGGCGAAATAACATTTACACAGAATACGGAAAAACCCCATCGCATTTTTATTCAAACACACAAAAGCACTCGTTTCTTAAACGATAATGCAACGGGTGGCAGTTGTACTGCTATCGGTTCATGGAATGCAACAACTAAAACTTGTACTTTAAATAAAAATGTGACCGAGAGTATTGAAATAGAATCTGATGGTATTACGCTAGATGGTAATAATTTTTCAGTTACCGGTCAGGGGACAGGTAGTGGAATTTTTGTTAATGGCAGGTCGGGAGTAAAGGTGAAAAATTTATTTGTGGCTGATTTTACTTATGGCGTTAATTTTATGAATACTGTTTTTCTTGGTAGAATTGAGAATGTGGAATTAAGAGAAAATGGACGGGCGATTAATTTAGATAATGCTGAAAATGTTTTTGTCAAAAATAATATAGTCTCGGACAATTTACAGGGAATAAATGTTTATCTCTCTGATTTAACCATACTTTTGGGTAATTCTTTCAATAATCATCAACGGGGCGTTATTTTAACGGGTTCCTCTTTTTTATCAGTTGTGCGTAATACTGTTTCCAATAGCACCACTGCCGGATTTACTATCGTTCTTGGTGGTGGTTTTATTTATAACAATAATTTGATTAATAATACCAACCAAACTGACACTTTTGACATTCAAGACTATTCTTTCGATAACGGATTGCCAACAGGAGGAAATTATTGGAGTGATTACGACACAGCGAGTGAAGGATGTAATGATCTTAATAATGATAATATTTGCAATAGTTCTTATTCATTATTAGGAAATCAAGATAATTATCCTTGGAAATGTTCTGATGGATGGATGGCACCGTGTCCGCCACCAACTTCCGTAATACAATCTCTAGTAAAACCCGTAGATATTACTGATGGAAAAGTTAAATGCTTTTTCCCTTCTTATATGAGAGGAACTTCTTTTCATCTCGGGATTGATATTATAGGGAGTACTCCTGGAAGTATATTTAATAAAAACACAATCGCTTCCGCAAAAGGAAATGTAAAAATAGCCGATAATATTGATGACAGTTTTGCTGGTAAATGGGTATGGATTTTTCATGGAGATATAAAAAAATTAGATGGAACAATTGTACCTAATATATCTACAAGATATTTACATTTGAATTCCATAGACACATCAGCTGGTTCATCAATAAACCAAAGTGATAATATCGGTAAAGTTGGTTCTACTGGCCGGTCCACCGGGCCCCACCTACATTTTGAAGTTCGCCAAGGAATCATACCAGCAGATCTAAGTTTAGCACTAAGAGCAACAACGCGTCTAAATCCACATCTTTTTGTTGACTATCCAGCCGAAAAAACTACTACCCTTTGCGCTTTTGTGGAGAGTCCCGTCCTCGTTACTATCATTGACCCCGATGGTTTGAGAATAAATGAAAGTATAAATGAGATTGGTTCTAATGCCCAATACTGGATATTTGAGTATTCAGCTGGAGATAATGATGTTGAAGAAGATGAATACCAACTAATTTTCATTGAGAATCGAAAAATTGGTGAATATAAATTTGAAGTTAATCCAAAATCAGAGACCTTATCCACTGAAGTTTTTGATTTAACTGCTTTTGCAGGTAATGACAGAATCATTTTAGCTGACAAAGTGTTTGTTGGTAGTATTCCTACCGAACCATATAAAATCTTTTCTAACACTAATGGCATTGAGGGAGATGGCGCGAATTCATTACCTATTCCAAATCCCAAATTGAAATTTAAACTTACTCCACGCACTTTCAATCTAAAAAGCAATGGCGCTATAACTGCCCATCTAGAGGTTATCAACGGTGACATTAATCAAATAAATCAAGGAAGTATAAAACTAAATAGTCAAAGTCCGAAACAAATAAATCTGGATGATGATTCTTTAACTATTAAGTTTGAACGCGAAAACTTTAGGAATTTATCATTAGGTGATGTTACGTTTACACTAACCGGTAAATTCAAAGACAATTCCCAGTTTGAATTAAATGACACAATAAAAATTACCAATCCCGGTAAATCTAAACAATAATATGAAAAATAATGTCATTTTACCCATAATTTTTATTATATTTTTTGGATCATTGTATTTTATTCAATTATCTAAAGATGCTAAAAAAGAACAAACAATCAACTCTGTAATTCCTATAATTACTAATGCTGATGATATAGGCCCAGAAGAATTAAAAGAAATAAAAACCGGAATTTTTGAAAACGAAAAATACACCCTTGTTTTTGAAGAAATTACAAAAGAGGAATACGAAAATAAATATAATATATTTAATATTCTGGAAAAATCTAAAAATAAAACACTTTCCCAATCTCAAGTTGTAAGTAAAAATGGAAATTGTTTTGATTTTAAATTTGAAGATGGGAAAACAGACCAATTATGCAATGTGAAGAATGATGATCAAATGGATAGAATATACAGTTTTGTGTTTGAAAAAAACGGATTTATTTCCATGAATGTTCTTTACTGGGAAGGCGCAGGGAATATATTAATAAACACAAAAACAGGGCAGAAAATTAATACTTTTGGCAATCCAATTATTTCTCCCAATAATACTAAAATTCTTGCCCTGCGCGCTGATTTAGAGGCAGGGTATGATCCTAATGGTCTGCAGATGTTTAGTATTGATGATGTTGGAAACGTAGAGCTTGAATGGAAATATGAACAATATGAATGGATGCCCGAGCAAGCTATTTGGGCAAATGATAGTGTGGCTTATATCAAAAAAAGAACGCCGGTTTATATTCCAGAATCTGGGTTAAGTGAAGTTATTAGTTATATCAAAATAACCATTATTGAAAATATTGAATAATTCATTAACAATTTCTTAAATAAAATGTCATTAGCCCTAGCATCAACAATAGGTTCTAGTTTTGGTATAATATCTTCATGTCTAAACCACTAAACGGTCAAGAATTAAGAGACATAAGAAGTGAAGAGTTCTTTATGCTAAAAAACATCGCGGAGAAAATAAAGTTTCTTCTGCGTTATGCCATACTTGCTCCGTCCACGCACAACAGCCAACCGTGGATTTTTAAAATAGAGAATAGTTCTTGTAAAATCTATGCGGATTCAAAAAAGTATACGATTATTGAAGCAGACCCCATAAAACGCGATTTATACATCAGTTTGGGAACTTGCATTGAAAACTTAATCATTGCGGCACAATATTTCGGTGTGTATAAAAACATAATTTACTCATTTGGAACCGACAATGAAATTTCCGAAGTATTTTTTGACTTTAATATGCTGAAGACCAACAACAATTACAAGCCCTTATTAGATGCCATCACTCACCGAGTAAACAAAAGAGGTATTTTTGAATCCCGAAGCATAGATAAATCAATAATAGAGAAAATTAAAAAGATTTCAGTCGATCATTTAACTAATGATGGAATATATTTACATACTATCAATGAAAAAGAAAAAATAGAAAAACTCGCGGGATTAACCAGAGATGGTTTAGAGAAGGCGTATGAACGAAATAGTTTCCGTTCCGAAATGAGTAAATGGATAAATAACAGTTTCTCTGGTAGAAAACACGGAATTCCAGGCTATTCGTTAAGGATGCCGGCATTGCTATCAATCATTTTTCCATTTATTGTTAAATATTTTAATATAGGTAAAAAACTGGGACAATTAAATTATGTTTCTTTTAATTCCGCACCGCTTGTATGTTTGATATCTTCGCACAAAGAATCTCCACAAATATGGCTTAAAATAGGGCAGTTAGCCGAGCGTTTAATGCTTGAACTTAATACCCAAGGTCTTAAAACTTCCATATTCGTTGCTTCAATAGAAATGGGTTTTGGAAAAGAAGTACAAAACCTTATCGGTGTAAATAATTTACCACAATTTATTTTTGTGTCTGGATATATGTCCGGTCATCAAAAACCAACATTAAGATATTCAGTCGAAGAAAAACTTGTATGAAGTGTGGTATAATACCCCCCATGCGAAACCACTCAAAGTTAGTCTGGTTTCTGTCTGTTTTGGTGGTTTTTGTTGTTTTTGTAGTATTATATGTTATTATGTTGGTATTATGAATAATCAAAATAAAACTTCTTATGCAAGTTTTCGTTTTGTATTTATTTTGTCAATTTTTATTCTCACTTTGTTTTCTGTTTCATTTTTAAATGTTTTTGCGAAAGCAAATCCGATTAAAGGTTATGAAAAAGATAAAGGCAAAGAAATAATCGTCAGTGAACCGTTGGGTTGGCCGATAAAAGTGAAAACATCTTCATATATGTCCGGTTCCCTAGAATCATTACCAGAAATGGCGATTATTCGTTTAGTGCCCTACAAACCTTGGTGGCGTTTTTTTGGCAAGATTCCCGAGACAACAACTTTTTTTGTTTCTGGTTTGCCAACTGATACTGATTTAAATATTTATACGAAAGGTTATCGCGAGCATCAGGTGATTAAAACAGATTTGTTTGGTTCTTTATCTTTATCTTTACCATCCAATCCAGGTAATCAAATTATTATTAAAACAAAACCTTCAACTTATCATATTAAAATAGACGGCTTATTAATTCCTCCGGGCGGAGATTGCAGTGATATTGGAATATGGAATGTTAGCACTAAAACCTGCACCTTAATTGCCGGTTCAACTATTACTCAAACTATTGCTATTGATGATTCGGATATTACTTTAAACGGCAATAATGCTGTAATTTCTGGTGTTTCTGGTGATGGTGTTTATACTGATTCCAGCAATGTGACGGTAAAAAATCTGACAGTTTCAAATTCCACTCGCGGAATAGTTTTCGCGGATTCTTTTTTCTCTTTCGCGCCAATAGGTGGATTTATAGAAAATATTAATACTAATAATAATTCATCACAGATTATTGTGGATGATATATCTATTGTTACGATTTCTAATGCCATTGTTTCTGGTGGTAATGTTGGTATTCGTTTGACTGATATGGCGGATTTTGTATCTGACACCGATAATTTAAAAGTTTTAAATAGTTCTATTGATACGAATGATGTTGGTATTTATTTCGGAGAAATTCAAGGAGCGAGTATTGAAAGGTCTGATATTAAAAACAATCCTCGCGGAGTGACTGGTGATATTGATGGAACAGTAACAATGATACAAAATAATTTTTCCGGAAATACAGACGATATTGTATCTGTTATTGGTAATTTAGTTTTATCAAATTCTACTAATCGTGGAAATTGGTGGGAGAAAAACGTTAACTGCGTGCAAGATACAGCCAGCCCAGATTATTGCACAAATAATTATGACGCCGGGCCGGCCACTGATAGTAAACCATGGGCCTGTAAAGACGGGTGGCTTTCCAGTGTAAATTGTCCTGTTGCGTCGTCACCGCCTCCGCCACCACCACCGACGGGGGGAAGTGGAACATGGGCTGAAATTTCTAGTACAACTGGAACGGCGACTCTCTATCTTGAATCAAGTCACACAACCCCTATCAAAGAATTGCCCTCCGGCTGGGTTTTGGAAGTACTTGATGAAACTGGTGGTTATTGGAAAGTAAAAGATGTTGCGGATGATTTAATTGGTTATGTTGATGAAGATAGATTAAGAAAAGCAGATAATGATAATGAAAAAGCTTTATTTGCAAATAACGCAAATCGTTTATCTCCAGACAATATGTCCAATCGAGCGCAAGCTACATATAATGCTGTGCAACATTACTGGAACGACGCTGTTAATGAAAATAATAATCAAAGCGTCTATGGTCTTACCGAAACAATGTATAATTTTATTCAAGACAGTTTATTTCCGAAAGAATTATTTCTTGCAATGTTTTCTCATGAATCAGGTGATTTTAATAATGAACTTGTCACATTTGATTATGGACATGGTATAGGACAACTTACTATTAGTGGCTATACGAAAGATATTTCGTATTTACAAATACTTCTTAAAAAATTAGAACACTACACAGGATCTATTACAGGTGTGTTTAAAGATGATACCAAAACTGCTGTTATTGCTTTTCAAAAAGATCAGGGCTTAACGGCTGATGGAGTTGTTGGTCCGATTACACAAAATAAGCTTAATCAAAAATTAACTGAAAAGAGAACAGAAATACCAGCAACGGATATTCCCACAGGATTTACTTTTAGAATGAATATGCAGGTAAATTTTTCGCAAGATAGAGATGAAAAAAAATCTCGTTATGACAACAGAAGCGTTGCATTAGGGATTAAAATATATCCTTGTCTTGAATTTCAAGAACCTAATTCACAAACAGCATCGAATGGTTACAAAAATTGTTATGCTAATTTTAGAATGAAAGCAAACAACATTACTAGTACTCCTAAAGCAACTTATTATCAAAACACTCCCCAGTCTATTTATACTAATGTGAGAGAGGGATTAGAAATAATTACTGGGAAATATTTAACATATGATAATCTAGTTGAAGAAAGCCCCCTTCCGGACATTTGGATAACTGAAGGAGATACATCAATCAATAATACTGATATGAAAATATTACTTGGCGTTAGGGGATATAATGGCTTTGGCACAAGAGAAGGGAAATATACTACAACAGATCCAAATAAACCATTAATTCCCGTAACGAAAGTATGTAAATATTATTTTGATCCATCTTCTCCCCCTACTGCTAAATGGTATTTAGACGCTGTGGCAGCTAAAACATTAATACTTGGATTAGATTATGCGGGTTCTGTTTCATCTTGGATGGTTTCTACTCCTATGTATAAAAAACTTTTACTTGCCTCAAAAAATAGACGAGAGCTTTGTATTGGTTCACCAGCATATTTGCAAATATTAGATGATCAAGGAAATATAACAGGATATTCTGGCAATCAAGTAGTTGATGAAATTGCTAATGTTGTCTATGATAATGTTGATTATGAGGCCGCTTCTATTCTTATACCAAAAGGAAATTATCTTTATCGTGTTATTGGCACCGTAGATGATACATATAAATTTGCAGCTATTGATATTAAAAATGGCACAGAAAATGTGTTTCGTGCTTTAGATACCCCAATAAATTTAAGTGCTGTTCATGAATATAATATAGATTGGGAAAATCTTACAAGTACAACTGGTGTAACGATACGTATTGACCAAGATGGTGATGGTATATTTGAAAGAACCGTGACTAGTGGAACTACACTTACCGCAGAACAATTTAATAAAATAACCATCTGCCACATTCCGCCTGGAAATCCCGCAAACGCTCATACGATAAGCATAGGATTTTCAGCATGGAAGGCGCACCAAAAGCATGGCGATTATGAAGGGGAATGTGAATTATCTACTAATACAATTCAATCACCTACAACGAATAATATCCCTTCTGGACAGTCAAAGAATAATAATTCTATTAATAATGTTCAAGAAACATCTAAGGGGAAAAAGAAATGAATAAAAAATTAAAACTAATAACAATTTTTTTAATTCTTGGATTAGTAGTTATTTTTGTTTATAAACAAAAGAATAAAGGACTTATTTTTGTAACATCATATCCTGCCAGTATATCTGATTTTAATAATGGTAAGTTTGCTTTTGCAACTGAAAATGGCTTGGTCGTTATTGATGCTAGTATTCCAGATTCTTTTAATAATCTTGTTGATGATCTAATACCAATGTCTTCAAACTTCATAGCTAAAGAAGGTTATTTGTATTTTAAGAATCAAAACAAATTAGGATATTACTTATATAAAGATAGTAATTTACTTCGAGAAGACATTACAATTCCATATTTAGGTTTTGAGATATTTGGTTTTATTAATGTAGATAATGAAATATTCGTTATATATAAAAATAAAACTGAAATAAAAATATTTAAATTGAATAATGGATATGCTGATGAAGTTTTTAAAGAATCTTTTAAACATTATTATACTGATGAGCCACTTGATATTAATTTATTCCCATTAGACAATAATATTTTTGCTTATTCTATTGATCCTAACGAACCCCATTCTACAGTTGTTTATTATGTCGTTAATTTTAATAAAAGACCACTTGAATCGGAAGTGTTAAATAAAAATGATTTTGAAAAATTATTTTATGGAATTAAGATTAAAAAAAGCGAAGAAGATTATATTGAGTTATCATATCATTATATATATGATTATGTATACAAAAAAGAAGATTTATCAAAACAACAATTGGAGAACATATTGCTTCATCTAGGATTTAACAATAATATTTTTGTTGCTATTGATAATGGTCTTGTTATGATAAATGCCATCGACCCGGAGAATTTTAAATTAGAAGATATTGCTATGTACGAAAAGAAATACAACGAAGATCGTCCTACTAAAATAATTGTTAAAAATAACCGAGTATTTCTCATACATCCTTCCGGTATAGAAGAATACACATATCAACATCAATGATTTTTACCGCAGAACAATTTAATAAAATTACCATTTGTCATCACCCACCAGGTAATCCAGAAAACACCCAAACCATAACCATTGGCGTAGCGGCGGTGCAGGCCCATCTTAAACATGGAGATACAACCGGGGTGTGTAGTGCAACAAATAATAACGCATCATCAGCCAAAACAAAAACAAAGAAAAAATAGATATGAAAAAATACACGATAGTTTTTATCATTTTAATTATTGTAGTGTTAAGTATTATTATTGCTGTATACATAAACAAAGAGAAACCTATAACTGATAAACCCATAACTCAAATTCCAACTTTTAGTTTAATCTCCGCGATACCCTTTGATTTAAAACCAAATAATGCGCTTTTGGCAGAGAATAAACTCATCATTTTTGGAAGAAATGGGGCGTATATTATCTCACCCGAAAAACCAGTAATTGATGAAGACACAAAATTCAGCAGCGAAGAATATGAGACCGCATTATATCACCGTGAGTCTAAATTACTTTTCTTGAGAAGTAAAACCAAGACCGATATTTATCGATTAATGGATGATTTAAACCTTATTGATACAATATCTACCCGTCCCACAAAATTTGGAGGTTTTCCAATAAATTCTGGCTACTCAACTTTTGTATATTTAGTTGATAGTAACTCTATTATTACATACAATACCAAGACTAAAAAAAAAACCATTTCTGAATATGAAACAGGTGCTTCTTTGGAGGGCGTGATTGAGCTTAATGGAAAGATAATAGGCAATATTGTCGACGAAGAAAGTGGTGGTATATATATGTCTTTTCTTGATCAGGATAGTAGTTTTTCGAACGTTACCTTAAACGGACGTGAATCTGTTATTGGTAAAATCACCTATGTTGATGGCAATTATTTTTTATTGGGAGTTCCGTGCTACTGTGAGATAAGGCTTTTAGCCAACAACATCGAGATTATTAAAAATTTCAGCAATAGTAAACCAGGATCTTTAAATTCTCTTGTTATTAATAATGACATACTCATAGGGTTCTATGAAGACAACTCCTACGAACTTTTTGACATTAATTCACCCATTAAGGAAATTTTACCATTTGCTACTGGTACCCTACCGTTTATCACTAGTAAATATGAATCAATCATGCATGTTTTTAATACCGATAATCAAAATGAGCTTATTATAATAACCATAGATAATACTTCCATAGGCAATATCTACAAAGTTAAATTTCAACCTTAATAATGTATAAAATAACCATCTGCTACATTCCATCGTGGAATCCCAGCAATACCCACACGATTGAAATAGGAAGATCTGCCCTGGAAGCACACCTGGCTCACGGCGATTATGAAAGGGAATGTAATGAAAGGGGGGTAGGCGATAAGGTTAGAGGTAAGAAAAAATAAAAATCAACGATGTTACATAAAAAAATCACAGTTTGCCATGTTCCACCAGGTAATCTAATCAATCCTCATATTATATCAATTAGCAGGTCAGCCCTTAATGCTCATCTTAAGCATGGTGACTACGAAGGGGAATGTCGCGACAGTAGTAAGCAAAATAAAAAATGAAAAAAGTATTGTGGCCTATAATCATAGCAATAGTAGTCGTAGTGGGGATTTATCTCTCCGGTTCTAGTAGCAACCCCAGGAAAATCGAAACCACCGAGAGAACCGATACTATGTTAAGAGTAATTGACGCAAGAGGAAACACACACGAAATAAACTTAACCGAGAAGATAGGAACCCCTGATATCGCCTTAGGCGAAATCTCTGGTCGTATCGAGACCGTGTTAGTTGATGATAAGAGAAGTGAAAATATCTATATTCTCTACACAGAATCTGGCCTACCTAGCCGCAATGGATTAATTAATTCTCTGATTGTCTATGACACCCGCACCAGAGAATTCGTCCCGCTCATTTATAAGAAACTAGAGGTAGAAGTAAATAATGGATTCATATCTCTATCACCAGATTCACGGTTTTTAATTCTTGATTACAGTGCATCAGATGGTGCTTGTAGCTTAATAACAGGGTCCATAAAATGGGATCTCGACGAGCCAGAGAAACTGCCGATAGATGATCAGCGAATAGAAAAACTTGGAGATTGTTAATGTTTAAAACAACGGCAGTTCTGTGAATACTCAGAAAATTAAATGTCATTCCATAAAATTTATTTCCAAAAACGTATTCCGGAACCCAAGGAAATGGGGAAGGTTGAATTGGATGTTTTTGAGAAAATCAGCAAAGAAAGTTATAAACGATGGATTATTCCGTTGGTTGATGATATTCTTGAGAAGAGTAAGTTAAAGAATGGTTATATTCTTGATGTGGGTTGTGGTCCCGGACTTTTAGTTAAGGAATTAGCCGGTCGTTCAAGAAATCTAAAAGTTTTTGGCATTGACATATCATCGCACGCGATAAGGCAAGCTAAAACAAACTGTAAAGATATTAAAAATGTATTTATAAAAGTTT
>Ga0209541_10011296_pt1 | contig 14003 bp, 16 predicted proteins | sample RifCSPlowO2_01_FD_184027 | JGI IMG/M metagenome (GOLD analysis project Ga0209541, IMG submission 184027) | Groundwater microbial communities from Rifle, Colorado - Rifle CSP2_plank lowO2_0.1 (SPAdes) (version 2) | ecosystem: Environmental > Aquatic > Deep subsurface > Groundwater | place... | reverse complement strand
GTTGTAGATGTACGAATTCAATATAAAAAATCCGCTGACGAGAGCTACGATAACTCCTAGGGTCCATAAAAGTGATTTCTGCATGCAGGTTAAGTATAGGCGTTTTAGAAAATGAGGTAAAGGCTCAGCGCGCACTCTATGAAGGGTTAGAACCTGAAAAGGAGGAGGGCTACACAGAACGAAGAAAGACGGTTTTCACCGCCCCTCTTGTTCTGACTGGCTCCGCGGACAGGGCTCGAACCTGTGACATCCTCGTTAACAGCGAGGCGCTCTACCAACTGAGCTACCGCGGAATATTATCTCATTCCGCGGTACGCTCAGAACTGAGCCCTGCCTGCCGGCAGGTACCGCGGAATACTTCTGTTGTTAAAGAACATCACTATTCTACTGAAGAAAGTGAGTCTTGGAAAGGGTTTTAATGGGATGCGGGAAAATTGTATACTTAAATCATGAAAACAGCCTATGCATTTTTAGGAGTCATCTTTGTCCTAATTGTGGCAGGTGCATTTTTACTTGGACAAGTTGAGGAAAGCACGGAAGATACTCCCCGTTATTCGAATAACCAAATCACTATGGCACTTACACTTACGAGCCCCGTTTTCTCAAGTAACGAAGAAATTCCATCCAAATATACCTGTGACGGCGAGAATACGAGTATCCCACTTTATATTGGGAATGTCCCCAACGACGCAAAGTCACTTGTTCTCATTATGGATGACCCTGATATTCCACAGGAAGTTAAGATGTCTATGGGTATAGATACCTTTGATCATTGGATACTGTATAACATCCCCCCACAGACAACTGTTGTCGATGAGGGGGTTATAGTAGGAACGCTAGGTCTTAATACTAGTGGGGAAGCACGTTACACGGGGCCATGCCCTCCTCCACAATATAAGCCAAAAGAACATCGCTACATTTTTAAGTTATACGCGCTTTCTGACACAATCAATTTTACCGACGTGCCGACAAAAGAAGACATTCTTAAAGCCATATCAAATATAATTATTACAGAGACAGAGCTTATAGGTAGATATGTTCGTCAGTAAGAGATGTGATAAAATGAAAACCGAGCCTATTCGTTAGCTATTATTTTGTATGATTACATTGTATGTAAAAGATGGATGTCCTTATTGTGCAGCTGTTCTTCATAAGATTGATGAAATTGCGCTTGTGGTCAATTTAAAAAATATTAAGGATGAGAGCGTAATAGAAGAACTTATTGAAAAGGGCGGGAAACAGCAAGTGCCATATATGGTTGATGAGGATAAGAATGTTTCCATGTATGAATCAGCTGATATCGTCGAATATCTCGATCGTGAATATAAAAAGGCAGATGATACGATCTAGTATGTATGTCCGCGTGCATGTATTACCTGGATCTCGTCGCGAAAGCTTCTTGAAAGAAAGTAATGATACGTTTATCGCGTGCGTAAAAGAAGAAGCCAAGCGAAATCAAGCCAATAAACGGGTACGAGAGTTGCTGGGGGCGTACTATAACTTACCTCTTGGGCGTGTTGCACTTGTTAGTGGGCATCGGTCCCCACATAAAGTATTCACTATCGAAGAAGAAGCATAATAGCATAATACACTACGATGAATATAAATATTAAAGGGACAAATCTTGAATTAACAGCGGATGTGCGAGAGTACCTTACTAAACGGCTTCGTGCTTTTGAAAAATTTTTAGACAAAGATGATACGAGTGTCGTGTGTGATGTAGAGCTTGCTCGCTCTACGCATCATCAGCAGGGAGATGTTTTTAGGGCAGAAATAACAATGCACACACGACGTGGTGTAAACAGAGCTGAATCTGTTGGCGAAACCGTAGAATCTGCTATAGATGGCGTTAAACGTGAGGTGATTCGAGAACTGCGACGGGCAAAGCGCAAGGAGGTACATTTACTACGTCGTGGCGGTGCAAAGCTGAAAGCCTTTACAAACAGTTTAAGTGAACGTGGCGGGCAATTAAAGGATTTTATTACTCGACGGCGCAAACAATAACACAATCGATTAATTTTTTAGAAAATCGGCATATCGCATTTCTTTTTTCCCCTCAGGTATAACGTGGGTAATGAGCAGTTTCCCATTCTTATATGACGCTTTTGTTATTTTAACGCGAAGACGCTTTCCATTTCTTTCTGCGAAAAAATAAGTCCCCGGCCATACATCAAAAGCTTGTATTTTTAGGAAATTTTGTCGGTCATTACCATGTTCTATATCAAGCTCCCCGTCCACTTTCTCTATTTTCTTAGTGAATGTTGCTTTTTCATCATGTTGTGGTTCGGCTGTAAGTGTGTGTTTTAACCACGGCACAATAGTCTCTGCCAGAAAAGAGCCACCTAGCGTTGCAAGCATTTCTTCAAGTTCACTGCTCTTTAGTGGCCAATCTACCTCATCTATCTCAATACGAGCTTGCGCAACAATGGGCCCGTGGTCAAGTTTTTCGTCTACAAGCATAATAGTGACTCCTGTTTCTCGATTATCAGCAAGTATTTGTGCCTGTATTGGAGAAGCGCCACGATATTGAGGAAGGAGAGAAGGGTGGACATTAAGTGTTCCATGGCGAGGTATGTTGATGAGCGCTTTTGGTAAGATCTTTCCGTATGACGCAACAATAAAGAGATCCCATTCGGAATTTTCTAAGTCAGCTAGTACCTCGGATGTTAATTTTTCAGGCTGAATGACGTCAACTTTCTCTTGTTGCGCCCATTCTTTTGCAGGAGGGGCTGTCATGACAAATTTTCGTCCTTGGGGTTTGTCTGCCGTTGTAATAATAAGTGCTGGCAAGAATCCTGCTTTCTTAAGTTCGTCAAGCACCATAACAGCGAAAATTGACGTGCCAAAAAATGCAAATCTAACATCATGCTTTTTCATTTTTTCTTTGGTTTACGGTGCATGTGAACAACCGCCTCTTCTTTTTCTTTGTCGTGGGGAAGTTTTACTAACTCGGTGGCATGGTCGGTAAAAAGAATACCGTTAAGATGGTCAACTTCGTGTTGGAACACTTGAGCGAGGAGGCCGCTCGCGCCACGCTCAACAAGGGAGCCTTTTTCGTTATAAGCTCGAATAGTTACTTTTTCAGACCGTACTGTTTTTCCGTACCATTGATCAACCGAGAGGCAACCCTCATCAGCCTCGATTTTTTTCCGAGAACGCTTAATTATTGTAGGATTAATATACACAACATCCTGCGCTTCCAGATCTTTTTCTTCCACAGCAAAAACGCGTTTGGAAACCATAAACATACGAAGTGAATATCCCAGCTGTGGTGCGGCAATAGCGACAGCATCATCGCGTGATGCAATACCTTCTTGCATTTCTTTAATTATTTTCTGCACCTTCTTACTTTTTATGGTAGAAAGAGGAATTTCACGAGCAGTTTTTCTCAAGACATCTGCATCTTTTTGGACGATAGTTACCATATTAGTATGTAGCTATTATTGTATCTATTTTTATGTGTTTCGTATATAAAACAAAAACCCCGTTGCACAAAAATCACGAAGTGACATTGCAACGGTGTTTAGAGGTGGAACCACTCCCCGGGGCTACAATGGCGGGCAGAGGCCATGTAGACTTGGTCGTTTCCTTACCCGGGGAGTGGTTAGTGGCGGGCTAATCCCAGTGGCCTATTGGGGGCCCTCCACATGCAAGGCTTTCAAAACCATAACATAGTTGTGCGAAGTACACAAGTTTTTATAGTAAGTTCTCTGGATCTATATCAATCGCAATATGAGGAGGGAGGCGGTGTAGTTTTTCGATGATAGCGTTGTTGGGCCACTTCTTTTGAGGGATTCGAAGGAGAGCATGGCGTATCTCACGACCTCGTGGAGCGCTGAGTCCGGCAGGATAAAGGTATATTTCATTGTCAGCAAACATTGTTTTCAAGAGATCCATTTCTTTTTGCACACGCGCAGGTGTTCCGATCGTGCTTAATTTTATAAGGATTGAGAATGGTGGGTAGCCGAATTCTTCTCGAAGCGCAATTTCATCACGATAGAATTCTCCCAGATTGCCGACAGTAGCGTACTCGAATACTTTTTCATTTTTTTTGCGGGTTTGTATGAGGAATGTCTTTGTAGAAAGTTCGCGAATCGTAAGAATAAGGGAAAATACTCGCTCAGGTATACGCCACTCTGGCAGAGAAAGTAAGGCATCAGCTGAAATAACGCCACTGTGTTCGAATGGTTTAGTAAGATATGGAAGTACAAGTTCAGTCCCGATTAAAATAGATCCTGGGGTAGTATAAAATTTTTGAACGACGCTTAATACGCGCCGATGTGTTGCTGTTTTATCCTTACTCACTTCAAATATATGTGCAGGATTAATAAATTCAGAAAGTGCATCATAGCATCGCTCTATACCTATACCAATTGTCTCGAGGCGCCAACTTTTACACTCTCTGCATCGTTCATGAGCACTCCGCATTTCACCAGTTCTGTGTGATATGAACGCATTTCCATGCTCTGTTTTTTGAAGAACCATTGGCGTTGTCTTATCTTCTGACATAACGATACTGCCACAATCTCGGCATACGGTCATGGGGGCAATACCTCGACGTGCGACAAACAAAAACGTGTGTCCTCCCTCTGCTACGGACTGCTCGAGCATCTGTTTCAAGGATGTACTTAGAATCGTAAATCCTTTATTACTTTTCTTTTCCTCATCCCGCATATCAATTATCCTTGTCTCAGAGCTTGCCAGGAGGCGAAATTTGGGGGGTATTATATCGTGTAGTTCTTGAGATTTATAACGGTACAGGGTCTCTACGCGGAGTGGTAAATCAGCAAAGATGAGTTGTATCCGTTGGGCTTCTGCATACTTCTCAATAAAAATCCGCGTATCAAGGTAAGGGCGATGTGCGCGTTTGTATGAGCGAGAATGTTCGTGCTCAATGATGATAGTTTTTATATCATTTCTAAACAGAGAAACAAAAGATGGAGTTCCGACAATAAGGATAGGATGTGGAGAACTCTCTGCACGATTCCACCGTGCCCGCATCTCTTTTTTTGTAAGCCCACTATGAAAGAAGAAAGCATAGTCACCAATACCGCGCGACAGTTTATCATAAATTTGTTCGGTATCGACAATAGTTGGGACAATGATAACGATTGATTTTTGTTGCGCGAACGATTCTCGTATTAAACTCTTGTAGCGTGACATGCGTTCATTTGTTTCTGCTTGGAAGATTACTTTCTCTCCCCGTATGTCAGTTGCTTTAGCAGATGCTTCGCGTCCTCTTTCAGTATGGGAGCTTTTCTTACTGATAGATTCAAGGATAGGTTGGGGGAGCATGGTATGCAATACAGCACCCGTTGTCGTGCCAAAGTAGCATGCTGTTTCAGTAGCCGCTTTCATAAATGCAGGCGTAAGGAATGAATACGATTTTCTTCTGAGTATCCTCCGGAGGGCAAATGTCGATGTGCGCAAACGAGTTTTTGCTTCTACAGCACGTGTATTCACAAGGACAAGCGCAGGCACCGCGCGCTTACGTAACGGCACAAAAACAATAGAACCGGGCTCTATTTTCTCCGATGAGAAGTAGGAAAGTGTTTCTTTAGCTATTCCGCGAGCTATAGGAATGACATCAAGGAGATACATTAAAAGTGTATTAAGAAGAGAATTTTTTCATCAATAACCGCCAGTACACCTTTCTCTAGTAGTGCAAATTCTGGAGCTACTCCAAGATAAATGGGCTCAAAGTTTTGTGTACCACGCTTATCTAGCTCAAGTGCAAAGATGCCATTTTGTGCCGAGAAAACTATAATGTCGTTTCGCGCTGGTAGAAACGCAAGATCGCGTATTGGTAAATCAATCTGAAGAACTGTCAGTGTTGTATCGCAAACTCCAGTAATGCAAAAAGGAGCATTTGGTTTTTCCATTGAAACCCATCGAGCTAAGATCGCAGTGTCGGTAGCCCATACATTAGTAGTGCCGTCTTCTGATGTTAGAGGGTATGGTTCATGTGGTAGTTTATAAGCTTCAACAGCCGTGCGTATAGTTTGGTAGCGCTTATCTGTTAGTTTTATTATTTCACGAGCTGGCTCTTGTGCTATTACGAACACATTCAAAGAAATACTCTCATTATGCGCGACGACTATTTTTTTTGACCATGGCCAATATCCGTCTTTGGCGACAACGACAGTATGTGTACCAATAGAAAGATCGGTAAGTGCACGTGGCACAAGGGAATCATCAACACGTTTTTCTCGCTTGTTATCAAGAAAAATAGTAGCACCTGCGGGGACGCCGTTCAGTAAGATTGTGCCATTTCCTTCACTACGGTGCCCGTTTGTAAACACAAATAGAATGCCACTTGCGACGACAATAATAGAAATCCACAAAACTGCATGCCGCGTCTTCATTGCCCCATGTTCTCAGAAAAGAAGCCCGCTGTAAATATGTCACACAGTGCTCCGTCTAGGTGCTTATCCTGCGTATTTTTGCTCCCAAAGACGAGAGTTTTTGAGGCAAATCTTCATATCCTCGATTGATATTGTAAATATTCCGAAGGGTTGAATGTCCCTTAGCGGCAAGCATACCAACGAGCAATAATGTTGCGGGGCGAAGTGCTGGTGGGCACACAAGATCAGCAGATTTAAACTCTGTAATACCTGTTATAAAAATCCGATGCGGATCAGCTAGTGTGGTATTTGCTCCTAGCTTGTCGAGTTCTGTATAGTAAAGTGCTCGTTTTTCATAGGCCCAATCATGAATAAGGGTGGTACCTTTTGCTTGAGTCGCTATCACCGCAAAAAAAGGCAAATTGTCTATATTAAGACCAGGGTAAGGTCTCCCATAGATTTTCTCGGGAGATGCGCGGAGTACTGATGGTTGTGTTGTAAGATCAACGAGTCTCGTCTTCTCATTTTTACTCAGGTATGGCTTTGTGAGATTATAGCGAAAGCCCATTTTTTCTAGTTTCAACAATTCGAGCTCCAGAAAATCAATCGGACAACGTTTCAGGGTTATTGATGATTTCGTGACGATAGCGGTTGCAAGGAAAAACATCGCATCGGTTGGGTCTTCACTTACAGAGTATTCAATTTTTGTATCAATCTTTTCTACCCCATGCACATGTAGCGTTGTTGTCCCAATACCATCAATAACAATCCCTGCTTTCTCAAGGAAAAAGCACAGCTCTTGTACTTGATAGTTTGCCGAAGCATATTTAATCGTAGTAACGCCTGGAATGAGAGCCGCTGCCATAATTACATTCTCCGTTGCGGTGTCGCCTGACTCATACATAATAATTTCACTCGTCCGAAGTTTCTTGTAGCGCACCTCGTACGTATGTTCAGTTGTCTTTATAGAAACCCCAAGCGGTTCGAGGGCATAGAAGTGTGGGCGTACCGTTCGGCCGCCTAATTTACATCCTCCCGATTGTGGAAGTGAGAAGTGAGACATGTGGTGGAGAAGTGGTCCGAGGAACATAATAATACTCCTCGTACGCTCGGCCGACTCTTTATCAATAGTGGAAAGAGTCAGTTTTTGTGGAGGTCTGATGATGACAGTATGGCCACGCCACAACACGGTTACACCAATACTCTCAAGTACTTCAATAACTCTGTGCACTTCTTCTATTTTAGGTATATTGTGCAAAATCGTTTCTCCTTTATTGAGGAGTGAGGCACAAAGAAGAACGAGCGCGCCATTTTTTGATGTGTTAATGACGATGGTGCCATGTAATTTACGTCCCCCCTCAATCTCAAAATTGAACGCTTTCTCTTGCGTTCGATGCGACGTATAAGATACTTTTTTTAGCTTTACCATGCGTTCGACCAGTATATCATAAGCTTTTTGAGAGGTTGTTTGTAAATTTTGAGGAAATCGCTACTATAGGCCTTATCATGATGTCTTTTTCTCCAAAACTTGGCATTGACCTTGGAACTACGACAGTCCTGGTTTTTGTACCCGGCCGTGGCATTGTACTCAACGAGCCGTCGGTTGTGGCTGTTTCTGAAATTGATAATCGTATTCTTGCTGTTGGTTCAGAAGCAAAAGAAATGATAGGGCGAACTCCTGAAAACATAATCGCGTATCGTCCTATGAAAGATGGTGTTATTGCTGACTATCGAGTAACAGAAGCAATGCTTCGGTATTATATGCGTAAAGCATTGAGCTGGTGGAATATCTTCAAACCAGAAGTTATGGTTTCTGTTCCTGCTGGCGTAACGTCAACAGAGAGGCGAGCGGTTATTGAGGCAACAATAAAAGCGGGGGCAAAAAGCGCATACATTGTAAAGGAGCCTATCCTTGCCGCTATTGGTGCTGGCATTCCCATCCATGAAGCTCGGGGGCATATGATTGTTGACATTGGTGGCGGGACCATTGATGTTGCCGTTATATCACTCGGCGGTATTGTTGCGTCAAAGTCGGTGAAGTGTGCAGGGAATCGCATTGATCATGCTATTACCGATTATATTAAAAAGACATTCAATCTTGCGATTGGTGACAAGATGGCTGAGGAGATTAAAATCCAAATTGGATCAGCCGTTCTTGTAGAGGATGAACTCTCCATGATGATACGTGGCCGTGATTATCTCACAGGTCTTCCTCGTTCAACAGAAATGAAAACTAATGAAATGGTAAAGGCTATTGGCCGAGAATTGCGGGAAATGATTAAAGCTATTAAAGACGTTCTTCAAGAGACACCCCCAGAGCTTTCCGCTGATATTATTGATTACGGTATCATCATGACAGGTGGCTCATCACAGTTGCGAAACTTCCCTGAGCTTGTATTTCGACGAACGGGTGTTAAAGCTGTTCTTGCTGACCATGCTCCCTATTGTGTAGCCCGCGGTACGGGGATAGCACTCCAACATTTGGGTACCTACAAAAAGAGTATTATTGCTAAGAAGTAGGTTGCTCATCAAGGAAATTCCCGAAAAATTTTTAGTAATGATATAATACGCGAATTAGAAACTATGAAGGATAAAAAATTAGAACTTTACTTCTTTTTTGTTGCATTTGTAGCGATATTGATTCTTACATTTATTTTATTCTTGCCATTTTTAAGTGCGATTGCTGTTGCCTTAGTGTTTGCAGTTATTTTCCATCCCGTCCATTTATGGATTCTTGAGAGAGTGCGTTTACCAGGATTGTCTGCACTACTGGCACTTCTTTTCATCGTCCTTATTGTATTCACACCTCTTGCCTTTTTTGGATTCTTATTATTTTCACAGGCACAGGATTTATTTGTCGCACTGAATGCGAATGGCGGACAGGGAAGTGTCAATGCGGTTCTCAATTTTGTAGAAACACACGTTAGTCGCTTCTTGCCCGGATTTACTCTCGATGTAAGTATGTATGTAAAGCAGGGACTTGAGTGGCTTACACAATCTCTTGGAGATATTTTTGCTTCAACAGCGCAGGCAGTTCTTTCTTTTTTCATTGGGCTTATCGCGCTTTACTATTTCTTTCGTGATGGGAAGTGGTTTCGTACGGTTTTTATTACGTACAGTCCGCTTCGAGATACATACGACAATGAAATCCTTGCCCGCATACGTCTCACCATTAACTCCATATTAAAAGGATCTATTCTTACGGCGCTCATCCAGGGAACACTCTCTGGAATTGGTTTTGCATTTTTTGGTGTCCCGCATGCTGTGCTCTGGGGGGCTATCGCTGCTATTGGCGCTTTAATACCTGGTGTTGGCACCACTATTGTGATTTTGCCAACGGTGTTATATCTCTACTTTTTTGGCTCTACGGTAAGCGCGCTGGGGTTGCTGATATGGGGGGCTCTTGCTGTTGGTCTCATCGACAATTTCCTCGGACCCATTTTGATTGGGCGCGGTGTTCGCATTCATCCTCTTGTTGTTCTTATTGCCGTTCTTGGCGGTCTTAAGTTCTTTGGTCCTGTCGGATTTCTACTTGGACCTATTATTTTCTCTCTCCTCCTTGCGCTCGCTGAAATTTATAATTTTCTTGTGAAAAATGTTACCTCGCATCATACAAAAGATGGCAACTGACACTCTCCGTGAAGCACTCCATTCCGAAGCACTTGTGCATGCGTATGGTATTGAGGGTGATGTGCTAGTAAATACAGAACGGGTACGGTTACTCTTAGAAACAGGACAAGGGCTTGTTTTACGCAATAATCCTGACGCTCACTTTCTTTCTTATAACAGCCTGGGTGTTGATGATGTGCGGGCACTTGTTGGATCCGCTCTCCTGAAACCTTTTTCAGGTAGCCACGCCTTTTTTATCATCTCGGCAATATCATTAACTCGTGAAGCGCAGAATGCATTACTTAAGTTGTTTGAAGAGCCGACAGAGGGGACACATTTTTTTCTCATTACACCATCATTTAAAAACCTGCTTCCAACGCTTCAATCAAGACTGTTTCTCTTGCGAGAGGCTTCTTCCGTGGCGCCACGTAGTGGTGGTGAAGCATTCCTTCACGCTGATCCGAAAGAACGCCTCACTTTTCTTACATCACTAATTGAGAAGAAAGACAAGGAAGGCGCATTGCGTTTTCTCAACGATCTTGAAGTATACTTCCATCATTTATTGGAGAAACCTGAAAATATAAGTGAAGATGTAACACGAGCACTTCATGACATTGAAATGGTACGCACTTATTTAAGTGATCGAGCCCCCTCATTAAAAATGCTCCTCGAATATCTTGCCCTGTCTTTGCCAAAGATTCATGAATAGTAGTGATAACATGCCGGGTTCTTATGTACTTTTGAAATGGGTACGTGATACGATATACTAAACACAAATGGCATACGATTTTAAGGAGTTAAAACAAAAAATCGAGGATACCGGGACGTGGCTTACGGAAGAGTATTTCGGTATTCGAACAGGACGTGCCACACCAGCACTTTTAGATTCTGTACGGGTGGAGGCGTACGGTTCAAAGATGCCACTCAATCAGGTGGCGACTATTTCAGTAGAAGACGCGCGCCTCCTTCGTGTGACGCCTTATGATGCTACGCTTTCTAAGGATATAGAGCGAGCTATTACACAAAGCGATCTGGGCGTTTCTGTTGGCGTTGACGATCGTGGGATTCGTGTCTCATTTCCAGAGCTTACTGCTGAGCGTCGTGTACAGCTTTTGAAACTTGTTGGCGATAAACGTGAAGATGCTCGCATCTCCGTACGAAAACTTCGTGAAGAAGTGTGGGAAGACATTCAGCAAAAGGAAAGAGAGAAGGATATTAGTGAGGATGAGAAATTCCGAGCCAAGGAAGAGATGCAAAAACTTATAGATACTGCCAATAAAAGACTTGATGATATTGCTGAGAAAAAAGAGCGTGAACTAAACCAGTAATTTATAATGAATATCTTTCTTTTCTTTATTATCCTTGTTGTCCTTATCGTCGTGCACGAGTTCGGTCATTTTATTGTTGCAAAAAGAATGGGGATTCGTGTGGATGAATTTGGTATTGGGTTTCCACCGAGAGCTCTTACGCTGTGGCGCAAAGGAGAAACAATTTACACACTTAACTGGTTGCCGTTTGGAGGTTTTGTAAAGATTTTTGGGGAGAACCCAGATGAGGAATCACTTCAGGGCTCTGATAAAGATAGGAGTCTTGCCCACAAATCAAAAATGGTTCAAATACTGGTACTGATTGCGGGCGTTGGTTTTAATGTTCTTTTGGCGTGGTTTTTGTTTGTGGTTGTTTTTATGGTGGGCAGTTTGACAGCGATTGTTCCAGGAGAGGACACCACCTATATCACTGGTTCCGAATTGCGTATTGTGAATATTTTACCTGACTCGCCGGCTCAAATGGCCGGGCTTAAAACGGGAGATACAATTCTGTCGCTTATTTCAGGGAGTGATGTATTGAACGATCCAACACCCGATTCGACCACAGCATTTGTAGCCCAGCATGCAGAAGGTTTCATTGAAATGTACTATAAACGCGATGGTGATAGCGGTGTGTATACATCTGAACTTACGCCGGTAACAGGTCTTATCGCAGATTCTCCCAATCAGCCGGCTTTGGGTGTAGGTATGAGTCTCGTAGGAGAACTCAAACTCCCCATTCATCTTGCGACTTGGGAGGCAACACTTCTCACGGGAGATATGTTGAAAAATATTTCGATAGGTCTTGTAACGTTTTTCGCAAGTGCATTTACACTTTCTGCTGATCTTTCTCAAATTACGGGACCGATTGGCATAGTGGGACTTGTGGGTGATGCCGCCTCTCTTGGTGTTGTTTCTGTACTTATGTTTTCGGCATTTATATCACTCAATCTGGCGGTTATTAATGTGCTTCCAATTCCTGCTCTCGATGGTGGGAGAATTATGTTCGTTCTTATTGAAGCTCTAAAAGGCTCACCAATCAAGCCATATGTTGGGAATTTGCTTAACACTATCGGTTTTGCCGTCCTCATTATTTTTATGGTCGTTGTGTCGTTTAACGATATATTGCGAATAGTAGGGTGACGTTAGTTTAGGGACTTTTGACCCCGAAGCATATTTCAGCTACTATTTGCCTAATGAGGCAATCAAAACTTTTTACCAAAACGCGGAAAGAAGCTCCTAAAGATGAAGTATCAAAAAATGCTCAACTTCTCATACGAGCAGGGTACGTTCATAAAGAAATGGCCGGAGTGTATACCTTCTTGCCACTTGGTCTGCGCGTGCTCAACAAGGTAACAAACATCATTCGAGAGGAAATGGACGCCATTGGTGGTCAAGAGATATTTATGCCATCTCTACAGAGTCCGGAATTATGGAAGAAGACTGACCGTTGGAATAATGAAGCGGTTGATGTGTGGTTCAAGGCGGCCCTCCAGGCAGGGGGAGAAGTTGGATTCGGATGGACACATGAAGAAGATGTGACAGAACTCATGACACAACAGGTTCGTTCTCATAAAGATCTACCATGTTACGTGTATCAGGTACAAAATAAATTCCGAAACGAGGTTCGCGCCAAAAGTGGTATTATGCGCACGCGTGAATTTTTTATGAAGGACCTCTATTCATTTTCTCGGACTCAAGAAGAGCACGATGCATTTTATGAGAAATGTTCGGATGCCTATAAACGAATCTTCAGTCGATTAGGTATCGGAGATAAAACGTATCGGACGTTTGCCTCCGGTGGTGCTTTTTCAAAGTTTAGCCATGAATTTCAAACCGTTTCAGATGCTGGAGAGGATGTTATTTATGTGCATGAAGAAAAAGGAATTGCTTTCAACGAAGAGATAATAGATGATGTGGATCTCAAAGAGTTTGGTGTATCAAAAGATGAACTAGACAAGGAAATGGCAATTGAGGTTGGCAATATATTTTCACTTGGCACGAAATTTTCTGAGCCACTTGGATTGGTCTATACTGATGAAAAAGGAAAAAAGAACGCGGTTATTATGGGCTCGTATGGTATTGGGCCAGCTCGAAGTATGGGTACTATCGTTGAAGTCCTCTCTGATGAGAAGGGTATTGTGTGGCCTCGTTCAGTCGCACCGTTTGCTATTCATTTAGTTGAACTCTCACAGGGAGTTGAGCAGGTAAAAGCGGCCGCTGACGTACTTTTTCAGAAGCTTGTTGAACAGGGTGTCGAAGTGCTCTATGATGATCGGGATCTCCGCGCGGGAGAGAAATTTGCCGATTCAGATTTAATTGGTATTCCATATCGAGTTGTGGTGAGTGCGCGTACAGTGGAAGAGGGGAAGTATGAGCTCGTAGAGCGGAAAACGGGCGAGAGTAGAAAAGTTACCGAAAACGAGCTGTTTTCTTTGTAATGATAATTACATAAATGTTTGAACAATTGAAACACAAATTTCATAGTGTGCTTAGCAATGATATTGGTATAGATTTGGGTACAGCTAACACGCTTGTATATTTACGCGGTAAGGGGGTCGTTGTGAACGAACCGTCTGTTGTTGCTATAAATAAAAAAACGGGTCGGGTCGTCGCGGTTGGTAAGCAGGCAAAAGATATGGTGGGTCGGACTCCTACGCATATTGAGGCCGTGCGTCCTGTTGTTGATGGCGTCATTTCTGATTTTGAGGTGACCGAGGAAATGCTCGCTTATTTATTAAAT
>Ga0209541_10011295_pt1 | contig 14004 bp, 16 predicted proteins | sample RifCSPlowO2_01_FD_184027 | JGI IMG/M metagenome (GOLD analysis project Ga0209541, IMG submission 184027) | Groundwater microbial communities from Rifle, Colorado - Rifle CSP2_plank lowO2_0.1 (SPAdes) (version 2) | ecosystem: Environmental > Aquatic > Deep subsurface > Groundwater | place... | reverse complement strand
GGATGGTTTAACAATAATCAGATAAAAGGATATTGCTTGAAAGCAGACATAAAGCGTTATTTTCCTGAAGTAAACCATGATATTTTAATCAGCATAATAAAAAGAAAAATAAAAGATCCTAGGGTCATCTGGTTGATTAAAAAAATAATAAAAAACGTTCAAGTGGGGGGGGCGAAACTGAAAAAGGAATGCCCCTCGGCAACTTAACTTCCCAGTTCTTTGCAAATGTTTATCTTAATGAGTTGGATTATTTTATAAAACATGAATTAAAAGCAAAATATTACTTAAGATACGTTGATGATTTTATAATACTGCATTCTTCAAAAGAAAGATTAGAGGAATGGAAAAACAAAATACAAGAATTCTTAAAAGATAGTCTAAAGCTAGAGCTTCATCCAGATAAGTCAAAAATAATTTCATTGTCAAGAGGAATAGATTTTGTAGGCTTCAGGAATTTTTATCATTTCAGATTATTAAGGAAAAGAAACATAAAGAATATGAAATCAAAGATAAAGCAGTACAAAAATAATAAAATCTCAAAAGCAAAATTCTTTGAAATATATTTAGGATGGAGAGCATACTCAGAATGGGCAGATTCTTCAAATTTGAGGGAGAAAATTATTAAAGAATTAAGCAATCACTAATCCAGAATCATTGATCTCAAAATTAACCTCTTTCTTTCCATTTATTAATTTTCTTGGATTTTTTTCCAATTTTATTATATTGTCAACATGCCTTACAAGAATATTATCACCCACATTTCTATTTCTATTCTTGTTTATATCAAAATAAACCTGGTTAGTGATAAGAACTTTGCAGTTTAATTCTTTTAATATTGTTAATTGCTTGTTAAGTCTTGCATTAGCCTCATACAAATTATTCTTTACATCAATCCTGTAATGATTTCCTATAGTATCAACAACTATCAAGTCAAACTTTCCTATTTTCTTTATCAGTTCATGCTGTTCAACAAAGCTTTTTGGCTGGAATAAAAATATTTTTTTAATCAATTCATTATAATCTTCATTCATCTGCTTTATTCTTTCAATAGAAAAGCTGTTTTCAGTGTCAATATAAGCTACTTTGCCGTTTTCTGCTTCTTTCAGAGATTCCTGCATTGCAAGTGTTGTTTTTCCAGTGGCGCTCTCACCATAAACAAGATTAATGCTTTTGATTAAGTTGAACATTATAATTTAAAATTCCACTAAATTAATAACCCTTTCTAATACTAATTAATCATTGTGCTTTATCTAATATCTTTTTCAAATCTTCTAAGAATTCATTGGTGTCGGCAAAATAATTTGGATAAGCTTTTTTTAAGTCATTTGCAGCATCAACCCCTACAAGAACAACATCATACTCTTTTTTTCCTTGATTTCTTTTTTCAGCTTTCGCATAGTCAGAAATTGCCTTTTCTTCTTGTCCTTTTGTATATCCTGTTATATTCAGTTTTTCCCCCGTAATATCTAATTCCAATAAAAAAAATTGTAAGTTTGGTTTCTCTTTAGAAACTTTTTCAAAAACCTGAACTGCTTGAGTCCAACCTGTCATAACTTTAATCACCTGTAACTCACGTTCTTTTTCTTTAATTTGAGAGTATAATTCTTTTTCATTCAATGGAGTATTTGGAGCAAGAGGGGTATTTTCAATAATAGCAAATGCAGAACTCATTAATCTAAAAAAATCCATCCATTCATTCTGACCTTCATTAGATTTAATTGCTTGTCTTGTGAAAAAATCTACTGCCTCAATTGCAGTAGCCCATAAGTGTTGTAACTTAGATCTTATCTGAACTTCTACAAGTAGTCCATTGTAATCTTTTTTTCCATTTTTGTCACTTTTATATTTATATATTAAATGAATGCTTCTATAACCATCATCCTTGGGATTAGTTATATAATCTTTCTCATTAACCTTTTTGTGTTTTAAATCTCCCTTAATATATCCTTCTTTATAGAGCCTTCTTGCAAGTTCAACATTAGACATAACAACTCTGCATCCAGCAATATCTTGCATTTGTGAAAGTTTCATGGTAGATATACCCCCATAATACTTTCTTTGTAGCTTCTTGATGATAGAAGGTAATCTCTTTAATCTTTGAACTGCTAACGCCTCTTTATCTATTTTTTCTGAAACTCTCTTTAATCTTTTCTTAAATATATGCATAGGGTATCTATGAATTGCTCTCCAATTGTCTAATATCTCAAGAGCTAATTCTTTATCATTTGAAGAGCTTGTTTCACTAATTAGAATGTCTCCCGCCAAATCAACTTTAGATTTGCTATACCCTTTTGATTTTGTCCATATCATAGTTTTACGCAGACTTTATAATATATAAATCTTTGTTTTGCGCGGTGATAAACATTAGTAAAATAACAATTTTTAATATAAATCTTTGTTTTGCGCGGTAACATTTTTTCATAAATCTTGAAGTTGCGCGGATTATTTAAATTCAGCATATTCTACAACCAAAACATTTATATACCTATTTTATACCTAAAAATGGTATTATGAAAATCACAATAGAAGACGCAGAAGCAATTATAGAAAGTGAAGTAAAATCTTATAAAACATCAACTAGGGTGTCAGTTCCAAAAAAATGGGCAAATAGAAAGATTAAAATAATTTTAATTAAGGAATAAAAAAATGCCAGAGACTAAATTAAAAGTAATGGAAGCTTTGCAGGAAGAAGCTTACAAAGGAATTGTAAGAGTTGATTCCGAAACTATGAAGCAATTGGAAGTTCATCCAGGTGATGTTGTAGAGATAGAAGGAAATAGGGCAACCGTTGGAATTGTTGACAGGGCTTATCCTACAGATGTTGGTCAGAATATAATAAGGATGGATGGAATTCTAAGAAGAAACGCAAAAACTAGTATAGGGGAGAATGTCAAAGTAAGAAGAGCAGACATAAAAGAAGCTAAGTCAATAACAATAGCTCCAGCTCAGAAAGGAGTTATGATAAGGGCAGATTCTTATTTATTCAAGAAAGCACTACTTGGAAGAACAGCTATAACTGGAGATATAGTAGTTCCAGGAGGCTCAACAAGGAGGAGAAGAACAATGTCAGATTCCCCCTTCTTTGATGATATCTTCTCAATGTTTGAAGATTTTCCAGGATCATTTGGTTTTGGAAGTTTAAGATTTATGGTTGTCGCAACAATACCAAAACAAGCAGTAATAATAACTGAAAATACAGAAGTTATTTTGAGCCCAAAATCAGTTGATATTCAGGAAGAAAAAGTTCCGGAAGTGACTTATGAAGATGTAGGTGGTTTAAGTGAAGAAATAAAAAAAATAAGAGAGATGGTTGAACTTCCATTAAAACATCCAGAAATATTTAGTAAGCTAGGAATAGAACCTCCAAAAGGTGTTTTGCTTCATGGCCCTCCTGGAACAGGAAAAACATTATTGGCAAAAGCAGTAGCAAATGAAGTTGAAGCTAATTTTATTGTTGTTAATGGTCCAGAGGTAATGTCAAAATTTTATGGAGACACAGAAAAAAAAATAAGGGAAATATTTGAAAATGCGGAAAAACAAGCACCAACAATAATATTCTTCGATGAACTGGATGCTATAGCCCCAAAAAGAGAAGAAACTTATGGTGAATTAGAAAGAAGAATGGTATCTCAGTTGCTTACAGCAATGGATGGTCTTAAATCAAGAGGTAAAGTAATTGTTATTGGAGCAACTAACAGGCCAAATTCACTAGATCCTGCATTAAGGCGCCCAGGAAGATTTGACAGGGAAATAACAATCTCAGTTCCAAATAAAGAAGGAAGACTAAATATTTTAAAAATTCATTCGAGGAATATGCCTCTGGCAAAAGATGTAAGCCTTGATAAACTAGCAGAAATCACTCATGGTTTTGTTGGGGCAGATATAGCAGCTTTGTGCAAAGAAGCAGCAATAAATGTTTTAAGAAGAGTATTACCTGATTTAAAATTAGGAGAAAAAGAAGAAATACCAAAAGAAATTCTAGAAAAATTAATTGTTACAGATAAAGATTTTAGGGAAGCATTAAAAATTGTAAGACCCAGTGCATTAAGAGAAGTTCTTATAGAAACACCTAATATTAAATGGTCGGATGTAGGAGGTTCTAAAGAAATTCAACAAGAATTAAAAGAAGCAATAGAATGGCCGTTAAAACATCCTGATGCATTCAAAAGAATAGGAGTTAAATCACCCAAAGGAATACTATTGTATGGCCCTCCTGGAACAGGAAAAACATTATTGGCAAAAGCAGTAGCATCTGAGTCGGAATCTAACTTCATTTTAGTCAGAGGCCCAGAATTATTAAATAAATTCGTTGGAGAAAGTGAAAAAGGAGTTCGTAAGATATTTGAAAAAGCAAGACAGGCATCTCCGTCAATAATATTTTTTGATGAAATTGATTCTTTAGCGCCAAGAAGAGGATTATCAGGTGATTCACAAGTTACAGAAAGAGTCGTAAATACCCTGTTGAGTGAAATGGATGGCTTGGAAGAATTAAATGAGATAGTTGTAATTGCAGCTACTAACAGACCAGATATGATTGATCCTGCTTTGTTAAGACCGGGAAGATTTGACAGATTATTATTTGTTGGAACTCCTTCCAAAGAAGAAAGACTTGAAATTTTAAAGATTCATACAAAGGATATGCCATTAGCAAAGGATGTAAACCTTGATAAAATAGCAGAGAAAACAGAAGATTATAGTGGTGCTGATTTGGAAGCAGTATGTAGAGAAGCAGGTTTATTGACATTAAGAAAAGATATTAAATCAAAAGAAGTAAAACTAAAATTCTTTGATGAAGCATTGAAAAAAGTAAAACCTTCAGTATCAAAAGAATTAATAGAGAAATATAAATCAATAGAAGAAAATTATTTGAAGCAGGCAAAAGCAGCAATAACAAAAGACATTCCAAGCTATTTGGGGTAAATTTATAAAAAGTAAAATCTTTAATTTTTTATGAAAAAAATACTTATTATTTTTTTATTTCTATTTTCACTTCCAGTCATAAATGCTTCTATAATAATTAACGAAATAATGTACAATCCTCAAGGAGCTGATGGGAGCCATGAATGGATTGAGATTTATAACGGTGGTGAAGAAGACATAAACCTTGAAGATTACAGATTTTTTGAAAACAACCAAAATCACGGATTAAATTTAATTCATGGGGATGATGCAATCATATCAGAAGACGAATATTTAATTATTGCAGACAATGCTGAAACTTTTTTGCAAGACCATGAGAATTTCCCTAGAACTGTGTTAGATAGCACTTTTTCATTAAGTAACACAGGAGAATATATTGCTCTAAAAAATTCTAGTGGAAGCATAATTGATGAAGTTAATTATTCAAGCAATTGGGGCAATAGAGAAGATTACTCTTTGGAATTAAAAAATCCCTCTCTTAACAATAATGAAGGGATTAATTGGAACTCTAGCTTAGAGCAAAGTGGAACTCCTGGAAACATAAACAGCATTTTTGCAGCCATTATGGAAGAAGTTCAATTCAATCAGGAAATTCAATTAAGATATGGTTGGAATTTAATTTCTTCTAATGTGATTCCAATAAGCGCAGAATTGGAAGACATATTTTCTACACTTGTTGAAGAAGGTTATCTTGAAATAGTAAAAGATAGCCAAGGAAGATTTTACACTCCAAGAAACGGTTTTAACAACATTCCTGAATGGAATCCTTATGGAGCATATTGGGTTAAAGTAAACTGGAGATCAAACATTATCATTTCAGGCGATGAAAGAATAAGCACTCAGATGCCCCTTAATAGAGGATGGAATTATATTGCATACCCACTTAATACAGCCCATTCCATGAATGAAATAATTGATGAAGTTTTTAATCCGCTAGGAGGGAATCTAATCATAGTAAAAGACCAGGATGGAAAATTTTATCTTAGAAATAATAATTATAATAATATTCCAGAATTCATCCCAGGAAGAGGTTATCAAGTAAAAGTAAATGAAGAAACAGTTTTAGATTTTAGTTCTCTTTAAAGCTTGCTCAATTTTTTCTTTATTTCCTTAGCCTTCTTTACAATTTCTTCAGAAAAAACCTCTTTGTTATCACAAGTCTCATATAAATGTAATAACTTGTCTTCTTTCTTTCTTAAATCATAATAAAAATCAAAATAACTCTTTCCAGATTTTAGCTGTTTTTCTATATCTTTAATTTCATTCAGCATCATTACAGCTTCTGATTGCTTGCCGGTTGTTACTATTCTTGTCTTTTGGGGTGCAAATCTCTCTATTCTATCCCTGTCAACTATGTCATCCACCCTTACAATTACTGGTGGTTTTTTATAAATCTCAGGCAAAGATCTCGCATTCTGGGATTGCAGTCTTTTTAATACATCCAAGCTTGATTCTCTTCTCTTAATAGGTTGTTCCATAAAAAAGTAATTATGAAATAAAAATATAAACCTTGCGGTGCCTGTTCAGAATTAGATTGGATAGCTTTCTCTTAGCTCTTTGCTTAAACTTTGCATAACAAACTTCTTTCTTTGTGTTGTAAAATAATTTAATAAATCTCTTTGTGTTATTATTCCAACCAATTCCCCCTTCTTATTGGTTATTGGAAATCTCCTAAATCCTTTTTTTTGCATATACTCATTAGCATAATAAATGTTAGTTTCGGGAGGTATTGAGATAACTGGTTTTGTCATTATTTCTTTTACTTCATGTTTTTTTGTGTCCAAGTTAACAGAAACAACTTTTTTTGTAAAATCCCTTTCAGTGACTATGCCTACTGGTTTTTTTCCATCAACGACAACAACAGAACTTATAGTCTTGTTTTTCATCTTTTTGGCAGCATCCATTATAGAAGTACTAGGAGAACAAGTCACAACTTTCTTGGTCATAATCTTATCTATAGTTTCCATTGAAAATAAATAACTTTTCTTAATATATAAAATTATCTTTTAGTTAATATTTTTACCTTGTCATCAATTAACAAAGTATGTTCTGCCTGGCTTACTGCCCCTTTGCTTTTTTCTGGCAGTTGTTTGTACTGATTTATTATTCCTTCCTTCTCTAAATTATTCAAAGCAAAATTAACCTTGAACTCCGGAAATTTTTTCAATAGCCATCTTTTTGTGAAAGGTAATGTTCTATACTCTTCAACTATAAAGTCCAGGATTTCTTTGCTTATTTGCGTCCTGACTCTTTTAGCAGTTTCTAACTTGAATATTCCAGAATCTTTTCCTTCTTCAATCATTCCAATTCCTGTTGTTGCAAAAGGTTCAATTGCAATAATCATTCCTTTTTTCAGCTTAAACTCGTCATGATTGTCATAGTTTGGAACACTCAATCCTGCATGCTGCTCATAAATATCTATTGAATGTCCTGTTAAATTTTTTATAGAGTTAAACCCATAAGATGAAATTGTTTGGTTTATTGTTTTTCCTACATCTCTTAATTTAGTCCCTATTTGAATTATTTTTATTGCCTCATTTAATGCTTCCCTGCTTGCTTCTATTAGTTCTTTATTATTCCCAACAGTAACAGCATTATCCCCTATAGCGCCATTCACATGAACACCAACATCTAATTTGACAATATCAGATTCCTTTATTGAGAAATCTTCTTTTACAGGTGAATAATGTGCAGCAATTTCATTGATGGAAATATTTGCAGGAAAAGCAGGCTTGCCTCCTAATTGGAATATTTTTGCTTCTGTACTCTCAATTATCTCAAGAACTGACTTGTCTTTTTTAATTAATCCTCTTCCATATTCTAAAGCTTCAGATGCTATCTCTCCTGCTTTTATCCAATCTTTCATATTATTCTTATTAGATTAATATATAAAAAACTAATCTTTTATTTTTTTAAAAATCCCCAAGCTTGCTTTGCTCTTTGCTCAATAAATCCTGTTTGCTATACCCTTTGATCTTAAATATATTTTCAACACATGGGATTATTTGGTTATTTACATAATAATCTTTATCGTAATCTTTGGTTTCTTTCGGTATTTTCGCTCTATCCCTTATTAAACCTTTTCCAGAGCTTATTATAAAACTTATTACTGAACCTTCCCTTATATTAACCCCCTTTTCTCTCATCAGCCTTGCAACAGCAACATGGGGTCCTATATTCTTGTATCTTTCCAAGTCCATGCTTAATTGGTTTCTTATTATTAATTTTTTCATATCAACTTTTCCTTCCTGAACTTCTTTTATTATTTTTCTTGCATATGCCAATGCTTTTTCAAATGAATTTTCTCTTAAAATAATTTCAATGATTTTTTTCTGTGTTTCTCTTGCAATCGGGCTCCAGTCCCCTCTAACAGTTTCAAAGCCGATTATTTTTATTTCTCCATTTTCATTGATTAAAGCATATTTCTTCTTAGCTCCACCAGTAGTTTCTCCCTTCTTGCTTACAAACAACCCACAATCATAAAAATTTTCTAATTCTAATTCCATAACACCTGGCAGATTATCATTTGTTTTTTTTAGAAAATCCAAAACTTCTTTCTTTGTTTTTTTATTCATGAATATGCCTACAGAATCTGTATCGCTGAATATCACTTCAAATTTTTCATTCTCTGCTTTTTTTATGATATCCCTGATATGATATCTTGCCCATGCTGTGATTGATGCAGCACACTCCATGGAGTGGTATCTGCTTCCAAAAAAACCATAATATCCATAGATTGAATTTGCAATAGTCTTTAAAGCGTAGCTTTTTCCGGATAAAGAAGGATCATTATCTTGTTTCAACTTCTTTTTTATCTCGTTTCTCTTGGTTATTATTTCTTCAACTACTTTTGGAATAAATGATTTTTTTGTGTCAAAATAATAATATTTTTTCTTTCCTCTTATTTCAACCTCGGGACTTTTATTTCCTTTCTTGTCATTTAACGTGCTGGGTGAAATATTTTTTGTTATAATTAAGCTTGGATATAAACTCTTAAAATCAAAGACAGCAATTTTCTCGTAAAAACCAGGTTTTGGTTCCATAACAAAAGCACCTTCATATGTTTCATTCTTCCTCTCAATTATATCATTATTTTTTGGTCTGTTTGGAATTATTTCATTAAACTCCCTGGCTTTTTTTATAAGATAATTTTCAACAAGATTCCCATATGTTGCTCTGCAAACTTCAAATATAGGCATTCCAACTAGTTTGGATATCTCATTTAAGTTTGGGAGTAATTTTTTGCATAGCCTGTAAGCAAGATCGGCATCTTTCAAATTATATTCAATCAGCTTGTTTAAGTCTCCATTATCCCATATTTCGCTTATGTCTCCTAAATCAAACTCAATTTTTTTATCTCCAAGAATTTCAGATGCAACAGTATTAAGATTGAATGTGTCTATTCTTAAACCCCCACCCATGACTCTGCTGATAAATCGGTACATATCAATGTGAGGTATTCCTTTTATTTTGGCACTTGAAAAACCAGATCTTTCTTTTTTTATTGCAACTTCAGAACCATCAACGCCCAATTTTAATCTAACTCCAAGTTCAGTAGCTCTTAATTTTAGATAAGGAAAATCAAAACCATCAGTGAAATAACCTGTGATATAATCTGGTTTGTAATCTTCAATTATTTCAACAAACCTTTCAATTAGCTCCCCTTCATTCCTGACTACTTCAGCATAATTTGAACTTACTTCCTTCCATGTTATAACTTTCCTGAAATTTTCTCCAAATAGTGCAATTGTAACTATTGGATCTTGCTTGTGTTTTTGATGCCCTGAAAAATCCCCATAAACCTCTATATCTAAAGCAAGTATTTTTGGATTCTTGAAGAATTCAGAATTTTTTCTTTTGACATTTCCATTAATACAAATTCCTTTATCACTATCTTCAATAATCTCTCCATCAACTTCGCTTAAAACTAAAGGATCAATATCATTTTCAGTAAGATATCTCTTAATAAATTTTATATCGGTCTCTGATTTTTCGTAACCTTTTATACCATCTTTTATGTATTTTATCCCTCTTGGGTTGCTGACATAAACTTTTATTGCTTTGATGTCCTTGTCACTAAATTTTTTATTCACTAATTCAGTCTTCACTACTTTGTAAACTTGGTTTTCTTCTTTTACAGAAATGTTTTCTATCTCTTGAAGTAGGCTTTTGCTGTCTGAAAAAACATAAAAATAAGATTTTATTGAACCATCTTTTACAAGGATTCTCTCATTATTTACAGTTTTTCCATAAATTAAGATATTTCCAGAGTTATCATAATCAAAATCAAGTGGATAAAATTCTATTTTAGTCATGTATATTATAATAGCTTATCTTTTATTAAATTTTTTAATTCTGGCTTGAACATGAAAGCATAACTATCATCAAAATAACCGCATCTGAAATTTTCCAAGGGAATATTAGTTCTTTTGCTTAGCATAATTGCATAAAAAAATATTTGTGTTGATGCATATTTCTCATCAAATGCATTTGGTTTGTAATCCCATATCCAGATTTTTTCATCCTCTATCCTTAAAATATCAATATGTCCTGTTAAAGGTTCATTAGAATCAAACAAGAAATTATAATTTTCAAGTTCATCTTTTTTTATCCATATTGGGATTTCTGAAGCAACAGTCTTGTCATCATTCTCAAGCATAAAAACCTGGACTTTAGAATGGCTTGTTTTATACCTGTCCTTATTTACATTTAGTCCAATCCTGCATAAGTCATTCATTTCATGGCCTGTAGTTTGATGCATGGATAAATCATTTAACTTAAATTTTAATTTAGAGCTTCTTGGCCCATTAAGAAAATAACTGTTTGGGCAGTTATCAAAAACTTGATTTAAATAATTAATAAATCCTTCATACCTTGAAGCAAGAATGTTTAATTTGTCGTTGTGAACCCTGAATTCATAAACTCCTCCAGTATGCATCAGGGGAACTCTTTTAATCACCATGAATTTTTATGAACGTTTCATAGATATAAAAGTTATATTATCATCTGATAGTAGTTAAAAATAGAAAGGTTTATAAAAGAAAGATTAAATAACAATTGATGGTAAACTTAGATGAAAGGAAATGGAAATTTTTGGATGGATATATTGGCCGAGATATAAAAGGAGAGATAAAATTAAAACAAATATCTTTAACGCCTCTGCCATATGATAACACTAGGATTTCACTCAAGATAGATTATTATGAGTTAGGATTATTTCAAAAACCAAAACAAGATGTATTTGTTCTTAAAAATTCAAAAAATGTAATTGAAGAAGCAGAGAATTTACAAAAAAGAGTATCAGAATTCAGAATTCCTTTTTTTGATTTTAGATCTATGCATGAAGCGCTAAGTGAAACAGAAAATGAGCGAATCTATTCAGCATTAATACAAATGGTATAATTTATTAAATCTAAATTTATTTATCATTTCATGGGTTTGAATATATCTCAGATAATTCCTAAAAAGGAAATCTCTTTAGATGATTTAAAAAATAAAAAATTAGCTGTTGATGCTTCACAAACTCTTTATCAGTTTTTATCTTCAATAAGGCAGCCAGATGGAACTCCTTTGATGGATTCTAACGAAAACATAACATCTCATTTAATGGGAATTTCAACAAGGATACCTAATTTAATGGAAAAAGGTTTGAAGCTTGCGTTTGTTTTTGATGGAAAACCTCCTTTGTTAAAGGTTCACGAACAGGAGCAAAGGGAGCATAGAAAGCAGTTAGCAGAAGGAAAACTTGAAAAAGCAAAGGAAGAAGGAGATGAAGATTCAATGCTAAGGTATTCTAAGCAGTCAATAAGACTGAATTTTAAGATGATGGAAGAGTCTAAAGAATTGCTAAAAGCTTTTGGCTTGCCTGTTATTCAGGCTCCTTCTGAGGCAGAAGCACAATGCTCTTTCATGAATGAAAAAGATGATGTTTATGCTGTTGTTTCAACAGATTATGACTCATTATTATACAATTCACCAAGATTGATAAAAAATTTGACAGCATCTCAAAAAAGAAAAGTAAGAAATATGTATGTTAAGACAAATCCTGAACTGATAGAATTAAAAGAAGTTCTTGATAGTCTGCAAATAAATCAGGACCAATTAATAGCTCTAGCAATAATGATAGGAACAGATTACGATCCTGGAATAAAAGGCATAGGTCCAAAAACAGCATTGAAATTAGTAAAGCAGAATAAAGACTTTGACAAGTTATTCAATGAACTAAATCCGGATTTTGATTGGAAAAAAATTTACGCAACATTCAAGTCAATGCCTATCATGAAGAATTATCAACTAAGATGGTTAGAACCAGACCTAGAGAAAATAAAGAAAATACTTGTTGATGAGCATGATTTCAAAGAAGAAAGAGTTGACAATATGCTTGAAAAATTATCCAAGAAAGAAAAAAATCAAAAAGGCCTATCTTCTTTTCTTAAGCCCTAATTGTCTTTCGACTTTTTCTATGTTTTTACCAACTTTCCTTATTTCATGTTTTATTGGTTTTTCATAAACAGGAATTGCTCTTGCTAATCTAGGTAATCTGAAAAATCTTAGGAACATGCTTGTTCTTGACAATTTTGTTCCTTCTTCTATTGATCTGAAAACTCTTGTTTCCTTTTCCAATGCACTCAACTCTCTAATTATCTTTTGTTCCTCGCCAATCTTTGCAACTTCTGTAACAGTATGAACAATTTTTTGCCCTTCCTCTATAGGTCCTGTAAACCTTAATAAAATGAACAATTCTTCAAACATCCTGAAAACTAAAATGAATGGGAATACTGCAATGACTTCAAGCCAGTATTTCCTAAAAAATAATTTTACATTTCTTATCCTGTAAAATTTGAAGCATAAGTCTGTCAAAAAGAAAAAAAGGATTGTATAATCTGCAATATCAACATATATCCTATATTGGTTAACTAAGTCATGAAATGCAAACTCCCCTATAATTATGAACAGCAACAATAAAACAAGATAAGGTATTATTTTGTCAACAAAAATTTCTATGAAATGAACCCATTTATTCATACGGATAAACAACAAAACATAATATTTAAATATATCCGAATAAAAATAATAATATGGTTTTAGAGTTCATTCCTGCTTTAGTATTAACACCAATTCTTGGACTGTATGAATTATTTCTCATTCATCATGATGAAAATTTTAGAGGTTCTCATTGGCTTGGCCATGGATTAAGCACTTTCTCAACGATATTAATTGGGTTATTAATAGTTTTTAATGTTCCTTACTTTCTCGAACTAACTAATTTAGATAGTGCGTCATCAATCCTTGGAAATGTTTGGGTGATAAGATCATTAGTAGGTTTGGTTTTATGGATAAGAATTCATGCCCAATCCTCAGTTGTAAAAGCAACGATTGGAAGCTCAAAAGGATTGAAAGAAACATGGATGCACGGTTTGATAGTTGTTGTTTTAATTGTAACTTCTCCTTTATATTGGCCTTTATTAGAACCTATTATAAGCAATATAATTCCAATCTAAAATGTTAATTTCTTCAAGGGAAAAAGAAGTGAAAATGGTTGTGATGATATTATCTCAACCAAAAACTCTTGAGTATAACAAAATATCAATTTTGAAGATAATTGATAAGCTAATAAAAGATATTGAATTTCCAGAACAAAATAAAGTACTTTTATCAATTAAAGCGGAATTAAGTAAAAAACTATTTAATGAAAAAACATTGCTTGAATTGATTAATAAGTTAAAAAGGTTAAACTAGATTTTAAAATTATTTTTCTATTAAACTTTTAAGTTTTCCAAGATTTGCATATATTAATGTATAGGTGTTACTTGCATCATCAAGCTTGCTCGCACCAATAAACGTTCTAAATTTCTTTATATCCTTATACAACAATTTAAATAAATTCTCTACATTATTTAAATTATTTTTTCCTTTTTGCACTGCAAGAACATTAAGTGCTCTCATTTCTTGATCTATCTTTAATGATTTTTCTCGTAGTTTTACCATCAAAGCTAAATCTGCTTTCTGACCTTCTAAATTAGACTTAGCAGCAAATAAAGGACTTTGTGCATTTGTCAAGGAAGTTTGTGCTCTAACAGCACT
>Ga0209541_10011294_pt1 | contig 14005 bp, 15 predicted proteins | sample RifCSPlowO2_01_FD_184027 | JGI IMG/M metagenome (GOLD analysis project Ga0209541, IMG submission 184027) | Groundwater microbial communities from Rifle, Colorado - Rifle CSP2_plank lowO2_0.1 (SPAdes) (version 2) | ecosystem: Environmental > Aquatic > Deep subsurface > Groundwater | place... | reverse complement strand
CATTTAGCGTAAAAGATTTTTCAAATAACATCATGCTTCTCTTAGACAATAGAAAGTTATGTAAGAAGATTTCAAAAAATGCATACAGGAAAGTTATCAGTCAGTTTACTTATGAGACTCACAATAGCTTATTACATAGGCACATAAAGAGAGTTCTAAGTAAAAGGAATTAATTTAGTGAAACTTCAAAGTATTATTTCAATGCTGTGCTGGGACCAGGATTTGAACCTGGGTAGCCCGAACGGGCGTCAGATTTACAGTCTGATGCGATTGACCACTCCGCCATCCCAGCATTCCCAATTCAATTTTACAAAATTTCGCCTCAAAAATAAAGGTTTATTATGGCAAAAGTCTCATCTTCTTGGTAAAATTTAGTTTGGGGCGCGTCCATCCATGCGCCGGAATGGCTCAGTGGTAGAGCAAGTCATTGGTAATGACTAGATCGTGGGTCCGATTCCCACTTCCGGCTCAAGTAACTTATGACTAATGACTTATGACGAATATTACAAGTTACAAGTAATTAGTAATAACTTATTTTTGCTCCGCAAAAACATGCGTTTTAGATCATTTCCTATTTATACTGAAATACGAGCCTTTATTAAGGAAATTTATAAATTGGCAAATTCTTTACCAAAACAAGAGCAGTATGAACTCTTCCATTCATAATGCTTATATGCTAAAATGTGAAGCTATTACGAAACAACTTTACGGCTTCAGTAGGAAACTAAAAACTCACAAGTGAGTTTACTGATGACTAATAAGTAATTAGTTATAAGTTATTTTGTATATAAAATATTATGGCGAAAAAATCAGGAACAAGAATATTGGTGGGGCTTGTCTGCACGGTTTGCAGGAGCAGAAATTATGTGACGACAAGAAACAAGCTCAATACTCCGGAAAAGCTCAAACCAAAAAAATTCTGCAAAAAATGCCGCGTAGTCCGGGAACACAAAGAAGTAGAAAAGCTCAAGTAGTTTTTTGACGGGTTACTCTTATAAAGCTAGGTTGCTTTGGAGTTTTGTTTCGCCTGATGAGATAATGTTTAACGCAATCTCTCCGGCTGGTTCCGTCTTCAATTGAAAAATAATGCTTTGAAAGAATAACTAAATCCGGATTTGTTTTGCTTGGATGGGAAGCTAGCATTGCGGGATGATTTTCATCTGTATTATCAATAACCCCGGCAAAGTTATTTGGATCTCTTCCTAGCCTCTCATCCAAGAAGTTATATCCTACTCTTAAGAACGCATCAGCAGGGATTTTTTGCCCATTACTACGTCCATGGTTATCTATTGAGGGATATTCTTTAGCGCCGTCAAGTTCGGTGAAAACTAAAGCACTCTCTACGCGATCTTGCAGTACAGGTTTCACCCGCTCTTCAAAGCCCCGTATGGTTTTTTCAATAGTTTTGGGGTTACATTCTCCACGCCTTCCTATATGCGGATGCGGAATCCGTTCAGATAAAGACATACTAATTTCCTTATAGCACCAGTAAGAATACGAGTCAAGAGGGGTTTTCAAACAGAAAATAGATGAAGTTTATATAAATATCAGAGAGAAAAAAGCAAAAGCAGCGCCTAGAAGCGTGCCGCCGATTACATCCGTTGTCCAGTGTTCGCCAAGGCTGACTCGTGAAGAAATCATAATGGTAAAAATAGCTGAAATAGCTGTATAGCTTAATAGTTTAAAAGTTTTTGATAGCCTTTTTGTTCGAAAAATAATAAAAATTAGAAGGAACAAAAGATATGCCGTGCGTATGGCGTGTCCTGAAGGGTAGGAGCCGCCCGGCTGAACATAAGAGGTTGGAAAAATAAAATCAAGGCTGTAGCGGTGGAACATAAAAGGAGTTCCCGGGTGGAAAAGTATGGCTTTACCAACGATTTCAACAAAATGCATAACCCCAAACATTCCAATGATCATAATTGATTGAATTTTCCGAGTTAAAATGAGGAGAAAAAGAAGAATTCCAAGTGTTACCTCAAAACTTCCCAAAAGGCTGAAGTAGGAAAGGTAAGGGTCAATTCGTTTTGGCACATTATTTTGAATCCGGATCGTCATGTCAAAATCAAAACGGGTGAAAATATCTTCTTTGACAAGATTGGAGAAGGCATAAAAAAGGACAAGAAGGGCAGCGCCGAAAATAATAAAAAGAAGATTTTTTTTTGTTAAGATTTTGGACATTATTCAATCTTAGCACACTTAAAGACAGGCGCAAATATTCGACCGCATACACCCACCATACACACCAGGTGTGGATTAGCTTGCCACATTTGGAATTAGAGCTCCTTTTCATACTCTATTCAAACGTTTTTTTACTTTTTTTCTTAACACCCCCTTTTTAAGATTTTATTTATGAATGAACGCATGAGGGGAGGAGAGATGGACATCTTCGATTCCCTGGAAGAAGCTAATGAATCTCGGGAAAAACTCTTTGCAGGGGAGATTCCGGTGGAACGAGCAAGCGAATTTTTAGTTTCCGAAAGGGAAGTAGATCGGATTGCAGGGCAAGTGAAAGATGTCGCGGAATGGGTGGTTGCTTTTGGGTCAGACGGGGCTCTTTACGCAAGAGATTTGGCAGAGGGAGGAGAATCCAAGTTGATCGAGGCAGGAAGACTTCAGCTTTCCGTAAGTCTTTCTCCTCCCACAAAAGAAGAAAGCTATCTGCTTCATATTTTTGCAAACAGCAAAGAAGGAATGATAAATTTAACATTCGGCTTATATGAGGACTTTGAACTTGAGATCCGACGGCTGGCAGAAAATGAGGACTATTTTTCTTCATCCCCTTTAGATTTAATGACTTTAGGGGAGCACGCCGTAATTAAAAAATGTCTTGATGAGGCGTCTCAAAATATTCCCGCTGCGGTTTAAACTATTTTCCTGACAAATGCGACCCTGTGGAGTTCTGTTGCTCCGATTTTTTCAATGACCTTCCTGTGGAGAACTGTCCCATAACCTTTGTTTTTACTAAAATTATAATCGGGATATTTTTTTGAAAGTCTTTTCATAAGGTTGTCCCGGTGAACTTTTGCAACAATTGACGCGGCGGCAATCGATAAAGAAATACAATCTCCATGAACTATTCCCTTCTGGTTTTTAAGACCAATTCCCCTCATGTGCTTGACATAAAATTTATCAATCAGGACAAAATTTTTTTTATTCGGAAGGGACTTGCGCAGATTTTTCACAACATCCCTCATAGCAATAAAAGTGGCTTTTCCAATGCCAAAACGGTTAATTATGCCTACTTCAACTTTACTAATATGATAGGCTAAACTTTCATTTTGTATAACTTTTGATAGCATTTTTCTGGCATTAGGTTTTAATTTTTTTGAATCGTTAATTCCGTAGGATAGAAGTTTAGTTATTCGTTTACGGTTCACAGTTGGAGGAAAAACAACGCCGCCCACAACTAAGGGACCGGCGAAAGCTCCGCGCCCCACTTCATCAATTCCAATGACAATATATCCTTTCTCCCAAAGTTTTTTCTCGAGTGCCAGATCCGGCAGTTTGCGCTTCATGGGGAAAGTATAGAGGATACCGGTTTCCAACTCAACCGACAAGCATCGCTCCATATGTTGACATGGGGGTTAGGAAGTAGTAATATGCTGTCAATTAAATATAAATACGATTTTTTATGCCATCTCTTATTGAAAGACTAGGATTAGGAAGAAGAAAACAGGAAGAACCATCCCGCGACGCGGTGCAAGAGCTTTATGGGGAAATCTCCCGATTGGCTCCCCAACTGCAAGAATCAGGAAGAACATCTTACCGATCGAGTACCCTTGGGCCTCTTCTCCTTGGGGACAATAGAAATCAAATGTTAAAAATAATAGATCGGCAAGTTAATTTAAGAGGAGCCGGTGGTATCCTCGTTTCCTTCCGTAGTCCCCTTTCTCTTAGTCTCGTCGTATATCCGGAAGAACCGCCTCATGAAGCCAGACGAATAGAAATCAGTGTGGACAAAACCACACATAAGCCGGAAAAAGTTACGTTAGACGGAAGCTTAAAGATTGCTGATGGTTTCATATCCAATCCGGAATGGATCAGCGATCTTTTTGGGAGACTAAAGAAGGATCTGGAGCATGGAAGAAAGGAGTGGGTGGAGTCATTGAGGCAGGCAAGAGATGATTATCCCCTTACTCGGTTTGAATCACTCTCCGAACCCATCCGTGAAGAAGCGCGGGATGGAATAAACTCTGTCCTCAGGGCTATGGCTCGCGCCTTACCCAACGATCAATTTCTGGTATTTGGAACCGTTGTTGATATACGGGATAAAAAAACAGTTGTAAATCTTTTAACAACGCTTCCAATAAAAGAAGAAACTGTGGAAAAGATTCATAGAATGGCGTCTATTGGAAAATCCCCCTCCTTTACGAGTGAATACAGAAGGATATTAAACTTCGACGAGGGTAGATATGTTCTAGGTGATCCCTTCGTAGTTGGTATCTCTCTTGAAAGTATTGTCCCCCCAAGACGTGTTGATCAGCTTTTAGAGATAGATTTTGAGACTTTTCTGAGCGGAGCAAGAAATCCGCGGGAAGGTTTTGCGATTGGAAAATCGTTTGCCGGTAGCAGCGCTGAACTCCTGTGGAGCAATCCGGATACCTCACCCATTGGTCCAATATTTTCTCCGTCCGGCACCCCGGTGGCTGTGAAATAACCTCTATTTGAAAAAAAGCAATAATTTTTCGTGTTACACTTTTAGTATGAGTGAAAATGTCCCGGAAAGATCCGGAACAATGCCGCGCCGCGCATTTTTAAAGGGGTTTTTCAAAAGCGCTGTTGCCGGCGCATTTCTAGCCGCAGGAGGGAGAACCGCATCTGACATTTTAAGAGGCGGCTCCTCCAATAAAACATCCCCCGCAGCTCGCTCCACGTTAAATCCGCCACTGACCGAAGAACCCCAATCCTCTCTTCCGTCCCAAAAGCAGGAAGGTTATGATGTCTTTCATGATCTGACACCGGGAGCAAAAGAACAAGCGGAAAATACTGTAAAACAAATGGAAGAGGTTATAAAGAAAAATGGAAGCTACAAAGAAATGGTCGCGGTTGTCTTAAAGCATGAAAATACAATCAGAAAATTTGCTCAAGAATATAATGTCCCTGCGGAGGTTGCTTTGGGGATTGCTCTTATAGAAAATGGAGGAGGAGAAGATCAGATTTCTCCGGGTGCAGGCGCAAGAGGAATTATGCAACTTATGCCTGAGACTGCGAAAGAGCACATAAAGGTTGACATTAAGAAAGGGGTAGATGAAAGAACAGATCCGGTCAAAAATATTTATGCCGGAGTTCGATATCTTGCGGATCTATACAAATTATTTCCTGATTGGGGTATTGTAACCTGGGGGTACCACGCGGGCCAAGGAAATATTTGGTGGGCTATAGAAACCTACTTTAAGGATACGCGAGGGGTTGACTTGGGAGCAATAACCTTTGCGAAGGAAGATATGGAGGCATTAAAAATGAAGCAAGATTATCATAATGCGGTACTAAAAAATAGGTTGAATGCGCACCAGATACTTTCAAATGAAGCAGTTAAAGAACAAGTGATCACTCACCTCGTGGATGAATCAGAGCTTTATTTTTACAAGGCAGTTGCCGGTGCAAGATTGTTTCAGGAAGAAAAAGCAAAAGCTTCAATTGCCGTAGTGCCTCAATCGGCGCGTTAAGAAAGAGTTTTCCCAAGAAAAAAGGCACCGGGGGTGGTAGGGAAAGAGAGAAGCGACGAAAGTCGCGCGCAATCGAGCTTTGTGCTCAACGCATCTCTTTCTTGAGTCCTATCACCTTATCGGTGCCTTCTGTCCTGTACCGAATGGTACGGGATCTTGCACTATTTAATTGTCGCGGATTACTCCAGCCATTATCTCAGTGGAAAACGGGTCTATTAGCAAGCGGTAGGCGCGTGTTAACGCCATTTCCCTCGATTTCTCTCAGGACTTGCCACCAATCGAAGAGACTATTCAGCTCTATGGTCCTTTCAGCATATTCAGGTCAGTGAGGCTCCCTCCGGGGTGTTTTAGTTCTCTGAGCGCTTTCAAAACGCTACTCGCGTCGTCTCCATAGGTGTTGATGAACACGAATGCTTCCACACGTCCTCCTTTTATTTAACTCCCTATTTTGGTGGTTGGATTAAAAAAAGACCCAGCGCAAAGACCAGCATACCGAATACGAACAGTCCAACACCAGCATAGTCGCCGTAGTAGTGAGTGACAGGTACCGGTGCGAGAAACGCAGTGGCGGCTCCACCCACAAACATTCCTGTTCCCATGACTATCTTAATCATGTTTTCCTCCTTTTATTGCTACCACTAAGGCTAATAAAATCCACCATCCGGGGGCTAACGCACTTGAAGGGCGATGTAGAAGAGGAAAGCCGTTCCAACCGCCATCGTGAAGCTCACCACGAGAATACCCAGAACCGTATCTAATCTTCTCTGCCCTGGATCATCCATCCGAAACAACCTCCTTAGACTCTTCGTTTGTATTGGACATTAATGTAGCGGCAACCGCAGTAAATAGTATTTCGATTGTTTTTCACGCGGCCAGTTCCAGCGCAAAACCCACAACGAGGATGAGCCGGAAGCCTTAGTTCTCCGCGGTCGGACTGAAGCTTTTTCTCCTCTTCAGGATCGTCTCCGGTTTGATATCCGAAAGACACAGGCACCTCCTCCTAAAATTAATTTTCCGCAACATTATCAAAGTGCAAACACTAAATCGCTCGATCGCGCGACCTGCCGATTGCGGCAATTGCAAAAGGAGATCAGTCAAGAGCAACAAAGTGATTAATCTTCAAAAAAGGTAGTTCGACAGATTGTCGAATTCACGGCATGCAATTATCCGCTTACGCCTTTTATGCTTTAAAAAGGATTGTATCAAAAAGAGCAGGAGTTTATCAAACTATGAGTTATGGAAAAGTGCTTTTTTATTTGATATACTGCTTTTTATGGTAGGAAGAGCAGAGAGAGAGCGTCGGGAACCGATTTCATTGGATGCGCGAAGATCCAAAGGGATAGCTTCTGAGGATCTTGGTCTTCCGGAGCCCGCAGGAGACCTCCCCGGAGTACTAGATATTAGATCGGGTCAGCCAATGCACACAAGAGACGATGCCAAGCGAATTAAGAGAAACCTCTTTAATTCTGAATGGGGACAGAGGGTGCGGGAAAGAGGTTATAAAATTCGTTTTGGCCCACATGATGTGTCAAACCTCAAGGTTTATTTAATACCATTAGCTCTTTTAGGGGCGGGTTATGGTATACATCGCCTAAGAAGAAGCAGACAGGAAAAACGAGAGGAGCAGACAGAAGGAAAAAACTAGTTATTATCGGAAATGGCAAGAAGTTCTTCGATTTTTTTTGGAGTTTTTCAAGATGGCAAACTAGCTCAAAGTTTTGCGGCCTAGCGCGCCTTAGGCTTCCACCGCCCGAACAAAGGGATTAACAATTCTTCTGAGTTCCTCATCTTGTACGGAGGATTTTTCGACCAGTCGTCTTATTTCTTGATCCAGTTCCCCAAAGTTACTTGAGGCAAAATGAAGCCCGGCGACAATATTAATTTGGTGAAAATACTCTTGAGTTACATATGGCGATGGCCCTCTTCTTTGCGTAGAATTCGATACATATGAATATGCCAATTCGGCAGAGAATGGTTGGCTTGAGTCATTAATGCTAGTATTCGGAAACAAAGGGTAGAGTCCTTTTTTGAGGTCAATTTTGAATAAAATATTTGATCCGGACTTTAAGAATAATCCCGCATTCTGAGCAATAATGCATTTTGGAAATTGACTTTTTATCTTCTCAATTTTTTCTCTCCTTTCTTGAAGGGCAAAATCTTCAAAGAATCCCGAGAGAAGACTGCGTGTTGCATGGTCGACCCGAGAGGAGAGCGTGAGATGATATTGAAAATTTCCCCCTCTCCTTAAAGTGTTCAACCTAAAATTTACATCCGGTTCAAACTCATTCGTGGCAAAAAATGGGGCATCCACCAGTGTTTCCATAACGCTACCATCCTTCGCGTGAGTTAAGTAGCGAGACCTTGCCGTATTGCTTGAAACTACTATAAATTCAGGACCATCATCAAAGCGTACTGTTTCTTCCATGGAAGGATTATAAATCCTAATCAAGCAAATGGCAACTAATGCTTGCTCTTGATTATAGCTTCGGGGACGGTCCTGAAATAGACTGATTTAACTATTCAAAAAACCATTCGATGTACTACTTCAGCCACAAATGCGTAGCGATGTGCAGGCCCTGGCTTGCCCCGAGCGAAGTCAAGGGGTGATCTTTGCTCGCCCTGAGTCCGATCGAAGGGTTGGAACTTACTTTCTAAGTTTTGTTCTTGACATCAGTACATTATAAGTATATACTATGTATATATGAATACGGCTGTAATAAATATTAAAACGGAAGTATCCACCAAAAAACAGGCTCAAAGAATAGCTTCTGAACTGGGAGTGAGTCTTTCTTCCATTATAAACGCATATCTTAAACAGTTTGTGAGAACAAGAAGGATAGAGTTCGATTTAAGAGAAGAACCAAGTGATTATTTACTTCAATCTCTTAAAGAATCTCAGGAGGATATTAAAGCAGGAAGGGTGTCTCCAAAATTCACCAATGCAGAAGATGCAATTAAGTGGTTGAACAACCCCAAAGCAAAGTATCAAAATGGAGATACGGTTTAGCGCAAAATTTCAAAAGCAATACAGTAAAACAAGCGCTAAAATTAAAAAAGCTTTCGATAAGCGATTGGTTCTATTTAGGAAAGATCCCGCAAACCCCCTTCTAAGAGATCACAGGCTTTCTGGCACCCATAGAAATTATAAGAGTATAAATATTACAGGAGATTGGAGAGCTCTTTATTCTCAAGAGGAAGATACTATTACATTTGAAATGATAGGAACTCATAGCCAACTTTATAAGTAACTAAACAAAATGTGCAGGCCCTAGTGAACTTTGTTGGAACGTGCTATTATCAAAATGCTTAAATAATTCTTCTCAGTGCCCCCATTTTTACAAGCATCGCAGTAAATTGAACAACTTTCGGCTGAGGAGGCTGAAGATTCCTCCATAGATTCTCGCTATGGTAGTCAAAAAGTGTGTGAGTCGATTGCGTAAGTTTAAAGTCTACTGCTCCCGCAATCCCTTTGCAAGCATCTTTTTCCGTATTGCTTCTAACTTCGCCATTTCCAAAGCTACAACATCTATCTGCTCGCGTTTATCTCGGGACTCATAAATTAGTAGCACCACAGTGTTTTCCAATTGGGCAAGTATTGCAAAACCCATCCGCTGATAAATCAAGCTGTACTATTGCGTCATTTGGCATATCCTTTAGTTCTTGCAGGAATAATTTTCTCAACCGTTCTCTTCTTGCTCCTTCTGGTGTTCCAAATTCTCCAAATGCATCACGATAATAATAATCATCATCTCTGGTGTATCTAGAGGTTGCAATAAGGCTTGAAAAAAAATTTATTGGAGAGGATAGTTTTAATCTTTTTATACCTCTACGAGGCATAAACCTTACGTGATGAGGGCGTAGAGTAATGGATGGGATCCAATCAAGATTTTCAGATGAATATCCTAACTCTTTTGAACTCATGAATAAGATTATACCAAAGATTCGAATCCCTGTGCGGTGTATAAAATTTGAGGCTAATGAAAATAAATTTTGAGACTAAAAAATGCAGCAGGCCTGGAGGGAATCGGACCCCCGTTGATGGTTTTGGAGACCATCGTCCTACCACTGAACGACAGGCCTAAGCTTCACAATTATATTCGAACAGAGCTTAACTTTCAATGAAGTGAACTTGTAATGATCGAATGATCGATCATCATCTTTTGCTTGGATAGTCGTTGGGAGGTTTAATTCGCCAGTTAAAAAATAAGTCAGCCGACTCTTTAGCGAGCCCAAGAAGGATTCTATTAATTTCCTTAGCCATTTTGTCTCGGTTTACTTTTTTAATAGCCAGGTCAAACCCCTGATTCTTAATTTGTTTTATCATGGATAATCTTAATACTGTTTGTTTTGTCAATCTTAATCTTTTGGATATCTCAGAAATACTTAGTCCCTGATTAAGAAGAAGAACTGCAGCAAACCGTTTGGAAAGCATAATTCTTTCATTTTTACCGAGCAAAGAGAGGAGGAAATATCTGACTTCTTCTTTCTTTAGTTTCCCAAGTACCAAATCGAAGGTGTCAAGCACCTGTCTATACACATCGCCTTCTAATGGAATCCTAGAAATCCTAGCCATATAATAATCGAATGATCGATCATACATATTAAATACTCATTGCCTATATTTGTCAATTGGCATCTTGCAAGCTGGTTTTAAAGCAATTATGTTATAATTAGCTTCTATGAAAACAGGAACTGTGGCGTTGGTTGGGAGGCCGAATGTTGGCAAGAGCACGCTTGTCAATAATCTGGTTGGGCAAGCAGGACAAATCCGCTCAGGGCCTTCGGCATCGTACATTAGGCACGCTACTACCGTAAAGTTTCTTATGAACAATTAACTTTAGCAAATTTTGCTTAAATTTTTTAATTAATCTTAAATCATGTATAATCTATTTTAACAATGACAACAATTATGCTATATAGCCTCTTGGATAAATATTTTTCCTAATAAATGGTTGCAGACTTTTTAATTATATTAACGCTACTTATTACATTAGGTCTTGGTTTAATATATCTTCCATGGTTAGTATTGGCTCTACTAATTTTTATTTTTGTTATTGTGCTTTTGCAAGGATCAGTAGAACTTATTGCTTCATTTCTACCTTTTCCCCCACTTAAATTTTCAAACCCTGCTTTTGACAGGTTTGTATCAATCCATATTCCCGCTTTTAACGAACCGGCGGATCTTTTAAAAAATACACTAAAACATTTATCGTTGTTAAAATATAAAAATTATGAGGTAATTGTTGTAGACAATAACACAGTCGATGAAGTAGTTTGGAAACCAGTCGAAAAGTACTGTAACGAACTAGGCAATAATTTTAAATTTTTCCATATAGATAAACTTGAGGGCTTCAAGGCAGGCGCGTTAAATTTTGCACTAAATGAGACCAGCTCTGAGGCGGAATTTGTTGTTGTTGTTGATGCTGACTATGAAGTAAAACCCCAGTTTTTAAAAGAAGCACTCAGTTACTTTGTTGATGATGTCGCTTTTGTTCAGTTCCCGCAAGCCTACCGGAATATAACAGGCGAAAATAAAGGCGTTGCTATTGAATATGAGCATTTTTTTAAGATTCATATGAAAATGGCAAACCATTTTAATTGCGTGTCATCAACCGGAACTTTGGTAATATTTCGAAGAAATGTACTAAATGAGATAGGTTTTTATGATAGAAAGTGTTTAACTGAAGATGCGGAAATAGCGGCAAGATTAATTGAGGCAGGCCGCAAAGGTATTTATGTTGATAAGGTTATGGGTAGAGGATTGATGCCTTACGATATCGAAGCTTACAAGAAACAAAAATCACGATGGGCCTATGGTAATGGTCAAATATTAAAGAAAGACTTTTTAGGAATTTTATTTGGTAAAAAGCTTAATTTTAAACAAAAAATTAGTTTTTTTTCTGAAATGACGGCATGGTTTAACTTTATTCTCATACCAATTCTGGTCATTTTTTTAGGATCAATTGGATACAATAATAATTTTATTTGGAAAATGTCAGTTTTAATTTCTGTATTTACGATTTATTTATTTTTTGCCATGAAACTTATTTCATTTGTTGCAACTTTCATAAAAGAATATCCCACTAAAAATATTCTTAGGGCTTTATTTGTGCACTTTGGAATGGTAGCGGTATATTCAACAATGTTTATTAAATCATTTTTAGATATGAATATTTCTTTTGAACGCACGAATAAATTTATTCTTCCCCAAAAGCCTAGCATTTTGAAAAATACCAGAATTGAGATTTTTATGATTATCATTAGCCTTATGGTTGGTATAAATTATTTTGCTAATAGTAATTCCATCCTGGCTTTTACGACCTTTTTGATAGCGATAAATTATTTACTTATTTTTTACGTATACTGGGAAATCTCACCAACAAAAAAGTATTCAGCTAAATTAATTAACGAAATGAAAAAATCTATTGCAGAAAATAAAATATAAGATAACAATACCTATTTTAAGACAGTCTTTTTTAGCATATGGATTACTAATAATTAGCATAATTAGCAAAAAACATGAAGCAATTTCCGAAAGATTTTTTGTGGGGAGCTGGAGCTTCTTCACATCAAGTCGAAGGCAATACAAACAATAACTGGACAGCTTGGGAAAGAGATAATTCTGAAAGATTATCTCGCGAAGCCAAGATCAGATGGGACAAATGGCAACAAGAAAAATTCCCCGAAATGTTTGATGTCCGGAATTATATTTCGGGCGCAACATGCGATCATTACAACCGGTTCATAGAAGATTTCAATTTGGCCAAAGCAGGAGGACACACCGCTCATCGTTTCTCCATAGAATGGTCACGCGTAGAGCCAGAAGAGGGAAGATTTGATGAGAGAGAAATCGAACATTACAGAAAAGTCTTGACGGCTTTGCGAGAACGAGGAATAGAGTCGTTCGTTACTCTTTGGCATTGGACGGAACCCATTTGGTTTGAACAAAATGGGGGCTGGGAATCAAAAAAATCAGCGGATTATTTTTGCAGATATGTCGAGAAAATGGCGAATTCTCTTGGCGACTTGGTTATTTTTTGGATCGTAATAAATGAACCAAATGTAGTTGTAAAATTTGGTTATCTTATAGGTACCCAACCACCTGGGAAAAAAAGTTTAGTTTCTTTTTTAAAAACATACTTTAATTTACTAAAGTCCTATAAAAAAAGCTATGAACTAATCCATAGTTTGAATAAAGACGCAAAAGTCGGGTTTGCGAATAGCTTCGTGTGTTACGAATCAGATATTTTTAAACCGCTAGATAAAATTATAGTTAGCATTGCCAAGTATTTTAGCCGTTATTTTTTCAAACAAACAAAAGGATTTAATGATTTTATAGGTTGTAATTATTATTCTCGCAGTTTAATTTCTCTGAAAAAAAAGGGTTTTTCTTCGGATCAGCGTACGGATTTAGGGTGGGAAATTTATCCGAAGGGAATATATGAGGTGTTGAAAGAAATCAAAAAATACAATCTTCCTATTTATATAACCGAAAACGGACTGGCAGACGCGGATGATTCCAAGCGGGAGAGGTTTATAAAAGATCATTTATTTTGGGTGCGTAGTGCGATTGAAGAAGGGGTAAATGTGCGAGGCTATTTCCACTGGTCGCTTATGGATAATTTTGAATTTCCCGAAGACCGTGGCTTTTGGCCGCGGTTTGGGTTGATTGAAATTGATTTTCAGACACTGAAAAGAAAACCGCGCAAAAGTTTTTATGTTTATAGGGAAATAATTTCCACCCGAGGTAGATGAATTTTAAACTGAAAAATGATAAAATTATTAATATATCTCTAATTATTTAAATCATTAACAATTATGAAAATAGCGTTGCTCGCCCCTCTTTGGAAAACCATTCCTCCCAAAAAATATGGAGGCTCGGAACTTGTAGTGGCTAATCTAGCTAAAGGATTGACCAATCTCGGACATGAAGTCACTACTTTTGCTTGCGGAGGATCGAAAGTTTCCGGCAAATTATTTCCAGTAATTTCAAAACCGATGTATGACCTTGTCGGAGGATTCGATTGGAATGGAATTAAACCATATGAATTCCTGTCCTATTTCGAACTGGGAAAGCGTATCCGAGATTTTGATGTGGTGCATAATCACATGGGCTTTCATCCGATTGCTTTCGCGCCCCTTATGCCTATCCCCATGGTGACGACATTGCATAGCAGTGTACCCCCTGATTTTCCCTATTTGGCCGAAGCTTTCTGCGAATATCCTTTCGTTTCAATCAGTGATGCTCAGCGAAAACTTGCGCCAAAATTGAATTATGTTGCCACAGTGTATCATGGCATTGATGTGAAAACTTTTCGGCCTCGCTTGGAAGGAACTGG
>Ga0209541_10011293_pt1 | contig 14006 bp, 6 predicted proteins | sample RifCSPlowO2_01_FD_184027 | JGI IMG/M metagenome (GOLD analysis project Ga0209541, IMG submission 184027) | Groundwater microbial communities from Rifle, Colorado - Rifle CSP2_plank lowO2_0.1 (SPAdes) (version 2) | ecosystem: Environmental > Aquatic > Deep subsurface > Groundwater | place: Rifle... | reverse complement strand
ATGAAATCCCGCAGCTCTTTTGGAGTGGGTTGAACGTCAAGGGTACTCCCTTACGGCTGCGGTTGGGAGATTTAATCATGAAGTTTCAGCGAATATATTTCTTTATTAGGTAATGCAACAAAACAATTTATAAATCTATGAATTGTTGTTATCAAATGAAAAAAGGTGTAAGCTCTACGTTTATTACTCTATGAATTGTTGTTATCAAATGAAAAAAGGTGTAAGCTCTACGTTTATTACTCTTAGCACTATTGTTTTTGCTCTTTTAATTTTGCTTGCAACCCTGGCATCAGCGCATTTGGGAATGAGGCCGGCAAAGATGGAGTTTGACTTCAGGCCCGGGGAGGAGATTATCATTAATTATTATGTTGACACGACTCCCGATGTAAGGATGAGGATTGTAGCTGAAGGGGACATGACGGAAAATGTGACTTTCAGCAGGGATGAGATGACGGGAAGCGGGAGTTTTCTGGCTAAGCTCAAAATGCCTGCAGAAGCAAGGAAGCCGGGCAGGAATGATTTGTATATCTTTGTCAAGCAGATAGTTGATGAGGAGAAGGGTTTTGGAACAGCAATAGCTATCGGAGCTTTAGTAAGGATTAATGTTCCATATCCCGGAAAGTATGCTGAAATTGAGTTAAATGTGGAGAATGCAAACAAAGGAGAGCCGGTAAATACGGCGCTTAAAATAATAAGCCGGGGAAAGGAAGCAATAATAGTTGCTCCCATTCTTGATATTTATTTTAAGGAGGAGCTTATTGAAAGCATATCAATGTCTCCTGATGGAGCCAGGAGCCTGCAGACGGCTGAAGAACACACTTTTAAAAGCTCAATAAACACCCAGAATTATCTTCCCGGAAATTACAGGGCTGTTGCAAGGGTTGATTACGGCGCTGAAGACGGAAAGCCTGCAACAGCGGAGCAGCCATTCAGGATTGGAAGCCTTAATATAGCGATAATAAATTATACCCGCTCTATGAAGGCCGGAAAAATAGTTCCATTTGTTGTAGAGATTCAGAGCGACTGGAAAGATGTTATAAATGGAGTTTATGCCAATGTTTCGTTATTTGATGAAAAAGGAATTGGTGCCCTGAGTTTTCTGATGCCCCCGGTAACTGTTTCCGGATTTCAGAATTACCAGCTGAAGGGATTTGCTGACGCTACAGAGCTAAAGAAAGGCATTTATAACGCCAGCATAACTGTCTATTACGCCGATAAATCTACGAGCATTGATGCGTCAGTAGAAGTTATGGGAGGAATTTCTGTTCTTGTTATTATAATAGCCGCGGCTGCAGTCTTAATAGCTGCATTGAGCATTATAGTTGTCTATGCTTTAGCAAAGAAAAGAAATAAAAAACAATAAAATTAAAGATTATTACAGATATTTTAGTTAATATATGGAAACTTTAAGTTACTATCTAAACTTTTTGTTTTCAGATATGGCGTTTTAAATAGTAGCATTTAAATATATATGATTTTATGTATTGTGACAAATCAAATTTTAGAGTTGAGAGCAAAAAATGAAGAGAAAGTTCAAAATATTCTTGGTCGTTTTGTCAGTGCTTCTTATAATGTCATCTCTGCTGGTTTTGTGGAGAGTTTATAAAGTGTATAAGAGCACGGAGGAGAGGATATTTGATTCTTACCTGATAGTTGCGGACAAGGGGGGTGTTGGACTGGTGCCCGGAGTTGTGTTTTTTGGGATGATGATGCCGGGCGACAGCTCTACAGCTAAAATATACCTTAACAGCACTTTTGAGCATCCAGTACTTGTTAAAATAACTTCTTCAGGAGATATAAAGAATTTCTTTGTTGATTCAGAGCACATACTCGGGCCTTATGAAAACAAGAGCGTTGATTTAAGCGTCGTGATTCCAAAGAATGCCTCTTACGGAAGGTATGACGGGAAAGTTGTTGTGACAATGAGAAAGATGCTTTTTTGAGGCTTGTTTAATTGAAGAGAAATTCCCACAGCTCTGCTGTGCCTGTAAAAACGGAAAAATATATAGCCAATCATCTAACCATTAGCTGATAACTCACATAACTTACTCAACAGGCTTGCATCATCAATATGTACACACTTATTGTAGCGTATTACTAATAATTGGTTGATAACTCACATAACTTACTCAACAGGCTTGCATCATCAACATACATGCTTATCATAGCGTGTTATTGATAATTACCCTGCATTACTAACTAATTTATCTCTTATGAAATCCCGCAGCTCTTTTGGAGTGGGTTGAACGTCAAGGGTACTCCCTTACGGCTGCGGTTTGGAGCTTTAATGACTCATCAATATATTCTCGCTGATTTTCAGATTGATTATGGTAAATGAACTTAATTTTCTGATTTTTTGAATTTATTTTCTGACAACTTATAACATGCTGCAAAGCGGGCAAAACGAACGCAGGGAGCTTCACAATTTCTCGCAAAAGCATATATTGAATCATATATAACGTAAAACCTAAATAGTTGAGCAAAGTAATTTATGTTTTCCGAATATAACATATGACAAATTTGCTCAGTTTATTAAGTCATATGCTATAATTTCCGAGAGAAGCCGAGAGAAGCATAAGGTTTTAATACATATACAGCCAATAAAATCCTATGAATAAAAAGTGGCTGATTGCTGCCTTTCTGATAGTTATATTATTTAACGGAATTCTGCTGTATCAGTACAACAGGCCGGAGGGGAAGGGCATTTCAGCCTTTGCAAGCTTCTTTGATTTCTTTGATGTTTTGTTCAAGAGCACGACATCTATAGCCCAATTGATGGTACAAGTTGTAATAGCTCCGCCAAACATAACCATACAAAGCCCGGCAAATACTACATATTATTTCAACTCTTCACAGAGCTTTGATGTAAACCTCAATGTTTCTTCTGACAGGGGCGATGTCCAGAGCTGGTGGTACAAGCTCTATAATCAGTCGGGAACATTGGTTTATAACAATATACTCTTCACTCCAAATACTTCCTTTACAGCAGTCCTTAACGGGAATACTCTTGCTGTATTTGCAAATATAAGCAACGGAATTATCGGAAACAGCAATGTTACATTTTCAGTAAGAATCTCGCAATCAACTCCGATAATTGAGAATTTGTCATCCAGTATTCTGGCGTGCGAAGATACCTACCTTTCCTATGTATTCAATATAAGCGATGCCGATGAGGAAGTATTAACAGTTTCAATGACTCCGGTGAATCCTTTCTTCATAACAAAACTTTCCCAGAGCGGAAACAGGACAGCAGCAGAGATATTTTCTGGGACTTTGAGCAAGGGCCAGGCAGGAAATTACTCTGAAACTGTTTCTGCTTCGGACGGGACGAGGGCAGACACTGATTATACAAACATAACAGTCGTTCCTGTCAATCACGGCCCCGCTCTTGAAACGATTGGAGTGCAGACGATATGGTTTAATGACAATTTCTACAGGCAGGTAAATGCAAATGACACTGAAGAAGGAAATGTAACCCAGGGAAACCTGACTTTCAACATAACTTTCATATCGGGAAACAGCATATTTTCAATAAACACAACGCATGGAATAATGAACTATACTGCCAACTCAAGCGCTGTTGGAAACTATAATATAAGTGTCTGCGTTACTGATAATGGTCTCAATACAACCACTTATCCAAATGCAAGTTATTGCGGCTATAGCGGAAGCGCCAGCTATAACTGCACCAGTTTCCAGTTTACAATAACTAACCAGAACAGGGCTCCAAATATAACTTCATGGTATCCCTCTAACTTAACTCACAGCGGGGATGCGCCCCTGTCATTTGCGTTTAATGTTTCAGCTTCGGATGCGGACGGAACAACACCCGACATTTACTGGTATGTTACCAGCGTTCTTGAGAAATCACTCTCAACTCATTTTAACAGGACATTTACTCAAAGCGGAACTTATAATGTGACTGCAATAGCTACTGACGGAGAGCTTAATACAAGCAAGTCATGGACGATAGCAGTAAGCGGAGTAACTACTTCCCCTATCAGCGGAGGGGGCGGGAGCGGGGTTTCGTGCAATGAGAAATGGGCATGTGATGATACTTCTGTCTGCCAGAGCCTGGACGCTATGTACAGGCAGAAGCTTCTTGACGATGATACGAGAGGAGCAATTGAATATAAATGCAAGTTCTTTGGATGGAGTGACAAAGAGTGCGGAATTAAAATTTTAAACTGCAAGGACGTGAACAAGTGCGGAACAGCTGCCAAGAGGCCAAACTTAATTGAGGCGTGCTTCTATGTTCCGAATCCTTCATGCAGTGATGGTGTTAAGAACTGCCATGACAATGCCTGCGAAGTATTAGTTGACTGCGGCGGTTCATGTCAGGTATGCCCGACTTGCTCTGACAGCATTCAGAATCAGGGCGAGGAGAATATTGACTGCGGGGGGCCGTGCCCCAATGCATGCCCGATAGAAAAACCGAAAAAGACAAACTCTCTTGTATACATTTTAACAGCTTTAATACTTGGATTAGTTGCAGCGATAGTATTTACTGCTTACAGGCTTTTTGCAATAAGGAAGAGAGTTGAGGAAAGCAAGTATTGATATTAAATTTAGTGATTATGTTGTTAATGCAATAAAAAATGCTGAAGAAAGCAAATAATAATCAATAAAAATAAATTGATAATAGTAAATAAAGAGATTATTAATGATAAATTAACTGACATAAATATGTGTGTTGCAAAATAAATTGATAATAGTAAATAAAGAGATTATTAATGATAAATTAACTGACATAAATATGTGTGTTGCAAAATAAATTGATAATAGTAAATAAAGAGATTATTAATGATAAATTAACTGACATAAATATAAATGTTGCTTTTTTGACAATAGGCTAATTAATATATTTATTCAAGCTAAGAGTAAAAGATAGTGGGGAGCGATAAGTAAAACATGGAAAAAAGAGAGTATTTGCTTATAGAATCAGAATTGAGGATATAAACAAGAATAATTATGAAAAAAGAGGAGCAGGGGGCAGATTTGGAAAAGTTTGCAGTCTTTATTATAATCGGAATTTTCCTGGTGATGACTTTTTTAAGAGCTGCCCCGACACAGGCTATTAACAGCTTCAACAATTCCACGACGGGAGTGAATCTGACATTGTGGGATGATACTGATACTGCAATCAAGAGAAGCACTTACAATATAACATTCTATGCAAATTACAGCAATTCATCAGCATTTATAATCAGCACCAACTGCAGCATTAGATTCAGTTTTAACGGAACGTATACAAGCTATGTAAATATGAGCTATAATACAAGTTCCACACCTTACTATCATAATAGGACGTTTACGTGGAAAGGAAATCACACTGCGCAGACATGGTGCTACAATTCAACGGCGGAGTCAATAGTAAATGACACCTTTATTATACAAAATTCCATACCTTCAATATCCAAAGAGGATAGCGCCGACTGGATAAATTTTGACACTAACAACCAGAATCACGATGTCTGGAGCTGCAATGAAGATACGCCATGCTACTTTAACTTCAGCAACTCCAGCAACAATACAGTCTATCAGAGGGTTGTAACAGAAAACGACGCTAATGACAACCTGACATATTCAGCAGGTGATAATACTACATTAACAAATTATACTTTAAATTCAACAACAGGAGTCTTGCTGATAAATATAACTAATGGTAATTCAACAAATCAGGGATTCAGGAAGATAGAGCTGAAAGTGCGCGATACAGAATCGCTTGATTCCCCCTCCCTTCTTGATGTCAATGTAACTTCTGTAAATGACCCTCCCCTCTTCCAAAATCTTGGAAATACTACAATCAACGCGACAGCTCCGGGAAATAATTTTACATCCATTATTTATGCTATTGATGAGGAGGCAAATGTGCCTCTTAACTTCACAATAATATTTTCACATTGCACTCCCGCTAACTGGAGCTCAAGAAATACAGGGCCAAACTGTACTATATGGAATGTGTCACAATACAATTTAAGCTACAACTCAAGCGCGTTATTTGTAAATTTCACTCCGAGCGGAAGAGATGATGTCGGGGATTACTTCATCAACTTCACTGCAAGGGATAATGGAACGGGCTTTGGGTTTAATAATAATGCAGAAACAAACTTTACAATAAACTTCTCTGTACGGAATGTAAACCTTGCGCCCAATATAACCTATTTCTGCAACCGTGAGTTCAATTTCACTACTTATAACGGCTCAACACTCATTCCTGAGTTCAACATAAGCGAAAACTCTGCGTTTAACTGCTATGTGAATGCAACAGATATAGATGAGACTTTAAATTTAACTTTCTCAAGCAATGAGACATGGTTTTTAAACACGACTAACGGCAGCTTCGGCAATTTCAACGGCTCTGCGTTTGTAAATTTCACTCCTGTTGATTTAATAGTAGGGAATTGGACAGTGAATATTACAGTAAAGGACAATACGGGCACTCCGCCTTCAAAGAATGATACAAAGCTTGTCAGGATATTTATATCAAACATAAACGATTCTGTAAATGTTTTTTCTGTGAGCAACTTTACAGGATTTACAGGAAATAATTATAACATTTATGTTAATGCAACTGACAACGATCTGTCAGTGCCGAACAAGCAGGTTTTTAATGAGTCTATAAATTTCACTGCAAGGAATTTAACGAGCGGAGAAGCAGTGTCATGGATAACAGTATCAAAACTTAGCAACAGCGGGAATATTTCGCGGGCAGTCCTGACTTTTACCGCCAACTCAACAATTTCCGGAAACACAACAATAAACCTGAGCGTGATGGATGTGAATAATTATTCGCAGTCTTCTACAATATTTATAATACAGATAATAGGAAACAGTCCGCCGAACTGGAACAGTAACCTGTCAAGGAACTTCACTTTAACGGAAGGCACGGCATTTTCACTTAATCTTACAGGAAATGTCACTGATGCCGACGGAGATTCAATAAACTTCACTTATACAAATTACAGCCAGACGCACTTTCCAAACTTCTTTTCAAATGCAAATACGACGACGGGAGTAATCAGCTTTACTCCTGCAGATGATGATGTAGGGAGCAATAATGTTTCAATAAATGCGAGCGACGGCCGCACACCAACTCCGATAACCATTAACTTTACTGTGAATAATGTGAATGATGCCCCGAGCTTTGATAGCATATCTACCCAAACTGTAAGTGAAGACAGCCAAGCAAGCTTTAATGTAGTAATATTTGATGAGGACTTTAAAATTAAGCAGAAGGGATTTTGCGCCGGGTGTAATGAGAATCTGACTCTTAATCTTACTATAAGCGGGCCAAATACAGCTCTCCTTATTAATGGAAGCAATTTCAATCTGACACAAAACCCGACAACAGATGCTCCAAACAGGACTATATACGCTGCAACATTCACGCCGAACAAGAGTGATCTTGGCGGGCTGACTCAAAGGAATTATACTGTTTATCTTGAGGCAAGGGACCAGAGCGGGGTAAATGATACAACCTCTTTTATGATAACAATTAACTCAATAAACCACGGGCCAAATATTACCATAGTGAGTAACCAGACGACATATCTTGGAGCAAATTTGACTGTGCTTTTCAATGTAACAGATTTAGAGGATAACAGCACTGATGCCGGAGGAACTTTTAATTTCACTTATAGTTTCCTTTCAGGAACAGACTTTCTGAACACTACAACATTTAACAGAACAAGAGGAATACTAAATGTGACAATAAATTCTACAATAAACGGGCTGTATCATCTAAATGTAACTGTCAATGACTCAAGCAATCTTCAGGCCTCAACAGACTTTTGGATAAAGGTTTACAACACGCCTTACTTCCTCTCATATTTGCCGGCGGCAGTTTACTCTGCAGAGAACTCTACTATCCTTATTAATATAACCGCAAATCATTCCATAGGCGACAATCTCAATTATTCAATAATTATAAACGGGACTGTCAGAAACTCCACTTTGGGAACTGGGAATGGCTCAAACAATGCAACGATGTCTCTTACATTTAATTTCAGTGATGAGACAAACTGCATCACTATGGGCAACATGACAATAAATGTCTCCAATACTTACTTCAGCAACTCTACCAGGATAAATCTGACAGTCAATCATACCAATTCTCCTCTGGCATTTACTTCAACAATAACAAACACGACTGCGGGAGGCTCAGTCCAGTACACACTGTCAGACTACTTCTCTGATTTAGATGTTGATACAAACACATGCGGAAATAATACAGTCAATTTTACTCTTGTGAGAATGAATGCAAGCTTTTCCACGCTTAGCACAACCACATTTACCGTTTCGCTGACTAATTGGACCAATTCTGCAACTCCCACGCTTAATGCCTCAACAGCAACGGCAGCTACAGAATACTTCCAGGTAATTGCCAACGATACTTATGCAATAGCGAAGAGCAATAACTTCTCAGTCAATTTAACTCCGTCAGTTGTTACCACAACTACTCCCGTGAGCGGAGGAGGCGGAGGCGGCGGGGGAGTAAAACCAGTAAGCCTTAAACTGATATTCCCAGACCAGATATCTTCGTTCAAGTACGATGAAATAGTAGTTCCCATAACTCTCTATAACAGCGGGCAGGCGTCTCTGTCAGACATTGAATTAAAGAGCTTCATTGCAAAGAATGAGACTATTGCAAGCGATATTAAGATGAGCCTCAGCAGGAGCAGTTTTGATACATTGAATGTAGGAGATAAGAAATACACCAACCTGACCATCTCAATAAACACGAAGAAGGCGGGAAGATTTGAAATTACAGTAAATGCCACCGTAAGAAATCCGGCATATTCTGACTGGGGGAAGTTCTTTCTGAACATTGTAGAAACCAACAAAACGGAAGTTGAGCAGGTAATTCTTTTTACTGATGAATTAATAGTGCAGAATCCTGAATGCGCAGAGCTTCAGGAGTCCCTCAACAGGGCGAAGAAAGCCATGAGCGAAGGGAAGATTGATGACGCATGGCAGTATGCCAATGAAGTAGTGAGAGCCTGCAGGAATGCAATATCCCAGAGGCCTTCCGTAACAAAAGCAGACAAGCCGGAAAGGGACATCATCGCTTATTTAGCGTTTTCGACGATAGCTGTCCTGTTCCTTGTGTTTGTTTACCACATTTACAACAGAATAAAGATGAAGAGATATGGAGCTGTATAAATTTATATTCATGATTATAGCGAGAGATTAAATTGCGGTACAACAGAATAAAGATGAAGCGTTACGGAAACTTGCGGTACAACAGAATAAAGATGAAGCGTTACGGAAACATTTAAAATATCCAACTTTGTTGAATAACTATTGTTTGTTTAATAAGTAATCAACAGCTAAACATAAATTCAAAAATACTCATGCTTAGCTGTTTAAAAAATATCATTATTCAACTACTTATTAAACAAAGCCAAAATATCGCAAAGGATTATAAATAGTAAATAGCGGCACAATATATAATGTAAAACATAAATAATTGAGTAAGGTCATTTATGTTTTCCAAATATAGCAAATGACAAAAATGCTCAATTTATTAAGTCATATGCTATATATTACAGGGTATATAAAAACAAATGAAAGAAAAAAAGAGGCATAGCAAGAATTCTAAGCACCACAACATAGAGAAATTCAGGGCTCCTGATATGGATTATAAAGAGAGAGCCAGCGAGAAGCAGGTTAAGGAATATTGCGGGAAGATAAAGTATATCAAGGAAGAGATAGGAAAGGTAGTAATAGGACAGGATAGTGTTGTTGAGGGATTAATCAGGGGATTGCTGTGCAACGGGCATGTATTGCTGGAGGGAGTGCCGGGAATAGCAAAGACTCTCTTAATACTGACTCTTGGAAAAGTCACCGGAGCGACAGCAAAGAGAATACAATTTACTGTCGATTTACTGCCTACAGATATAGTGGGAATAACTACTTACACTCCTGAAAAAGGAATGGAAGTTATAAAAGGGCCCATATTTGCAAACTTCCTGATAGCTGATGAGATAAACAGAAGTCCTCCGAAATGCGTTCTTGGAGAAACGCCAATATTGATGGAGAATGGAGAAATAAAGAGCATAAAAGAAATAATTAAGGAATATGGGGGGAGAGAAGCATTAAGAAAAGGAAATGAAGAATGGCTGAAATTAAAAAAACCGTTAAAACTGATGTCCCTTAATTTAGGAGACTACAAAATAAAGCCTGAAGAAGTGAAATATTTGTACAAACAAAAAACCACCAACCCATATCATAATGTAATGCTCAAGAGCGGAAGAAGGATTAAAACGTCAACTGAACATCCATTCTTCACGCTGAAGAACGGAAGAATAGAAATGAGCAAGGCATCGGAGTTAAAAGAAGGCGAATGCGTGCTGGTGCCGAGGCAGCTAAGAATAGAAGGAAACAACTTATTAAATTATAGCGAAGAAGCCACAGGAGAATCGGAAGAAGTAAAAAAAGAGATCAGCAGAAGAAAAGAATTATATAATAAAATTAACGATTGCAGGAAGAAAGGAATGAGCATTAATGAAATAAGAAAAACTATATACATTAATGAAAAAGACGAGCAACTATTAATAACATTCATTAATTCCAGACCAAATTATCTAGAATTAGAGAATATTGACAATTATTTCTTTTCAAAGTCAAAGCAGTTTGGGCAGGTAAGCTATGTAAGAAAACCAATTGCGGTAAGCAAAGAACTGGCAAGAATGATGGCAATAATTATCTCTGAAGGATGTTTTAGTGGAAGCTATTTTTACCTGACTATGAAGGAGCAGGACGTGCCGATAAGATTCTTGCAGGACTTAGAAGAAGTTTTTGGAATAAAGGCAAGACTGCTTTATGATAACAAAAGGAACCAGTACAGAGTAGCATTTAGGTCTGATGCTTTGGTAAAACTGCTAAGGGCAGTAGGTTATGAAACTCAAAGAAAAGCAGGAGACAAAGAAATACCATCATTCATAATGAAATCCAGCGATGAAAACGTTAAAGAATTCCTTAAGGCTTATTATGAAGGAGACGGGTGCGTACATAGAGATTGCGTAAAGGTTACAACTAAGAGCAGAAAGATTGCTAATTCTCTGTCTTATCTGCTGCTTAGGATGGGATTTGTGGCAAGAATATCGCGGGAATTATCAAATACAAGAATTGGCAATTATTATTATAAAAGAAAATTCTATAACTTAGGGCTTTACGGAGGAGACCTGACAAAATTTTATGAAAAAGTAGGGTTCTTAACTGAAAGTAAGAACGAAAAATTAAGGGCACTAATAAAGAATGTTTCTGGAATTAAAACTGATCTGATGCCGGGAATGCATCAATTGTTAAGGTTGATAAGAAAGTCTCTCGGCCTAAGCCATAAACAATTCTATGAACTGACAGGAATGCATGCGCATAATCTTGAAACTAAGAGAATTTACAATTCTCGAGGTGCTCAAGAACCAGTGGTTCTTGACAATCCAAATAATGCGTTAATGCTAAGCAGGAGCAGGCTAAACAGGATAACAGGAGTGTTAGAGCAGGAAAATGAAACGCTAACGCAATTAAGGAAAATATTAGGCGGAGATTTCTACTGTGACTTTATAAAGAAAAATGAGGTTATTAAGCCAAGAGAGGACTATTATTTATATGACTTCTCAATGGAAGAAAACCACTCATTCATAGCAGGGTTCGGAGGGATAATCTCGCATAACACTCAATCGGCCTTGCTTGAGGCAATGCAGGAAAGAAATGTTACAATAGGGAAGCAGACTTATTCTCTTCCAAACCCGTTCTTTGTCATGGCAACGGAGAATCCTATAGAAACAAGCGGGGTATACTTCCTTCCGGAAGCTCAGGTTGACAGGTTCCTGTTCAAGATAATCATGGAATATCCGAAGAAAGACGAGGAAAAAATAATAATGAAAAGAAATATGACACTCTTTAAGTTCGAGGACTTTGATGTAAAGGCCGTTTTGACTCCGGAAGAAATAATAAAGATGCAGGAAGTTGTCAAGAAAGTTTACTTAAGCAAGGAGATAGAGGAGTATATTGTAAGAATAGTTGCTGCTACGAGGGACCCTAATGCAACAGAATACAACCAGTATGTGGAGATGGGCTGCTCTCCACGGGCGAGCATTGGCATTTTCATAGCAAGCAAGGCGGAGGCTTTGATGAAAGGAAGGAATTTTGTTATTCCAAGCGATGTCAAAAAGGTTGTTTATGATGTGATGAGGCACAGGTTAATACTTACATACCTGGCTTCATCGGAAAAAGTAACTTCAGAAACAGTTATCAGGGCTCTCCTTGATAAAGTGGAAATACCATGATGCTGAAAATAAAAATAGTTTAAATAGATTTTAGCTGATAGAGAAGATAGTTAAGAAATATAGTTTCAATATATAGCAACAGACTTAAATAATTACTCAAATTGTTTGTTGATACATCAAAAATGTTAATTTTTGAGTGCGCTCAAGATGCAAACTCCAAGCATCTTGACGTATTCGGGAGAACAAAAAGCAATGAGGAAATATTTTGGTCTCTCGTTATAATTAATAATGCTCTTCAAGAAATAATATTGCGAGATAATAACTTAGCATAGTAAAATTGAGCAGAGTAGTGCGTGATAATTAATAAACAATGAATTTAAATGATGCTGCTGCAGGCTAATAACTTAATGGTGCAATATTAATTAAAGTAGTGCGTGATAATTAATAAACAATGAATTTAAATGATGCTGCAGGATGATAGCTTAATGGTGCAATATTAATTAAGTTTTGGATAATCTGCAAATTATCGGCATAATAATATAAACTAAACAAAAATAAAAGAGTAAATTTAAAATGGCGCAGTCAGAAACTTTAAATGTTGATTATGCGAGTAATATTTCAGAGTTTGAATCAGCGATGAGAAAATTCCAGCTGAAGAGGATTATTTACAGAATTCTGTTCAGAGGCAAGGGGCTGGAGTTTGACTCCTACAGAAGTTATACTCAGGATGACGATGCTGCCCTGATTGACTGGAAAGCCACTTACAGGGCTAATAAGCTTCTTCTCAAGCAATATATTGAAGAGAGAGATATAAAGATAATATTCATAATTGATGTAGGAGACAATATGATATTCGGCTCGTCACACAGGCTTAAGTGTGAGTATGCTGCTGAAGTTGCTGTATCATTAGCGCATCTTGTTGTAACATCAGGGGACAAGCTGGGATTTATTCTGCCGAAGGGAAGGGTGTTTGAGCTTGCATATCCAAAGCAGGGGCTTAAAAGATTTGCCTTATTTGCAGATATCCTGAAAAGAGTCGAGACTTACGGGGGGCCTTCCAGGATGGAAGAAGCGGTAGACTTTCTTCTTGCTCATCTTGATAAGAGTTTTTCGGGGATTTTTATAGTCTCTGATTTCATGCATTTGAGCAAAGGATTCAAGAAAAAGCTTAACGCACTATCTTCACAAATTGAGACAGTCGGAATAATGATAAGAGATCCTTTGGAGAGGGAACTGCCTGACCTGGATGCAGAGGTCTCCATTGAAAATCCGCAGACAGGAGAGAAATTAATTGTCAATCCGTCAATAGCAAGAAGCAGTTATGGGTATTATGTAAAGCAGAGGGAGAAAGAAGTAAAGAGATTATTTGACGAAACTCCGGCAGATTTCGTAGAGCTGGTGACAAACAAGCACTTTCCATTCTATCTGGCGTCGTTCATGAAGAAGAGGGCGCAGGAGAAATCTTCTCCTATCCTGCTTCTGGGGGCTTGAGTTTTATAAGAAACTTAAATTTAATCTTATAAGAAACCTAAATTTAAGAATGCGCTTTGAAATTGATTATGATATGATGCCTGTTAATATAGCCTAATTATCGTGAATTCTGATAATTGTAGCACATATTTGCACAGAATTCCCGTGATAGATAATTCCCAAGAAAGTGCTATAATCAAGGGAATTATCTATAGTAAAGATGGTTAATTTGCTATACTTATAAAAGATATATTTATAACTAATATAATACATTCATCTACTGTTGATACAAATCATTCAGTA